>Ga0256841_1000067_pt1 | contig 114217 bp, 97 predicted proteins | sample 356308metaG_FD_185971 | JGI IMG/M metagenome (GOLD analysis project Ga0256841, IMG submission 185971) | Hydrothermal vent microbial communities from Mid Atlantic Ridge, Atlantic Ocean - 356-308 | ecosystem: Environmental > Aquatic > Marine > Hydrothermal vents | place: Atlantic Ocean: Mid...
AGCCGGCGGGCTACAAGGTCTTGTTCGATCTGCTCAAACAGTTGCCCCGCCACACCCCCATTGCCGAAGTCGCCTATGACTTTGATCCCCGCCGCCAGGGCCACAGCAAACTCTCGCCCCGCATCGTCGGCCTCTTCCTCCGCTCCCTCTTCTGGTGAGTGAAGGAGTAGCATCGACTCTATGGAGCTCTGGTTCCGGCCCAATACCCCGCCCCCCTGTCCCCTCATGCGACGGGGATGTCACGGTGCGAAGCGGTATATGGCAAAGGAATCTGCGAGAAATTTTGCTCAGGATCGGCCACCTGGCATTGAGTTGGCCGCACTCTCCAATGGGAGTCGAACGTGTCGACTCAGAAGGGAAAACGGGGAGAATGGGAGAATGGAGCGATGAATCAATTCGAGATTTGGAAACGACCCTCCACTCCCCCATCTTTCCACTGGACCACCCTCTCACTCGCGCTGCGAGTGTCCACCGCACCAACGGATGATCTGGTGGGCGTCGACATCACGAGACGCCCCCACTCCATCCCATCCCTTGAACTCTGGTCCTCGAATCTCAGAGTTTCATCGCCTCACCCATCCTCCCGTTCATTCCCCTATTCCCTCACCGCATTGAGAGCTCGCGAAGGTGGCGTCGTCCGACGCGCGTCCTCTGATGTTCTGAGCAACTTCGTCACAGGACCACGCCGACTTCACCAATCGACGCTCAGTGGGGCTGTATGGCGACAGGGCATTCCTCAACTCTCAATCGATCTCGGCCGGGAGGCTATGGAGAAGGGCTCCACCCCCTTTGTCTTGTCCGGCCTCTCTTCGCGACTCCCGGCCGAGATCAGGCTGTGACCCCATCGTTCCGCTCCCGGGAACGTCATCGACCATTGGATCGCATGTATTTTTCTCGCGTCCCATTCCTCTATACAAACGTGGAGGCACAATCTGCTCACGTTTTACCAATCCATGGAGAAACAGGTGGTCCATCCCAATGGAAGGGAGCGAATGCCGCTTGTCAGGCCCGATGGGCGACATTAGAATCCAAGATGTGCCCATCATCCTGAAGCGAAGGGCTACCGATCAGGGAGGCCTATGGAATCGATGTCGGTGAGTAAACCGAATGCTTGGATCGCCAGCGTGAAGGCCTGGGGGCTGAGTCGATCTCGTCTGGAGTGGGTGCTCCATGGGATGCTCGCGCTCGCCTTTTCCGGGTTGCTGTTAGCTTACATCCAGTTTGCCGGCCCTAATTTACCGGGTCTGGACGGCTTTTATCATATCAAGATGGCCTATTTGATTCGCGAACAGGGCATCCCGGTGAAGTTCCCTTGGTTGAAGTTCACCATCCTGGATGAAGCGGGATATACCGATCACCATTTGCTGCTGCACCTCTTTCAAGTCCCCTTCACATATCTGAGTGACGATCTCCGATTGGCGGCGAAAGTGGCCCCCGTCGTCCTGGCGGCCATTACGTTCACCGCCTTTTATCTCATCATCTGGCGATATGGCATCCGGTATCCATTTTTCTGGCTGATGCTCCTCTTTGCCTCCTCGAGTCCGTTCTTATACCGCATGAATATGGCTCGAGGTCAAAGCTTCAGTCTCGCCTTACAGCTCATCGCCTTCCACTTCGTCATGGAGCGGAAGGCACTGGCGCTGGCGATCCTGGCCGCAGTTTTCGTCTGGGCCTATAATGGATTTCCCATCCTCATCCCACTGGTCTTGTTCGGCGTGGTGGCCCATTATCTGGCTGAACGTCGGATCGAATATAAGCTGGTCATCGGCGTCGGCGTGGGCATCGTCATCGGCCTTGTCCTTCATCCCTATTTCCCTCGCGATGTGCTGTTCATTTGGAACCATATCGTTCCCAAGCTCTTCGCCACCAAGTATGCGACGTCGGTAGGGCGGGAATGGTATCCGTACAACTCCTGGATCTTTTTCACGCTGTCCTTAGTCGCCCATCTCGCTTATTTGGGTGCCTTGCTCATCACCAATCGAGAGGAATTGAAGCAGGACAAGCCGCGTCTGTTTTGGCTCCTGATGTCGACGATGTATTTCGTGCTCCTATTGAAGTCGCGTCGCTTCGTCGAATATTTCCCACCGGCGGCCATCATGTTTCTGGCGTTCTCCGTCCGCCCCTGGCTGCAGCGGATGGATCTCACTCAACTTTTGCGTACCGAGCGACGGATCATCGGCGCGATTGTCGTCAGTCTCCTCGTCATACTCGCCATGCAGAGGACGATTCACGACGTCCGGGAAGACATCCGCAACCGTCCGCCGGTGGATATGTGGAAAGGCGGCGCTGAGTGGTTGGCTCGACACACGCCGCCCGGGTCGACCGTCTTTCACACCGACTGGGACGATTTCCCGATGCTCTTTTACTACAACACGCACAACACGTACCTGGTGGGGCTCGATCCCGATTTCATGCGATTGAAGGACGAAAAACTCTTTCGCCGCTGGGAAGCGATCACCCGAGGGAAGGTCGCGCATCCCGAGGATACCATTCTCCATACGTTCGGCTGTCAATACGTTATCACGGACAATAAACACCGTCGTTTCATCTCCATTGCCAATCGCAGTCCGCGCATGAAGAAAGTTTATTCGGATCGATATACAACCGTCTATCGCGTCCTGGAGAAATCGCGCTCCACGTCCTAACAGAGTGACACCTGATGAGCACGCGCGACAGATGAGACCGGACGATTTTCATCGCCCTCTGACCTGGGTTGTGAAAAATGGCGCTTTCTGGATGGCCATCGGGCTCGGGCTTCTCATCTTCTGCGGCTGGACCCTCTATTATCGATCGCGCGGCGATTATAATTTGCTCGACCATCTTTCTGAGGCTCGCGTTCACCTGAAACGGGGGGAGAACGAGATCCCCTTCACTCGCTGGATCCGCCAACAATGGTTTCCCGCCGCTCATCGTCCCCGATGGAATCGCGTCGGGCGAACGACGGCGACATTGGCGGGGCTGACTCGAGAGGTCATCTGGGCTCATCCGGTGAGGCATGCCGCCCTAGTCATCGAGTATCCCCATGTCCCCTGGTCCGATGAACTCGTGCTCCAGTATGGATTGACCGACTGGGCCGTCCGATTGAAGCGCGGAGCTGATGTCATCGTCCACGTGGAACTGGAGGATGGTCCGACGCTCACGCTCGTGCAACCGAATCGACCGGGATGGAACGAGAAAGTCATCCCGACCGAATCCCTTCGTGGACGCTCAGGGCGATTACGGTTGGTCATCACGACGGAGAGAGACACTCGCCGTCACTTTTGCTTCAACGGGTTCACGCGAAAGCGGCGCGCCGCCTGGGTGAGGGAATCGCTGGCCAACCTCCGTCGGCCGGGAAGCGCGATAGAAAAATTCGGCGCCGCCGGCACGGTCGTCGCCATTTTCCTGCTCTTGTTGATCCCGGCGTACCTCTTTTTCTCGCGACATCGTCGTCTGGGCGTGACCGAGAAGGCGAGCTGGACGCTCATCGCATTATGGATGGCGGCGTTCATGACCTCTGCGCTGATAGCGGGTCATCGGTTGTTCATGCACTCCCCTGCTCCTCATCACATTTACCAAGCCGAGGCTTTTCTGCAGGGACGCCTCTCCCTGCCCGTGGAACCGCCCAATCGCACCGAGTGGGTGGAGCGGCGAGGAAAGATGTATGTGGCCATGCTCCCCACGCCGGCCTGGCTCGTCGCTCCAGCAGTCGCGCTCACCGGGTTGACGACCAGCGATGTGTTGTTCGGCGTGGTATTGGCTGCTGGCAACGTCGTTTTGTTCTACATTCTCCTGCAGGCGCTGGCTATCCGTCGTCTCTGCCTGTTGAATGCGAGAGAGCGATATTGGCTGGTGGCGCTGTTCGCCGTGGGAACGATTCACCTGGCTTGTTCGAAAGTCGGCGGAGCATGGTTCAACTCCCATCTTGCCGCGGTGATGATGGGTTTGCTCTTTGTGCTCTCGATCGTCGTCCGCTGGCACCCAGCGTGGAGTGGCTTGTTTCTCATACTCGGTGCGCTCGCTCGCTTGCCCATCATCTTTTATTTCCCCCTCCTGGCCATAGGACTGCTCGAGCCTCAAGAAGATGGTCATCCCTTAGTGGATGATCCGACGACGTTGAAACGGTGGCTGAAGCAGGTGGCGTTGCCCATTGCTTCACTCGGTGGCCTCATGATGCTCATGAATCTCATTCGATTTGGAGACCCCTTCTGGTTTCCTCCAGAGCCATCCCACGCTGCGGAGGTGAGGGAATATGGGTGGTTTCATCTTCACTACTTGGTGAGGAATGGTCGCCTCGCCTTCCTGCAGCCGCCGGAGTTCGTCGCCGCTTTTCCCTTTGTGAGATTCCACCTCCAAGGGATGTCCATCTTCTTCACCACGCCAGCCTGGCTGGGCGTCTTCCGGTTGCGACGCGACATGCCCTATAAAGGACTCTGGGTGCTGACGACGGCGCTGGTGATCATCTCTACCCTCGCTTACGTGGGAACCGGCGGACGTCAATTCGGCTATCGGTATAGTTTGGACTACACGCCGTTATTGCTCCTCCTCCTGGCTCAGGGACGAACGCGATTGGGCGGCGTCATGAAAGCGCTCATCGTCCTCTCCATTCTCATCAATCTGGCCGGCGCCATGTGGTTCACGCCGTGGTGACGTTGGTGGGGTAACGGCTGCCGCGATAATAGGGGAACGCCAAGCGTCTCGAACAGGGAATCTCACCGACAGTCTTGAGCCTCCTCTCCATGCTCCTCAGCGGCGATGGGAGACCGCTCGGGCCATCGGTCCTGCCCAGCCCGAACAGGTCCTCCCATCGTTCGTAAGGCGGTATGGGAGGGTCTACTACGGAGGTGTAATGGGCATGAGGAGGACGTCCACTGCCCATCACCGCAGTGTGGTGGTCGGTTCATCGCCTCGAACGTGATCGCCGCTGAGGATGTCGTCATCGGTACTCCCGGATCTCTTCATTCTGACTCATACACTATTTTCGTGAGCCTCATGGCTCTCGCATCCATGCTTCTTCCACCCCAATCCCCTTGACGCTGCGCCGAGCTATCAGAACTCCTGAGCCGAGCGGCACGGAAGCGCTCACCGCCGTCGAGCTGGCGTGACACTCCGGTCGATGTTGCGGGCGAAGACGCGATGTGCTTCCATCAGGTCGGCTCAACATGCCCATCATTCAACACCTCCTATTAAAAATGACCCCTCCACATAGAGTAGAGGCGCGCGCGGGCCAAAAAATACATAAAATTTGCTCTCGATTCATTTCGACGGAAGGCGGACTCATCCGAAGAGACCCCCGAACGGGGGGCACCAAACGGCCGAAGCTCACCCCATGAAGCATATTGTCCATCGAGTCGCGATGAAGCGACTTCCCCTCGACGTCCGGTGGAGTACAAAAGAACTGGCGGCGATGCTGAGGCCCCGCCTCCGATGCCAACGGCGCGCCCCCGATGGCGATTCAGGTTCTCATCAACTCTCGATGCGTCTCGCTGCGGAATCTGCCTTGTCACAACTCTATCCAAGTCTGTAAAATCGGGCGCGGTATGTATCGTCCACGCTTTTGCCAGGAATGTGGAACGTCCATCGAACGGGAGCGATGGCGGCCGTGGCACGGTCTGGGATTCTGTGAGCGCTGTGCGCCGGTATTGTACGCTCATTGGTGGAGACGAACATTACTGCTCATCATCTTGGGCATCACGATTGGCTTCGCTCTCGGCAGTTGGGCAGCCGTTCGGCGACCGGTGCCCGCCCCTCCGCTGCAGATCGAATCCCAACCGGCTCCGTCCTCAAAGGAGATAAAACCGAAATCGCGCCCGCTGCCGGCGCGCCCCGCGCCTTTGGCCGCCTCGCTCACGCCGGCGGATCTGGATCGCGACCCGGGAGCGAAATCGGCGAGCATCTGTGGCGCGCCCACCAAAGACGGCACGCCCTGCCAGCGTCGGGTCAAAGGTGGCGGGCGCTGCTGGCAGCATCGGCAACGGTGAACCGGATTATCGGGCGTGGTGCTCGGGTGACGGTCTGTGAGGAGTTCTCTGTATGGGCCTGGCCGATGCTGTTGATGGTTCAACCATGTTGCGCGAAAAAAAACCGACGCTTACAATTCATCGCTCACAAGAGCATGGCCAATCGCATCGAGAACGCTGAACAGGAGGAATCATGTCGAAGCGCCATCACCGCCTCGCTTTGCTTCTACTTCTTCTGCTCATCTGTTCATCGGGAGTTCACTCTCAGTCGAACGCCGATGATGCGGCAGCGCGCCTCATTGGCGAAATTCTCACTCATGGGGAAGCCTTCCAGAATCTGCGCTATCTCGTCGACGAGATCGGCGCGCGGTTGACCGGCACTCCGGCGTGCGCCCGGGCCGAAGCCTGGACGGCGGAGAAGTTCAAGGCATATGGACTCAGCAATGTCCATCGCGAGGAGTACACGTTATTTGCCGGTTGGCGGCGCGGTCGGGCGTACGCCGAGGTCGTCGAGCCGGTATCCCGGACATTGTCCATCGCCTCATTCACCTGGGTCCCTTCGACGCCGGAGGGAGGACTCACGACGCGCGTGGTGGACATTCACCGGGGCACAAAAGAAGATGTTGCGCGAGCCACGTCTCGCCTTCGTGGCGCGATCGCTTTGACCATCGCCGAAGGCGAGACACTGGAAGATCTCCTGGAGAGTTTCTACCGTATTCCGGCGCTGGTCCGCGAGTTGACCACTGCGGGAACGCGAGCGCTCGTCGTGGCCTCTCAGAAGCCATATAAGCTACTGGACACGGCGCCCGTCTTCTGGAATGAAGTGAGTCCGATACCGGTCGTCTCCATGGCCAAGGAAGATGCTCTCTTCCTTCGTCGATTGATCGAGCATCACGGTGCGGTGCGCCTGCGCTTACAGGTCGAGAATCGCCTGACGGGGCCGGTGAAAGCGACCAATGTGGTGGCCGAGATTCCCGGGCGAGAGCGTCCCGAAGAGGTCGTCCTCGTTGGCGCACATCTGGATTCCAATGATCTCGGCCCGTGCGCTACGGATAATGGCACGGGAGTGACCGCCGTCATGGAGGCGGCGCGCGCACTGGTCAAACTCGGCCTCCGACCGCGACGCACGATTCGATTCGTCCTGTTCACCGGGGAGGAGCAAGGCATCCTGGGATCGAAGGCCTATGTGGACGCGCACGCCGATGAACTGGATCATATCGTGGCCAACCTCATCATGGACATCGGCGCTGGCCGCGCCCAGGGATTCTACTCGATGGGACGGCCCGAGTTGGAAGCGGCCATCCGACGGGTGACGGCGCCGCTCATCCCGCACGGCGTGAGGCACATCTCGACCGAGGCTTTCGCCGGCACGGACAATCTCTTCTTCCTCCTCCAGGGCGTGCCCAATCTGGTCATGATGCAGGACCCGCTCGATTATTTCACCATCCATCACTCGACGCCGGACACGCTGGACAAAGTGAACCCGGGCGATCTGCTCTTCAATGCGGCAGTGCTGGCGGTGACGGCCTATAACATCGCCGAGCAGCCGGAGCGCTTCGGTCGTCGCCTCTCGCCCGAAGAAGTGAAGAAGCTCGCCGCCGACTCTGGTCTGGCGCGACAACTGAGAGCTGTGGGCATCTGGAAATGAGTACTGGCGGAGGCGTCTACACGTTCTCGATCTTCACTGGCTCGACCGCATCGGCGAGGGGGAAATCGAGGATCTTGGAGTAGAAGTATAACTCGGCGTCCAGCGAGCGCTTGATATTCTCGGCGCGACGAAACCCGTGCTGTTCACCCTCGAACGGCACATAAGCCACCGGCACCCCTTTCCGGCGCAGCGCCTGGACCATCCGTTCGGCTTGATTCGGCGGGACGACCCGATCCTCAAGCCCCTGGAAGAGGATGACCGGACAAGACAGTCGCTCGGTGAAATGAATGGGCGAGCGGGCGCGATAGACGTCGCGGCGCTCCGGATAGGGGCCAACCAGTCGATCCAGATAATGCGCTTCAAACTTATGCGTCTCTTTGGCCAGCGCTTCCAGATCGCTCACGCCATAGTAACTGGCGCCGACCCGAAAGAGATCGTGGAAGGTGAGCGCACAGAGCGTCGTGTAGCCGCCGGCGCTGCCACCTCGAATGCCCAATCGCTCAGCATCGACCCATCCGCGCCCGACCAGATAGCGCGCACCATTCAAACAGTCATCGACATCGACGAGGCCCCATCGACCATGGAGCCGTTCACGATAGGCCCGACCATAACCGGTACTGCCGCCATAATTGACGTCGAGGACGGCCAGTCCTCGGCTGGTCCAGTACTGGATTTCCAAGTTGAACGCCGTGGAAGCGGCACTGGTCGGTCCGCCGTGGGTTCTGACGAGCAATGGTGGACGCTCTCCCGGTGGCCCCACATAGTCGCGATTTCGCGGAGGGTAGAAGAATCCATAGGCCGTCAAGCCCCGCTCGGTAGGGAAAGCGATCGGCTGGGGGATTGAAATGTAGTCTGGATCAATATCAACTCCAGTTGAACGCCGCAATATTTCCAGTCGTCCCGTCTCCACGTCGAGTTGAACGATGGCGGCAGGTTGGGAGGGTGAGCTGGCCGCGAATACGGCTCGCCCTGGCCCCGCCCGAAGGCTCCAGATGTCCGTGTACGGCGTCCGGACGGGCTCCAGTTCACGGGTCACCGTGTCCAAGATGGCCAGTCGCCAGAGACCGCGCTCAGTGTAGGCGCAGAGGATCTGCCGGTCCGAGATGAAGCCGTAAGTGGACATGCCGAATACCCATTGTGGACGACCAAACTCGGCCTCCATCTCACACATCGGTTCCACCCGCCCATCGCGCCAGCGATACAGATTCCACCAGCCGGTGCGATCGGAAACGAAATACAATATTCCGTCCGGCGACCATTCCGGTTGGAAAATCGATTCGCTGGCGCCACCGGCGATACACTGACGGATGCCGAGCATGCCGTCGGCTCTCACCTCGCCGACCCACAACTCGGTCCCATCCCAGGGCATATTGGGATGATTCCAGGCCAGCCACGCCAACCGGCGGCCATCCGGACTGAGGCGCGGCGAGGAGTAAAAATCATGACCGGAGGCGAGAATCCGCGTCCCCTCATTCCCATCCAGATCGATGCTCACCAAGGCGTTCACCGGCTCGCGATCGCTCTGAGTGTGATCTTCGCGCACGCCGATCATTCGATGGCGTCGACGATCGATGACGCCATCGGCATACCGCATGCCGAGATCCGAGGTGAGCGGTCGCGGTCGGGCGCGACCATCCTGACGATAGAGCTGCTGATCGGCGAAGTTGGAAAAAACGATCATTCCATCGGCGACGGCGAAGGCGCCACCACCATACTCGTGGACCCGCGTGCGCGCGTTCATGTCGGGCGGCGTCACGTCGGTCGCCTTTCCATCCGGCGTTCGACGCACGATGACGCTCCGTCCACCCTCGGCGGGACGCACTTCGACCCAATAAATGTCGTCGCCATCCGAGAGGATTTGCTCCAGTCCGATCGTCTCAGAGACGATGAGATCCGTGGTGATGGGCGATGCCCACGAGCCGTAAGGGGCCACGCGAGGTTGTCTCATAGCGGTCACCCTCCCGAGTGATCAGGGTTCTTCATCCAGCTCGATGTAGATGCGTTTATTGATTCGTCCCTTGCTGCGATAATCGGCGATGCGCACGCGACCCACCTCGCGAGTATTAGCCACGTGCGTGCCGCCATCGGCCTGAAGATCAAGCCCCACGATGTCCACGACGCGGACCTCAGTGATATCTTCGGGCAGCAAGTTGACCTTAGTGCGAATGAGATCGGGGATCTGAAAGGCCTCGGCGCGAGGCAATATCTTCACGCGCACCTGGCGGCCTCGCTCGATCTCGGCGTTGACGTTCCGTTCGATCTCGTCGATCAATTCCCGCCGTAAACCCTCGAATTCGAAATCGAGACGACCGCGAAGCGGCTCCATATGACTCCCGGTCACCAGTGCGCGGTAATCGCGCCAGACGACGCCACAGACGACGTGGAGCGCCGTGTGTGTGCGCATCAATTGATACCGGCGCAGCCAATCCAATTGTCCGGTGACCGTGGTTCCCACCGTCGGCGGTGGACCCTCGACCCAATGCCACACCTGCTGGCCTCGCCGTTTCACTCTGGTGACCGGCAGCGTGTGATCGTCGACGACCAGTTGACCGACATCGTGAGGCTGCCCGCCGCCACCGGGATAAAAAGCCGTTCGATCCAGGCAGACGGCCCGTTCTGCTTCATCGACATCGGTCACCCGGGCGTTGAATGTCTTCACGTAACTGTCGGTGAGAAAGAGGAGTTCGGTCATTGCTCTGTCTCCTTTCTACACCGTTGAGGATACCAGGTTCATCCCCCCAACGTCGATTGCGACATTCATGTGATGGTTAACTTGAAAACAGAGAGCCCGTTCTGGTAGATTTTAGGCTTGTCCGGAGCGAGTCTCGGTGAACAGGATGAGCATATACTCGCACCCCTGTCTCTGGAGGTGTGAGATTGATGGGAGAATGGGGTATGGGAGAGCATGTCATTAAGATGTACAGTACGCCGTGGTGTCCAGATTGTCATCGAGCCAAGCAATTCCTCCAAGAGCATGGTATCGCCTACGAAGAAATCAATATCGATGAGCATCCTGAGGCGGCGGCCTTGGTCATCGAACAAAACGGAGGCAAACGCCGCGTGCCCACATTCTTGATTGGAGGGCGATACTACGGTAATCCGCCACTCGGTGAGCTGGCCAAGCTCCTGGGTATCCTAGAGAGCGAGGACGGCCACGGCCGAACCTCTCCCGGAGCCTGATCGGAGCGCATCGGTTCCGGATTCAAAGGCGAAAAAACGAAGGAGAGCACCATGATCGGAGAAGGAACGTACACCGAGAGCGAGACGCCGGATTTGTCGGCCTTCGAAGGCATCGACTTCTCTCAGGCGGAGCACCGCCCGGTCGTCATCATCGGGACGGGCCCGGCGGGCCTGACGGCAGCTCTGTATACGGCCCGCGCCAACCTGAATCCGCTGGTGTGGAAAGGGCCAGAGCCCGGTGGACAGCTCGTCACCACCACCGAGGTGGAAAATTATCCGGGATTCCCCGATGGGATTCTCGGCCCCGAATTGATGCAGCTTTTCGAAAAACAAGCGGCGCGATTCGGCGCCGATTTGCGATTCGGCACGGTGACCGCTGTCGATTTCTCCAAGCGGCCGTTCCGCCTGCTGGTCGACGGGAAAATCCCCATCCTCGCCGACGCCGTGATCATCGCCACCGGCGCATCGGCCAAGTACCTCGGGCTGGAAAACGAACAACGACTCATCGGCCGCGGCGTTTCGGCCTGCGCCACCTGTGATGGGGCATTCTTCAAAGACGTGGAAGTGGCCGTGGTGGGCGGAGGCGATACGGCCATGGAGGAGGCGCTCTTTCTGACGCGGTTCGCCACTCGCGTCCACGTCATCCACCGTCGCGATCAACTTCGCGCCTCAAAGATCATGCAACAGCGCGCCTTCGCCAATGATAAGATTCAGTTCATCTGGAATACGGTGGTCGATGATGTGCTGGGCGATAACGAGGTCGAAGGTGTTCTCCTCAGGAATGTCAAAACGGGAGAGAAGACGACGCTGCCGGTGAAGGGATTGTTCATCGCCATCGGCCACAAACCCAACACCGACATTTTCCGCGGATGGCTGGACATGGACGAGCGCGGGTACATTATCACCCGTCCCGACTCGACCTACACGAGCGTCCCCGGCGTGTTCGCCTGCGGCGATGCTCAGGATCATGTCTATCGGCAAGCGGTCACCGCCGCCGGGACTGGCTGCATGGCGGCCATCGATGCCGAGCGCTGGTTAGCCGAACGAGCCGATGCTCAACTCCTGGAACAAGAGTCGATCGCCGTCAAACAACGGTGAATCGAGGCATATCGAAGAGGCGACGAGCATGGCGCTCGTCACCATCTCACGCGCGGCTTTTTCCCTGGATGAAGGGTCTTTCCCCATCGAAGACAGAGCGTGGCGCAAGCTGCCAGCTTGCGCTACATCCCCCGAGGTCCCAATTCATCCGTTCAGTGTGGTCCGTGGAGTCATGGATGACTCCTGTGACAATAAGGTGGCGCAAACTGGTAGCTTGCGTTACTTCACATTTTTCGTGGCGTGCTCGGGCACATGGCCGATTCCTTCGAAAATACGAGAATCAATGCTGAATGTGCACGCCGCCCGTTTCCAAACCGAGGAGGTGCCCTGAGCCATGATCACAGTGCCCAAACTCACATTGGACGACGTCAAAGTCATCCTGGAAGGAGCGGAGAGAAGAGCCCGAGAGATTGGCGTGGATATGGACATCGCCGTCGTCGATGATGGCGGCCACCTGTTGGGATTCTACCGCATGGACAATGCCAAGATCACCAGCATTGACATCGCCATCAATAAGGCGTTCACCGCCGCCGGAACGCGCAAGCCAACGCATGAGTACGCCGAGGTAGGGAAGCCGGGGGGGCCGGCGTTTGGCATTCATGTGAGCAATCAAGGACGGTTCATGATCTTCGGCGGCGGGGTGCCGATCTTCATCGATGGGCGCATCGTGGGAGCTGTAGGGTGCAGTTCCGGCTCGCCAGAGCAAGATCGTGAGGTCGCTCAGGCCGGTATCGATGCGCTCATGGAGAAACTGGGACGCTCGCCGGGCGAGGAGAAGAACGAGTGACGCCATGGCGCACGAGCGCGCTCCGGCGTCGATGGATCTCCGACCACACCCACTGCTCTCATCCCTCCCGCAGCGCCGCCGCCGGCGACTGCCGAGCCGCCTGGCGCGCCGGGAATATGCCCCCAAACAGCCCCATCAGAGCAGCAAAGCTCATCCCCCAAAGCAGGAGTTCCGGCGTGATGCGAAAGGCGAACGCGATCTCGCTGAACGTTTGCCAATTGGCCGTCCCGGTCGTGATCCCGTGAATGGGCAGCACGAGCACACACCCGATGAGACCGCCGATCAGTGCCAGGAGCAGTGACTCGGTCAAAAAGGAGAGTAGAATGCTCCCCCGTTTGAATCCCAGGACGCGCAATGTGGCAATCTCCCTCGTCCGATAGGTCACCGCCGCATACATGGTATTCATGGCGGCAAAGCAGGCACCAATGCCCATGACGATGGCGATGAACATGCCCAGGAGCTTGATGGGACCGGCGGCCTTAGTTTGTTCCTCATAGTACTCGACTTCGGGTTGGGCCAGCAGATTATAGCGACGATCATTCTCGATGCGATTGATGATCTCTTTGACCGCCGCTTCATCAGTGGCTCGAAGGAGGACCGATGAGAAGGATTCCCGATGATAATCGCTGGCCAGTTGATTGACGTCGGTCCAGATCTCGGAATCGAACGCCGTATTGCCGGCATCAAAGATGCCCACCACCTTCCACTCCCCTTTGCCGAATCGCAACCGATCACCCAAGCTGGTGTGCTCGAATCGCTCCGAGATGCGACGACTGACGATCACTTCGCGCAGTCCGGGTTGAAACAGCCGTCCCTCAACAATGTGGAGTTGCGGTCGCAGCGCCAGTCCAACCGGCGATACGCCTCGAATGGTGACGTTCGACCCCTTCTGTTCACCCCGCTTGGGCAGATTGATGACCACGACGATCTCTCCCGAAGCGATGGGCGCCCCATCGGCATTCATTTGCACGCCGGGCAGAAACCTCATCGCCTGAAAGGCCTCGCGCGAGATGAAACTGCTCAACTCGGAATCCGATCCCCGACGGCGCACGAGGACATTGAGCGGATCGCCGGTGGTGACCAGCGCCATCTCCAATCCCGTGGCCAGTGCCATGACGCCGACGAAAACGGCGACCACCAAGGCGATGCTGAGCACCGTCATGGCTGTGCTCACCCGTCGCACGAACAAGCTGCGAAAATTGTATTTCAATGGAATGGCCATCGTGATCCTCCAAGCATGATCAATGAGCACAGTGAAGCGATGGGCGTGCCTAACCGAGGTGACGTAAACCGTCAGCCACGGTCAGGCGAGCCGCTCGCGAAGCCGGAATCACCGTGCTCAGCAATCCCACCAAGGCCGAGGCCAGCAATCCCAGCCCAATGACCTCCCCCGTCACTTCGAATCGTTGAAAGATATTGAGTGTCAGCCGGCCAATATCCACCAGCGCGAAATGCGTGAATATGAGGCGGGCCACCAGCGAGCCGATGAGTCCTCCGGTCAACGTCATGAGCAGGCCCTCGGCGATCAACAAGGCGAGCACTTCCCGGCGACGGAAACCCAGCGATTTCATGATGGCGATCTCGCGCGTTCGCTCGCGCACGGACATGGCCATCGTATTCATCGTCACCAACAGGAGGGTGAAGAGGATCACACCGCTGAGGGTGGCCACCAATGTTTTGAGATTCCCCAGCATGGTGAAGAATTCGGCCTGGAAAGCTCGCTCCGTCTCCGTCTTGGTGGGGGCATCGGTATTTCGGAATAAGGCATCGATCGCCTGACTCACCCGGGATACGGATGAGATGGAGTCGACCCGCAACCAGTACATGGCGGTGAATGCCGGCCAGCCCATGGTCTCTTTCAACGCCTGCTCAAAATATTCATGGTGGAAGAAAATGCTGGACTCGTCGTTCACGCTGCCAGTGAAAATACCGCGAATGGTCAGCTCCAAATCGACGGGGAAGACCGTGCCCCGAAGGGTGATGCGATCGCCCAGGGTCCAGCCGTGCTCCTCGGCTTTCCGTCGACCCACGATGACGGCCGTGCGCTCTCGAATGAAGGCTCGCCGCTGCTCCGGTGGCAGACGGATTTCGGTGTAGATGTCGAACAGGACGCGCGGATCACAGGCGAACTGGGCAAAATCGGTATGCGCTTCATCGATGTAAATTCCACCGAACCAGGTGAACGGCGTCACAGCGACCACCCCGGGGATCTGTTCGATGCGCGCGCGATGCCTGAGCGGCAGCATGTTGGTGGGCGACACGGCGTGCCGCGTCACCAGGCGCAACGGATTAGACTCTTCCAGGTTCCGGTCGATTTCGTGAACCAACGTCAACAAGGTCGAAAGAACGAAGATGGCCAGCGACACGCTGAGCACGGTGAGGACTGTGCGGCGTTTATTGCGCATCCCATTTTTCCAGATGAAACCCGGATAGCTCATGCCGCTCTGACCACGGCGCCCCTCGCGGCCGGAACGCGCTCTTCAACGGAGCCGCCCAAGAGGTCGGCCTTCAGCCCACATGTCGTAATCCCTCGGCGACCGTCAGACGAGCCGCGTGATAGGCGGGTATGACGGTGCTCAACAGACCGACCAGAGCGGCCACCAGCCCGCCGAGGCTGATGATCCTCCAGGACACCTCTAACTGCTGGAAGAAGCCCTGTGAGAAAGCCGCCAGGTCGATCGACGTCCAGATCAGGCGCGCGCCCAGGCAGCCGATGAGTCCCCCGGTCAAGGTGATGGCCATCCCCTCGGAGATGAGCAATCCTACTACCTGTCGGCGGCGAAAGCCGAGCGATTTCAACACGGCAATCTCGCGAATGCGCTCGCGGACGGACATGGCCATCGTGTTGGCTGTGACGAGCAGGATGGTGAAGATGATGACGCTGCTGATGGCGGCCACCAGCCCTTTGAGATTGCCTAACATGGACACAAAACCCATATTGAAGGCGCGCTCGGTCTCCGTCCGGGTGGGCGCATCGCTATTGCGAAACTGGGCATCGATGGCCTCGATGACCCGCGGCACGGAGTCCGCCGCATCGACGCGAATCCAGAAGGTGCCCACCGTCCCTTGCCACCACCCGGGGAATTCGTCCAGATACTCGCGATGGAAATAGATGGCCGCTTCCTGATTGGGCGTTCCGGCGAAGATGCCGCGTAACGTCAATTCCAGATCTACTGGATAGATGGCGCCCTTGAGCGTGATCTTGTCGCCGAGCTTCCAGCCGTGTTTCTCGGCCTTGCGGCGACCGACGATCACGCCGGTGCGGTCTTTGATGAAGGCTTCCTTCTGCTCGGGAGGGAGCGCGATCTCCGGATAGACATCGAATAAGGTTTTGGCGTCACAGGCGAACTGCATGAAATCAGTATGCGCCTCATCGATGTAAATGCCTCCGAACCACGTCAGCGGTGTTACGGCGACCACTCCGGGGATGCTCTCGATCCGAGCCCGATAGCGCACGGGCAGAGGATTGGTGAGGGATACGGCGTGCCGAGTGATCAATCGCAAAGGGTTGGTCTCCTCCAGGTTGCGATCGATCTCCTTGACGAAGGTGACCAACGTGGAGAGAACGAATAGCGCCAAGGCTACGCTCAGCATGGTCAGGATGGCGCGGCGCTTATTGCGCGTCCCGTTTCTCCAGACGAAACCCGAATAACTCATGCGCGCTCCTCCACCGTGTAGGTGACGCCCGGCGGGAGAAGGACGCCTTTCTCCAGATGCCGCTCATGCTTGGCATAGTGGGCCGCCCGAGGATCATGAGTGACCAGAATGATCGTCTTATGAAGCTGCTCGTTCAACTGCTGGAGCAAGGTGAGAATCTCCTCGGCCGAGCGCGCATCCAGGTTCCCCGTCGGCTCATCAGCCAGAATGATCGTCGGATCGGTGACGATGGCGCGGGCGATGGCCACCCGCTGCTCCTGACCGCCCGACAATTGTCGCGGATAATGATCGACGCGATCGGCCAATCCGACCAGCTTCAGCGCCGTCAATACATGCTCGCGTCGTTCCTGGCCGGAGAGGCCGGTGAGCAGGAGGGGAAGTTCAACATTCTCGAAAGCGGTGAGGACGGGGATTAAATTGAACGTTTGAAAGACGAATCCGACATGATGATTGCGCCATTCGGCCAGCTCATCCTCGTTCATCCGCTGAACTTCAATCCCCCCAACGCGAACCACGCCCGACGTGGGTTTATCCAGACCCGCGATGATATTGAGCAACGTTGTCTTGCCCGAACCCGAGGGCCCCATTAAAGCCAGAAAGTCGCCCTCGGGGATGTCCAGATTGATATCCTTCAATGCCACCACTTCGACGCTATCGCGTCGAAAGATGCGACTCAGATTCCTGATCTCCACTAACGGCTGTGTCATCTCACCCCTCCCCTATGCGATGTTCAATCATCTCCTTCCCTGACCGTGACGCGGTCTCCATCTCGCAGCGCCTCCTGTCCACCGATGATCACCCGCTCGCCGCCTCGCAATCCATCGAGGATTTCCACATACCCGGCTTCCTCCTTTCCAACGGTGACCGGCTGCATGACGGCCTTCCCATCCTGCACCAGGAAAACGACCGGCCGCCCGTTGCGCGTGACCACCGCCGCCCGAGGCACCATCACCGTCGCCCCTTGAGACGGCGCTTCCACGCCTTTTTCGTAGAACGTCACTTTGGCGCCCATATCGGGCCGCAGAAACGCATCCGGATCGAGCACCTTCACTTTGACTTCGATGGTCGCTTTCTGCCGATCGGCTACCGAGGCGATGTACTCGACAACACCCCGATAGTGACGATCCGGATAGGCATCGGGGGTGATCACCACCGGTTGATCGAGCTGCACTTTGGCAATGTCCGCCTCGGTGATATCCAGCTCCACCTGGAGATCGCTGAGGTCGGCGATGGTGACCAGGGCCTGTTTGGCGCCTCGGTCGGAAGTGAACCCCGTCGTCACCATTTCGCCCACATCGACATAGCGGTCCAGGACAGTCCCCGTGATGGGCGCGCGGATGATCGTATTGTCGAGCTGGGCCTGAGCGAAGGCCAGCGCCGCTTCCGCCTGATGCACCTGAGCGCGAGCCAGCTCGATGGCTTCCTGCCGAGGGCCAATGCGGGCCAGTTCGTAATCTTTCTTGGCCGCTTCATACGCGTTCAGGGCCATCTCGTAGCGCGCCCGGGCATCGTCGAGCGCCTGCTGTTGAAGCACGCCCTCCCGGACCAGGCGCTCCGTGCGACCGAGGGCGATCTCCGCATTCCTGAGGTCGGCTCGGGCACGGTCCATCTGCGCTTTGGCGCGCTCAATCTCCTGAGGCCGCGAGCCGGCCTCCAACTCGGCCAGCCGGGCGCGCGCCGCTTCCAGGTTGGCTCGAGCCTGATGGACCTGAGCGCGAAGTTCGCGATCGTCCAGGCGAGCGATGATCTGACCGCGCCGGACAACATCGCCCTCATCGACGAACAGAGCGACGACGCGGCCCGTGATCTTGGAGCCCACCTCCACCTGATTCCGGGCGATGACATATCCGCTGGCCGACAACACCGGCGCCGGTCCGCCAGCTCCGCGCCGCGATGCCAGGGCCACGCGAACCGCCCGAGCCCCCAATCCCAACCGCGTCTTCAGGTCCAACTGGCTCACCCCCAGCGCGATCACGGCGAAAATCGCCACTACCCCCGCAATGACCGCCCAGCGCGGAAGACGCCACTGGCGCTCGGCCACCCGCTGGCGGTCGATCCGCAGGACCTGCAGGTCTTCCTTCAATTGCCGCTGTGACTGATCCATTTTTCCACACTTATGATACGTGCTTCCAGCACGACTGACAATAAAAAAACCGTCAGCCGTCGCAGAGCCGAGCGAGCCGTCGAATTTCCGGGTGGAGAGGCTCTCTCGACCACGCGAAGGAGCAGTCCGCCGGAGCGATCATCGTCGCCTCGACGCTACTCTGCCCTCGTCGACGCGACCGATCAATGGAGGGCGCCGAGCACCATCGCTCGAGGGAAGCGCGATTGCTGTGCCATGAAATGTCATGTCTATCAAGCTTTACTCATCGACGCCCGCGATCGACTCTACCACGTCTATTCGGATGGACGGAAGGTACGCGCCGATGATACGAACGGGCGACTCCTGAACCAGATGGTCGTCTCCCTCGACGACCGCATGTCTCCGTCACCCGCCGATTCGGTGGAGCGAAGCATTCTGGGAGCATTCGTGTGGCCCGATCGCCTCGCCCTGTCTCTCGGCACGACGTATCGTGCCGCCGATGGCGCTCTTGTTCGCACCGAATGTTATACACGGCTCATAGATCCTCTCACCGGTTCACAAACGATCCTCACCCCCGCACCAGGAGCCTATCCGGCAGTGACGATGGGACTGGACGGATATGCCTATGCGGTGATCCATTCCCCTGATCCTCACATGGGGACGGCATCATTCATCATCGCCCGGGAAGAGATTCTGACAAGGCGATAGCGCCCGAGAGCGAATCCGGCGGCGAGAGCGGCTCAAGAGGTCAGGCGCGCGTCAGCCTCCCTCCGGCTCGGGAAATACGTCCTCGTCACATTGGACAGCGAGGACGAGGAGCGCCAGCGCCCGGCCAAGGATGTCATTACGCAAGCTGTATGCCCAGGCGATCTCCGCAGGCTATCGAGAGGTGACGGCGCTCCTTCCATCCCCCGCCACGAAGATGGCTTGTTCTCCAATTGAAACACCTCTCCACCCGATGTATATTTTTAACGATCTCGCCGCGCAGCAGACGAATCGGTCGCGCGCCGGGCAGAGAGATTCCATGACTCGGCGAGGGAGATGGTGACATCGCCGTGTTCAAAAGCACATTTCACGGGCTTTGCAGAGAACCTGTCGAACGGGCGTTGGAAAATGGTAATGGTGCATACACGTGAACCACCCCTCGAGCCGGAAGGGAGGAGTCATGCGCCAGCACCGTCTGTTTTTTTGTCCACAGTGTCATCGGCAGACCGTCTGGCTCAACGTCCAGCAGGCCTGCCGACTCATCGAGGTGGATCGCCGCACGCTCTATCGCTACATGGAGCAGGGCAAGATCGCCTATCGCCAGAGGCCGAGTGGACGCGGGCGCTTCGTCTGTCACGATTGCTTGCTCAAACTGCCTGAAGAAGATGTTGGTCAATGACGTCGCTCATCCTCTCCATTTCATGAGTCGATACGGGCCGCAGGCCATGCGCGATTCACGTTATGAGTCAGGATGAGACAGGAGGAGTCAGCATGTGGTTGATGAGCCTCTCCAGTTCCGGTAAGATAGAGATGAGGAGGGCTTAAGGTTCATGGTGGCGAAAGGAATGAACCGGTCCCGATTTTTGTTGATTGGGAGCCTCTTGATCTGGATGATGAATCCCCGAGATCTATCAGGGGGCACCGCATCGAATTCCTCTATGATATATTGCCCTAACACTGGGATCCAGTGTTACAGATTCACGTGCGTCGATTCTAGCGGTCAAGAGATCACCTGCAGAGATTATACGGTTGTCCCTCGAACAGGAGTGCAGGCCATTTTTGCCGGGACTGAAGAGCTTTCATGCCAAACTCCGCATTGTTCGGTTAGGAATTACTTTGTGTTACTCTGCCTTGATGATCAGCCCGAGCCTGATCCTGGGGATGGACCCAAGTAGACCATACCAGAAATAATCGTGAGGAGGAATCTATGTCCCGAAGCGTGTTCTTATTGGTCACAATGATACTCCTGGGGCTCTCGTCAGGAGGAGTAGGTCAGGCCAGGGAGCGAGAAAGAGACAAACCCCGTGCCAAGGTCAAGATCATCTCCCATGTTGATCTCTCTGTAGCGTCAGCAGAGTCGGGACCCTCTTCACAGGTCCATCGGAGGAATGAATCGCCCTTCACACTCGGTCGTCCGGCCGTCGCTGTAGACGGGGCTGGATACATCTATGCGTACGTCTCTCTGTCTGACGGAGCGACATATTCTCATCATCAACTCATCAAATATGATGCTACTGGGAAGATCATAGCCACCTTTCGGCTCCCCGAATATGTGAAGCGAGGTGTTGCTGGCCTCAATTCGCTCACTCTGTATCGAGAGAAGCTCTATGCTCCCGCGGCCTGGCACAATGAATGGGGAGAAGTTCAAGGCGGTGTCCTCATCTTTTCCGATCAAGGTGATGTCGAACGCCTCATCGAGCTTCCACTCCATTTTACGCCCGATCGAGTGCTTGTGGCGCCCTCAGGGATCATGTATATTGTGGGCACCGGGCCACAGATGCGTAATGGCCAACTCACATACGTGGGCTCCCCGATGGTCCTGAAGCTCGACTCCCGCGGGCGGCTTCTCAAGGCATTCTCGCCTCTCCCGGCTGAGACGCCCGATGAGACGCTCGATCTATTGAGCCGCTCGCTGCAGAACGAGCTCCTGCTCGACGACCAGGGTCACCTGCTTCATGTTCTGCCCGACGCTCGAATCAGAGTGTTCAGTGCGGATGGAGAATGGCTCGACACGCTATCGCCATCCCTGAGGGCGTTCGACGTTCTGTCGGCAGCATTCTGGTATGATGGATATCTCGTGCTGGCCACCGACCGTCTGGTCGAGCAGCGGGCCTCTCTGTACTTCATCGACAGGAAGGGGGAGGTCGTCACCCGCGTAGAGACCACCGGTCAATCCTTGCCCGTGGTAGCGGGACATGATGGCTTTTATTACGGCGTAGCTCGTCTAGCATCTAGTGGACTGGAGGACCGGATTCGCTTTCGCATCATCAAGCTGGATCTGAGCGCTGAGATTCCCTCTCGTCGCTCGAGCCGAGTCCGATTGACCATTGGCCGTGAATCGCCTCTGGCCTCGATGGTCATTTCACGCCCAGTCGAATTTGGACATCCCTCAGAAACCGCTCACGGAGTATAAATCTATGAGGAGGACGTAAGGTCCATGGATGTGAAAAAATGGTTCATCATCATGACTATCCTCTCACCATGGTTGTTGACGGCTCACTCGGGATTACCGGCGAAGGTTCCTTCGGCTGAAAATATCGACACTATAACCTCGGAAATTTACACCAGAACTCCACTCACTACCGAGTGTTGGACGGAGGTAGTTTGGGGTACTCGCGTCTGCGATGCAATTTGTGATCTGACGCCCGTAACGTGGGAGTGTCCGTATGCTACGTGCCAAAGGAGTTTCGTCAACACCTACTGTGTTCTTGAGATCGAGGTCTGTCAGAAATGGTTCTTCAGCGGTTGCGATCCGGCCTGTGCCACATTGATCGGGCATAATGAAATATGCTTCCCGCCGCTCTAATCGGCGTGATGTGGAGGAAGGTTTCATGAACCGATGTCCCATCTCATGCCATGGCCTTATCCTTCTGGTCGCGAGTGCAATGCTCGCCACCGGCCTCTCCATTGAAGGAGCGCCGCGTCACGAACGAGAAGGTCGCATCAAGAGCCTCTCTTATCGACTGATCGAGAAGATCCGCCTGGAGGGAGACCCGGAGATCGTCCGACTGGCCGTGGATGCCGAAGGAAATTTTTACGTCATTGGAGGAGAAGGTTCTGTGGTGAAGAAGTATGCTCCTTCAGGTCGCCACCTTCTGACCATCGATTTGACCGAGGTCCTCAAAACATCTCGCATCAGCGTCTACGATATGTTCATTCATCCTCGCGGAGCGCTCTATCTGCTTGTGGTGTGGATTGCGCCCGATGGGAGTCGCCCATTCGGCGGCGTGCTCATTCTCGATGGGCAAGGGCGGGTGCGACGACTCATCGAGCTGGCGCTGATTTTGAGAATCACCGGAAGACACTCCCTGGTCGTCGATTCGACCGGCGCATTCTATATCCTGGCCCTCCTTCAGCGAACGCACGATCCTGACTCGCCGCTGGTGACCGAGAACGTCATCCACAAGTTCGCCCCCTCCGGCGAATGGCTTCGCTCGTTCTCTCCGCTGACCGAGCGGTTCACTCGCCAACGCTGTCTGGATACCAGGGAGTTTCAGGCGCTGCTCATCGACGACCGGGATCGGATTCATCACATTTATCTGGACGGAACGGAGATCCGCAGTTTCACCCCCGACGGCCACCTGTTGAGCCTCTATCGCATTTCCTATCCACTGAGGCCGCGCCCGATAGAAGAATCCGAGAGACCCGTTCCCCGCATCGAGCGGAGCATCGTCGGAGCATTCGCGTGGAGAGACGTTCTCATCCTCTCCGCCATCGAGACGCCGTTGACGGCGACCGGCGAGGCTATCAGCTTCCCGGAGGGATATGCGCTGATGATCGATCCGTTGAAAAAATCGATGCGGATCGTCGGCCGGGGAAATGTCCTCCTGCCGGGAATGATGCTGGGTCGCGATGGCCACTGCTACGCATTCTCTCACCATCACGAGAACGGGCAGGCCTGGTTTGTCATCCATAAAGAAGAACTCGTCCGGCAATGAGGTGCGCGTGGGTCACAGTCGAAGAACCGCCCTCTGCACGCAGTCATTGAACTGTCCGTCGAGAGGAGCCTCTTCATGACGGCGTTCCTCAAGCGATCCTGGTCAGCGCCCATCCCGCCGCTCTCGCAGAGCTGACGGATTCCGCGTCCGATCCCATGCTTGCCCTCCATCGAACCAGTTGATACACTTACCTCATCTATGGACGCTAACAAATCAACCTCATCGATGATTGTTCGGCGCGGTTTCGGCCTCAAGGAAGAGATCAAAGCCCCGATGGCCGCCGATTATCACAGCGAATTGGTGGACTGGATGAAGACGACCGGCCATCAACTCACGGTGGGGAGTTTGACGTTCCGATTGGCTCGGGAGTTTGGCTTTTGCTATGGCGTCGATTTCGCCCTCGATTTGGCCTATGAGACGCGGCACAAATTCCCCCACAAGCGCATCTTTCTCATCAGCGAAATCATTCACAATCCTCGCGTCAATCGCCGCTTGCAAGAACTCGGCATTCGATTCCTGAAAGATTCGCGACAACGGGAAACCAACTTCGACGAGGTCACTGCTGACGATGTTGTCATTGTGCCCGCATTCGGCGCGCCGGTGACCGACATGGAAGCGCTCCGCCGGAAGGGGTGCATCGTGGTGGACACCACCTGTGGTTCAGTCGTGGCCGTCTGGAAGCGGGTTGAACGCTATGCCTGCGACGGTTATACGGCCATCATTCACGGCAAGTACAACCATGAGGAGACGCGGGCCACCAGCTCGCAGGCGTTGAAATATCCGGGCGGCAAGTATCTCATCGTGCTGGATAAAACAGAAGCGGCCATGGTCTGCGATTACATCGTGCAGGGCGGGGATAAGCATGCGTTCCTGACCCACTTTGCCCGAGCGGCTTCACCCGGCTTCGACCCCGATCGTGACCTGGAGCGCGTGGGACTGGCTAATCAAACGACCATGTTGAGCAGCGAGTCGCTGGAGATCGCCGGGATGTTCCGCCAGGCCATGATCCGGCGCTATGGCGCGGAGCGATTGGAGGAGCATTTTCGCTCCTTCGACACGATTTGTACGGCGACGCAAAACCGACAGGACGCCGTATTGCAGCTCGTTCAGGAGAACATCGATGTGATCCTCGTCATCGGCGGATATAATAGCAGCAACACCAATCACCTCTGTGAGATCGCTTCACGATACAAACCGACGTATCACATCAACGAGGCCGGTTGCATCCTCTCGGATCGCCACATCCGACATAAACCGGTCGACGGGCGCGCCGAAGTAACGACCGAAGGATGGTTGCCTGAAGGGCCGGTGATCATTGGTCTGACGGCGGGCGCCTCGACGCCCGATCGCGTCATTGGTGAAGTCATCGCCCGCGTCGCCGCCTGCCGTGGCGAATCTCTTCCCGAACTCTCTCGTTTGGTGCCCCATTCGTGAATGAGGCGAGCGCCGGTGATGGGGGAACGCCGTGAGGCACCATGCATCGCGAACGGCGAACGATGAACACCGCACCACCATGACACCGAGCACGACTCCATCACCATGAGCGAGACCCACTTCGCTATCACCGTCTTCATCGTCCTCCTTCTCATCGCATCAGGCGTGGCGATGATCACCAAGCGCGTGCGCGTGCCCTACACACTCGCTCTGGTCATCGTGGGCTTGATCATCAGCCCCATGCACTTCTTACCGACGGTTCACATCTCACCGGAACTCATTTTGCTCATTTTTCTTCCCGCGCTGTTGTTTGAGGCTGCCTGGAACTTGAAATGGGATCATTTGCGAGAGAATCTCCTTCCCATTCTCACGCTCGCTGTGGTCGGAGTGGCTCTGTCGGTGGGCATCGTCGGCGCCATCCTCCACTATGCCATCGCCCTGCCATGGTCATCGGCACTCCTGTTCGGCGCCATGATCTCGGCTACTGATCCCATCTCTGTGCTCGCCCTGTTCAAGAAACTGGGATTATCCAAGCGCCTGAGCACGATTGTCGAAGGCGAGAGTCTGTTCAACGACGGCACGGCGGTGGTCATCTTCAAATTGATTCTCGGCGTCGTCGCCGGCACGGCCGGAGCGAGCATGTGGGGAGGAGTTCTTCTCCATTCCCTGCGCCAGTTCATCGTCGTCGTGTTTGGCGGCCTCGCCGTGGGCGCCACCGTTGGCCTTCTGGCGTCCACATTGACATCGTATTTCGACGATCACCTGTTGGAGATCACGCTGACGACCATCGCCGCTTATGGATCTTTTCTCATCGCTGAGGAAGTGCTCCACGTCTCACCGGTGATCGCCGTTCTGATGGCCGGATTGATCATTGGGAACTTCGGGCGAGAGAGAGGGATGTCGCCGACGACGCAAATCGCCGTCAACTCCTTCTGGGAGTATGCGGCGTTTGTCGTCAACTCGCTCGTCTTCTTGCTCATCGGCCTGGAGGTACAACTCCCCATGCTGACGGAGAGCGCCTCTTCCATCGCGTGGGCCGTGTTGGCCATGCTCCTGGCCCGAGCCATTGCCGTTTATGGGTTGATCCCGCTCAGTCAACGAGCGACCGCGCCCATGCCTTTCCCGTGGCAGCACGTCCTGTTCTGGGGTGGGCTTCGTGGCTCGCTCTCCATCGCCTTGGTATTGAGCTTGCCCACCACGCTATCGGGGCGCTCGGATTTGGTGGCCATGGTCTTTGGAGCTGTCATTTTCAGCCTCCTGGTTCAGGGATTGACCCTCTCGCCGCTCCTCCGGCGACTCGGACTCACTGGTGTCGAGACAGAACTTCGAGCGCATGAACTCCTGCACGGAAAACTCCTGGCTGAGATGGCCGCCCTGGCTCATTTGGATTCGCTGCGCCACCGAGGGATGATCACCGACGCTATCTATCAGGCGCTCCGACGGTCGCTCTCAGAGCAACAACAACGGCTCAGTCACCAACTCGCTCAACTGGGAGCGGCTGACCGGATCATCGAGCGCGAGCAACAGCGCCGCCTGCAGCGGTATCTCATCGACGTCAAAAAGGCGCGCCTGGCCGAACTCCTTCGCGAAGGCGTCCTCTCGGAGGCGAGCTATCACGAACTGCACGCCCAATTGGATGAAGAGGCGGCCGCTTTGCAGAGCGAGCAGCCCTTTTCAGAACTCGAGTCGCCCCGATCGGCTCGACGCGAATCGGCGGGGACTTCCTCTCATGAACACCAGAGCGAATGAAAAGATGGCCATCGCCGCGCTCCTGGCGGCGAGCGCCGTTTTCTTCTTCTATCGGCTCGGTTCATTCGCCCTGATTGGCCCCGATGAACCGCGTTACGCCCAGGTGGCGCGCGAGATGCTTCAGCGGAGGGATCTCATCACGCCGACCATCGGCGGTCACCTGTGGGCAGAAAAGCCCGTGCTCTCGTATTGGCTGATGATGCTCAGCATGTCACTCGTGGGCGTGAACGAATGGGGAGCTCGTCTCCCTTCCGCTTTCCTGGCCATGCTGACGGCCCTAGCTGTGTATGCCACGGGACGACGACTCATCTCCCGACGATTCGGGTTTCTCAGCGCGCTGGTTTTGATCACGAGCGTCATGTTCGCCGGCTTCGCGCACGCTGCCAGTACGGATATGCCCCTCAGCGCGACGATGGCATGGGGAATGTGCAGCTTCTTGCTCTTCGAACGAGAGCCGCCCGCTCGCGCCTCGGGGTGGATGCTGCTCGCCTCCGCTTGTTTCGCCCTGGCCGTGCTGGCCAAAGGATTGGTCGGCATCGTTCTTCCCGCGGGCATCATCGGAACGTATGGACTCCTCACCGGTCAATGGAGGCGAATCCGGGATGCGCAGTTATTTCCCGGAGTCGTTGTTTTCCTCGCCATCGCCTCGAGTTGGTACGGTCCGGTCATCGCCAAGCATGGACGGACGTTCATCGATGAATTTTTCATCAGTCATCACTTTCAGCGGTTCATCACACCGAAGTTTCACCATCCCGGACCGCCATACTATTTTCTCCCCGTCATCCTCCTCGGCCTCTTCCCCTGGACGGCTTTTCTCGTCTCGGCGATGGCGCGATCGCGCTGGTCGGATCTCAGGAAAGGCGATTTTCGCGATCGACTGCGCTGGTTCTCCATCATCTGGATTCTCGTGCCACTCGTCTTCTTCTCGCTCTCTCAATCGAAGCTCCCCGGTTACATCCTGCCGGTTCTGCCCGCAGGGGCTTTCCTGGTTGGGGACGAGCTGGACAGGTTGTTCGCCACCGGTATGGACCGCCGGTGGACCATACTCCTTTATGCGACCTCGGCGCTGGTGATCGCCGTGGGCGCAAGTGGCGTTCTTTATGCCCGAAGAGCACTCTCGGTGAGCGATGGCGGAGGAATCATGATCCTGGGAGTGGCGATGGTAACGGGCATCGCTCTCCTCTATTTTGGCTGGAAGCAACAGTTTCGATGGGCGATAGCGGTGATCGTTCTGGGATCAGCCGTCGCGCTGGTCATCGTCATGCGCTCTTATCTCCCCGTGATCGAGAGCAAAGAATCGCTTCGCTCACTGGCTCAGATCGCGCTCCGCGAGATGAAGCCGGGCGAGCGCATCATTGGATATTACGCGTTCCATCACTCGCTCACGTTTTATACCAATGCGCGCTCGTTTTACGATGAAAAAGGAAACGTCATTGTGGCGCGTTCGCCCGAAGAATTGCAGGACTGGGTGAGACGAGAGGGATCGGTATTGTGTGTGACCAGAGACGATATCTTCGAGGATCTCGTCAAGGATGTTCGCTTCCGCATCCAGCCACTCGGGCGGCAGCGCCGAATGGTGCTCATGAGAATAAGATTGGCTCTCGAGGAGGAAAAGCGCCGGTGATGAGGGCGTCGCCGAGCCATCCCGTTCATGTAGACTTCGAGTGTACATATCGCTCCTTCCCCGTGGATGAGGGAGCCTCCTGGAGCCCATGTCCCGGGCTCTTTCATCCCCCGTTGTGGCTCCCAATTTTTGACGGCCCAGCCTCGCAAAGGACTCTAGACAAAGACCAATCGGGAGACTATTATTTGTGCCTTTAACCAGCGCACATGAGAATGACAGAGGCAGTTCATGGCGAGAGCGATGTGGCGCTGACCCGCCGGCGATTGATGCGGAACACTTATCTGGTGTTGGCCGCTACGCTGGTCGGGTCGCTGGTCCTGCGCGACGCGCGCGTGATTTTCGGCGTGACTCTGGGCGGCGCGCTGGGATTGATCAATCTCCATTGGCTCTCGGCCAGCCTCAACGCCCTGCTCTCTGACGCTGCCCGATCGGGCCAGGCGCCCCCTTGGGCCGCTTCAAAATTCATCCTGCGGTATCTGGTCATGGGCTCGGCCATCGGATTGGCGCTCTGGAGCGGCCGGATCGATCTCCTGGCATTGGTGGTCGGGTTTTGCGCCTTCGTTGGTGCGGCGACGATCGAAGCGGGGTATCAAATTTACCTGTTACTCGCTCATCGGGAGGATGCAACCAAATGATGTGGCCTCTTATGAACATCATCTCTCTCATGGCCGAAGAAGCCTCGGAAGGCAGCCAGGCGGCCGAGCATCACGTGCCCATCATCGTCGAATGGGTCAATCATCTGTTCGGTCCCGCCGTGTATCGCGTTCAAGAAGCGATCATGCCCACGGTCTATGGGTGGTTCGGCGCCGAGTGGCACGGCCATCCGGAAATGCCCATTCCCACGCACATGGTCATGTTTTTCATCGCCGTGATCATCTCGACGGTGGTGCTTCGCTGGATGATTGGGGAACTCTCTGTCGAAAATCCCTCTGATCGGCAACAATTCTTTGAAGTGATCTTCGAGGGCGTTCGCAACTTGATGCGCGAGAACATCGGACCTCACTACATGCGCTATTTTCCCGTGATCGGCCTGTTCACCGTGCTCATCGGGGTCAGCAATTTGATGGGGATGATCCCTTTCCTGCGCGCTCCTACGGCCAATTACAATATCCCCTTCGCGCTGGCCGTTCTGTCGTTTCTTTATTACAACTATGTGGGAATCAAAGAGAATGGCCTGTTGGGACATCTCCGGCATTTTGCCGGTCCGGTGCTCTTTGTCGCCGTCATATTCTTCCCCATCGAGATCGTGAGCAATCTGGCCCGCATTCTCTCCCTCTCCATGCGTTTGTTCTGGAATATCTTCGGCGATGATATCTCCGTCGAGGCGTTCGCCCAGATCATGCAATACGGATTCCCCATGATCCTCCTGCCGCTCCGGGCCATCGTGGCAGTGATGCAGACGTTCATTTTCATGTACTTATCGATCATCTACATCAGCGAAGTGACGCACCATGAAGAGAAGCACGAAGTGAGCATAACCACGGAACAACCCGCACCGGCGGCGGCTTGAGGCCGGAGAGCTGGAGTTCAGAGCAGAGGGCGAGGATCATTGCTGGCACGGTCCTCGGCCTTCTGCCCTGGGCTTTGAGGCTCAGGGGTCTCACAGGAGCGGTGACGCGACAGCGATCAATGATTCATAACCGGAGAGATTCGGCGTCGTATGGAGCTTCCGCCCCCACAGCGGCGAGCGGAAGTATACCTGGCGTCGGAGGCATCATATGGCCATCGACGGACCGACGCTCGATGAGCCCCATCTCATTGAGAATCGCTTCCTCGCCAGCCGCGTGCCTGTGGCCATCTCATGGAAAGGGAGACACAAACCATGCATCATCTGGTGAAGAAGCTTCTCATGACTTGTTTTTCTTTCCTGACCTTGTCAGTGCCGGTCTTCGCGCAAGGCGAGCAGGCGGCAGGACCGGGTGACGATGCCTATCGCTACATCGCCATTGGGTTCGGCATGGGCATCGCCGCCGGATTAGCGGCTCTCGGCGATGGACGAGCCATTAGTGCGGCCTGCGAAGGGATTGCGCGGAATCCGAGCGCCGGCGCGCGCGTCCAGACGGCGATGCTCATTGGCGTGGTGTTCATTGAAACGCTGATCATTTTCACCTTCGCCATGATCTGGATGCAGCTTGGCGCGTAACGGTCTCCGTCGGGGGAGAGGGGATCATCCCTCTCCCCCCATCTCCCCGGGCGAGAGGTGCTCGAGTCCGAGAACCCGCGCCGCCGCTTTGGTCGCCGCGCTGACGAAACCACTTTCTGCTCGATGGCGGACATCGCTCGAGATTGATCTGCTCACGTTCCTCCGATCGCTCCGGCTGAGGGTGCACCATGTGGAAGACGGTGAAACGCGAGTCACCCTCCGAACGTGATCTTCGACGACGTCTCCACCCCACCGTGCTCGCCACCGGATGGGCGAGCTTTTTCAATGATGTGAGCAGCGAGATGATCTATCCTCTGCTCCCGGTCTTCCTCACCAGCGTTCTGGGAGTGAGCTTCGCCTTCGTCGGCCTCATCGAAGGGATCGCCGAAAGCACGACCAGTCTGGTGCGGCTCTTCTCCGGTTGGCTCTCTGACCGTCTGAGAAAGCGCAAGCTCCTGGTGTTGATGGGATACCTGCTCGCCTCTATGGCCCGGCCATCGATTGCCGTCACGACCACCGGCTGGCAGGTGCTGGGCCTGCGGTTCGTGGATCGATTAGGGAAAGGCTTGCGCAGCGCTCCCCGCGATGCCTTGGTCGCCGATGTCACGACGGCGGCTCGGCGAGGGTTAGCGTTCGGCTATCAGCGTGCCATGGATCATGCCGGGGCCATCGTGGGACCGCTGGTGAGTTCGGCGCTCCTGGCGGCGTTCGCGCTGGGATACCGACCGCTCTTCGCCCTGGCCGCCATTCCCGCGGCGCTCTGCGTCGTGACGGTATGGAGATTCATCCAGGACCCGGTTCAACCCTCGGCGACGCCCATGGCGAGCCGCCCACAGGTTGCGCTCATCTCCTCCTGGCGGCAGACGGATCGCCGATTGAGAGGGCTCCTCTTCGCCGTAGGAGTATTCGCGCTGGGCAATTCCAGCGACGCCTTCCTGATCCTCCGAGCCCAACACCTGGGCGTGAGCGTCAGTCTCATCCCCATCATTTGGGTCGTCCTCCACGTCAGCAAGTCGCTGTTGTCCATCCCCGGCGGACTTCTTTCGGATCGCATGGGCCGACGGCCGACGATCACCGTCGGATGGGCGGTGTACGCGCTGGTGTACCTGGGCTTCGCCCTGGCCTCGACAAGCTGGCAGGCGTGGGCCCTGTTTGCCACCTACGGGCTCTACTTCGCCTTGACCGAAGGCGTTGAAAAAGCGTTCGTCGCCGATCTGGCGCCGCCCGACCAGCGTGGAGTGGCGTTCGGCCTTTACAACTTCGTCGTCGGACTGGCCGTCTTGCCGGCGAGCGTGATCTTTGGCGGCGTCTGGGAATGGGCCGGTTATCGCGCCGCTTTCCTATTGGGCGCGGGCCTGGCGCTGATCGCCTCGGCATGGCTTCTATGGGGAACCCGATCCCCGTCGTCTCCCTGAGCCGAGGAACGGCTCGGGGACGATCGCGGTGGACGCATTGGCGCCAAAAGAGGAACGCTCGGTTATAATTAGTCTTCCCCTCCTCGGAAGGGGGTGAAGAGCGAGGCAAGCTGTGGACTGCTCACATGGTGACCATGAGGGGAACGCGGTGCACTCCATCGATACGAACGCCTGAAGGCTCGACGCAACGACGGAAAGGCCATGACGCCACTGGATGAAGTCTGGATGCGGTTCGCTCTGGATGAAGCCGAAGAGGCTCGGAGACGGGATGAAGTCCCCATCGGAGCCGTCGTCGTCATCAACGAGCGCATCGTCGGACGAGGACATAATCGCGTGATCGCCGATCACGATCCGACGGCACACGCCGAAATTGTGGCCTTGCGCGATGCGGCACGCACCACGCGGAACTATCGGCTCATCGACGCCACCATTTACGTCACGATCGAACCGTGCGCCATGTGCGCTGGCGCATTGGTCAATGCGCGAGTGAAGCGATTGGTTTATGGGGCCAAAGATGACAAGGCGGGAGGCGTGGAGTCGGTGTTCCGCATCTGTACGGATGACCGGCTGAACCACAGATTAGAGGTTCGCAGCGGGGTGCTTGAGGAGGAATGCCGGGAGATGATACAATCCTTCTTTCGAGAGAAACGCAAGGAGAAAGAAAGGCATAAGGAAGGCGTGGAGGGCTAGTCTAATTGGTAAGGCACCGGATTCGAAATCCGGCGGGCGGCAACGCCCTTGGGGGTTCGAGTCCCCCGCCCTCCGCCAACCTTATTTTTTCATTCGGAGTTATTCGGAGGAGAAGAAACGTTCGCTGGAGGGATGACCGAGTGGACGAAGGTGCGCGCTTGGAAAGCGCGTGTAGGGGCACAAACCTCTACCGTGGGTTCGAATCCCACTCCCTCCGCCAGATTCTCTCGATGGGCCGCTGAAGCGGCAGAAATGATCGATACCTCGACGGTGAAGAGGGAGGAACGGAAGCGAGCCCGAGCGAGGCTCTCTGCTTTCTTCTCGCTCCCCTGTCGAGCGCGACGCTCTCATCGGCGAGCGATGTTTTCATCAGGCTTCGGGCCCCGTGCGACGGACGAGGCCGTGAACCCCGCCAGGCCCGGAAGGGAGCAACGGTAGCGGTCGCGGACGGGTGCAGCGGGTGTCCCGAGGCCTGGCCAGTGACACAATGCCCTATCAAGTCATTGCCAGGAAGTGGCGACCACAAACGTTCGAAGACGTCGTCGGACAGGAGGCCATCACCCGCACGCTGCAAAACGCCATCGCCGATGAGCGATTGCATCACGCGTACATCTTCGCCGGTCCTCGTGGGGTCGGCAAGACGACCACGGCGCGCATCTTCGCCCGCGCGCTCAATTGTGCCCAAGGCCCGACGATCAAACCGTGTGGAGCGTGTGCGGCGTGCCAGGAAATCGCCGAGGGCCGCTCGATCGACGTACTGGAAATCGACGCCGCGACGCACACGCAGGTGGATAACGTTCGCGAAGTGATCATCAACACCATCGGCATGACGCCGGCGCGCGATCGCTATAAGATCTTCATCATCGACGAAGTGCATCAACTCTCCTCTCACGCCTTCAATGCGCTGCTCAAAACGCTGGAGGAGCCGCCCCCGCACGTATTGTTCATCATGGCCACGACCGAGCGGCATAAAGTGCCGGAGACGATCCTCTCGCGCTGCCAGATTTTCGATTTCCGACTGATCCCGGAGCAACAAATTTTCGCTCGGCTCCGACATATTGCTGAGGAAGAAGGGATCACGATCACCGAAGCCGCACTTCACAAGATCGCCCGCGCTGGTGAAGGGAGCATGCGCGATGCCCAATCGGTGTTCGATCAGGTCATCAGTTTCGCCGGCCGCCAGATCACCGATGAGGATGTCGTCACTGCCCTGGGCCTGGTGGGCACGGACGTGCTCGTGGAGGTCACCGAGGCGATCGCCGACGGCGATAGCCGCCGGATTCTCCATCTGATCGGCGGGCTGGTCGACCGCGGATACGATCTCCGGTATTTCTGCCGCGAATTGATGACGCACTTCCGCAATCTGCTCATCCTCAAGTCGGTGGGCTATGATGGCGAGTTGCTCTCATTGAGCAGCGCCGAACTGGAGCGCATTCGAGAATTACCTCAACGATTTTCCGAAGGAGAACTCATTCGCGCTTTTCACTTGCTCACCGAGATGGAACACGATCTCCGCTATGCCAGCGATCCGCGCTTTCACCTGGAAATCGGCTTGATCAAGCTGGCACAAGCGGAAAAGTTGCGTCCCCTCGCGGAGTTGATCGATCGACTGGAAGCGCTCGAAAAGCGTCTGCGCCAGGAAAACACGGCGCCGGTCGCCGAAGCCGTTGCCCCACCCGCGGCTCATCCGGGCACGGAGAACGCGTCTCCGCGCCCGACGTCGGTGACCCCACCAAGCGCAGCGCCAGTGAGGGATTCATCGCCAGAGAAAGCCTCTGCGAACTCTTCGGAACGAGCGGCGACGGGCGTCGCCTTGGCGCCAATTGCCGATGATCGGACGATCGTGGAGCAGATGAAAGCGGCGCTCGACGAACGAGGGAAGATGCTTCTGTCGACCGCCCTGGATCAAGCCCAATCGATCGAACTCGTCGATGATACGCTCCGGATCGCGTTCGCCGAAGATGCGCGCGTGTTCAAGGAGACGCTCACCGGGCGATCCAACCTGCAACTGCTGCAACACATCGCTCGCCAGATATCCGGTCGTGAAATTCGGCTCCACATCCTGACCGAGAGAGGAGCCGCGCCGGCCGTGAACCAGGAAGATCCTCGTCCCGATCGCCTGCGCGCTGAGGCCGAGCGAGATCCCACTGTTCGAGCCTTGCTCAAGACATTTCGGGGTGAGTTGACCGAGGTGGTTCGGAAGAAAACACCCGAAGATGGCTGAGTCGTCATGCCGAGGAAAAGCACTCGGGGAAATCCACCAGAGAGGCCGGCGCTCTGGCGCGAAGAGAAGGCCAACAGCGATACTCGTACCAGGCACGATCCGAGAATGAGGCAGAAGAGGATCACCGAGACCCTCTCGCCGAGGAGGACGACACGATGAAGTTTCCAGGGAACATGGACATTCAAAAGATGCTCGAACAAGCTCAACGCATGCAGGAAGAGCTCCGGCGCACGCTCAAGGAAATGCGCGTCGAGGCTTCGGCGGGCGGCGGCATGGTGAAGGTGATCATGTCAGGCGATAAGCAGATCGTCTCGCTCACCATTGAGCCCGAGGCCAGCGAAGACATCGAGATGCTGCAAGACCTGATCATCGCCGCCGTCAATGAATGTGGCCGAAAAGTCGATGAGGCCATCCAGCAACAGGCGCTGAAGAATTTGAATCTTCCCGGCTTGGGAGGCCTCGCCTAGGGATGAGCCGATGAGACCGCTGGTCCGCGATTGGTCATTCGGAGTTCGGGGTGAGAGCAGAGTCGGCCCTGCCCTCACCGGGGAAGGTTCATGCTCCCCGCTCCCGGAGATGAGCGCACGAAGAAGAGGAGCCTCTGCCAGCGGAACATCTCGGTTTCACGGCGGGCCGAAGAATGCCCCGGCTCAGTGCGTGGAATGGTCATTGAGATCCCGTCTCCGGTTGGGGGTACCCGGTCCCGGACAGTGATGTGCCATGCTCGATTATGCCGAACCCATCAGCCGATTAATCGATGAACTCCGCCGACTTCCCGGCATCGGTCACAAGTCGGCTCAGCGAATCGCTTTTCATCTGTTGCGGATCCCCCCTGAGGAGGCCCGACGCCTCACCTCGGCCATCGAGGAGGTGAAGGAGAAGATCACGCTGTGCTCCATTTGCAACAACTTCACCGACCGCGATCCCTGCCGATTCTGCACCAATCCGGCGCGCGACCGCTCGGTCATTTGTGTGGTAGAAGAACCGACCAACCTGGTGACCATTGAGAAGACGCGCGAGTATCGAGGGCTCTATCACGTCCTGCATGGAGCGCTCTCGCCCATTCGCGGTATCGGCCCCGAAGAACTGAAAATCAAAAATCTCCTCGAACGATTGCGCGATGGTCACGTCAAAGAGATCATTCTGGCCACCAATCCCAACACGGAAGGAGAGGCGACGGCGAGCTACCTGGCGCGATTACTCAAGCCGCTGGGCGTGACCGTCACCCGCATTGCCATGGGGCTGCCGGTGGGAAGCGATTTAGAGTTCGCCGACGAAGTGACCATGCACAAGGCGCTTGCCAACCGACGCCAAATCTGACTAAGCTATGAGGAGTGAGAGAAACGAGTCATGGTGATGGACGCCCCAAACGTGACATCGACCGAAACCGATCAACCGACCATTCGCCCACTGAACGGGTATCAAACCAGTTGTGACGCCAAGAACGAAAAAGGCAAGCCGTGCTGGGGATTCCTCAAAATATGGTATGGAGCGCCCGATGAACTCACCCACCGGATTCCCCGGGATCACGTCATCTATCGTTGTCAGAAGTGCGGACAACTCTACCACGGTCCACCCCACCGACATGTGTCGCGAAGCTGGCGGAAGATGGAGATGACCGCGCCCGAGCGCTGAAGATGAGCGATGAATCCGAGGTCCTCGCCGAACGGACATCATTCCTGGCGTCCTCGCCGGGCCTCGCTCGACCGGAGACCGGTTTCGGATATCAGACAATGATGAGGAGCTTCGCCCAACGAATCCTTATGCCCTCCATCAGACGATGGGCTGGAGGAATGCTCTTCCTGGCGCTGGCCACGGGGGCCGGACTGTGGGGCCACACGAGCAATGCCGCCGGACAGCGCCAGATCGTGGAGATTCGCCCCATTTCGCCAGCGGTACGATGGCTCTCTTCGCGTCTGGATGGCTGGCGGCTCGCCGGACCGGTCGTCACCATGACGCCCGTGGAATTCCAGCGAGAACAGCCGGCGCGCGCCGCACTGATCAGTGAATACGGTCTGCGCGACGTGACCTCCGGTCTCTATGAGGGAGAAGAAGGAGAGCGCATTCGGGTCGAAGTTTTTCGCATGGTCAACTACGTGGCCGCCTATGGGGCCTACTCGCTGGAGCGTCGTCCGGAGGCCGAGCGCGTCGCCGTGGGTACCGAAGGGGCCCTGGAACCGCATGGTCTGGGGTTCTTCAAGGGGCAATACTACATTCGACTCACTGGCGAACAGGGGGCAGTGCCCCGGGCAGCGCTGCTCGATCTGGCCCAGCGGCTGGCCCATCGATTCACCGTCCGGTACTCGGAAATCCCGGTGCTCATCGATCATCTTCCCGCCGAGGGCATGGTCCCGGGAACGGAGCGATTTATCGCCGGTCCCCGGGGATTGGCCCATATTGGCGGTCCCGAAGACCCCAACGACATCTTCTTGCTCTCCAGTCTGGCCGTGGAAGCCGTCTTGGCGGAATATCGATTGAATGAGAACGTCGCCACATTGATGATCGTCGAATATCACACGCCGCAACTGGCCGCCGCGGCTTACCGGCAGGTGCGCGCCTACTTCCGCGCTCTCCCCGAGTCCGAGCGTGCCCGCCGCATTCTCAAGCGCGAGGGGAACTTCATCATCGAAGCGGTCAACGTCCAGCACCGAACGGCGATGCAGCACCTCGTCGACCAGATCACCTACGCTCCCTCGGTTCACTGGCTGGGCAAGAATCCTTTTGAGTATCTTCGATCGATCGAGCCGGGACGGCCGGTCCTCACCATAGACTGGCTGTTGACGACATTCGGCTTGATCGGCCTCTCGCTTTTGCTGGCATTCATCATTGGCGTGGTGCTGGGTGTGCTCATTTTTCTCTGGCGGCGTCGCCGGTTCCGGTACTTCCCCGGGTTCACCGATGCCGGTGGAATGCTCCGACTCAACCTGGATAATCTCGTTTTACCGCCACCGGAGAAAGAGTGGCCCAAGCGTCTGCCCAAAAATGAAGGGTAGAGTCGGAGTGAGCGGGCGACATTCGAGAAAAGGAGGTGTGTGGTGGTCGCCCATATCGGAGAACTTCTCGCCTCTCGAACCGAGCAGTGGCCCGATAAAATCTTTCTCATCGCCGAGCGCGAGGGACGGACATTCACCTATAGAGAGTTTCATCGTCGCGTCCATCAAACGGCGCATTTTCTCCACCGTCTCGGCGTCGGCAAAGGAGATATCGTCAGCCTCTGGATGCCCAACTGCACGGAGTTCGTCCTGTTCTATTTCGCTTGCTGGACGCTGGGAGCCATCGCTGGTCCCATTAATGCTCATCTCAAGGGGCCCGAAGTTCAGTACATCTTGAACCACTCCGAGGCGCGATTTCTGGTGACGCGAGCTGCTCATTGGCCGACGGCGGAGAGCATTCGTCGGGAGGTGAAGGTCGAGCGCGTGATCCTCACCGATGCCCGGATCGAGGGGACGATCGATTACCGCTCGGAGGTGGAACGGCTCTCCCCGGACGGTCCCTCTACGACGATCAATCCGGATGACGAGGCGATCATCATTTACACATCGGGAACGACCGGTCGTCCCAAAGGCGTGCTCCTCACGCATCGGAATCTGATCGTCAATGCTCGCCAAATCGCTGACTGGCTGCACTTCACTCCCGAGGATCGATTCCTCTGTATCATGCCGTTGTTTCACATGAATGCGGTGGCCGTGACCACGCTCACGCCGCTCTCGGTTGGCGCCAGCATGGTGTTGTCGCCGAAATTCAGCGTTCGCCGCCACTGGTCGATCATCTCCGAATATGGCGTGACCACGTTTGGATCGGTGGCCACGATGCTCTCTATGCTGCTGAATGCCTATCCGGAAGGTATTCCCGAAGGGCTGGACACGAGTCGACTGAAATTCGCGCTCTGCGGTTCGGCTCCCGTCCCCGTGCCGGTGATGGAGCAATTCGAAGAGCGGTTTAACTGCCCGGTCATCGAAGGATATGGACTTTCGGAATGCACCTGTCGCGCCACATTCAATCCCCCTGACGAGCGCCGCCGACTCGGCTCGGTGGGATTGCCCATCGGCAACGAGATGAAAATCTTCGACGATGAGGACCGAGAACTCCCTCCCGGTGAGATTGGCGAGATCGTCCTCCGCGGCGAGAACGTCATGAAGGGCTATTTCAAGAATCCAGAAGCGACCAGACGGGCGTTTCGCCACGGTTGGTTTCACACCGGCGATCTCGGCTACCGGGACGAGGACGGCTTCTTCTACGTGGTCGATCGCAAATCGGACATGATCATCCGCGGAGGCGAGAATATCTATCCGCGAGAGATCGACGAGGTGCTCTATCGACATCCGGCGGTGCGAGAAGCGGCGACCGTGGGGGTGCCCGATGAACTCTATGGGGAGGCGGTCAAAGCGTTCGTCGTCCTCAAGGAGGGCGCCGAGTGCCATCCGGAGGAGCTCATCGCCTTTTGCCGCGAGCGACTGGCCGATTATAAATGCCCCACTCTCATCGAATTCATCGACGAGATTCCCAAAGGCCCCACCGGCAAGCTTCTCAAACGCGAACTCCTGAATCGATCATGAGGCACAGCCCTCTCGGGGTTCTTCTCTCAGGAGCCAACGAGAGCGCCGGGATGCTCGACGTCGCGTCCCGCTCAGAATGGGTGCACTCGAGACGAGGGACCTTCGGAACGCGCGCTGGTCGACGTCCAAGCGAATCTGCTCGAGCGAGTGGCCAGCGGTGGATGACCAGAGGAACCCTCGGAACGCGTACGGCGCGACCTCGAAGAGTTGCCAAATAGAGCAAAAGCCTCTAGTATTGCCACGGGAGGAAACAGTGACGTGAAGTGGGTGCTGTGTTTGCTCATTTGCCTGATCGGTCTCGCCTCGCCCGCCGTGGGGCAAGATCCTCGGAAGCCCCCACCCAATCCGGACACCCCCCGCTCGGGAACGCCCGGTGGCTTTGGATTCGGAAAGAAGACTGTGGAAGAACGCCTCCCCAATCCCTACCTCTTCCGCGCCGCCTTGACCGTTGTCGCCCAGGCCATTCCACACGTCATCAAAGAACAGGGTCTCACGTTGGATGAAGAGCAGAGTCGGCCCCGCGAAGGTCTGTTCGTCACCAAACCCCATGTGTTTGCCCGTGGCAGCGCCGTCAGCCGAGCCGAACTTCAACACGTTGCCGAGCTTCCGGCGGCCGAAGCCCGCGCCTGGATCAGCGGCCGCTATCGGTTAGAGATTCGCATCAGCCCCGTCGATGCCACCGGCACCCACGTGACGGTGGTCGCGCTCATCGAAGGACTGGCGCAAAACGTCCTCTCCAATAGCTGGATCAAGTGCTCGTCCAAGGGCGTGCTGGAGAATCAATTCCTGCGCGCCCTGCGCGATTATATCGAACTCCAATGACTGGAACGCGACATCCCTGCGGTCCTCAATTCATCGTTCGCCAGTAGTGATGCGTCAGCCCTGATCGGTGGCGAATTCCGCGGTGGGGCGAAGTCGAGCCTCGCCGCCACCACGGAGAGAACACACCGCCACTCTCAGGGAACGCGCCGACTGACGCGCACATTGTCGATGTACCATCCTTCGGCGTCATTCCGACGTTCGTTGATAGTGTCAAAATAGAACTGGATCTGAATCGATCGACCGGCGAATTCCGAGATATCGATGGCCTCGTGCTGGAAGAACTCGCCGCCGCGAAAGCCCACCGTATTGTCAGAGACGATGGCTTTTTGCTTGATCTCGCCACTGGCGACATCGATGATCCGAATGTAGCCGTTATCGGTGAGACTGGAGAACAGGCTCCCGCGGAAGAAGTGGTCGAATTCCAGAATGATGGCACTGCTGGAGGGAATCGACGGCAGGTCGATCACGGGCGAGGTGAGCGCGCCGAAATTGCGCGCGCCGGTATCGTAATTGCCCGTATCCTCGCGACCATAATACCAGGCTCTGCCACGCCGATTCGACAGATGCCAGAGCGCCGGGCCTCCCTGACCATCCTCTCCTTCCACCGTCCATCCATTCTCGTCCGCGTTCATGTCGTCAAAGAAGATCGTCTCTCGTCCCGGCGGCAGGGGATTCCACGGCGTGTCGAACGCCTGCAAGACGACGGTATCATCGCCACTGTCGGTGCGCGCCGAAACGCCCATGCCGCGAGCAGCGAAGACCGTCCAGATGGCCGCCTGATGAGCCCCACCGTAGGTCGCCAGGTCGGCAATCAGGAGAGCATCGCGCCCATCCAGCATGGAGGGTTGTGATGGGGTGAATTTCAGCGCGTCGGTGATCAGTTGCTCGAACGTCTGCTTGCCCACCGCGCTCCGCAAATCCCATAACGTCGAAGCCCAGATCTCGCCATCGAAATGCACTTCTGGAATGAACGTGTGATCCAGGGCGATGCCTCCCTCGATGCCGAATCGGGTGAGCGGCCCCAGCCGATTGCCGAAATCGCCGTAGGCGAGAGGACTGGAGGCGTAGTTGACCGTCCGAATGCCCACCACCGGATCTCCGGTACTATACTCGCCAGTCACCGGGTCGTTGGTGATACTGACCGAATAGATATCGCTCCAGCCCTCGCCCATAGCGGCACTTTGCCGACCGAATAAGGCGGCAGCATCGAAGCGATTGCCGACCAGACGCGTGGTCAGACCATGGATGTATTCATGATAAATCACGTCAGCATCGAAGGCGGAATCGACCTGACGGAAAGGCGGGGCCGTGAAGAAAAGGTAACCCGTGAACGCGGATCGACCGTCTTCAGGGGCTCCGAAGAACGCATTGTTGAAGCCGCTATGCTGAGGGGCCGCCAGGACGGGATCACCGTCGAGACCTCCGCGCCCGAAATTATCCAGTTGGAAGTTCCCCGCCGCCTCGTCGAAGCCCAATCGATACAGATAATCGTGCATGAAATTGAGATGGTAGAACAGGTTGGTGATGGCGGCATCGAGTTCCACGGTGGGAAACTTCTCGGCCAAGCCGATGTGGAGCCCGCTCAATGGAGCCTGAGCGCTGAAATCGACCGGACGGAGATCAAAAGCGCCGCCGCCGGGAGTGATGCCGACCAGGCCATCGGTCATTTCCACCCCGTTGTAAGCGATTTCGATCACTCCATCGGCCGAGAGTCGGAGCTGGACCGTGTTGGAGTCCGTCAAGCCAAATTGAGAAACGCGATGCCAGGTGATGACGACGCGGTCGCTCTCTCGCTTGACGAAGAGGCCACCCCCTTCGGGGACGTCGCTCAAATCCAGATCATCCCACAGGACGGCTATGCGGGGCACGCCGAGGATCATGTCGGCCCACGACTCGCTGGCATCTCGGCTTCCTCCATTGAACGTCACATTGCCGTTGGCGTTGATGAAGATGGTGTTGAACGAGGAACCGAAGAACGGAAAAGAAAAGTCCAACGAGAGAATGGCCGATCCATCGTCTTTATCCGGCCGTATTCGGGAGGTGAAGTCCCTCCCCAAATCAGCATCGAAGTCCACCGGGAGCAGGCTCACATCATATCCCCCCACCCCATTGGGCGTGAACCGCAGCGTGCGCCCATCCAGGTCGAAGAGGTTCGGTCCATCGGTGTTGTAGATGTTCTGGAAGGGAAAGAGGAAATGCTGCTCGGCATTCCGAGCCAGGGGCAAAGTGATCACGTTATTGCCCTGGGTTCCCACGTTGGGAAGTGGCCAAACCCATGTGCTGGGCGAAGCGACAGCATCTCCATTGAACGATTTCAGAACCTGTGACCCCAGATCGGGATTGACCGCGAACACCAGTCCCCTGGGATCGCTGAACTTGTAGAGATTGTGGCGAAACAGTATCTCGCCCGTTTGAGCATCCACCAGGACGTCATACCAGGCCAGCCGATCCATCAAGTGGAGGCGCACCTTCCAGGCCAGCCGCGCTCGATCGCGCGCCGGGAAAATGACCAACTTGGCTTCCACATCATCGGTGAACGGCCCGCGCTCGAAAAGAGTCGCTCGCTCAATACCAGTGGCCGGGCGCTTCATAACCGGCGTGAACGCCACATCGGGAGCAATCTCTGCCGCGGCGAGCTGCACGGCCCGGCTGACGTCCAGATCCGGCCGTAACGGCGCCACCAGGCCGGGGAAATACCTCCCGCTCACCGAGAGAATTCGTCCCTCTCGATCGACATTGACTTTGATGTGCCCTTGAAAGACATCCAATCCCCGATAAAACTGCTTGAACACCAGATGAGTGACACCATTGTGCGCCGTGCGCTCGCGTTTGGCCACCACCAGATCGCCGATTTCCTCATCCGTCAACCGGAAGAGTGCTTTGTTCGACGCCAGGAACTCCCGCGCGATGCGAACCGGATCACCCGACCGGGGCGGCGTCAAGCGCTGCGCCAAACTGAACAGATGCCGAGGAACGCCGGTCACCTGATCGAAACGAACTTCCAGCCCTGGAATCCGGCGCCTCAGGCGCTCGATGGCGTCCAACTGTCGTTTCGTCGGTCCTCGACGCCGGGCAACGTCCTGTCGCCGCCGGATATCATCATCGGCCAGGACTAACTCCCGACCACGCCGAAGAAATTGTTCAACGTGAAGCGCCTCCGCTCTCTTGGTTTGAGAGATCACCGGCGCAAATAACGGGGTGAATAAAGTTATGGTCAATAGCAGTCCAAGGAAAAAGCGAGAAGTGAATGTAAATGGCATAGTCCTCCTCCAAGAATGTGATGTCGTCATGATCGATCGCTGGTGGTCCGCCGTCTGCCATTGAGAGTCGCCATCCGTGCCAACAGGAGATCTCTGACCGACGATGAACGACGAACCACGCACACCGGAGGCCTGATTACAGCATCAAGCCTGATTCCAGCGCAAGCTGATTTCGTCCAATTACGGCTATTTCCATCGAGCACGACTCACCGAGCTCTCGATGGGGGCGATGAGCGACCGCAGTGCACATCGCCCCCGAGTCGAGAGTCTTTCACAATCCCGAACTGAGGTTCAGGAAGATCTGGCCAATGCCATCCGTATCATCATCCCATACAATCGCTATGCGCCCATCGCGGGCCACGGCCACGTCCGGATTGAAAGAGAATCCAAGCGTACCAGAGGCATTGACGGGTTTGGAGAAGGTTTGTCCGCCATCGATCGAGCGGCTGAAGAAGATCTCGTAGTTGTTCGCCGAGGTATCGGTCCACACCAGAAAGATGCGCGTCTCGGAGGGGTCATCCCCTTCTCCCTGGATCGCCATAGCCGCAAGGCCCGTCACAAGTGCCCCCAGACGATCGGTTCGGGAGACGTTCACCGGATCGGTGAACGTCTCCCCCCCATCCTGAGAGAAGCTGAAGTACACATCCTGCCCGCCTCTGTCGAAATCGAGCTGCGTCCAGGCGACGTACAGGTTCCCCATCCCATCGACGCCGAGAACAGCCCCCAGCGCCTGGATGAACGCGTTCTCGAACTGCGTGAGATTCACCGCTGGAGAGAATGTCTCTCCTCCATCGGTGGAGCGGCTGAGAAAGATGTTCTCAGAGAAGCCACTGAAATCAAGCTGTGTCCAGAGGAGATTGATGTTGCCTTCGTCATCGACGGCGATAGAAGGGGAAAACGCCCGGATAGTGGAGTCGGGCACTTGAGACACGTTCACCGCCTCGGAGAAGCTCTGCCCCCCATCGGTCGAGCGACGGAAATATACATCCTCGATGAAAGAACCAGAGCTGAGATCCAACTGCGTCCACGAAGCATAGATATTCCCTTCTCCATCAATGGCTAGCGCGGGAGCAGAAGCTGAGACACGATTGCTCATCGTCTCAGACACGTTCACCGCCTCGGAGAAACTCCGTCCCCCATCAGTCGAGCGGCTCAAGAACACGTCTTGAAATCCGGAACTGGGCTGGCGCTGGGTCCACATCACATTGATCGTTCCGCGGTCATCCACTTTGATCGTCGGGTCGGACGCCACGAGCGCTGGATCAGAGAGCCTGACGGGGCTGGCGAACCGGCCCGTGACGCTCTCTCGTTGCGAATAGACGATGATCGTATGGCTCGAACTACGATCCAACTCTTCCCAAACGACGTGGAGAGTGCCCGCCGAGTCGACGGCCACAGAGGGATTCGTCGCGCCCGCCGAACTCTCCGAGACCAGGCGCGGCGGTTGTTGAAGGCCTTCACCGGAGTAGATGACCAGTCGCAAATTGGTCGTATGCTCGATGTCTCCAGCCCGGCCCGTGATGGTGATGAGGTAGGTCCCCGGTTCAACGTTGGCCGCTGTATCTACGGTGAGAACGACGTCACTGCCGGGAACAATGCTCTCGGACGAGAAGCTGTAAAACAGGCCAGGGACTTTCGGAGAGGCGGTCAAATGCACCGGTTCAGCGAATCCCTCTTGAGCCGAGCTCCCGATGACGAAAAATGTCGATTGGCCAGCGACGATATTGCGCAACAGCGTCTTACTGGAGAGAGTGAAGTCGGGCGAAGGATCACCATCGGTGATGGGTACGACCCGGACGAATACATTGGGATCGCCCTCTCGATCATCGCCCCAGCTCAAGACGAAATGCGAAGCGCCGGCGGCCATCTGGTTGTAATCGCCGTGGTATCCGAATCGCAAATCCAGTGGCGTGGGCACGAGCATCCAGTTGCCACTGGTGACGCGCCGGCTGGGCACAAACGATTCTCCACCATCGGTCGACGTGGTCATGTAAACATCGATGAGGGAGTTGTTCTCCAGATCATTCCGACGATCATACCACATGACGGCTACCGTTCCGTCAGGCGCGACGGCCACCGAGGGCATCCACTGGTCGGTCTCCGTGGCATCATCATTGATGCGCCGAGGACGAGACCACCGCCGGCCCCCATCAGTGGACTTCACCAGAAAAATATCTGACGCATCCCGACCTTGACCTCGCATGTTGAACACGATGTAGATCGTCCCGCGATGAGGACCATCGCTCGTATCCACGGCCATGCTGGGAAAGTGCCAGACGGAGAAGAATCCACCGTTGAGGGGAGGCACCACGAAGTTACCCAAGCCGGCCGCAATGGCCGGGCGCCGGAACGTGACGCCGCCGTCGGTCGAACTCGATACGCGAATGACCCGCCCTTCCTGCCAGGCGACGTGGACTTCTCCGTCCGGGCCCACGGCGATGAATGATCCCTGAGGGAAGGTGCCGGAGCGCGAGAGTGAGATGGGATCGGACCAGGTTTCTCCTCGGTCAGTGGAACGGACAAAGAGAATGGCTTGATCGCCCATTCCAAAACGGGTCCAACTCACATACACGTTGCCGCGATAAGGACTGTCGGTCGTATCCACCGCCAACCACTCTTTGTCCTGAAACGACCCGAGGCCGCTCGCTCCCAGACTGGCGTCCACCAGCGGCGACCAGGTCGCGCCGCCATCGTCGGAGCGAGTCACGCCCACCGTGGAGATGCCCAATTGATTGATGGCCAGCGTGGCGTAGTAAAACTCGCCATCCGGGCCGGCGGCGACGACGGGATCGCCCAACGTTTGACCGCCCGGATAAGCGGGAATGTGGGTCTCCCTCCACTCACGTCCTCCGTCGGTGGAAAAACTGAGCGCCGAGATACCTCCCACCCTGCTCCCATCGTTGTAACCGACCACAATGGTTGATCCGAACACCGCGCTACAGGTTTCATTCTGGACGCGGTCACCGATATCCTGAAGCGGGTCATTCACCTTGATATCCCCGGTGGATGGCGAGGCTTGAGCTCCACGGGTTGCTGCCCCCCAGGTTGGGCTGCCGGGTCCCGCTCCCGGCACCAAACTCGGCAGCAAGCCGTACTTCTTCAACAAATAATTTTGGGCGGCACCGGACAGGGCCTCAAATTGAGGTGATGTTAATAACCAGGCATCCCCCGAGTTGCGATAACCCGGCTGAAGACGAGGAGTGAACAGAAATGGTGGCCGTTCGCGTGAACGACGCCACTTGTCGAACGAGGCCGGGCGACCGGGTAGCGCGGACCCGACGCCTCCCTGGCGACCAGAACCGGCATGCCCGCTCTCCGGCCGCACAGTAACCATGCTTACGTGCGTTAACAGGGTGAAACTGGCGAACAAAACAAGAACGTTCTTGACCAGCATAGGCAACCCTCCTCACATATTTGTGTATACTCACATAGACCTCAGCCAACCCGCTACACTGAGGCCTTTTTACTCCTATACCAAATCGAAAAAAATTGCAACCATTTTTTTATCGACGGTGTCATCCTGCGAGCGGGGAGAAATGGTTTGGGTTGAGCGGGGATGTGTGAAATAATTGTTGAGTATGGATGAGGAGCTTCATCTGTTTGAGCACCGGAGGGGTCCATCGACATCGGCGCCCGAGCCGCCGCTCGCTGATCGTCTGCGTCCTCGCACATTGGACGAATTCGTCGGTCAGGATCACCTGGTTGGTCCCGATAAGCCGCTCCGACGCATGATCGAAGCGGATCGATTGACTTCGCTCATTCTTTGGGGACCGCCCGGCAGCGGGAAGACGACGCTGGCGCGCATCATCGCTCATCATACGAATGCGCACTTCGTCGCCTTTTCGGCCGTCCTCGCTTCGATCAAAGAGATTCGATCGGTCATGGTGGCGGCCAGAAAACTCCGGCAACGCGCGCATCGCCGGACTGTCCTGTTCATCGACGAAGTCCATCACCTGAACAAAGCGCAACAGGACGCCTTCCTCCCCTTCGTCGAACGCGGCGATGTCATCTTCATCGGCGCGACGACGGAGAACCCCTCTTTCGAGGTCATTTCGGCTCTGCTCTCGCGGTCGAAGGTCTTCGTCCTCCAACCGCTCTCGGTTGAGGACATCATCGCCATCCTGAAGCGCGCCTTGACCGACGCCGAGCGAGGGCTTGGCCGGGAGAAGATCTGCATAGATGAACCGGCATTAAAAACCATCGCCATCTATGCTTCGGGCGATGCGCGCGTGGCGTTGAATACGCTCGAACTGGCCGTGACCTGTGGCCGGAAGCAACCCGATGGAACGAACCGGGTAGATGAAGCCGCATTGAAAGAGGCGCTGCAACGCTCCATTCTGCTCTACGATAAGAGCGGCGAGGAACACTATAACTTGATCTCGGCCTTCATCAAATCCATCCGCCATTCCGACGCCGATGCGGCCGTCTACTGGCTGGCCAGGATGATCGAAGCGGGCGAAGATCCCATCTTCATCGCCCGGCGTCTGGTCATTCATGCTTCCGAGGATATCGGGCTGGCCGATCCTCAAGCCTTAGTACAGGCGGTGGCGGCATTTCACGCCGTGCAAGCGGTGGGGTTGCCCGAAGCTCGCCTGGCCTTGACGCAGGCGACGATTTATCTGGCCCGCGCGCCGAAGTCTAACGTTGTGTTGAGAGCTTACCGGGCCGCCCAGAAAGATGCTCTGGAAAGCCTCCGCGAACCCGTTCCCCTGCACTTGCGGAACGCTCCCACCGAACTGATGAAAAGACTCGGCTATGGCCGAGGCTATAAATACGCTCATGATTATGAGCCGGGTGATCCCGAGGGTGAGATGGACTGCCTGCCAGAATCTCTCAAAGGCAAGACATATGTGAATGATGATTGATGAATCGAATGACGAAACACGAATGACGACCTCGCGCTCAGGATGGCGACCGATTGACAAATCCTCTTCCTTGCCCCAATACTTGAGTCCCCGATGAACACGGCCCGTTGGCAAACGGTGCTCATCAATCCTCGACGGCAGACGCTCCGCTCGGGCTGGCGAGTCGTCGTCTTTTTCCTCCTCGCCCTATCGCTGTCTTTTCTGTTCTTTCTGCTCATGGGCAGCGCCCTATTCCTGCTGGGGAAGCTGGACATCACGTCGGGAGACATGACCGGCCCAGGGAAATTGTTGGGTGGTTACGTCCTCCTCATCACTGCGATTCTCGCTGCCACGGCGGTCTGCCTTCGGTTTTTGGATAGGCGTCCTTTCTGGTCCATCGGCTATTATTTTCACAGCCGATGGTGGCGCGATTATCTCGTGGGAATGGGGATAGCAGCGGCTATGATCGCCATCATCACCGGCATCGAATGGATGGGGGGAATGGTCTCTCTTCGATGGTCCGATGCTCCAGGCGATGAAATCGTTTCTGGTCTCCTCATGGGCTTGGCGTTTTTCAATATAGCCGCTGCCTTCGAGGAACTCACCTTCCGCGGGTATCCGTTGCAAACGCTCCTTCGCGACCTCCATCCCGTCTGGCCGGTGCTCATCACCTCTACGCTATTCGGCTTCGTTCATGCTGGCAATCCCCATGCCTCTCCCTTGGCCCTCATCAACACGATGCTGGCGGGCGTCTGGCTGGCCGTCGCCTACTTGAAGACGCGAAGCTTGTGGCTTCCGACCAGTCTACATTGGTCGTGGAACTGGACGATGAACTCCGTCTTTGGCCTCACGGTGAGCGGACTCCAGGGGGTGACCTCATCGCCGCTCCTGGAATCAACGCAGACTGGCCCCTCCTGGCTCACTGGAGGATCTTATGGTCCCGAGGGGGGAGTCCTCGCGACGATCGTTCTCATCGCCGGAATTCTCGTCATCTGGCGCGTCCGTTGGCTCGCGCCCTCGCCGGAGATGATGGAACTCCTGAGCGGGAAAAAGGACGAAGATTCGGAATTCCAGAGTCAATCACCGGCCGACGGCGAATGAACTCCAGCGAACGTCACGGCACTCATCGTCGTGGATCGATTTCACCGGCGATCTGGTGGAGGTTGTTGCGTCCCTTCGTAACCGATGACCGGTAATGGCGCGTATGGATCGAGGGGATCAATGTCGATCTCCACGGCGTGAATGAGTCCTCTCCCTTTCACCGAGAGCCATACGTCTTCATGCATGACCATCTGGCCGCCTCGGATCTGAGGAGTCGCGAGGGTGACCATGAGATTCTCTTCCTCCGGAACTTCGAAGTCCACTCGCGCCCCCGGACGTTCGACGACTTCCCCCGTGGTCATATTCGATCCCACCAATGGAGCTCGACTCTTATCAGCCGAGAGCGTCCCGTGATTGATGAAGGCGAATACACTGAATCCCGTGAACCGGATGGGAGCAGAGACGTAGGTCCTCTTTTCCTCTCTGGCGTATCTCCGCAATTCGTCCTCCAGACTGCGGATCTCCTTCCACGCTCCCCGGTCCCCATCGTCGACCTCGTTTTCTTTCGCCGACCAGTTCTGGGCGACCCAGGTGCTCGGGCGAGTCTCATATTGGTCATCCCCTTCTCTCTGAACATGAACGTTGACGACGCCAGCCGGGATGATTCGGCTCGCCTCCGAACCCCTCCTGAGCGCGCCGTCACCGGTCGAAAAAAGGCGCCTCTCGGTGAGTTTCGCGCCGCCGACGATGGCCACGATGATATATCCGGTGCCGGGATGCGTCCCCCAGTGGGGCAAGATATACCCACCGCTCAATCTGATGGTCACTGTCATATTGGGCATTGGTCGTTCCCTCCCAATAGAGCGTGTCGCACTTTGGCCTCAGTGCGAGGTTCCCGGCGCGAGATCCGAAGCCGATGAGAGCCATATCCGATCGACAGCGAATGCCAACGATGAAACAGGGACGAAGATGGAGAGTGTCATCGACCACTTCCTATGACGAGAAACGCCGACCAGTAATATGGATGCCGTGTAGTCTGAGGACCCGATAGAAGTGTGAGTTGCGCTTCCCGCAAGGCAGCGACCGCCTGCACGCCAGCCCGCCAACGTCGATGAAACTCGGTCATGAGTGTCACCGTGGTCCCGGAATCGGGAATCGCCCACAAACTCACCACCAAACTGGGTACGCCCGCTCGAATGAACGGACGGGCCACACCAATGAGGCCCTCGCCCGCCAGAAATCCACCGAGCCCTGACTGACAAGCCGATAAGACGATCAGCGATGTCCGATGGAGATGCAGATCATAGAGTTCGAAAACATGGAACAAGCCATCTCGCTCTCTCATCCCCGGTACCCACGTCTTCCTCTTTCGCGGTTCATCATCGCTTATTCTGGATATCCGCGGTGATCTGTGATTCGCGCGGGCCGACTCGCGATCTCCGATTCTCGACGATGGATCGGGAGCGAGCACGATGGCCGAGAACATGGGCTCTCTCTCGCGCAAGAGGAAGTGCGTCGCCAGGTGGACCACATCATATCGCCCCATGAGCTCTCGAACGCGCTGCTCGTCGGCTCGATGCCCAGATAAACGCACGGACACCGGATAATACCGGGCGATCTCATCAATTTCGCGCCTGGCGAAAGGAAGCGAGGGCCACTCCCAGCGACCATCGACGCGCGGATCACCCACGGCGAGCAGCTTCGATCGAGAAGGAGGCTTGCTCCTGCTCAACTCCTCGCAGTGAAGAAAGATGCTGGCACTCGGACAGATCATCAGGCGATAGTCTTGGATCAGATATCGACCCGTATCGGGACAGATGAGCGCCGCGAAGGGAAGATAATGCAAGACACCGTCAGGAATGATACAAAGCGCCTGCTCGGGGTTCAATCGCATGGCCAGAGGCTCGATCAAAATGGTATAGAGTTCGGATGCCTGCGCGCGGATTCGCTCCATGGGAGCGAGACTTTTGATGGCCATCACGAATTGCTCCACTTTCCTCCGCAGCACATTGGCGGGAACCGAGACGTCTACGCTGACCAGCGGCAACTGACGATTGATGAGCCATAGGATCACCTTCTTCCGAGTCACAGCGTACTGAAGCAAAGCGACATCGTCCGGCAGAGCGGCGATGATCTCTTCATAACGCCGAGGCCGAGTCGATCCCAGGATGCGAATCTCAGGTTGTTCTCGCCCACCGAGCAATCGGATCTCGGTCGACACGAGATCGAGAAACGATCTGGCCTTGGCCCGCTCAGCGTACTCGAATGCGGCCTCCACCTGGCCGAGGTGGTCGTAGAGCAACAAGACGAGTTCGTCATATACGTCCCGTCCTCGAGCCAAGAAGAAGCTTCGCTCTCGCTCGCGGTCGAGCCAAGCGCGATTTTGTTCAAGGAGTTGAACGCCGCGTTCGTATTCGCGGCGCGCCCGTTCGTACTGATGAAGAGCCTGGTGCGTCCGAGCGCTCTCCAAGACAAAATCCAGCAGATACTCTCGCCTTCCCTCGAGCGGCTCTCCGTATCGATCCAAGATCTGTGCCGCTTTCTCCGGCTCGCCCGACAGTCGGTAGAGTCGCGCCAGGCACATCGACGTGAACATATCAGCGTCGCGGCGCTCATCATCGTCTAGAATGGACTCGTTCATCTCCTGCGCTCGCTCGATGTACTGACGCGCCCGTTCGTATTCTCCCAGGCGAAGATACACGTCGGCGGTACTGGTCAACGTATTGGAAAAGTAATAAGGATGCGGATGAGAAGCGCGCTCCTTGCGAAGCAGGACCTCATTCTGGTACTTAGCGGCCAAGAAGGCATCATCGAGTTCCAGGTAAGCGACGGCGATGTTTTGATAAATGGCGTCGAGAAGGAGTGGTCTGGTCTCACTATACCCGGCCGCAAGCGCCTGAGAGAATGTTTCAATCGCCTGGCGATATTGTCCCAGAGAGATTTGATCGATCCCGACAGAATTGAGGAGATCGGCCACTTCCCCATAGACCCGGGATTGTCGCTCCCGCTCCAGCGCTCGACCGAGAGCATCCAGGCTGGCCGAATAAAAGCCCACATAGGCATACGCCTTGCCCAGAAGAGAAAGGGCGAGAATTTCATGTTCGACGTGCTGGCGCCCCCTCAACCGTGGCCACAATTGACTGAGGAGTTCGATGCACCCCATGTAATCAGTCTGCACATAAAGCGCCATGCCGTAAAACAGCTCGGCGCGCTCGGCATAAAGAGGATCGCCGAGTCGGCCGAGCACGAGAGCGGCGTGGCGAAGCGTTCGAGCAGCCTCATCATAGGCTCCCTGTGAGAGGAGGTCTCGTCCCCGTTGAAAAGCCTGATGAGCCGTGAGATGAACCTTCCACCGGGAACGGGGCAGGGCTTGATAGAACCGAATCGCCTCGGCAATCGCCCGGTCATGTTTCAGCGTCGCCATCAGGTCGCCGATATACCGGGAGAGATCCAACATCTCCTGGGCTGCCCCATCTTCGCCCCGCTCGCGCTGACTCAAATAAGCGGGGATGGTTTCGTATATCGCCAAGAGTGTGATCACATCGGCGTTTTCACTGACCAGTTGCTCGGCTTTTGCCCGATCTCGCTGGCGATAAGCCAAGAGGAACTCATCTCGAATGCGTTTCTGGCGCTCGGCTCGATCGAGTCGTACCGCGCTTTCGAGATCTTCAATGTATCGGCTGGCCTCTTCTCGCCATTGAGATATTTTTTCTACTCGGAGATAGCGCTCCCAATCCTTTCGAGCTGTCTCCAAGAGCATCATCTTTTGCTCGCAGAGCGCACGATTGAACAGCGCCTCAACGAATTGGCCATCCAGCTCCAGAGCCCGCTCAAAATGTCGAAGGGCCTCAGCGTACCGCTCTCGTTCGAGGAAGAGGACACCAAGATCATTGTGAACCTCTGCCTGATGGGGATCGATGTCCAGCAGCTTTTTCAATTCCCTCTCGGCGCGGTCGAACTCTCGGTTGATCAAATAAAATCGGGCCAGCGCCTGTCGAGCGCGTCTACTATGGCTGGTGATCACTCGCTCGGCAAAGAGTGCCCCCGCATGAGCGGCGAGTGGCTCGTTGACCTGTTCTCGATCTTTTCCTCCCCGTAGTGGTCGATAGGGAGCATATGGGAATCGGCCGGAAAGCCTCGCCTCCAGAGAGCGCCGTTGGGCATAGGCCCTTCGCAATGCTCTCATCCCCCGGTCAATCGAAGAAAGACGGAGCACCATCACAGCCAACACCCCCATCGAGAGACTGATCACCAGCAGAGCGGCTCCCTTCCACGAAATGGTCATTCCCCTTCCTTTTTTCTCGTCTCCCTTCCTCATCGTCCGCCGCACCTTGTCTGTCGGTGATTGTGGAGGAATGGACACGCGACTCGGCCAACTTTGTTCACCTTTGAGAGAGACCGCCAGGTGCTCCCGATAAAGTGTCTCGGCCTGCGATCACGAACCGCGCTCAGAGGCAGGGTGCTCATCGCCAATGAGCCGGAGATAATGCCGAACCTCGCTCGCCCAGGGAGATGTCGCATCCTGCTCCAGATATTTCATCCAGTCGGCGCGCGCCTCGGAAAATCGGCCCATCTTCTGATAGCACAGAGCTCGATCGAATAATGCTTCCAGCAACGTCGGTTCCAGTTCTAACGCTCGACTGAAATGCTGGATGGCTCGCTCGAACGCCAGGGGTGATGATTCGCTCTGAGCTTTCTGCAAGTAGGCGACGCCGATATCGCTCTCCAGGTGTGCATTGTCGGGATCCTTCTGAAGGGCACTTTTGAAGTGCCTCAACGCTGCTTCATAATCGTGCTTCAGGAGATAAAACCGTCCCATGGCGTGGTGAGCTTCTGGCGTTTCCTTTCTGGCCAAAGCCTTCATGAACGTACCCTGAGCGAGTGTCAACGCTGCTTGATCAAGTTCGTCCGGTTCCTGACCCCGATGGACGATGTATGGCGCATACGGAAAACCTCCGGTGAGTCGGGCTTCGAGTGGCCGCTGCTTGGCATATGCCCGTTTCAGCGCCCTCATTCCCTCATCGAGGTTTGGTCCGCGCGCAAACCACATCCAAACCAGAGTAGAGAGGACCAGAAGGGCAATAATCGACGCGGCAGATCGCCAGGTGATGAATGTCCCCGCTCGTCTTGAAGGTGATGCAACCGGACGACGAGACGCTCCTGTTGCGAAAAGAGCTTTTGCTCGACCGGCGATATGATCTAGATCCAGTTGCTTCAGATAGACCTCATCATCGACTTCCGTCTCCGGATAAAGCACCCTGATATAGGTGGCAAGAAGTCGTCGACACGTTGAGCAATCCAGCAGATGTCCCTCAACATCCCCCCGCGCTTCCTTCGAAAGATGTCCCTCGAGGTAGGCGATCAACTGCTGCGGGTCAACGCAGGCGATTTCTTTCCGTCCCTGGTCTTTCATAAGAAGATCTCCCATCACCACAGATTATCACCCACGTATCGCCACGCCATCCCAGTGCCCGCGATTCGTAGTTCATCAATCGATCCGTGAACCACCACCGCCCTCCCCATATATACAGACGTATTTTTGACGAAAAACAATTCACTGACCGGAGAATTTTTCACCGGATTGGGCATCAGCGCCCGGTTTCATATGCTCCTTCAATTTGCGCTTGAGGCGAATTAACACCGAACGCACCCCATTGGGCGTCAATCCAATACCCGGCTGAGCGGCGATTTCTTCGGCCGTCAGTCCATCGAATACGTAAAGGACGAAGATCAAAATATCGCGTCGCTTGTGCTCCCCCTCGAGAATGCATTGTAATTGAGCAATCATATCTCTTACGGTCATCCCCTCATTGAGTCGGTTTTCGAGGTCGGAAGAACTCAATGTGGCAGAACAAGAATCCATCTCATCGAGGGAATCCTTTAAACGATATTCGATCTCTGTCCAAGAAATCAACTCTGGAGGACGCCTTCCCGCCGAACGCCGGCGTAAATAATCTAACACAACGGTTGTCGTCAGCCTCGCCAGGTAGGCGAAGATCGATTTCTCATGCTCTCCCCTGAACCTTTTAAGAGCCTGACGATCGTTATCCAGAAGCCGAACATAGACTTGCTGAATGAGATCATTGATCACATCTGGAGGGATGAGCCCATCAGAAGACATCAGCTGATCACTGTTGGATCGAAGGACCCGAATGACGCTGATGGCAATATGCTGATTGAACCGGTTGACGAATTCCTCCCAGGCCGCTTCATTCCGGGAGTCTCGGGCACACACCTGCACCAACTGGATATTAGAGAGTTCTTTGATATTCACGCTCGGGCTCTCTCGGCTCATTGGTGAAGTGAAAAGTCACCTCCCCCATCCAACAAGTGAGATATTCCTAAGCAGCGTACAATGCTCTCTATGGTGCGTCTCACTATGACCGACCACGTTCAGTCATTGAAAGCACAGCCCTCCACACACCCTCATTTCGCCTCCGGAGAAAGATACTCGCTCTCCATGCCGGAACAAGTTTAACATAACCATTCGGATGAACCAAGAACGAGTTCACTCTCGCGGTGATAGAGGTGTGTGCGTATACGGCCCCCTCCCAGCAACATTGGACGCACAGCATCGGTAATCATTTCACCTCCTGTGGCAAAACATTTCTGACCCGATTTTAGGGACTCGAGAGTAAGAGCCTCAATACCTCGCGATCAGTAATAGCATCATCTTGGAACACCGTCAGTCGTCATTGACTTGAGCCGGGGAAAGGTTTAGAATTGACCGAGGTTGATAGAGTGAAGAAAGAGAGGACGAACTGATTATGTTTGGTCAATTGGGTTTCCCCGAATTAATTGTGATTCTCGTGATCCTGCTTCTCTTGTTCGGCGCGCGACGATTACCGGAACTCGCTCAAAGTCTCGGGCAAAGCATTCGGTCTTTCAAAAAAGGAATGGCAGAGGCTCAACTCGAGGACCGAGGCGAAAAATCGACTCCGACAGAACCGGCCTCCATCGCCGAGAAAGCCGAAGCTGACCGGTAATCACGCACCGCGTGGCCTCCTGTGAGGACTCCGCTTTTGTCTCTCCCAATACTGCCCCCCAGTGGCCGGTTAAATTCTCATCGGCATGACGACATACCGGTAATCATATTCATCGCTCCCAGGACGAATTAATGCCGGCCCTTGGCTATCTTTGAACTCCAGTCGCGCATCCCCTGACGGAGCTACAGCAAAGTAATCCAACAAGTATTGACTGTTGAACCCGATCTCGAATTCTTCGCCCTCATAGCTGGCGAGCACATCTTCTCTGGCTTCTTCATCTTCGTCGGCTCGTTGACAACTCAGCTCAATCCGTCCCGGACTCACCATCAACCGCACGGCACGACTCCGCTCATCGCTGACCAATGAGACTCGTCTCAATGCCGCGGCGAAGGCTTCGCCGCTCAATTGAACAATCCGATGATTGTCCTTGGGGAGTACCATCTCATAGTTTGGGAACTGCCCGGCAAGGAGACGAGATACCAGCTGACGGTGACCGACGCGGAAATAAATGTGGTTCTCATCAGTGTCGAGTTCCACCGATTCGTCGGACTCGGAGAGCAATCGCGCGCACTCAGCCAAGGCTTTCTTCGGGATTAACACTTTCAACCCTTCGAACCCTTCCGGCAATTCCATCTTCGTTTCGATGAACGTCAGCCGGTGCCCATCGGTGGCGACCAGTCTCAGTCGACCATCATCGAAGACTTCCAGTTGAACGCCGGACAGCGCATACCGCGATTCCTCTTGAGTCGTGGCAAAAATGGTCCGTTCGATGGCCGTCTTGAGAATCTCTGAAGGAATAGCGAGTCGCGCCCCTTTAAAGAGAGGCACCTCGGGGAAGTTCTCTCGCGAAAGGCCAGCGATTTTGAACCGCGATCGCTCACATTCTAAACTCACTCGATGATTCTCTTCGCCCTTGAGATGGATTTCCGCCTCCGGCAGGTTCCGCACAATCTCAAACAGTTTCCTGGCTTGAACAGTGAGGCTGCCTTCCTGCAAGACTTCGGCCGGGCACTCGGTCCGCAGGCTCACATCGAGGTCCGTTCCACATAGCACGATGCCCTTCTCGGTCGATTCGATGAGAATATGAGAGAGGATAGGGATCGTGTGGCGCTTCTCGACGACTGTTTGAACGAGGCCGAGTTCTTTTTGAAAGTCCGCTTTGTTCAGTTTCAGTTCCAGCATGGTTTTTCTTTCTCCTTTTTACGAGTACTAGTAAAAAATTTCAATATAATAAGGTAGTAATAGTAGTAGAGCCTGTGGAAAAGTGGATGAATTTTGTAACAAGCGTTTTTTCAATGAGAAACAAGCCGATACCCTGTGGAAAATGTTGTGGATCAAATGTGGAAAACTCGAAAATCTGTGGAAAACTTTTTCCTCTGGAAGCCATGAAATTTTTTCCACAAGTCATCCACAGGGGGGGTCTGTGGAAAAGTTCACTAACCATTTTAAAATCTAGCAATTAGGTTGTTGATAATTCTGTGGAAATCTTCCCGCTTCTCATATAACTCGTTGATTTTGTTATAGCTATGCAATACAGTCGTATGGTGTTTGCCACCGAATTCCCTGCCGATCTCAGGTAAGCTCGCTTTTGTCAGTCTCTTACAGAGATACATGGCGACCTGGCGAGGCACAGCAATACTGCGCGAATTGTTCTTCGATTTCAGGTCCGAGACTCGCAGCCCGTAATAATCGGCCACCACTTTCTGGATCAGCTCGATAGTGATGTGTTTATCATCCTCTTCAATGATTCCCCTGAGGGTTTCTCGGGCTAGGCTGAGGTTGATCGGGGAGCCGGTCAGCGATGAGTAAGCGACCAGCCGGACCAGTGCTCCTTCTAGCTCGCGGATGTTCGATTTTATCTTACTGGCGATGAAAAGAGCCACGCTATCTGGTAGATCAATCTTTTCTTGCTCAGCTTTGCGCTTGAGAATGGCGACCTTGGTCTCCAAATCGGGAGGTTGAATATCTGCGATCAATCCCCATTCAAATCGCGAGTGGAGCCTTTCTTCCAACGTTGGTATATCCTTGGGAGGGCAATCGCTAGTGATGACGATCTGTTTTTGAGCGTCATAAAGAGCGTTGAACGTGTGGAAGAATTCCTCTTGTGTGCGTTCCTTGCCGGCGAGGAACTGAATATCGTCCATTAACAGGACGTCGATGTTGCGGTGTTTCTCTCGAAAACTCAGCGTCTTGTCATACCGGATGGAATTGATCAACTCGTTCATGAATCGTTCGGAAGAAATATAGCATAACCTCAAGTGCCTGTTTCGTGAACGGATAGCATGTCCAATGGCGTGCATGAGATGTGTCTTTCCCAGTCCAACTCCCCCATAAATATAGAGTGGATTGTAAGCCTTAGATGGGGACTCAGCGACCGCCATTGCTGCAGCATGGGCAAATTGATTTGAGGAACCCACCACGAACGTATCGAACGTGTACTTGGGATTCAATGGGAGTTCGACCGGCTCAATATCGACGAATCGCGCCGCTGGTGGAGCGAACTCGTCGTCGAGGAGAAACCCAGATTGGTCCTTGTCTTGTTCCTGGACCGAGATGGAGGGAGAACTCGGGGAGGACGTCTCATCCTGCCCTTTGATGAGGAACTTGAAGGTGAACTGGACGAGGTTTAGCTCTTGGAGTGCCTCTCGGATGACGTCCATATAGTTATCCACGACCCAATCGCGAAACATTTCATTGGCCACCTCGACAACGATGTAGTTCTCTTTGATTTCCTTAAACTCCATGGGCAGAAACCAAGCACTGAAGCTCTGGTGGTTGATCCTCTTTTCTATCGCCGATAAGATCGACTCCCAGGTTGCTACAGCCATACGCCTACTCCCTCGTCGAAAACTCAGTTCTAGATCCGCTCTGTAAGATCAAAAATAGAGCCATCGGCTCTTGCTCATGAGATGTTGAAAATCAACGATTAACCCACTTTTTCCACAACTTTTCCACAGATCACCATGGTTCTCGCTCAAAAGCCACTTTAAAAACATAACTGTAATTTAAACAACAACTTATCCTGTTGAAAACCCATCCTAGATTACCACAAGATGGAGTTTTTGGCAAGGAAAATCCACAGGTCGCCGAAGGTGTTGAACACAGGGAGCCTGTCTATCCAACCATATGCCTGGGCACCGGCCTGAAAGGATATGAACTCTAGGATGAAGAGGGGAATCCCAGCTCGGCTCAACGGCCGACGCTCGGGAGGGCAAGGGATGAGAGCGTGAAAGAAGAGAGAGGTTATTCTGCCTTTTCAGAGGGCTTATATGCTTCCAAAATACGCCGACCCTCCTCGCTTCGAGGATCAATGGTTCTCAAATGCTTTTTCCCTTTCATTTCCCAAATCGCCGTGATGACCCCCTCTTTCTCCACTGCATGATAGGTGATGTCGTCTTCTCCTGGCTCGTTTTGAGAGGAGGGGCCAGAGGGCCCGGTCTCACTGGTTTCCAGCTCGTTTTCTTGCTGGTGCTTTTCATCTATGACCATAAGTGTTTCCTCCTCTTACAAGGTTTGGACTCTCTCAGCTTCATGTTGATCGCTGCGAGTTTCGTTCTTTCTGTGACCCTTACTTTCCGTCACTGACTGAGTTGTACTTATTGTGCCTTCCCATGTCGCTCCTTCATCCACTTTGAGGATGGGTGTACGAATATCTCCATAAACGCGGCTCGTATTCAGCAGGTGGGCCTTTTGTTTAGCAACGATGTTTCCGTGGAGGGTACCGCTCAAGATGAGGATACCGACCTCGACATCGCCTTCAATGATTCCGTTCTCACCGACGACGAGTTCACCGTCGGATATGATGCGACCTTTGAGTTTCCCATGGAAATGGAGGATCTCGGAGAACTTCAGGTCTCCGATGATCTCCGTGCCGTTATCGAGGAATCCCTTCACTTCCAGTGGTTTTGATCGGCGTAGTCTCATCGGCACCGTCACGTTCCTCTCTGCATGATCAGATCGTAAATTCGATTGAAATCGGCATCCGAGTAGAATTCAATTTCCAGTTTTGCGCCACGAGGGATGGGGACAACTCGAACGCGCGTATTGAGCTTCTTGTTGAGCTTATCCACGGCGGCTTTTAAGTTAGCATCGAACGTGATTGGATGGGGCGAAGTTTGTGGGCGTTTCTCGGTCGTCGTCCGGTTGAGCTTCTGGACAGCTCGCTCGGTTTCGCGCACCGAGAGGCCCTTCTTGACGACTTGGCGCGCCAGTTGGCGCTGCAATTTGACCGAGTTGAGACCGAGGATGGCCCTGGCGTGACCCATGGAGAGTTTTTCCTCTTCCACCAGCTTCTGAATATCCTCGGGCAGTTTGAGGAGCCGGAGATAATTGGTGACCGAGGTCCGATCTCGCCCGACGCGTCGGGCGACTTCTTCCTGGGTGAGACCGAGTTCATCGATGAGCCTTTGAAAAGCGAAGGCCTCCTCGATAGGATTGAGATCCTCTCGTTGGATATTTTCGATGAGCGAGAGTTCCAGGACCTTATCGTCGGGGATGTCGTGAACGACTGCGGGAATCTTGGTGAGGCCGGCCATCTGAGCAGCGCGCCAGCGGCGTTCGCCTGAGATCAGCTGATAGCGGAAGCCGTTGCGTCGCACGAGCAGTGGCTGAACGATCCCGTTTTGTCGAATTGATTGGGCCAATTCGGCCAACTTCTCTGGATTGAAGCGAGTACGGGGCTGGTACTGATTGGGATCAATGAGGTCAATATCGATCTCCACGAGCTGCCCTTCGCGAGTCCGCGTCTCGCCGAGCAATGCGCTAAGCCCCTTGCCGAGCGCTCTTCTTGTCATGGTTGGATAGCACCTCCCTTGCCAGATTTCGATAACTCTCAGCACCTCGCGATCGTTGGTCGTAAAGGATGATGGGCTTTCCATAGCTCGGAGCTTCTGCCAGTCGAACGTTACGGGGAATGATGGTTTCAAACACTTGTGAGCCGAGGAAATCTCTCAGATCACCCACCACTTGACTGGAGAGGTTCGTGCGCTCGTCGTGCATGGTGAGCAGGAACCCTTCGATCGACAACTTGGGGTTGAGATTATGTCGTATGCGGACCAACGTATCCCACAATTCTGACACCCCCTCGAGAGCGAAATACTCGCACTGGATGGGAATGAGGACGGAGTCGGCAGCCGTCAGAGCATTCAGCGTGAGGAGCCCGAGCGAAGGCGGGCAGTCGATGATGATGAAGTCGTAGTCATCCCTGATGGGATCGAGCACGCGCTTGAGCATATACTCCCGCTGGTCGAGAGTGACCATCTCAACTTCGGCACCAGCCAGGTTTCGCTCGGCCGGGCAGATCTTCAGGTTGGCGAGTTCGGTCGATTGGATGACGGATTGAATCGGTTCATCGAGGATGAGGACGTGATACATACTCTTGATCAGGGTATGGCGCTTGATGCCCAGACCAGATGTCGCATTGGCTTGTGGATCGAGGTCGATCAACAGAACGCGAGCCCCCGACTCAGCCAACGTGGCGGCCAAATTGATCGCCGTGGTCGTCTTCCCTACCCCGCCTTTCTGGTTGGCAATGGTTATGATTCGTCCCATATCAGGACTCCTCTGTCCCCAACAATATCATAAATTGGACGAAATTGAAAGAAAAAATTGAGACTCCGACCGTATTCCGGACGTCGTCCGGCGTTGTTTCACGTGAAACCGGTCGGGTTTCGATCCGCGGTGGGCGATGAGGGATCGTTCCACGTGAAACCGGTCGACCACAAGGAGAGGAGCACTCGGCGTTGGGAGAGGGGGAGTTCGTGTTGGGTCAGACGCCATCGATCGGGCAGCATAAGCCGACACTGTTTGGCGATCTCATGACCGGCGAAGATGAGAATTTGCTTGGCCATTGAGCCGAACTGAAGAAGTTCGGGCAATTGCTCCTGGAATCGATCGAGAGCTCGGCAGAGGATGAGGTCGAAGTCCCGCGCCCGATAATCCTGAAACTGACCATGGAAGACCGAGAGGTTCTTCATCTGCAACTGTTGTGCAGCCAGCCGCAGGAAGACCACCTTGCGCATTTGACGCTCCACCAATACCACTCGCAGCGCCGGGGCGTAAATGGCGATGGGGAAGCCCGGGAAGCCAGCCCCAGAGCCCACATCGATCACCGATCGGATCCGCGGTCGGAAGTGCCGGATGGCATAAAGGGATTCTAGATAGTGAAACCGCGCCGCCTGGACGGGATCGATCAAAGAGGTCAAATTCATCTTTCGATTCCACTCCCGCAGCAGCTCATAGTGAGCGGCGAATCCGGAGAGGACGCGTTCGTCAAGACGTAGTCCGAAGACCGGCTGGAGTTCTTTGAGCGCGCGGACGAATGCCGCCCGTTCAGCGTTGTGAGTCTGATCCTTCACGGCGCGTTCGCAGTCGAATGTGAAGGTGGAGCAGTGAGATGGCCGCGGGCGTCACGCCGGGAATGCGACGGGCTTGACCTAACGTCCGGGGGCGAATGCGCGTGAACTTTTCGATCATCTCCCGCGAGAGTCCGTCGATAACGTGATAGTCGAGATCCTCGGGGATGACTTGCGCTTCGGCTCTGTCCAATTTCTCGGCCAATTGTCGCTGAGCGTTGGCGTACCCTTCGTATTTCAAATCGTTGACGACCACATCGAGTTCTCCGGGGCGGAGTCGTTGAGCGAGAGGCTCGGGGAGAAATGGGAGGATATGTTGAGGTTGAACCTCGGGGCGCCGGAGGAGCTTGGCCATCGACGTCGGTTGCTCGATGATGATCCCCGTCTCGGCCGAGAACCGCTCGATTCCCTGAGTCTGTCGGGAGATTCTCGTTTCGGCGAAGAATGCTCTCAATTCGTTGAGCCTCCTCTCCTTGGCCGCGAACGCGCGATACCGATCGTCTTGAACTAGTCCAACGTCTCTCCCAATCGGTGTGAGTCTCATATCCGCATTGTCAGAACGCAGGAGCAGTCGCAGTTCGGCCCGCGATGTGAACATACGATAAGGTTCATCGACACCCCTGGTCACCAGGTCGTCGATCAAAATACCGATGTACGCTTGGCTTCGCTTGAGAACTAAGGGTTCCCGGCCGTACGCCCTCAACGCGGCGTTAATTCCCGCCATCAATCCTTGAGCAGCGGCCTCTTCGTAACCGGTCGTTCCATTAATTTGTCCGGCGTGAAACAGCCCTTCAATCCGTTTCGTCTCCAGCCAAGGATGCAGCTCGGTGGGATCGACGAAGTCGTACTCGATGGCATAGGCGGGTCGAATGAATTTGACGCGCTCCAGACCGGAGATGGCGCGGACCATCTTCAATTGAACGTCAACGGGCAAACTTGACGAGAGGCCATTGGGGTAGATCTCATTGGTGTAATACCCCTCTGGTTCGAGGAAGATCTGATGGCGGTCCTTGTCGGGAAACTTCACGACCTTATCCTCGATGGAGGGACAGTAGCGAGGTCCAATTCCAACGATCTGTCCGCTGTAAAGTGGTGATTTATCGAGATTTCTCCTGATAACGTCGTGAACGGCTTGGTTCGTATAGACGATGTAGCAGTCGACCTGGGGCTGCGAGATTTTCTCGGTGAGAAAAGAGAAAGGAACCGGCGGATCGTCTCCCGGCTGACGTTCGGCCACCGAGAAGTCGATCGTTCGGCCATCCAGTCGAGGCGGCGTACCCGTCTTCAACCGGCCGACGCGAAAGCCAATACCTCGAATCGCCTCGGCGAGGCGAAGGGACGCTCGCTCGCCACAGCGCCCGGCCCTGAACGTCGTCCGACCGATGTGAATGAGGCCATTCAGGAATGTCCCCGTCGTCATGACGACGGCTCGGGCGCCCAGACGACGTCCATCGGCAAGTTCGACTCCATAAATCTTTCTTTCTCTGATAATTAAGTCGGAAACCTCGCCTTCCACGAGGTGAAGGTTGGGAACTTGCCTGAGCCTCCGTTGCACCTCCGCACGATAGACATTACGGTCAGCTTGAGCCCGAGGAGATTGAACGGCCGGTCCGCGACGACGGTTCAGCAGGCGAAAATGGATGCCGATACGGTCAATCACTTCGCCCATGAGACCTCCGAGAGCATCAATCTCACGAACCAGATGGCCCTTGGCGATCCCACCAATGGCGGGATTGCAGGACATCTGGGCGATGAGGTCGATTCGGATGGTCACCAGAGCCGTCCGGCATCCCATGCGCGCCGCGGCCCAAGCCGCCTCGCAGCCGGCGTGGCCGCCGCCTACGACGATCACATCGAATGTGTCATCGAAACTGAAATCAATCACTTTCCAATACAGAATGTCGAAAAAATCTGATCCAGGATATCTTCGACCGTCGTCTCTCCGGTGATCTCTCCAAGTAGTCGGAGCGCCTCGTGCATTCCAACTAAGATCACCTCTTCGGAATATCCTTCCTCTAAAGCTCCCCGCGATTCCTGCAAGGCCTCGATCGCGCGAACGATCAGATCGTGATGGCGCGAATTCGTTAGTATAACATCTTCCGTCGCGGGTGCGCGACCAGAAGTGATGAACTCAACGACGGTGTGCCTCAACTCATCTATTCCTGCGCCGGTCAAGGCGGAGACGCGAATCCAGGGGGAGCCCGCGGCAGTGGCTCGAAGCTGCTCCAGCGTCAACTGGGGGGGGAGATCGCTCTTGTTGACGACAATGAGTCGGGGCGCCGATTGGGTCTCTTCCAAAACGGCTTGATCATCTTCGGTGAGAGCCTGCGAGCCATCCAGGATGACGAGCACGACATCGGCATCGGCGATGGCCGTTCGCGCTCGCTCCACGCCAATGCTCTCGACTCGATCGGCCGTTTTGCGAATCCCGGCCGTGTCGATCAGGTGAACGGGGATGCCATCGAGCGAGACCGCATCGCTCAAGAGATCGCGCGTGGTGCCCGGAATGTCCGTCACGATGGCTCGCTCTTTTTTGAGTAATTTATTGAAAATACTAGACTTACCAACGTTAGGGCGACCAACGAGTGCCAGTTGAATCCCCTCGCGAACGAGGCGACCGAAGCTGAACGACCGCTCGATCTCTGACAGCTCGGCGATGACCCGATCGAGTTGGACGGCGATGGTTTTCACGTCTTCGGGATGGACGTCTTCGTCGGCAAACTCGACGGCCGTCTCCAGGTGGACGATCATATTGGTGAGCGCGTCTTTGATGGGCTGAAGTTGCCGGGAGAAGCTGCCTCGGAGCTGGCGGGCGGCGACCTTGGCTTGATAGGTGGTCTGGGCTTCGATCAGATCGCGGACAGCTTCGGCTTGCGTCAAATCCAGGCGGCCATTGAGGAAAGCGCGCAGAGTGAACTCACCGGGTTTGGCGATCCTGGCTCCCAGTTGAATGGTTAATTCGAGGACGCGCTGGAGGACGACAGGGCTCCCGTGGCAACTGAGTTCGACGACATCCTCTCCGGTGTAAGATCGAGGGGCGCGAAAGAAGGTCACCACGACTTCATCAATGAGTTCGCCGGATTGAGGATCTCTGATCTCGCCCCATTGGGCCCGGTTGGGCGAAAGGGGAACGCCGCTACGGGGACGGAAGAGCCGTTGAGCGATGTCGAGCGCCTGCGGTCCGCTCAATCGAACGATTCCGATGCCGCTGCGCCCCATCGCTGTTGAAATGGCACTGATGGTGTCCTCGGTATCCATATCCTCAGTCAGTGATGCCGAGTTCGCGATTCAAGATTAAGAATACAACGTGGAACCTCATCGGCGAAAGAGGAGTCATCCTGATCATCATTTCTGCTAGGATCGCTCACGGGCTGTGAACCCGTCACCGGGAAAGAAAACCGAGTCGCGCAAGGTGGCCTCTCGCACCACCTGCTCTCAGAGGAGTCGGTCATGACCCGCAGGCGGCGCCGAAAGGATGAAAGTAGACCCGCGTTCAGCATCTGCCGCGGCGTCAGGCTCCGCCACAGGTTGCACTGAAAGGATGAGCGTAGGCTCTCGTCACAGGAGCCGTCCATGGTGTGGAGCCACGCGGCGCGGACGTTCCCCCAGCCCGGGTCCTACGTCGCTCGCTTGGCTCTTCTCGGTTTCCTGCTCTGAGGCTTAGAGGGACTGGGGGCGGGGCCTTCCTGGTCAGCGACGTGGGTCATCCGATTGATGATGACCTGCTGGCCAGCACCGACCAAACTATTGAACATCCAGTAGAGCACCAGACCACTGGGAGCGCGCCAGAAGAAGAAGATGGTGAAGGCAACGGGCATGAGCACTCCCATGAGGACCTTTTGAATGCGTTGCTGGGCTCTCTGAGCGGGATCCGTGGGTGCGGGACTCGGCATGACGAACGTCTGGGCCATCCAGGAGAGGCACATGGCGATGGGGAGCACGTGGATCTCGTAACCCAAGATGAACAACTTGTCGGGAGAGGAAAGGTCGTTGATCCAACCGACAAACGGCGCCTGGCGCAGATCGAGCGACACGGTGAGCAAGATGAAGAAAGCCCAGAAGACGGGCAATTGCAGCAACATGGGCAGGCAGCCTCCGAGCGGATTGGCTTCTCGCATGAGTCGCATCTGCTCCATCTGAAGCTCTTTGAGTTGCGGATCGTCTTTCTTCAGATTCTTTATCTTCTGTTGCAACTCTTTCATCTTCGGCTGAAGAGCCTGAGCCTTTTTCATCTTGACGGCGGACTTCCATTTGAGCGGGAAAAAGAGCATGTTGATGACAAACGTGATGAGCAGAATGGCCACCCCGTAATTGGGAATGAGCCGATAGGTGAAGTTGAGGACGGGAAGCAAGACCTCGTTGATGATCGGCTTGATGACCGAAGACATGTAGCCGTAGCGGATGATGTGCTCGATGCTCGGTCGGTTCACTCGTTGGCCTAATTCGGTGAGGAGTTCCGGATCTTTCGGTCCGGCGAAGATGGTGTGAACCTGCCCATTGGAGAGGGGAGCGAGGGCCGCAATGTAGTGTTTCTCCACCTCTGTACCTTCAACCAGAAGCGTGCGCACCTTGGTGCGAAGGCGAACGTACTCTAAGGGATCGGGCGGAATGAGAGCGAGCGCGAAGTAGTTGTCATCGGCGCACACCCAATCGAGGGGTCCCTTCAGTTCCTCCACCGAAGGCTTCCGGGCTGAGAATCGCTGGGCTTTGTCGGCGACGCCAGCGACGACCTCGGGGCCGGAGATATAAGCCCCCGTCTGAACCACGCTTTGATCGCCAAAGTTCGGACCCAGGACCATCTCCACGGGAACCGGCTGATTCTGGCGACGAACGTCTACCGAATATTGGAAGTCGAATCGATCTCCGTAGAATACGAACCGCTTGTACACCTCGAGGCCCGCCCCGCGCCAAGAGAAGATCACCTCTCGACGCTCAGATGCGTTCAGGCGTATCGTCTCGCTCGGTTCGGAGACGGCGTAGTTGACCGAGTTCAGCAATGCGGTGAGTTCCTCATCCGTTGCTACGAGAGCGAATGGGGCTCCCAGTTCTCTCAGTACCTCCTCGGATTGGGGAATGAGTTCCAACGTGCCGCCGTCGGCTCCGCGAATCTCTTTTCGCGGACCACTCTTGATTTGCTTGATGCTCCAACTGATGGCCACCGCTCCATGAGTGGAGAACGTGCCCCGCCAGAATGGAGTTTCTATGCTGATGCGGCGCTCGGGAGACTCCTGTCGGTCGTCGACCACGACTCCCATCTCATCCGGAGACGACGAGGTGGGGTGGACCGACTCAGGGGGCGCTGAGGGGCGGGGTGCCGAGGCTCCCTCGGGTGATGTTACTGGTGAAGCTTCCGGGGAAGCCGGCGAACCCGATGGGGGAGCATTTTGCGGCACAGGGGGAGCGAAAAAATAGTACCACCCCGCCAAAACGAGCGTGGAAAGGATGAAGGCAAGCAGAACTCGTTTTTCCATACTCATCATCACATGGTGGGAGGACGACGATCGCTCTCCGCTCTCCGCTTCACAATCGCCTCTCTCTTGGTCACCTCAGTGCAATCTCCTCCCGTTTGCCTGATGTCGCCCATCAATACGGCGGATCGTATCCTCCGGGATGAAAGGGGTGACAGCGCAATAACCGCAGAATCCCCATCCCTATTCCGCGCCACAGCCCGTACCGCTCGATCGCCTGCCGGGTATATTCGGAGCAGGTCGGATAATAGCGGCAGGCGGGGAGCAGTAAAGGCGATATGCTGTATTGATAAGCCAGGATCAGGACAGTGGCAATGCGTTTGATCACGTGATTCATGATTCACCGTGAGTGATTGGCCCTCAGCTTCTCGATGAATCTCAAGAATTGAGCTTCCACCTCCGCATACGTCGCTTCCCCCATTGAGGTCTTCACATTGACGACGATATCGGCGGGGAAGGGGAGACGCCATTTATTTCGTCGAAAGACCTCTCGAAGAAGTCGCTTGCAGCGATTCCTCTTGACGGCCGATCCCACTCGCCTCGTGACCGTGATGCCCAGGCGGCTTTTGTCCAGAGCGTTCTCAATAGCAAAAACAGTGAACAGGGGGAAGTGATATCGCTGGCCGTGATCATAAACCCGGCGAAACTCCATTCGCTTGAGTAGCCGTTCAGCTCTGGTAAACCGCTCATCCCGTCGCATCAATAATGGTGGGGGGTCAGTCGCTTTCGACCCTTAGCGCGCCGTCGCCGCAGCACCTCTCGCCCCCCTCGCGTTTTCATACGGGCGCGGAATCCGTGCGTCTTCGCTCGTCGTCGATTATTCGGCTGATACGTCCGCTTCATGTTGTATCTCCATTCCGACTTGTATCCAAAACAAATTAAGATACAAATCTGGGATTAGAACTGTCAAGGATACACGATTTTTGTTGTCATCGAGTCGAGACGAGTAACTCCTCTTGCGGATTTAAGTTTTTTGTTTATAATGAAGTTAGGAGTCAATGCCGGTTCGAGTCGAACGTTGGGCCAAGCCAAATAAGGTGCCTATTCAACTGGAGTGCGAGAGGCAACTCCGGGCAGAGGGCTTTGAACCGGAGTTGTGGATTGACCCGCCGGGACGCCAATGGCGTAACTTTCGCCACGATGTCGATGAATATGTGTGGATTCTTTCGGGGAAGGCGCGGGTGACTATCGACGAGGAAGTCGTTGAATTGGCTGCGGGAGACCGCGTCTTCATCCCCGCCGGAGCCATTCACTCGCTGGAGAATATCGGGAGTGCGAATCTGGTGTGGCTGGCGGCCTTTCGGATGAAATAGTTTCGCCGCTCCTATGCCTTTGATGAAGCTTTGTCAGGCCACAGTTCTCCGAGAACAGGTCGCAGGTCTCGAGGAATCACCGCCACTTTCCACCGTCGTCCCTGTATGTTCGCCTTCCCCACGAACAGCAGTCCGTGAAGCCGCAATGTCCCGAGCGGGGACGTGGGCGGTTGTTCATTCCAGAACCATCCATCACCTTCCTCCGTGCCGAATTGCCGCGTCAACTGACTGTACTCGACCCATCCCCCTCGTTCCATCACGTACTGCAGCGCCTGTCGGGATTCGGGAGGCAAATGCTCGACGATTTCACGGAGCGTTCCTCGCCTGGGGAGTTCGGCAACGATGGCTTTCACGCGCTCCTTTTTCGTGGTGGCGTCGGTGAGCCCCAGCGCCCCGGAGATCGCCTCAATCCACACACTGGGTTGTTTATTCAATGCCGCCTGAAGGCTCGTATTCAAGGGGAGCGGTTTCGCTTCGATGTCTTCGCGCCACTCATCGAGCAGTTGATTCATCAGGTAATGAACCATTCCTGGACCCGGCAGGACCGTCCCGTCTTCGAGCTCCCATCCGAAAACCTCATCGAACCGACCGCATCCCCGTTCGTATTCGGCCAACTCCTGATCGGTCGGCAAATCGGGTTTCAAATCCGGATAACATTCGGCGATGTACAGGCTCGCCGCAGCATCGAAGCATTCCTCTACGGTGCCACCATAAAAGGGGAATTCTCCTTCCTCGTCATAGCATTCGTCACTGTACTTGTAGATCTGAAATTCCCAGTATTCGGGATCGCCCGTGTATTTCAGGCGACAGAGCTGGGTGGGACGGCGCTGAATGGGCAATCCCACGCTCTCCTCCACATAGGAGATATACAAGTACGGCCCACGAAACTGACCGATGACCTTTTCGACGCCGTATACGATGTACCGATGTCCGTGAGCGGCCAATCGAGCGAGCACAGATTCTTTGAGTTGTGAGGGGACCGTCGACTCCTTGATCATGCCTCTTTTTCTCCTCGTCGGGATGTCAAGCCCAAGATAGGAGAGGCTCCCCGGGTGAACGTTCGCTCGTGAACTGGCAGGAGAGCAATGACCGGCCGGGTTGGGTGATCGTAACCATCAACTCCTTTCCACTCGATCTCCTCACTTGCGCCCCAGGCAATCATACACGAAATCGCCCTCAGAGGGAAGAAATTTTTCCAGGAGGGCGCTCAGTGTCGACCGACCAGAGTGAGGGCGGCATCTTCGATGATGCGGGCGAGTCGTTCGACTTGGGCGCGGGCTTCTGGCCAATTTCGATCTTCGATGGCTTCGACCAATCCGGGGAATACGCGGGCGGCGTATCCGGCATAAAGTCCTGGCGCATAGATGACATGTTTGTACCACGGTCGGCGGGGCAAGCCTTCCGGGTCGATGAATGCGCGTTCGGTGAGCATCAGCCGATCGTTCAATGAACGTCGCATCTGATCGCTGGTGGAGGACCGAGCGGCGCGCCGCATTTCCGCGCGAACGACCATGGCCGCGGCCTCGAAGAGGTCGATGGCTTGACGAAGCGGCGTCACGTCGAGGTGATGGCGTTCGTCCGTCGGGAGTTTCAGTTCCTGTAAAGCGCGCTTCAGCTCTCGACCGTATTCGGTGTAATCGAAGGGCAGGATGGGAGAATCGGCCAGGCGCAGGACGATCAATCCCCAGATCTGCGCGGCAGCCCGGTGATAGGCGAATGTAGGGTCGCCGAATTTCTCCATCCAATGAAAGCTATCGTAGATCGAATGATACACGCCGTAATCGCCGCGAAAGCGGATATCAGCGGCCGCGATACCCAAATGTTGCAGAAAGGGCGTGTAGTCCGACCCCGACCCCAGTGGCCCCACTCTCGGCTCGGCGCGTTCGGTCATCGCTCCCTGTGGGCGCGATGTTCGTTGAGCGTGTTGCCAGGCTTCGTAGACGCTCTTGCCGGTGGCTGGATCGGTCACCTCGCGGGTGACATCGCGGATCAACCGAGCGAGACTCGGCGATGCACTGGCGCCGAACCGATGACCGCTGGTAGCCGAATCCAGATTGATGTAAGCGACAGCTTGCGCCCGCAGCATCTGAGCGTGGTGTTCCACCCACTCGGTCGAACCGAGCAATCCGAACTCTTCACCATCCCAACTGGCCAGAATGATGGTTCGTCGCGGTCGCCAGCCGCGCTTGAGGAGTGCGCCGAGTCCGCGCGCCACTTCCAGGAGGGCGGCCGAGCCGCTATTGGGATCAACGGCGCCAAAGACCCAGGCATCGCGGTGATTCCCCAGGATGACCAACCGATCGGGTTCTCGTTGCCCTTCGATGCGTCCGATCACGTTCCAGATCGGCCTCACCTGAAACGCCATCTCCGTCTGGAGGTGGACGACGGCGGGCCCAGGCCCCGTGTGATAGGTGAAGGGCAAACCGCCTTGCCAACCCTGGGGAGCGCTGTGGCCGCCCAACGCTCGCAATAGCGGCTGGGCGTCGCGATAGGAGAGCGGTTGGACGGGGATATGAGGAATATTCTTCGCTTCCTCCACAGCCAGCCGTTTCGCCTCTGTTGTCGCGCCCACGCCGGGGGTGAGTGGATCTCCGGGGTATATGGAGAGATATTGAACGCTCCCTCGCTGCACGCTGGACGCCGGTCGCCAGGGTCCTTGCGGATAGACATCGCCCTTCACGTAGCCGTCATCGGCGGGGTCCGAATAGAGGAGTAGCCCCATCGCTCCGTGTTCCTCAGCAATCATGGCCTTGATTCCGCGAAAGCTGTGTCCATAGCGCGCTATGACGATCTTGCCGCGGACGTCGACGCCGAGCGTTTTCAACGTCTCGTAATCTTCTGGCAAGCCGTAGTTGACGTAGACCAGTTCGGCAGTCACGTCGCCGGAGGCCGCATAGCCATTGTACGGTGGCACTGCCCGAGGGTCGGGCGATGTCGGATCTTCGGCGATGGGGTCCTCTTTCAGAGAGGCGCGAAATCGGGCGGCTTCCGGACGAATGAGTTCCACGAGTCGGTGCCGAGGATAGGCGAGCAGGACGCGATATTCGACGATCTCGGCCGGGATGCCATACTCGCGGAACCGGTCGCGGGTGTAGATCGCTTGTTGATGATCTTCGGCCGAGCCGGCCGGGTGAGGTACGCTGGTGTAATACCGCAGATGTTCCCGGGCGCGTTCGGCGCTGGGGATGGTGAGAAAGAGGGATTCATATTTCCGGTCGCTCGATGGCCGATCCACGGCGGTGGCGCGTTGCCCGAGCGGGCCGGAAACCGTCGCCGCCAGCATCAACCATATCAGAATGAGCAGAGTGGATCGTCGAGGCATGGTCTTCTCCAAATGTATCGAGGTATGAAACCGGGCTCGATGTCGATTCGCGAGTCTCCGCATGAGCATCGTTGCTGCTGGGGTAGTCTAAATCCAGTTGCCAAGATTTGCAACTTTTTGGTAAAGTACCACCGCATGTTGAGAGGAGGAGTGGTGAGAGCCTCGATCACATCATGGAGATTCCTTATGACTCGGAAACGCGCTCTGTCTTTCGTGTCGATAACCTGCCTCAATCGGTTCCCTTCGCGGATGTCGTCTGCGGTCACGTGGGGGATCGTAATGGGGCTCATTCTCGCGGTGGTGGCGCCCGTGGCCTATTCCCGGGGTCCGCTCATTTATGCCATCAAAGACGCGCGCATCGTCACGGTGACCCATGGGGTTCTGAGCAAGGGGACGGTCGTTCTTCGCGATGGATTGATAGAGGCTGTTGGCCGGCGGGTCGAGATTCCCGAAGACGCGCGGGTCATCGACGGTCGCGGTTTGACCGTCTATCCCGGGTTGATCGATGCCCACGCCGAAGTGGCTCTCCGGCTCCCGAAGTCAACAGGACGACAACCGGGCGGGGCGTCTGAGCGGTCGCCGCGGCCACCGACACCGTCTAAAAGGCCGAGCCTCCACCCCGATCGATTGGCGGCCGCTCTGCTTCAGGCGGATGATGCCCGGCTGGATAAATTCCATCGCGTGGGCATCACGACGGCACTGACCATTCCTCGTCGGGGCATCTTCATTGGCCAAAGTGCGCTCATCAATCTCGCCGGTGACGACCCGGCACGAATGGTCATTCGGTCGCCGGTGGCCATGCACATCGGTTTCGATCGGATGGGGGGATTTCGGACCTTTCCGGGCTCTCTGATGGGGGTCATCGCCTATATTCGTCAGACCCTCTACGATGCCCAGCATTATGAGCTCGCGTGGAACCGGTATCGGCGCCTCAAGCGTGGCGTTCGTCGTCCGGCGTGGGATAAGGCCCTGGAGGCCTTACAGCCCATCCTCAAGCGCGAGGAGCCGGTCGTCTTCATCGCCAATGAGGCGAAAGAGATTCGACGCGCCATCGCGTTAGCCGATGAATTCCATCTGAACGCCATCATTTCGGGAGCCAGCGAAGGCTACCAAGTCGCCGCGCTTCTGGCCGAGAAAGGCGTTCCCGTACTCGTCAGTTTGAACTTCCCTACCCAACCCAAGGGGGCAGATCCGCAAGCCGATGTTCCTCTGCGCGTTCTTCGACTCCGAGCCCGCGCTCCGCAAACTCCCGCCGCCCTTTATCGAGCGGGGGTGAAATTTGCTTTCACCTCCGGATTCATGGATGATCCCAAGGATTTTCTGGCCAACGCGGCCAAGGCCATCGAGGCGGGATTACCCGAAGAAGAAGCTATCAAAGCGCTCACCATTAATGCGGCAGAGATTTTCGGCGTCGATGAACAACTGGGGAGCATCGAGGTCGGCAAGATCGCCAATTTGGTGGTGACCGATGGGGAATTATTCGATGAGAAGACCAAGATCACCCACCTGTTCATCGACGGTCGTCAAATCGAGCTGAAGGAGGCGCCAAAGAAGCCGGGAGCTGCCGAGGAACAGCCCACGGCAGACGCGTCGGGGACGTGGGAGTTGACTGTTGAATCGCCTCAAGGGCCCATCTCGGTGACCGCCGTGCTCGAGCAGGTGGGCAACAAGATCACCGGAACGCTCACCAGTATGTTTGGCACGACCAATACGGAGGGCGCGGTTAGCGGCGCCACCGTTCGGTTCACGGCCACCGTCGACGTACAGGGACAATCGATGGACGTCGAGTTTGAGGGCACGATTGAAGGGAACACGATGAAGGGAACGGTCTCTGTGCAGGGGCAGGGCGAGTTCCCCTTCACCGGAACGCGGCCTCAGAAAGGAGCATGGCTATGAAAACGCTTCATCGCTTGGGAACCATTGTCGTGGGGTTGATGTTGGTGAGTCTGGCGCAGGCCGAGGGACGCTCGTCGGGCCAGACCATCTTGATTCGGAACGCGACCATCATGACCGTGACCAAGGGCACGATCAAAAACGGTTCCATTCTCATTCGAGACGGTAAAATTGCCGCCGTGGGGAAACGCGTCCGAGCGCCGGCCGATGCGCAGGTCATCGATGCTACCGGCAAGTACGTCATTCCAGGGATCATCGATTGTCATTCGCACATTGCCGTCGATGGGGGCGTCAATGAAGGCTCTCTGGCCGTCACCGCTATGGTGCGCATCGAAGATGTCCTCGATCCCACGGATATCAACATCTACCGCGATCTGGCCGGTGGCGTCACGACGGCGAATATCTTGCACGGCAGCGCCAATCCCATTGGGGGACAGAATGCCGTCATCAAGTTGCGCTGGGGCAAGACGGCCAAAGAGATGTTGTTCGAAGGAGCCCCACCGGGCATCAAGTTCGCTCTCGGCGAGAATCCCAAGCGCTCCAACTTCAGCCCACCGCCGGGAACGCCCCGTCGCTTTCCAGCGACGCGGATGGGCGTGGAGTATGTGATTCGAGAAGCGCTCACCGAGGCGCGCGAATACATGCGTAAATGGGATGCCTACAGACAGAAGGTGGCCGCTCGCAACGGGGACCGCAACGATCTCATCCCGCCCAAGCGCGATCTGAAGCTGGAGGCGCTGGCCGAAGTTTTGCGTGGCGAACGGCTCGTTCATGCGCATTGTTACCGCGCCGATGAAATTCTCATGCTCATCCGTTTGGCCGAGGAATTTGGATTCCAGATCGCCACTTTCCAGCATGTGTTAGAAGGCTATAAGGTGGCCAAAGAAATTGCCGCTCACGGCGCCGGCGCATCGACCTTTTCCGACTGGTGGGCTTACAAGGTGGAAGCCTATGACGCCATTCCCTATAACGCCGCCATCATGACGCGGAAGGGCGTGGTCGTCTCGCTCAACTCCGATAGCGCCGAGCTGGCCCGGCGGTTGAACCTGGAGGCCGCCAAGGCCATCAAATATGGTGGTCTCACCGAAGATGAGGCTTTGGCGCTGGTGACGATCAATCCGGCGAAACAGCTTCACATCGATGACCGCGTCGGTTCCATCGAGGTCGGCAAGGATGCCGATCTGGTCATCTTTAGTGGCCATCCGTTCAGCGTCTACTCCATCGTCGAGAAGGTGTTCATCGACGGTCAGATCTATTTCGATCGGGAGGCCGACCTGGCTCGGCGAGCCGAGATCGAGAAGGAGAAGGAGACGCTCAAAGAGCAATTAAAATCGAAGGAGAAACCGAAGAAGAAAACGGAGGAGCCATCCGAGAAGCCGACCGGTCGATGAAGAGGGCGAGCGACGAGCAGTCTGGCGCGATGCCCTCCGTGTGATCTCGACAACTCGCTTTCAGAGGTGACCTATGAAGCGACAACCGATCATCGCTATCCTCGTCACGCTCATGGCGCTGGGGCTCGGTGCGATCGGTCAGGCGACGCCGAGTGCCACCATCGTCATTAAAAATGCCAGGATCGTTCCCATCACGGCACCGGACATCGAACGGGGAACCGTGGTCATTCGAAATGGTCGCATCGCCGCCGTGGGCGCGCACGTCTCGATCCCCGGTCGTGCGCGCATCATCGATGCCCGAGGGCTCGCCGTCTATCCGGGGATGATTGATTCCGGAACCCGGCTCGGCTTGGTGGAGATTGGTGCCGTGCGCGCCACCATCGACACCACCGAGCTGGGCGAGTTCAACCCCCATATGCGGGCCATCATCGCTATTCATCCGGAGAGCGAACTCATCCCGGTCGCCCGCGTCAATGGCATCACCACGGTGGTGAGCAAGCCTTCGGGCGGCATCTTCTCCGGCCAGGCTGCGCTCATCAACCTGGATGGATGGACCTGGGAGGAGATGGAATTGAAAGCGCCGGTGGGTATCGTCTTCAATTATCCGAGCATTCGTAGCGGTCGTTTCTTCGATTTCAGCACGTTTCAGTTCAAAGAACGGAGCTACCAGAAGGCCAAAAAAGAGCGCGATGAGAAGCTCAAAAAGATTCGGAAATTGCTCGACGATGCGCGAGCCTACGCCAAAGCCAAAGAGGCCCGGGCCACGGACCCCTCGCTCCCTCCGCTCAAAACCGATCATGTGCTCGAAGCCCTCATTCCGGTCATTCGTGGCGAATGGCCATTCATTGTGGAGGCCAATCTGGAGCGGGACATCAAAAGCGCCATCGCCTTCGCCGAGGAGCAGAACGTCCGCATCGTCTTGAGTGGTGGAGCCGACGCCTGGAAGGTCGCCTCTCTGCTCAAAGAAAAAAATATCCCCGTCATTCTCGGGCCCATCCTGAGACTGCCTCAGCGAGAGGATGAGCCTTACGATCAGCCCTTCACCACGGCGAAAACATTATACGAGGCAGGCGTCCTGTTCGCTTTTCAAACCAACGATGCGGCCAACGTCCGCAATCTCCCTTACCACGCTGCCATGTGCGTCGCCTACGGCTTGCCGAGAGAAGAAGCGCTCAAGGCGCTGACGATCAATCCGGCTAAGATTTGGGGCGTGGCCGATATGGTGGGAAGTATCGAAGTGGGCAAGCTGGCCAATATCGTGGTCTGGGATGGTGATCCGCTGGAAATTCGCTCGCAGGTGAAATACCTGTTCATCAAAGGGCGCCAGATCCCGCTCACCACCAAGCATACCGAATTGTACGAGCGCTATCGGAACCGACCAGAGTGATCTTTCTGGGGATCGATGGCAATGGGACGGAACCTCATCCGATGACGAGACGCCCCGGCATCGAGATGGGCGGATTCATCTCATTCCCATCCGTCACTTCGACGCCAAGGCGGTTGATCTCTCGATTCCGGGAAGCGGCGCACCGGTCGCCTCACCCATTCTCATATTCGCTCTTGTACCACGCGATGGTCCGGGCCAGTCCTTCTTCGAAGGTCACGCGCGGTTGCCAGCCGAGTTCTTGGCGGGCGCGCGTGCAATCGAAGTCGCCGCGGTTGGAGACGATGTAAACGCCATACCGGGTGAGCGAGGGGGGCTCTCTCTTGCCGACGATGCGGGCCAGGATCTCGCTCATCCAGGCCAGTTGGATGGCCGCCGAGGTGGGAATGCGCCTGGTGACCGGCCTCAGGCCCAGTGCCGAGGCCACGGCATTCAGGTACTGGCGCTGGGTGACCTGACAGTCCCGGCTCACGTTGTATACCCGTCCTGAGGCTGCCTGGCGGATCGCCGCCAGGATACACGCATCGGCTACGTTCCCAGCGTAGACGAGTTGGAGCTCGTTATCCCCAGAGCCCACCAGGCAGGCCAGATCGCTTTTGAGGAAGCGAACGAGCCGTGGAAACCCAGCTCGATCGCGCGGACCGTAGATCCACCCGGGCCGAATCACCCGAGCGTCCACCCATCCCTTCCGATGGTACCCGAGCACCATCTTCTCGGCCGCGATCTTGGCCGGAGCATAATACTCCCAGGCCATGAAATCCGTTCCATAAGGCGCCTCTTCAGTATACCGGCCGCCGCGATGCGCCTGACGACCATAGACGGCCACCGAACTGATGTGAACCAATTGCCGCACGCCGGTCGCCCGCATTGCTTCCAGCACATGGTGCGTGCCATCAATCGTGTTGCGCTGAAATTCCGACCACGGTCCCCAGTCGCTCACTTTGGCGGCGGCGTGAAAGACGACCTCCGCGCCCGCCATCCCCCGCTCCAATGAAGGTTGGTCGCTCACATCGCCGACGACCAGCTTGACCCCGAGCCGCTCCAGGAACCGCGTGTCGCTCGTCCGACGCACCAGGGCCACCACCTCATCTCCGCGCGCGACCAATCGTTCGGCAAGGTGGCTTCCCAGCAATCCCGTTCCTCCGGTGACGAACGCCTTCATATGAGTCTCATTACCATAGCATAATGCCCCTGAGGACCCAACAACCTGGTCGAATCCCGAATGCTTCACCTGGGGGGAGCTGTGGCGACGGGTACATTTCCCCGTCGCCATCAGAGTGGAGTAATGAGCGCGTGAAGGCGGGATAAGGTCCCGCCCCGACGATGATTAGTTGGCCTTCTGAGCCTGGGCGAGCTTGGCCACCCGGTTGGAGAGTTCGGCGACTCGGCGATTCAACTTATCGATATCCGACTTGGAAGGAATGTCGAAGGCGCCGAGGACCTTGTGAATGGCGCGCTCGATTTGGGTTTCGATCATCGTTTCGGTTCGCTTGGCCCGGCGCTCTCGCTTGAACGTCGATTTGATTCTTTTCACCACATCCTTTTCCGACGCTTCTCCTTTCTTGAGGGCTTTATCGAAGAATTCCTCCCAGCCCTCTTTCAGGAGAATGGCCGTACCCAGGCTAAAGTAGATCGACTTGGTGGTGAATTGGGTCACGCGCTCAGCCAGTTTCTGGATTTCTTTTTCTACGTCCCTCATCCGGGTCTCCACCCGAGGGACGAGCGTGAGTTCTCTCGTCTTCCTGCGTGCTCGTTGTGCCTTGGTCATTTCACCTCCCTCCTTCCGGCCGCCGGGTCATGCCCGTTGGCCGTCACATGGATTTCATGGCTCGTCACTTTTTCTTCGTCCGAACCGATGCGCTCTTTGGTTTCCTTGCCTTCTTGCTCTTAACCGATGTTTTTTTCGCCGCTCGGGCGGCGGCTTTCTTCTTGGTGGCTCGCTTTGGAGCCGTCAATTCTTCCACCCGTTGAGTCAGCCGCTCGACTTGGGCCTCTAACTCGGCCACCTCTTGCCGGGTGGGAATATTCATCGAGGCCAGCAATCGAGTCAGATTTCTCTCGATCGTCTGTTCGACCGTTTTCTGGGTTTGGGTCACCAGCTCTTTGAGCATGAAACCGAGCGACTCGGCGATGGCCGCTGCGCTATCGGCTTGTTCGCGCCCCTTTTCCATGGCCTCTTTGAGGCGCTTTTCGATTTCCTGTTGAATCATCTCGGCGGCGCCCATGCCCGCGGCCACCGACTTCTTGACCGCCTCCACCACGGCTTCACCCCGCTTCTGGATCATCTCGATGAGCAGAGCATCGGAGAGGATCGATTCATCCCTTTTGGCCCGCTCCAGGATGATGCTCGAGAGTACGACGTTAGTCACATCCTGTCGGGTCTCATTGTCAATGACGCGAATGTCCTCGCCTTGTTGGATGAGCCCGGCGACGTCGTCGAGCGTGAGATACCGTTTCGCCGTGGTATCGTAGAGCTTTCGATTGGCATATCGTTTGATGATTCGTGTCATCTGGTTTTCCTCCTCACATCATTCACTCCCATGATAACGCATCGCGTCATAAATGTCAACGGTTGATGACGCGGTGCGTAAATTCTCTCGGCGGTCTCCTCGAACCAGAGAGCAGAGGAGGCTGGAGGGCTCAGGCTGGCCGGAAGAAGGGTCGCCACTTGGCTTCTGACGGGGGAGCGGTGAGCCAACTGAGGAGGAACAGGCAGAGAAGAGAGGCGAACAGAGCCGGATAAATGGTGGCCACTTCGCGCCAGGGCTTGTCGCCCCAGATCCATGGGAGATGGGCCAGCCCCAGCCAGGTCGTTTTCTTGACGACATATTCCCAGAACAACGTCACGGCCGCCCCCATACCAATGGAGCCGATCGCTCCGGCGCTCGTGGCGCGCTTCCAGAAAAAGCAGGCCAGAAGGGCCGGGGTGATTCCCACGCCATAAATGGTATAAGCCTGTAGGGCCGCTTCCAGGACCGTTTCACTGGCATAGACGAGCCCATAGGCGACGATACCCAGCCCGACGACGGCCAGTCGAGAATAGAGGACGATGCGCCTCTGGCTCACATCCGGATTGATGAATCGTTGATAGAGATCGCGGATCACATTGGTGGCGGGAACGAGCAGGAAACTGTCCGCCGTCGAGACGATGATGGCCACGGCAGCGGCGAGCAGGATGCATCCGATGACCAGAGGGAGGCCCTGGCGTGCCGTGTACAAGAGCACCTGCTCGGTTTTCTCCTGGCTGGCTAATTCTGGGAACAATGCCGATCCGATGACCGCCAGCACGACGATCATCGATTCGATGACTACGGTACCGGAAATCCATCCGATGACGGCATGCTTCGCCGCGCGCTCATCCCGAGCGCTGAAAAATCGCTGGTACATATTCGCCAGGCCGAGCATCAATAACATCGTCGGGAGGGCATAACCCAGTGCCTCGTCCCAAGAGAATCGCCCCATGAGGCTCAACCGCTGATCGGCGACCATGGCTCCGAAATGCTCCTGCAGACGAGCGCGGACGCCGCTCCATCCATCGGCTCGGTCGATGAGGAAGGGATAGGCGATGAAAATGGCGCTGAGCATCAACGTCCCGTTGAAGATATCGGTGAACGCGACGGAGACGAGTCCCGCTATGGCCGTGAAGAGGATCACGAAGATGGCCGTCAGCAAGATGCCCGTGTCCTCATCGAGGCCGGTCACCACGTTGAGCACTAATCCGCCGGCGCGGAATTGATAGGAAGCAATGACCGTGTAAGCGATGATGGTGACGATGGTTCCCAAGATGCGGGCCCACTGGTTATAGCGCAATTCGAGGACATCCGGGACCGTCATCTGCTCGAGTCGTCGGGCCCGCCCCGCCACGAAGTAGATGACGATGATCGCAATCCACACGCCCGCATCGAACCAAAGAGCCGCGAACCCCTCGCGATAAGCCAGGCCGGCGCTGGCGATGATGCTGCCCGAACCGATCCAGGTCGCCAGCAGCGTCCCGACCAAAATGGGCGCTCCCAGCTTGCGACCGGCGACCATGAAATCGGCTTCCGTTTTGACGATGCGTGACTTATATAAACCAACTCCAGTGAGAAAAAGCAGATAGACGATCACCACCACCAAATACGCGTTCATGGCTCGAACAGCCTATGGCAAAATGGTTCTCATGTCAACGGAGAGGTGAACCGATCGACTCACGAATGAAGGCAACCAAGGGGGATCAGTCACATTGTTCACGCCTGAATGGCGTGATACGTCGGGCGGCATCAGGTGAGGGGCATTGGGATGGATCGGCGGTGTCTCTGATCACCTTGGGTATCGAAAAGGTGTATGTGGAAGGCGCGACCTCTCATCTTCTTTGAGCCGTCCTCGGTCGAATGAGAAAATCTGTGACACTCTGGGCGCGCACGATGGGGACTGATCTCGCAAGGTCGCTTCCTCGCTGTTGAGGGATAAAAAAAAGGGTGAGCGTTTGGGGCTCACCCGAAAAACTAAGGAGGTATTCGTGGTGGTACGTGGTCATTAACTTAGACGAGTGACGGTGGCCTGGAGTTGCCCTCGATTGTCGGTGGTGCCTCGGTGGTAGCCATGGCGTCCGGTGCTCCTCGCCATCGGAGTCTGGGGATATATTCTAACCATCGTCATATCAATTCGATAGGCGCTATAAGGGCTGATCGGCGACGGTGTTCGCTTTCCGCTCGGTGAAGGTTCTCGCTCCGTTCTGACCCGGCCGTCTCGCTTCGTTTCCATACCCACTCGGATATACGTGAGGACTGAGCGAAGGTTTCAACCGGAGGCTCCATTTCTTGGGTGGGGAGAGAGCGTTTCCCCGAGCCGAGCAAATTCTCCGGATGATTCCGGCTTGTTGACATAGGGTGAACATTCACTCGATAATTAAGTCGCGTGCAACGAAATAGGCTGAGTCAGATTCATAATGAGGCTGTGGGTGGCCGGCTCGTCCGATGGATACGGCGACGTTCGTTCAAGCCGTATGATTGCGCCAGCCAACGCTTATATCCTCAACTGAGGTTCACAACCGCCCCCGGACGAGGACACAAGATGGAGTAAGAGTGTTATGAAAGAGCAAGCGTTCACCCTCACCCCATTGGAGTTGGAGCCATTATGGGTTCGTCTCGGCCGCGAGCTGAGCGATACGTGGATGGAGTTCTCCACTGATCCTGTTCGTTACATTCGAGGTGCATTTGGTCAGGACGCTTATGGCCGGAAACGCACGAAGATTATTTTCATGGGGGGGGTCCTCTCGCTCCTCATCGTGCTCGGTGTGATCGTCGTCGGCATGGTGATTCGCTTCTTGCGCACGCCGGATATCACCGCCGTGCTCGAGGCTAAGAACAGCGTCAGCTTGATAGAACCAGCGCCACTGGAACCCTTACCCGCGCCGGCGATGAAGCAGCGAGCGGGTGGGGGCGGCGGGGGAGGTCGAAACGAACCGAATCCGCCGTCGCGGGGTCGCTTACCTCGGGCGGAGCTCCGCCTCCCGCTGATCGATCCCAATCCGCATCCTCCCAAGATCGATCAACCATCCTTGCCGGTCGAGCCCACCCTCATGGCTCAGCCGGAACTCCTGCCACAAATGGATCGGAGCTTACAGCTCGGCGATCCGACCAGTATTTCCATGATCCCTTCGACGGGACCTGGTTCTCACGGGGGGATTGGCACCGGTTCTGAAGGGGGAGTTGGTCCCGGGCGCGGGCCCGGGTATGGCCCCGGCGAAGGAGGAGGTACAGGTGGGGGCCGTTTCCGGGTGGGAGGCGGCAATATCCGCAGTCGGCCGCAAATCCTCAATTCCCCTCGACCTGACTGGACCGAGGAGGCCCGGCGGAACCGGATTCAAGGACAGGTTTTACTCAGCGCCACATTTGGCGCCGATGGGCGCGTGCGCGATATTCGCGTCATTCGGGGCCTCGGATACGGGTTGGATGAGAAAGCCATCGAGGCGGCCAAACTCATTAAGTTCATTCCTGCGCGTGACTTGAATGGTCGGCCCATCGATTATCGCATGACCATTCGAGTTGACTTCCGATTACTGTAGTTTCGGAATAAGCCGTCGCGCCCACGATTCCCCGCCTGACGTGGTCGGGAAACCATCATGTGACCGGTCACGATGTTGTCCTCGCCCATATATGACTCAAGTCGGCGGCCACTTGAGCATTGTGCAAGAGGAGGGCCACATTCGCCTTCAAGCTGCGGCCGGCGGTCAGTTTCTCAATAGTGGAGAGGAGGAAGGGGGTGAGGTTTTTTCCCATCACGTGGGCCTGGTCGGCTTCGGCCAGCGCGTGAGAGAGAGCGGCTTCGACTTCCGTTTGAGGAATTTCGGCCTCAGCGGGAATGGGCACCGCGACGATCACCGCACTTTGATGGCCAGCAGCCCAATGGGTTCGACTCACCTGAACCACCTCCTCGAGCGTTCCCGCGATCATATCCAGTTTCACGCCACTCGTCCGGCTGAAGAAGGCGGGGAATTGATCCGTTTGATAACCGATCACCGGCACGCCCATCGTCTCCAGATACTCGAACGTCTTGCGCACATCGAGAATGGCTTTGGTTCCCGAGCAAACGACGAGCATGGGCGTCTCGGCGAGTGTGGAGAGGTCCGAAGAGATATCCAGCGTTTTCTCCACATCGCGATGCACGCCGCCGATGCCGCCGGTGACCAGGACGCGAATCCCGGCTCGATAGGCTAATTTCATGGTGGCCGAGACGGTGGTCGCTCCCCAGGCTTGGCGCGTGATCGTCCAGGCCAGATTGCTGATGTTCGTCTTGAGAATTCCTTCTCGGTTGGCGAACAGGTTGAGCTCATCGGTGGTGAGACCGATGGTCGGCCTCCCGGCCACGATGCCGATCGTGGCCGCTTGAGCGCCGCTCTGGCGGATGAGGTCTTCCGCCTGAAGAGCGACTTCCAGATTGAAGGGGGGCGGCAGCCCGTGAGAGATGAGTGCCGTCTCCAAGGCGACCACAGGTCGTCCGGACGCGATCGCTCGGACGATGTGAGGGGCGATATGCATCATGCCGCTTCTCCGTCTTCGGATGGCATCAGATATCCTTTGAGATCGACGCCCAACTCGTTGGCGAGGTGGTAGACGAGTCGGAGAGGGAGCCCCACGACGTTGAGATAGTCACCCTCAATGCGCTCAATGAACAGAGCCCCGTAACCCTGAATGGCATAACCGCCGGCTTTATCCATGGGTTCTCCCGTTGAGACATACCAGCGTATCTCGTCGAGCCCGAGGGGAGCAAATTTCACCCTCGTCACTTCGCACCCGGATCTCCGGCGGTTCGGATCTGACCGGATGAGGCAAACGCCGGTCAGCACGTGGTGCCAACGCCCGCCGAGCCGATGAAGCATCTGGACGGCCTCTTGCTCGGTGCGCGGCTTTTCCAGGATATGATTATCGACGAGGACGACCGTATCGGCTCCGATGACGAGGTGTCCGGGCGCTCGTTGAGCAACGTCGGAGGCCTTCATCTCCGCCAACAGCCGCGCATGATCCGCCACAGAGCCCCCGCAGTAGGGCGGTTCCTCAACTTGGCTGGGCATCACGGTGAAAGAGAGCCCAATCGCGCGAAGAATGTCCCGTCGCCGAGGCGAGGCCGAAGCCAGGATGATCGCTTCTCCGCTCACGGTTCGGAATTTTATCACGTGGCTCATCTTGAGGGCCATGGTCCTCAAGATGAGCATCAATTTGTGCTACAATGGCTGGCCTATGAACGGTCCAATGAGATTACCTGTTTTGACCGCCCCCCTCTCCCGACAGGGCATCATCTGTTCGCAGGAATGCAAGGCGCGCTGTTGCCAGTATATCATCGTGAAGATTCCAGCACCGCGCACCAAAGCCGATCATGAAGAGATTCGCTGGTGGGTCGCCCACGAAGGCGTCAGCGTCCACATCGCGCAACGCAAATGGTACTTGCAAATTTTCACCCGCTGTCATTATCTGACCGTCGATAACCTGTGTGCGGCCTATGAGAAGCGGCCGGACGTCTGTCGCGACTATGATCCCAGCGATTGTGAGTACACGGGGGAATTGGATATTGAGCGCGAGTTCCATACCATGGAAGACTACGATCGCTATCTAGAGGAGAAGCGCCGCCGTCGGCTCACCTCTCGGAGGAATTCCAGGCGACGTAACGGAGTGGGGCGGCGGTCGCGTCGGCGAACGGCGATGCCGTCCTGAGAGTGCCAGATCATGGTCTGGGCGTCGGAATCGTCCGCGGTAACGGCGGTGCCGGCCTGAGAGCGCGTCCGATGACTCACTCCCCACATTGGTCCTCTGCACGGAGAGGCGGTTGCCGGCATCGGGAGAACCGGCATGAGCGTGGCGTCTGCCTCTGTCTCCCGGTGGGCCGAGGTGATGCCTCCGTTTCACATTCTCAGACGAGTTGGATTCTCCTTCCTCACTGGCTGGTCGGCTTTCGGCTCGGAAGGATGGCTTCCATCCAGTAGACGCTAGGCTGAGCACTCGGACCTTTGGGAACCTCTCCGGAAACATCACGTCCAGCACGATGGAGTAAGTCGGCCAGAGTCGCTCGAATCTCTCGGCAGGGACGTCGAAAAGATCGGATCGGTGATCCAGAACGACCCATACTCGAGGAAGCCGCGCCCGTACTCTCAGGTATTCGGTGAAATCGTCCAGATAGGTGGTATGAATGATGGCTCGCCACAATCGGGGATCGCTCAGATAGTAAAACAAAGGGCGATCCATGTAGAAGGGATCGGCGATGATGACGTCGCCCGGCTCGTAGTGTCGCCGGATGAGCTGAGCGACGGGCCGATAGTCGCTCCCTCGCGTGGGCGTCCGATAGTACGTCGAGAGCGCCAGCCCCATCGCCACCATCACTGTCCCTCCGACCAAGAGGCGCCATTTGACCGGATTCAGCGAGACGGTGCCCGCCGCCAGCATGATGGCAAAGTAGGGCGAGATGATCATCAGATAGCGAGAGAGTTCCATCCCGCGCCGGATCATCATCATCCCCAGAACGAGCATGCCCAGGGGGACGAAGCAGAGCCAGAGGATGACCTCCCCTCGCCGTCGCAGGAGCCAAAGGCCTCTCAAAAAGCACGCGATCATCGCGGGCACGCCGAGGCCGAAGATGAGAAAGCGGTGAATGAAAAAGGCCCGCGCATCGGCCGCTTCCGGGTACCTCCGATAGTTGACCAACGCCGTGATGAGTTCCCAGGGATAGACGTTGTATCCGACCGTCATTTGCGAGAACAGGTCGCGGAGTTCCTTGATCCCGCCGATCAGAGAGAGAGGAGGGCGCCAGTCTTGCCCGACGCCGATTCCCGGGTGAAGAAGAACGAACGTCGTCCAGGGCACGACGGCGAGGAGCACGCTGGCGTTGAGCCCTATCCACTCGCGCACGGTCATGCTCTGAGGGCTCCGACCAGGACGCACATCGTGGAAGAAAAAATGGGCGTTCACCGCCGCCAGCATGAGAGCGGCGAAATAGTGGGTGTGCAGGGCGGCGACAAACAGGAGCGCGAACCCAACTCGATAGCGCCAGCGAGCAGGCGCCTTCTGCCGGAGCCGGAGGTAACAGATGGTGGCGCCGAGGGTGAGGGCAGTCACCAGAGCGTACATCCGCGCTTCTTGCGCGAAGTAAATCTGGTGAGGCGAGAGCGCCAACACGGCAGCAGCGAGCAGGGCTATCGGTGTGGACAGGATCGATCGGGCGAGGACGAAGGCGAGCCAGATGACCAGCAGGCTGCTCAGCAGGAATGGGAGGCGCAACATCGCTGGTGTCGAGCCGAACAGATGGGTCCACAGTTTCACCATCAAGAACGTGCCCGGCGGATGGACATTGAGAGCCGAGCGCCGGAGGAGCCAGTAAGTGGGGAGCCGGGCATCCCACCAGGTGAGCGTTTCGTCGAGCCACAGGTTTTGGTGATCGAGATGATAGAGCCTGAGCGCCAGAGCGAAGACCAGAATGCCCAGCATCAGTGCCGTTGACCTGTTCAGCCTCTCCGATCGTCTCATGGTGCGTCGGCTTCATTCTACATAGCAGTCTGACCGTGACGCTGTCAATGAAGGTGAGAGGAGCCATCCATCATGACTCTGTCAGTGAAAGTGAGAGGGACCCTCCATGCTGGGGATGCGCCTCAGGCCATCTCGACGCCGATGGTCTCTTCATTTTCTCTGGTCATTGCGCCGCTGCGCATTTTTGAAAATAATTATAGGACTTCGGTCGCTGGGAAGCTTGAAGAGTTGGCTGAGACCATGAGTTCTCGGCATCGGGTTGAGGCCGACGTTTCATTGGGTCTGGAGAAGGTCATATCTGGTGGAAAGTCGGCCAGAGGGCGGCGGAGGGCTCATATGAGGAAGAAGAAAGCCCAATTGAGACAGGTCGCCGTCATTGGCGATTATCTCCCTCGGCAGTGTGGCATCGCCACGTTCACCACCGATTTGTGTGAAGCGTTGGCCGCCGAATATCGGGAGGTGAACTGTTTTGCTCTCGCGGTGACGGATACGGAGGAGGGGTATGCCTATCCTGAGCGCGTTCGATTCGAGCTCATCGAGAATGAGCTTCCCTCTTATCGCCGGGCCGCCGACTTTCTGAATATCAATGGCGTCGACGTCGTGTGCGTCCAGCATGAGTACGGCATTTACGGTGGTCCGGCTGGGAGCCACATTCTGGCGCTGCTCGGTGATCTGCGGATGCCCGTCGTCACGACGCTGCACACCATCCTTCGCCAACCGAATCCTCATCAACGAAAAGTCCTCGAGGAACTGGCCACGCTCTCGGATCGCCTGATCGTGATGAGTCGGCGAGGCGCCGCCTTCCTCCAAGAGGTCTACGCCATCCCTGAGGAGAAAATCGACATCATCCCCCATGGGATTCCTGATGTCCCCTTCGTAGACCCCAACTTTTATAAGGACCTGTTCGGCGTGGAAGGACGACTGGTTCTGTTGACCTTTGGATTGCTCTCGCCGAACAAAGGCATCGAGGATGTGATCGAGGCACTCCCCACCATTTTGGACCGGTATCCCAATGTCGTCTATATCGTGCTCGGCGCCACTCACCCCCACATCAGGCGAATGGAGGGAGAAACCTATCGTCTCTCTCTGCAGCGGCTCGCGCGGGCTCGAGGCGTCGAGCGGAACGTCGTCTTTCACAATCGATTTGTGAGCCTCGACGAGCTGATCGAATTCATCGGAGCGGCAGACATCTATATCACGCCTTACTTGAACCGCGAGCAGATTGTCTCAGGGACTCTGAGTTATGCCGTGGGAGCGGGGAAGGCCGTCATTTCGACGCCCTACTGGTATGCCGAGGAACTGCTGGCCGAAGGGCGAGGCCTGCTCGTTCCATTCCGCGATCCCGCGGCCATTGCCGAGAAGGTCCTCTATCTGCTCGATAATGAAGCCGAGCGGCACGCCATCCGCAAACGGGCCTATCTCCATGGGCGAGAGATGATCTGGTCTAAGGTCGCTCGCCGATATATGGAGAGCTTCGAGCGCGCTCGCCAGGAGCGCATCAGTTCTCCGCGTCTCCTGTTTGCCGTTCGAACGGTCGATAAATGGCCGGGCGAACTGCCGCTGCTGAAGCTCGACCATTTGCGGCGCTTGACCGATGACACCGGGATACTGCAGCATGCCAACTTCTCCGTGCCCAACTATAATGAAGGATATGCCACCGATGATAATGCCCGGGCGCTGATTGTGGCTGTCCTCTTGGAGCAGCTCGGCGTGGCGGCGGCCACCGAAGTGGAGAACCTCGCCGTGCGGTATCTCTCTTTCCTCTGGTATGCTTACAATCCGGAAGTGGGGCGATTTCGCAACTTCCTCTCCTATGATCGTCGGTGGCTGGAGGACGTCGGCTCTGAGGATAGTCACGGACGCGCGCTCTGGGGATTGGGCACCGTGGCCGGTCGCACTCAGAATCCTCGGCTTCGCCATTTCGCTGGCCGATTGTTCCAGGAGGCGCTGCCAGCGGCGGTGAATCTGAGTTACCCGCGGTCCTGGGCTTTCACCCTCATCGGCATTCACGAGTATCTGAAGCAGTTCTCCGGAGATCGTGGGGCGCAAAATACACTGGGAGAACTGGCCGAGCGGTTGCTGCAGTTGTATCGTTCTCACCGTTCGCCGGATTGGCCCTGGTTCGAAGATATGCTCACCTACGCAAATGCCAAGCTCTCTCATGCGCTGCTCGCTTGTGGGCATCGGATGTCGCGGAAGGATATGGTCCAAGCGGGTCTGCACTCCCTCGAGTGGCTGGCCCGCATTCAGTGCGCCGACGATGGGCACTTCGTCCCCATCGGGTGCCATGGGTTCTATCGTCGAGGAGGGCCGAGGGCGCGCTTCGATCAACAGCCGATCGAAGCGCAGGCCATGGTCTCAGCATGCCTGGAGGCACATCGGATCACCGATGACGAGCGGTGGCTCAAAGAGGCACAACGCGCCTTCGAGTGGTTCCTGGGGCGCAACGATCTGGGCCTGCCGCTCTACGATCCCGGCACTGGTGGATGTCGAGATGGATTGCAACCCGATCGTGTCAATCACAATCAGGGTGCCGAATCGACGGTCGCCTTTCTCCTCTCGCTGTTAGAGATGCAGTTGGCCGAACAGGTGCTCGATCCCGCAAGAGGTGAAATCCTGTATGAACTACCCCAATGATCATCACGAGATCCTGTTTCACCGACATCCGAAAAATCCCATCCTCACCGCCGCCGATTGGCCTTACCCGGCGAATTCGGTTTTCAATCCCGGGGCGACGCTGCTGCCGGACGGGACTACGCTGCTCCTCTGCCGGGTGGAGGATCGACGTGGTCATTCCCACCTGACGGTGGCCCGATCCCCCAACGGTGTGGACCGGTGGGATATCGATTCCCGCCCCACACTGGAACCCGATCCAGAGAACTATCCCGAGGAAGCTTGGGGCATCGAAGATCCCCGCATCACCTACGTCCCTGAGTTGGGCCGGTACGTCGTCGCTTATACCTCCTATTCACATGGGGGGCCGGGCGTCTCTTTGGCCTTGACCGAGGACTTTCAACACTTCGAGCGTTTGGGGGTCGTCCTCCCTCCGGTGGATAAAGACGCCGCTTTGCTCCCTCGACGCATCGGCGGCCGTTGGGCGATGATTCATCGGACGGTCGGCCCGCTGGGAGCGCACATTTGGATGTCTTTCTCGCCCGATTTACGGCATTGGGGCGGCCAAAGGCTCATCCTGGAGGCCCGACGCGGCGCTTGGTGGGATGCGGAGAAGATCGGTCTGGGCCCACCCCCCATTGAGACGCCGCGAGGCTGGCTCGTCATCTACCACGGTGTGCGAAGGACGGTGTCCGGAGGAATCTATCGTCTCGGATTAGCCCTGTTTGATCTGGATCGACCCGAGCGCTGCCTCCTTCGGGGCGATGCCTGGGTCTTCGGGCCCGAAGCTCCCTATGAGCGCTTCGGCGACGTGAATAACATCGTCTTCCCCTGTGGATATACGATCGGCGCCGATGGCCAGACGCTCAACCTCTACTATGGCAGCGCCGATACCTGCGTGGCGCTGGCCACTGGCCATTTGCCCGCGCTCCTGGATTGGCTCGATCGTCATGGCCGCCCACCTGGCGCCGATGAAGGCTGAGAGCGACCAGGGAACGGGGCATCCAGAACTTCTGGGATCGGAGGGATGGGATCACACCACCCTCAGAGCGCGCCGGTGGCCTCAATGATGAACCGTCCATGACCATTTTGCGGCGCGACTATCAGCAGTTGATGGGAGCGCGTTCGTTCCGATAAGTGCACTACCCATTCGCGGTTCGTGGGACAACGCCCGCCACGAACGATGAACATGGAGCTGTCGAGATCGCCGAGGCCATAGGGTCCCTTTCCTCTGCAGTGACTTCTCATCGACATCAGGCCGTGGTCTCGGGAGGAGCACTCGGCCCGGGTGAATGAGGATGGAACGCGAGCCGACAGCGCGCAAGGGGCCATCTTGCGCTACCTTATTTCATCGGAATCACTCATGGCTTGGCGAGCCATACGGTTAAGGATCATGAAGTCGGGTACCCGGCCAGCTTGCACCACCTTATTTTTCACAAGAGATCCTGCTTCCCTGAGGTTATGGTTGGCATCCATCCAGAACGCACAATTCATGCTCGGTTAGTGCGATGACAATTTTGTCTGGTGTTGACAAATGAAGAGACGTTTTTGTATGATCACAGCTATATTTCATTGGAGATCGTCGAATGAATACTGGAGAGATACAAAAATTGTCAACTTTGCTGGAGATCAGCCAGACGTTGGGTTCGACGCTCAATTTGAAATCCTCGCTGGCTCGCGTCTTGGAGATTCTGGAAGCCAATCACGGCACGCTCAGTGGGGCCATCATGCTGCTCGATGAGGAGGCGGGAGAATTAGCCATTGAGGCGGCGACCGGGATCAGCTGGCAAGCGACGCATCGAGCCAAGTACCGGTTGGGCGAGGGGATCACCGGGCGAGTGGTGGAGAGCGGAAAGCCGGTGGTCGTGCCGCAGGTCAGTCGCGAGCCGCTGTTTTTGAATCGCACGGGCGTGTGGAAAGAGTCGGGTCGGGAGGAGATGACATTCATTTGCGTCCCCATCACCGTGGATAATCGCACGGTGGGTGCGTTGGGAGTGAATCTTCGATACAAAAGGGATCGGGATTACGATCGCTCGGTCAAGTTCTTGGGCATTGTGGCATCGATGATCGGTCAGGCTGTGCGCATACATCGGCTCATTGAGGCCGAGCGACAACGGCTCCTGGCCGAGAATATGCAACTGCGCAAGGAGTTACGAGAGCGCTACGATTTTCGCAACATCATCGGTACCAGCCGCCAGATGCGACAAGTCTACGAGCAGGTGGCGCAGGTGGCTCCCACCAACACGACGGTGCTCATTCGTGGGGAATCGGGGACGGGTAAGGAGCTGATCGCTCACGCCATCCACTATAACTCGCCGCGGGCCGACAAGCCGTTCGTCAAGGTGAGCTGTGGAGCGTTGCCCGAGAGCCTCATCGAATCGGAACTGTTCGGCTATGAACCGGGCGCCTTCACCGATGCCCGCACGCGGAAAAAAGGGCGATTCGAACTCGCTCATGGAGGGACGTTGTTTCTGGACGAAGTGGGCGAGTTGAGCCCTTCGACTCAAGTGAAACTGCTCCGCGTCCTGCAAGAACGCGAGTTCGAGCGATTGGGGGGGGTGGAGACGATCAAGGTCAATGTGCGGTTGATCGCCGCGACGAATAAGGATCTGGAAGCGGCCATGCAGCAGGGCAAGTTCCGACAGGATCTTTATTATCGCCTGAACGTGTTCACCATCTATCTGCCGCCGCTCAGAGAACGGGGCTCCGATATTCTGTTGCTGGCCGATCACTTCGTACAAAAGTACGCCGCCGAGCATGGCAAGGACGTGCGCCGCATCTCCACGCCCGCTATTGATATGCTCATGAGCTATCACTGGCCAGGAAATGTGCGCGAGCTGGAAAATTGCATCGAGCGGGCCGTCTTGCTGTGCGAAGGTGGAGTCATTCACGCTCATCACCTGCCCCCCTCGCTGCAAACGGCCGAATTGTCCGGGACGTTGCCGCGATTATCCCTCTCGGCGGCCGTGGAGGGCTATGAGAAGGACCTCATCCTGGACGCTCTGAAAACAGCTCGCGGGAATCAGGCCAAGGCCGCGCGGCTGCTGGATACCACTGAGCGGATCATCCGTTATAAGGTCAAAAAATATGGCATCGATTGCTCCCGCTTCAAGACGTGATCCCGCAGTCCGCGATTCGATCATTTATGAAGCCGACAATTTTGTCAGATAAATGACAACATTCTTCCACTTCTGTCCATTCTACGCGCGGGGAGTATTCCGCGGATCCCTCGCTAACGCTCTCATAATCAATAAATTACATTTTTCACTGCGCATCTTCCCTATCCGGCACGCGAATTGCAATAGTGAGAATGCCACGTGAGTGGTGCAATTCTAAGGAGGCGTCAAGTGTGACATTATGGGGAGTTCGGATTTACTGAAGTTCGTCAAAGATGAAGGCATCGAATATGCCGATATTCGGTTCACCGATTTGCCCGGTCAGTGGCATCATGTCACCATTCCCATCGAGGAATTGACGGAAGAGGCCTTGGAGGAGGGGATTGGGTTTGATGGTTCGAGTTTGCGCGGTTGGGCATCGATTCACGAGAGCGACATGCTCCTTCGGCCGGATGCCGGTCGGTACTGGATTGATCCGTTCATCAAACGCAAGACGGTGTGCCTGATCGCCGACGTCATCGATCCTCTCACCAAGCAGGACTATCTGCTCGATCCTCGAGGGGTCGCGCGTCGCGCCGAGGCGCATTTGCGTCAAACGGGGATCGCCGATACGGCGTATTTCGGTCCCGAAGCGGAATTCTTTGTCTTCGACCGGATCGCCTACCACGCTGATGTCGACTCGGCGGGGTATAAGATCGAGAGCGAGGAAGCCATCTGGAGCAGTCGCGACCAGGCCAATGGGGGCTATCAGATCCGTCACAAGGAGGGGTACGTGCCGTTGCCGCCGCTGGATCGCCTGCATGACTTTCGCACCGAGGTGGCCAATCATCTCAAGCAGGTCGGTATCCAGGTCGAATGCCATCACCATGAGGTGGCTACTGCCGGACAGGGCGAGGTCGACATCCGCTACGCGAGTCTGGTGCAGACGGCCGATAATCTCATGCTCTTCAAATACACGGTCAAGAATCTAGCGCGCCAGTTCGGCAAGACGGCGACGTTCATGCCGAAACCGCTGTTTGGCGATAACGGCAACGGCATGCACACGCATCAGAGTCTCTGGAAAGACGGGCAGCCGCTGTTTGCTGGCGAGGAATATGCTGGGTTGTCCAAGACGGCGCTCTACTACATTGGCGGGCTTCTCCGGCACGCGCCGGCCATTGTGGCCTTCGCCGCGCCGACCACCAATAGCTATCGCCGGCTCGTTCCGGGATTTGAAGCTCCGGTCAATCTGGCCTATTCGCGGCGCAATCGGTCGGCGGCGGTGCGCATTCCCATGTACTCAGCCAGCCCCAAGGCCAAGCGGTTAGAGTTTCGCCCACCGGATCCCAGTTGTAATCCCTATCTGGCGTTCTCGGCGATGCTCATGGCGGGACTGGATGGCATTCGCAACCAGATCGATCCTGGAGATCCCTTGGACAAGGATATTTACGACCTGAGCCCCGAGGAGCTCAAGAATGTACCCAGCCTGCCCGGCTCGCTCGAAGATGCCATTCGCGCCTTGGAGCAAGATTATGAGTTCCTGCTGGCCGGAGACGTCTTTTCTGAAGAATTGATCGAGCGGTGGATTCGGTACAAGCGGGAGAATGAGATCGATGTCGTGAGGATGCGGCCCAGCCCGGTAGAGTTCACGCTCTACTATGATATCTGAGCGTTTCGTGTCCGTGGCGCTTATGTCAAGTGCCATGGTTTTACGCCGAGGGAGGTAATGATGGTGACGAAGGAATATGGTGAAGTGATGCGGTTTCTTCTTCACTTCCGCGAGCAGTATGAGACGGAAGAAGAATACCGGCAGTTTCTATTGCAGGCGGTGCGCGAGTTGGTTCGTGATCTGCGCGATTTCGATGTGTTGATCTCCTTGCAACCGGAGATTCTCCGTCCGACTCGAGCGCTGGCTCGGGTTGGTCAGGGCGGGATTGGCGCATAAGTGGGGAGAGTGATGAGTCGAGTGTGGTCGGAGAGATCGAGGGAGATTGACCATCGGCGGTCCGTCGTCGGGCGTCCGCGGTCTCACGGATCGACGGAGCGAGGTGGCCGAAGTGTCGTCACCGTTGAGCGATGGGCGACGAGCGATGGGCGACGGGCTAAGCGCAGCGTAACGATTATGATTTCGGCCATGACTCCGGGTGGAGGTGACGGATGATGGCCTGACCGCAATGATCACGCCGACGCAAGGCCATCATCCGAACCGGATGATGGCCTTTTTTGATGGTCGGTGATCGGCCGAGACGGGCGATGAGGAGGCAGAGACCAATGGTGGCGATCAATAGGAGTGATCGAGTTCGATTCCCTCTTTACCATCCTCGACTGGAGCATGATGCCTGTGGTGTGGGGTTCGTCGCCGACCTCCATGGACGTCCCAGCCAGCGCATCGTCCAGATGGCGTTAGAGGCGTTGATCCGATTAGGCCATCGCGGCGCCGCCGACGCCGATGCGGCCACCGGCGATGGCGCGGGGTTGCTCTGTCAGTTACCGGTGGCCTTTTTCCGTCATGAGATGGCCGGTCATGATGAGGAGATCCCGGAAGCCGCCCCTCTCGCCGTCGGGATGTGCTTCCTCCCCCGAGAGATTGAGGCTCTGGCGCGGGCTGGTCAGATCGTTCGCGATGTGCTCAAGCGTCGTGGCCTCCGCGTCCTCGGTTGGCGAATCGTTCCCACCAGAGATGAGGTGTTGGGGAAAAAAGCGGCCGAGACCCGCCCGGAGATTCGCCAAGTGCTCGCGGTTCCTTCCGGGGATGTGGCTGGCGACGAGCTGGAACGCCTCCTCTTTGTGGCCCGCAAAGAGATAGAGCGACGCTGGCACGAGGTCGGGCTCACCTCTGGGTTCATCTGTTCGCTCTCCCATCGGACGATCGTGTACAAAGGATTGCTCAACGCTCGGCAACTGAACCAGTTCTATCCCGATCTCCACGATCCGAACTTCCAGTCCGCTCTCGCCATCTTCCATCAACGGTATAGCACGAACACGTTTCCCAACTGGTTCCTGGCTCAACCGTTCCGGTTGCTCGCCCACAATGGCGAGATCAACACCATCGAGGGGAACCGCCACTGGATGCGGGCGCGCGAGTCGGATATGGAGCGAAGTCTCTGGGCTGGCGAGGCAGAATACGTGAGACCCATCATCTGGGCCGATGGCAGCGATTCGGCCAGTCTGGATAATGTGGCCGAGTTGCTGGTGCGGTCGGGGCGGGATCTGCTCCACACTATGATGATGCTCATTCCCGAAGCCCACGAGCACGTCCCTCACATGGATCCGGCGGTTCGTGCCTTCTATCAGTACCATGAAGGCGTCATGGAACCGTGGGACGGGCCGGCGGCGCTCGTGTTCAGCGATGGCCGGGTGATCGGTGCGGCGTTGGATCGGAATGGTCTTCGTCCATTGCGCTATGTGGTGACCGATGACGGCCTCGTGATCGTAGCTTCCGAGGTGGGCGTCGCTGACGTGGAGCCGGAACACATCGTGGAGAGTGGCCGACTGGGACCGGGACAGATGCTGGCTCTGGATCTTCGCGCCGGTCTCCTGCTGGAGAATGACCTCATCAAAGAGACTATCGCTCGTCGGCGGCCGTATGGGGCGTGGGTGGAGCGACAGTTACGGGCGTGTCCAGCGCCGATGTTCCAGCCCGCGTCCTCGCTGCCGGCGCAGCGGCGGCTGCAGCTTCAGCGCGCCTTTGGCTATTCGATCGAAGATTTCAAGTATATCCTCTCGCCCATGTCGCGAGGGGAGATCCCCGTGGGGTCGATGGGGGACGATACGCCATTAGCCCCTTTCTCGACAAAACCACGCCTCCTCTATTCATACTTTAAACAGCGATTCGCGCAAGTGACCAACCCGCCAATTGACCCCCTGCGCGAGAGGCTGGTGATGGCGTTAGAGACCCTCATCGGCCCACGGGCGAATTTCCTCCAGGAGAGCGAAGACCATGCTCGCCTGATCAAGCTGAATAGTCCCATCCTGACCGAAAACCAGATGACCTGGTTGATGGATCAGGCGGCCTTTCCCGCCCGGGTGCTGGATGTGACGTTCCCGGTCGAGGACGGGACGGTGGGATTTCGGCGAGCCCTTGAGGCACTCGGCCAGCAAGCCGAAGAGGCCATCGGGCGGGGAACGGCTCTGCTCGTGTTGAGCGATCGCGCCGTGGGCGCCCGCCGAGCGGCCATCCCCATGCTCCTGGCGGTGGGGGCCGTGCATCATCATTTGATTCGCCGAGGGTTACGCATGCGCGCGAGCCTCATCGTGGAATCGGCCGAACCGCGACAGGCGCACGAATTCGCCTGCCTTCTCGGATATGGCGCCAATGCCATCTATCCCTATCTGGCTTACGACGTGCTGAGCAGCGCCGTCGGCGAATCCGATGGGACGGCCTTGTCCGAAGCGCTGGAAAAATATGTCCACGCCGTGGAAAAAGAACTCCTCAAGATCATGTCCAAGATGGGCATCTCCACGCTCAGCGGTTACTGTGGCGCTCAGATCTTCGAGGCCGTCGGATTGGACCGGTCGGTGATCGAGGCCTATTTCACCCACACGCCGTCACTCATTGGCGGCGTGGGGTTGGATGACATCGCCGCTGACGTGCTCTTCCAGCACCGGTTGGGTTTCGGGCAGGAGAGGATCAAGCTCGAGGATTACGGCTACTACCGGTATCGCCGCGCTGGCGAGTATCATATGTTCAACCCCGACGTCGTTCGCTCTCTCCATAAGTTCGTCCGTGGCGAAGGGGGACATACGTATCGCGAGTATGCGCGTCGCGTGCGCGAGCGACCGGCGGCGGCCATACGGGATTTGCTGGAGTTCGCGCCGCGCCAGCCCATCCCCATAGAAGACGTCGAACCGGTGGAGGAGATCGTCAAGCGATTCTGCGCCGCCGCCATGTCGCATGGAGCCCTCAGCCGCGAGACGCATGAGACCATCGCCATCGCCATGAACCGGTTGGGCGCCAGGAGCAACAGCGGTGAGGGCGGCGAAGATCCGCGTCGCTATCGACCCTTACCCAATGGAGATTCGGCCAATAGCGCTATCAAGCAGGTGGCTTCGGCGCGGTTCGGCGTGACGCCGGCCTATCTCATGTCCGCCGATGAGCTGGAGATCAAGATGGCGCAAGGGTCGAAGCCAGGAGAGGGGGGGCAACTCCCAGGCCACAAAGTGACCGAAGAGATTGCCGCCATCCGTCACTCTGGACCTGGGATCACGCTCATCTCGCCTCCCCCTCATCACGACATCTACAGTATAGAAGATCTCGCTCAATTGATCTACGATTTGCGGCGCGTCAATCCCCGGGCGCGCATCGCCGTCAAACTGGTCGCCGAGGCGGGCGTCGGCACGGTGGCGGCGGGCGTGGCCAAGGCACACGCCGATGTCATTCATATCAGCGGGCACGCTGGGGGCACGGGTGCGTCACCATTGGGATCGATCAAGAACGCTGGCGTTCCCTGGGAACTGGGACTGGCCGAAGCCCATCAGGTGCTCACCTTGAATGGCTTGCGCGATCGCGTGCGGTTGCGCGTCGATGGCGGGTTACAAACCGGCCGCGACGTGATCATCGCCGCCCTGCTCGGCGCCGACGAATTCGCCTTCGGCACGGCGGCTCTGGTCGCTCTGGGGTGCGTCATGGCTCGGCAGTGTCACTTGAATACCTGCCCGGTGGGCATTGCCACCCAGCGCGAGGATCTGCGGAAGCGTTTCCCGGGCAAGCCAGAAATGCTCGTCCGGTTCTTCCTGGGCCTCGCCGAAGACGTGCGACAGCATCTGGCCCAGTTGGGATTCCGCCGACTCGGTGATATTGTGGGGCGAACCGACTTATTGCGCGCTGTCCCGGTGCCACCGGATAACGTTCGGGGAAGGTTCGATCTCAGCCCGTTACTCGCCCCGGTGAATCAACCATCCCCGGGAGACCAGTCCTCGGGGGACGAACATCGAACGGCGCATCAGAGCCGGCAGCATGTCGGCGACCACGTCCAGGCGACGTTAGATGATCGTCTGTATCACGATGCGCTGCCCGCGTTGGAAGCCGGTCGTCGCGCGCGGTTCACCTATCGGATTCGAAACACCGATCGCAGCGTCGGGGCGCGACTGGCTGGCGAGATCGCCCGACGATGGGGCGATGAGGGGTTGCCTGAAGGGACCATCGAGGTGCACTTCCGGGGAACGGCGGGACAGAGCTTCGGGGCGTTCTGCATCAGCGGCCTGCGTCTCATCCTGGAGGGCGAGGCCAACGATTACGTGGCCAAGTCCATGGCCGGCGGTCAGATCGTCATTCGCCCGCCAGCCCATGCTCCATTTGCCCGCCGGCCGCACACGGTCGTCGGCAATACCGTGCTCTATGGCGCGACCGGAGGGACACTGTTTGCCGCCGGCGCCGCCGGAGAACGTTTTGCCGTGCGCAACAGCGGCGGGACGGCGGTGATCGAAGGCGTGGGTGATCACGGTTGCGAATACATGACCGGCGGCACGGTCGTCATCCTCGGACCGGTGGGAAGGAACTTCGCCGCGGGGATGACGGGCGGGGTGGCGTACGTGCTCGACGAGGTGGGAACCTTGGCCACTCATTGTCATCGAGAGACGGTCCAGATCGAATCGCTGGCCACCGAAGACGAAGAGCGTCTCCATCAGTTGATCGAGCGACATCGGGCGCTGACGGGAAGCCATCGGGCGGCGTGGATCTTGAAAAACTGGGACCAAGCGCGCTCCCTCTTCCGGAGGGTGGCCGCGCCGGGAGCAACGGCCACCGCGGGAGAATCGTGGTCCGTGTTGCCGGGTTCGTGGAAGAATGGCGAGCGGCGGATGGCCAATAACGAGTGAGCCAGCGATCCATCGTTTTCGCCGTATGGGTTGTGGATCGCGTGTTCTCGTCGGCAGATGACCGGGGAGGTGATGCGAGCTGTTGAAGAAGACGGCGATGTACACAAGAAGTGACGGATATCTGGAGCGCATTCTCACCGCTCGCGTCTACGATGTGGCGGTGGAGACCCCGCTGGAGCGAGCCCCGCGCCTCTCGCAGCGGTTGGGGAATAATCTGCTGCTCAAGCGCGAGGATATGCAGCCGGTGTTCTCCTTCAAGCTTCGCGGGGCGTACAACAAGATGGCCCAACTTGAGCCGGACCGCCGCGCCGGGGGCGTCATCGCCGCCTCGGCGGGCAATCACGCTCAAGGGGTGGCCTTGGCCGCCCGCGAATTGGGATGCGACGCGGTCATCGTGATGCCCGTCACGACGCCTCAGATCAAGATCAACGCCGTGCGCAGTTGGGGAGCCGAGGTCGTTCTGCACGGCGACTCTTACGACGAAGCGCAAGCTCACGCCCTGAAGCTGGCCCGGGAGCGCGCGTTGACGTTCGTGCATCCCTATGATGATCCCGACGTCATTGCCGGTCAGGGGACCGTCGGCATGGAGATTTTGCGGCAGTGGAGTAAACCGATCCACGCCATTTTCGTGCCCGTGGGCGGCGGAGGGCTCATTGCCGGCGTCGCCGCTTATGTCAAGCGACTGCGGCCGGAGATCAAGATCATCGGCGTCGAGCCGGCGGACGCCGACGCCATGCATCGATCGCTCCAGCGAGGCCGACGGGTGCGGCTGTCGCAGGTGGGATTGTTCGCCGACGGCGTAGCCGTCAAGTGCGTGGGCGAGGAGACGTTTCGCCTCTGCGAGGAGCTGGTCGATGAGATCGTCCTGGTCGATGCCGACGCCATCTGTGCAGCCATCAAAGATGTGTTCGAAGATACGCGCTCGATTCTGGAACCGGCCGGGGCGTTGAGCATCGCCGGCGCGAAGGAATACGTGGCGCGGGAACGATTGCGCGATGAGACGCTCGTGGCCATCGCTTCCGGGGCGAATATGAATTTCGATCGCCTGCGACACGTCTCCGAGCGCGCCGAATTGGGCGAAGGCCGCGAAGCCATCCTGGCCGTGACCATCCCCGAGCGCCCGGGGAGTTTCAAAGCGTTCTGCTCGCTGCTGGGGCCGCGCAACATCACCGAGTTCAACTACCGCTACGCCGATCCCGAACAGGCTCACGTGTTTGTGGGCGTGCAAGTGCAAAGTCGGAGCGAGATCGCCGAGATCATCGAGACGTTGCGCGCGCACGGATTGCGCGCCCTCGATTTCAGCGATAATGAACTGGCCAAACTCCATATTCGCCACATGGTTGGAGGACATGCTCCACAGGCCAAGCACGAGCTGCTCTATCGGTTCGAGTTTCCCGAGCGGCCCGGAGCGCTGATGAAGTTCTTGAATAGCATGAGTCATAACTGGAACATCAGTTTGTTTCACTATCGGAATCACGGAGCCGATTACGGACGGGTGCTGGTGGGCATTCAAGTGCCACCGGAGGAGAAAGCGGAGTTTCAGAAGTTCCTCGATCGGCTGGGATACGTCTATTTCGAGGAGAGTCACAATCCGGCCTATGACTTGTTCCTGGGATGAAGGGATTGACAAATACCGGGAATTTCTGTACCATGCCCGGCTCTTTGAAAATTGAATACGTGGCGATTTATGGCGACTTGCTCCACGTAAAAAACTGTCTAAACAGCCCGGAGGTCACTCCGTGATGAAAACCCCGTGCTGTCTAGGCAGCACGGGGTTTTTGATTTTGGCAGCGAAATGAAAACAAAAGGAGAACGACGATGAGCTATGTCACGGGACTTCGGTGCCGCGTGTGCGGTCAGGCGTATCCTGCCGAGCCGTTGGCCGTCTGCGAGGAGTGCTTCGGCCCACTGGAAGTGGCCTACGATTACGACGCCATTGGGCGCGCCATGTCGAAAGACCGCATCGGCGAACGTCAGCCGACGATGTGGCGCTATCGGGAGTTGCTCCCGCTGGATGGGGAGCCTCGCGTCGGACGGGACGCCGGATTCACTCCTCTGCGTCCGGCGCCTCGATTGGGTCGGGCGCTGGGCATCGAGCGGTTGTACATCAAAGACGACAGCCTCTGCCGCCCCACGCTCTCGTTCAAGGACCGCGTGGTCGCCGTGTCCATTTCCAAGGCCCTGGAGTTCGGCTTTGAGGTCGTGGGCTGCGCGTCCACGGGAAATCTGGCCAATGCCGTGGCCGCTCAGGCGGCTCAGGCTGGCGTGACGGCGTACATCTTCATTCCCGCCAACCTGGAGCGGGCGAAGGTGACGGGAACGAGAATCTACGGCGCCAGAGTCATCGGCGTGCGAGGCACTTACGATGATGTGAATCGTTTGTGTAGCGAGGTGGCCGACCGCCATCGCTGGGCTCTGGTCAATGTCAATCTGCGCCCCTATTATGCCGAGGGATCGAAAACCTTCGCCTTCGAGATCGCCGAACAATTAGGCTGGCAGAGTCCTGATGCCATCATCGTCCCCATGGCCGGCGGCGCGCTCCTGACCAAGATCCATAAGGGGTTGAAGGAACTGGAGCGCCTCGGATGGTTGCCCGCGGTGAGGACGCGGATGTATGGAGCCCAGGCCGCCGGGTGCAATCCCATCGTCGCCGCCGTCAAAGAGGGGCGTACCCACATCGTGCCCGTCAAGCCAGATACCATCGCCAAATCGATCGCCATCGGAAATCCGGCCGATGGGCCTTTCGCTGCCCGAACCATCGTCGAGACGGGCGGCTGGGCCGAACAGGCGACGGATGAGGAGATTCTCCAGGGCATCAATCTGTTGGCCGAAACCGAGGGCGTGTTCACCGAGACGGCGGGCGGTACGACCGTCGCCGTCACCAAGAAGCTCATCGAACAAGGGCACATTCGTCCGGATGATCTGACCGTCATCTCGATCACCGGACACGGCCTGAAGACGGCCGAGGTCTGTCGCGTCGACGAGGTTCCTTCTATCAACGCCAGGCTGTCCGAGTTCGAAGAGATCCTGGAGGCGGAGGAGGCGACAGGAGTCGTCGCTTCGACGCCATCAGTTCATCCCGATGCCTATGGGCGTTCGGTTTCTTCCGAGCTCTGAGAAGGAGGTGATGAGACGATGCCAACAGTCCGTATCTTGCAACCATTGCGCCGATTCGCCGGTGATGCCGAATCCATCCAGGTCGACGCTGCGACGGTCGCCGAGGTCATCAGTCGGATCGATCAGCAGTATCCCGGCTTCCGGGCCAGGCTCTTCGACGGAGATGATCGCATCAAGCAATTCATCAATATTTACATCGACGGAGAAGACATTCGCTTTTTGAACGGATTGGACACGACCGTGCCGGAGAACGCCGAAGTGACCATCGTGCCCGCCGTGGCCGGTGGCTGAGAGCGCCGGTCATGAGCATCGATGCGGGTGACATCTTTCCCTGGAGCGAGGCGCATGCGGCGGATCAGCACCCGGATGGCTGTCCGCCGCCTCCGCATCGTCGCGCTCGAGCGTCTCACTCAGCGGTCTTCATTGGAGCCGAATGTGATGGCCAAGCCGATGAGCGACACGAGTTGTGAGCGCTTCGCGCTGCCGCCTCCATTCCGGAAAAATTCGCGATCCGACCAATCGGAGCGGATCTCGAACTTGGTGATGAGATGGCGGTGCAATCGGAATTCGCTGGTCAGCGTGAATTCTTTCACTCGCTGAGCCACGCCGGTGGCGAACCCATCATGATCGTTGAACCACTCCAGCCGAGAGGCGAGCGCCCATCGGGGCGTGAGCGCATAGCGCGCATAGGCCGCCCATCCGGTCCAGAACACCCGTGACCCGTCCAGAAGACGATCCATTCCATAGTCGTAATTGAGCATGAGACTGAGCTGATCGGTGGCCTTGTAGGTGACAATGCTGTCCACGAGATGCCTGACGTTGTGGCGGTCTCCGGCGTTCTCCGGCCCGGCCATGTAGTTTTGCACCCATTGAAATCGAGGATGCGGTTGCCAGGCCACCTGCACGGCGAAGGTTTTCCCGGAGTTGTTGTCCACCACGTTGTTCCACCCATTCAGCAGGAATCCACTGAGCGACACGGTGTCCCATTGATAGGTGGCGCGGGCTCCAAAATGGTAGAACGGAATCGCCCAGGAGAAGAGCAATCCTCGCGAGTAGTTCCAGTTGTCTTGCGACTCGATGACCTCCGCCCCGATGGGCGTGACGAACTTGCCGAAATCGAGCTTCAATCCATGGCCAATCGGCGCCAGATAGCTCACATAGGCTTGCTGAACGTGGCGAAAGATGCCATCACCTCCAGGCTCGGCCGCATGTACGACTTCGGCGGCCGGCCCGAACGCCAGATCCAACGTGAATCCGATCGGTGATTGCCGGTCGGGCGTGCGCTCAATGGTGAATTTGGCCAGATTGAGGGTGAACTGATTGTGGGCGTGGGCGAAGGGATAGAGCTGATTCCCCGTGCCCGCCAGATCATCGACGACGGCGAGAGCCGGTCGATTGACGTTGAATGCATAGTAGCCGTCAATAGATCCTCTGATCTCGGTGCGTTTGAAGAAATTGAGGAGCGGCCGACTCTCGGCCTCGTGTTTCTTCCATTGGCGGAGTTCGTCCGTGACGCGAGCCGCCGTGGTCTCTGTTCGGGCCACTTCTCGTTCATTTCGCGCTGTCCGCTCATCGACGTTCTCCAGCCTGGCTTCCAGTTCGGCGATGCGCGCCTCCAGCCGTCGGATGACGAGTCTCAACGCTTCGATATCGGAAGCTCGGTCGCCAGCGACCGTCGGCGAGAGAGCCCTCTTGGCCTCCGTCCCGGCATTCGTGTGGTTCGACATCCGTTGTTGGGCCGCCGTCGTCGAACTGACCACCATCAGTCCGAGGGCGACAGCCAAGACGATGCTACACCTCGGGTATGCGTCTCGGAATGATCTCATCTTGTCACCTCCTCATGGAGTTTGCAAAGTTGACGGGATTACGGATGCTGGGTCATCAGCATCTTCAGATGGTCAATGGACAGCGAGGTGCTCCCTGGCGGGTCGCCGGCCGTATCGCCCCGATAAGTAGACGCGCAGAAGAGGAGTACGACCCAGCTTGCGCGCCGGAATGCGATGGGACTATCTTTGATGATGCTGCGACTCAGGGAGCGCCCCGCTCGTCTGAGCGCGGCGGCGGGAGAGACCTTTTGAGCGGTGGCGACCAATCACGAGCTCAAAAGTCTCTCCCCGCACACGCGCGGGATATCATGAGGGCTCTGGATGAGTCTCGCGAAACCTCCCTCACTGACTCGGCGGCGATTCTTCGACTGCCCGCAGAGGATGGGGAGACGAAGCCTCCTGGGACACGGGCGCCAACCGCGCGCTGCTCATTCCCGGCGCCAGGAAGTTGTACGCCTCCTCCCCATGGAGAGCCACATCCAGGCCGGTTATTTCCTCCTCTTTGGTCACGCGGAGCGAAGTGACGACGCCGACGACTTTCAAGATCACCAGCGTCCCCACTCCCGCCAAGGCCCAACTGGCCAGGACGCCGATGATCTGGTTCATCAACTGAGCAGGATTGCCATAGAACAACCCGTCGGCTCCTGCCGGATTGACCGCTTTGCTGGCGAATAGACCGGTGGCTATAGCGCCCCATGTGCCGCCGAGACCGTGAACGCCGAAGACATCCAGAGAATCGTCATATCCCCACCGGGGCTTGAGCACATTGACGCCGAGATAGCACACCACGCTGGCTCCCATGCCGATGAGCACCGACGAAAGTACGGTGACATATCCCGATGCGGGCGTGATGGCCACCAGGCCGGCGACGGCTCCAGTGGCCGTTCCGAGGATGGTCGGTTTCCCCTGCCGAACCCACTCGATGAACGCCCAGGTCAGGCCAGCAGCGGCCGCCGCCGTGTTGGTCACCGTGAAGGCGAGAGCGGCCAATCCACCCGCGGTGAGGGCGCTGCCGGCGTTGAATCCGAACCATCCGAACCACAGCAATGCTGCCCCCATCACGGTGAACGGGAGATTATGCGGAGGGAGCATCTTCTCTGGGTATCCGATGCGGCGACCGATGACCAGAGCCGCCACCAGCGCGGAAACTCCCGAACTGATGTGCACCACCGTGCCCCCGGCGAAATCCAGGACCCCTCGCTTCATCAGCCATCCCCCACCCCAGGTCCAGTGGGCCAGAGGATCATAAATGAACGTCGCCCACAACAGGGCGAAGAGGATGAACGCGGCAAACTTCATGCGTTCGGCGAATGCCCCGGTGATCAAGGCGACGGTGATGATGGCGAACATGGCCTGGAACATGGCGAAGGCCAGGTGAGGGACGGTCGCGCCATCGCTGGGATCAGGTCCCACGCCGCGAAAGCCCAGATGCCCCAACCCGCCGATGATGCCGCCCACATCGGCGCCGAACGAGAGCGTGTATCCCCACAGCACCCACTGGATGCCGATCAGGCACAGGGCGAAGAAACTGTGCATCAAGGTGGAGAGAACATTCCGCTGACTGACCAGACCTCCATAGAAGAGGGCCAGGCCGGGCGCCGTCATCAACATGACGAGAGCCGTACACACGAGCAGCCAGGCCGTATCGCCCGAATGGACGGCTCTGGGCGCCGCATCCTCCGCATACGTGGGAGAACAAAAGATGGAGAGAATGCCGACCAGTGCCAACCACGCCGCCAGGGGCAGTAGTCGCCGTTTCTTCAACCGTTTTCTGTTCATCGGTTCGTCACCTCCTTCGACTTCGGTGTGATGGTATTCACTGAGGGTATGGAGTTTGCTCTCGGCGCCGCGTGCCGGTATGATTACACCGGCCGAGCCGAGATGAGTCCGATGTGCCCGAAGAGGTGTGAATGAACCACACCCGCGGCTCAGCTCGCTCGGCCACGGCGATGTTCACAGCGCCGCTTCACCGCGCTCGCCGGTGCGAATGCGAATGACTTCTTCGACCGGCGTCACGAAGATTTTCCCATCGCCGAACTTGCCCGTCCGGGCCGTCTTCAGAATGGCGTCAATGGCCAGATCGACCATCTCTTCGGGCAGCACGACCTCGATCTTGATCTTGGGGAGGAATTCCACTTTGTATTCGGCGCCGCGATACGTCTCGGTATGCCCTTTCTGACGGCCGAATCCTTTGACTTCGGTGATCGTCATGCCAATGACGCCGATTTCCTGGAGTGCCGTTTTGACTGCTTCCAGCAGATGCGGTCGGATGATGCTCTCAATTTTCCTCATCATGCCTCCTCATCGATTCGGTTTTGACCTCGCCATGGAGCGCTTCCAGCAAGGCGCGTTCGACCTCGGTCATGGTCTCCGCGGTGAGTTTCTGTCCCCGGGCATCGGTGACGTAAAAGACGTCGACGGCCAGGTTCTTCTCCGTAGCCACCTTGGCGAACGTGATGTTGAGGCCGAGAGCGGTGAGCGTACTGGCGATCGTGTAGGCCAACCCGGGCTCATCTTCGGCCTTCACCTCGATGACCGTGCTGGCCGTCGAGGCCTTGGGGTCAAATCGCACCACCGCCGGCGCGGGACGATGAACGGCACGGCGTCCGCGACGGCGCGCCACCTTAGCGCGCCAAGTGTGAATCGCCGCTGCCACATCGAACTGGCCGATCAGGGCATCCCTGAGGTGGCGCTCGACCTTCGATTGCCATTCGGGGCGGACGGGACAGTGACCGGGAACTTCGCAAATCTTGAGGGTATCGATGACGATGTCGTCCTCACGGGTGTAGAGATCGGCGCTCAGGATATTGAGGCCTTGCGCCGTCAGCGTTCCGGCAATGAGCGCGAAGAGTCCCACGCGGTCGCGCGTGCAGAGGGTCAGCTCGGTGCATGACTCCCGTTCATGCGTCCGCCAGTCGATGGCCAGCGGTTGAGCGTCCAATCGCTTGACGAGTAACAGATGCCGCGCAATGCCTTCGGGGCGCGTGGCGCGCAGATAGCGATCGGGCATCATCGCCAGGTGACGCTCGATCTCGCTCGGCAAGAATTTGATGGGCAACGCTCGATTGATCCGCTCCTTGAGGACGGCGCGGCGGGAATGAGATCCCCGCATCGGCCGACCGCCGGTGAGACGCGAGCGCGCGCGCACATATAGCTCCCACAACAGCGCTTCCTTCCACTCGTTCCATACGCCCGGTCCCACGGCAGAAGTATCGGCGTAGGTCAACAACAGCAGCATGTTCAGATTGTCGAGCGTTTCGACCTGACGAACGAAATCCTCGATGAGCGCGTCTTCGGTCAAATCCCGTCGCTGAGAGAGGTGCGACATCAACAGATGATGCCGCACCAGGAACACCACCCTGGCCGCTCGGCTCGATTCCAGCCCCAGCCGCTCACAGACGCGCTCGGCGAGACGAACACTTCGCGGAACGTGGCTGCCACTTCGCCCCTTTCCAATGTCGTGGAGGAGGACTCCCAGATAGAGTAGGGCCGGATCTCGGACCTCGGCGAAGATCTTCGGGAATGGGATCAGTCGGGACTCCTGGCGATGAGCGATCTCATCGAGGGCTTCGACGGCTCTCAGGGTGTGCTCGTCGATGGTGTAGCGGTGGTAGAAGTCGTGTTGAACGAGAAAAGTGATGCGAGCGAATTCCGGGAGATATCGACCGAGGAATCCCGTCTCGTGCATCAAGCGCAGGGCGCGCCCCACGCGACCACGACGGCCGAGAATATCGAGAAAGAGCTGACCCGTCTCCGGCGCGGCACGAAACGATCGGGTCACCAGCGAGAGATGGGCCTCAATGGCGTGCTTCAGCTCATCGCTCAATTCCAGATCTTCGAGCTGCGCTCGCGCAAAAACGTTCAGAAGCTGTCGCGGCTCTCTCCGGAAGAGCTGCGCGCCTTCATCCAGAGTGAGTCGCTTCCCCTCGCGGCGAAGCTGGCCGGACCTCTCCTTCGATCGCCGGATCGGAAGTCGCCATCGCCGCCCACTATTCTTTGAACCGATGGTTCGGGCCAGGAAGCGCTCGCAGAATTGATGGAGATCATGGGCTCGCTCATAATACTCGCGCATGAACCGCTCAGAGGCCAGCAGCCCGCGCTTGGACTCATAGCCGAGATTGGCCGCCAGCGTCGGCTGCAGATCGAGCGTGAGGAGATCCGTTCGCCGACCGGTGCAAAAATGTGCTTCATTGCGCACTCGGGCGACAAAATTGTACGCCCGATCGATGGCCGCATACTCGGCTCCCGAAATGAGCGCCTCGGCGCGGAGATCTTCCAGCGTTCGACAACCGAACAGACTGCGCCCGATCCAGAGGACGGTATGGACATCCCGCAGGCCGCCGGCGCTCTCTTTGACGTTCGGCTCCTGCAGGCACACCGCTCTGCCGAACTGAGCATAGCGGAGTTCCCGATCGACGCGCATGGCTTCGATGAACGCCTCCATGGCGCGCTCGTTCCTGAAAACGGCCTCATCGAGTCGCCTGGTCAGTCGGCGAAACAGGTGGACGTTGCCAGTGATGAGCCGAGCCTCGGCCAGGGCATTGCGCGAATGGAGATCCTTTTTGGCCATCGTGACGCATTCGCCGATGGAGCGGAAACTATGACCCACAGTGAGACCGATGTCCCAGAGCAGATGGAGGACGAGTTCGAGAAATGCGCTCGCCTGATGGGCTCGCCGACCGGCGTGCAGGAAGAGCAGATCCACATCCGAATAAGGAGCCATCTCCTGCCGACCATAACCGCCGAGGGCGATCACCGCACATCGACTTTCGATCTCTCGCCGGGAACCACATTGAGCGAGCGCCCACTGGCAGGCGCGGCGGATGACCAGATCGATCACGTAGCTCCGGCCGCGCGCCACCTCTCTCCCATCCAGTCCGAAGCGATGCCTGATCTTCAGCCGTTCGGTCTCCACTTTCAGGAATCTCCTGAATCGCGCCACATGCTCCTCATGCTCGGCGCGGGAGCCAGCGCTGGGAAGGATTTCATCGGCGTGGATCAGGATTTTCTCTTTGTCGATGGCCATGCCCTCGCCCATTCCTCGATGTCCGCTCCACTTCCTCTCGTATCGGAGGGGATTTCTTTGCAAGCGATGTACCAAACCACGCCCCGCCTCGACGGAATGTGGTAATGGGCTGAATCTAAATGACTTAGAGATCACCCCCGGGAATACCCGGATTCGCTGTCAATATAAAATTGCTACAATTTTGTATGTCCAAATTAATAATCAGACATTGCTGTTATTTTTTGATCATGAGTTGATAATTTTGTCGATTTCCTCAGGGCGCTGGTAGTGGGTCATGGGTGGAGAGGAAGCCGGCTTGGTTCCAGGGGGTGTTCGGGCGGGGACGGGTTATGGCTCGCGGGATTGAGCCGCGGGAGATCGGTCCACCTCGATGGGCTGCCCGTGGTGCGCCAGGGATTCTTCGACCGCGCGAATGACGCGCACCACGTCCACGCCTTGTTGAGCGGTACAGAGCTGGATGCGGCCGGTCCGAATGCAGGTGAGGAAGTACTGCGACTGAAGCTTCAGCGGCTCTTCCATATGAACGTGGGGGATGGTGACATTGCCCTCGCGGGTGAGAAGTTGAAACTCACCGAAGTCGCTGTAGTAGGGATGGCTGATGATGCGATTGTCGTAAATCTGCACCGGACCGATGCGCGACAGGTCGTCCCAGGTGACCATCTTTTTATCTCCCACGATGGTGATCTCGCGGATTTTCTTGGGATCGAGCCAGCTCACATGAATATTGGCCAGGATGTCATTGGGATAATGAAGCGAGATGAAGGCCACGTCTTCCAGACCGTCCTGGAGGAAGGCGCGTCCGACCGCCGAGACGCGTTCGGGCAGGGCATCGAGCAGGAAATTGAGGATGGAGATATCGTGGGAGGCGAGATCGTAAACCGAGTTCACATCCTGGCGAATGGGACCCAGGTTGGTGCGTTTCGCCGTGATGTAGTAGAGGCGTCCGATATCGCCGGAGGTGATGAGTTCTTTCAATTTGAGGATGCCATTATTGAAGAGGAACACATGCCCGACCATCAAGATCCGTCGCCGCTGCTCGGCCAGAGCGATGAGCTCGTGGCCTTCTTCGACGCTGTGGCAGAGCGGCTTTTCGCACAGGACGTGCTTATCGGCGAGCAGAGCTTCCCGGGCGATCTCGTAATGTGTTCGCGTCGGCGTGGAGATGACCACGGCATCCAGGTCATCGCGCGCCAATAGAGCGCGATGATCTTCGTAGAGGGCGAGGTGGTGATACTGTTGCTGGATGATGGTCAGCCGCTCGGGATTGATGTCGGCCACGGCGATGACTTCGGCATCGGGCAGGTAGGTGAAATTTCGGATGTGATTCGGTCCCCAGTGACCGCAGCCGATGATGCCGATGCGAATTTTCTCCGGCGAAGAGGGCATATGATCTGACGATTCCGTCGTCTGGTTCGAGGGCGCCGCTGACCTCGTCCGGTTGAGCGGAGCGCCCTTTCAGAGTTGTTCGAGCAACTGTTTCACTCGTCGTTCGATCTCATCACGCACCTGGCGAAACACCTCTATGGATTTCCCGGCCGGATCGGGAATATTCCAGTCCAGGCGCGCGCGCGCCGGAACGAAGGGGCATTCATCGCCGCAGCCCATCGTGATGACGTAATCCCAGGTCAATGCGGGCAGGGCATCGAAGCCTTTGGACTGCTGACCGTTGAGATCGAGGCCGCGCTCCTTCATCACTTCGATGGCCCTGGGATTCACTCTCCCTGCAGGGCGCGAGCCGGCGCTGAACGCGTTGAGGCGACCGCGTCCCAGGTGGCGCGCCCAGGCTTCGGCCATCTGGCTCCGGCACGCATTTTCGATGCACACGAAAAGCACGTTTTTCATCTCGTCAGGAGTAACTATATCGAACGGACCATCCCGAAGCAAACCCGGAGGATATTCGTCGCCGGGCGTGCAACCGATTCTCTTCGCGGCGAGGGAAAGTCCTCGTCAAAATCATGTATCAATCACCGATTCCGCTCCTCATACATATACATGGATGTGCGTGGTCTGACTGTCAGAAAGTGATATGTAGAGGGGCCGCTGGGAGGGAAGTGGTACGCGGATGGTAGCATTTTCTTGACCCGCGCCCGCTCAGATTTTCACCGGGCACGAAGCGGGCGCGGGTCTCCTCGATTGGGTGGTCTTGACCTCAGGAGATCAGATCCGATGGCGTTGTGTTGGGTCGATCAGTATCTGAGAGACCGCCGAGGTGGTTTGAGGATGAGGAGGAGAACATTCCAGTGGCATTGTGGTGAGTCGATCAGTATCTGAGGGAATCGCCCATGTGCAAAAGCACGCCACGAAGGACGTAACGCAAGCCGGCAACTTGCGTCATTCTCTATTTTCGCTGGAGAGGGACGAGGAGTCGCGCCGAACATCCTGGTGACGTTTCCCGATGTCGCCGGTGGGCTCGATCGGCCTCTGGCCGAGAGGGGACCGCTTCCATGGCCACTCGTCAAGGCGTTGCCGATTATGCGAAGCTGGAAGATGCTCAGCTCATCGGTCTCTGCCTGCAAGGTGAAGCCCGGGCGTGGGAAGCCCTGCTCAAGCGATATCGCCGCCTCATCTACTCCATTCCGGCTCGAAAATACGGTCTCGCTCCCGAGGATGCCGATGACGTGTTCCAGGCCGTGTGCCTCGCTCTCTTGGAGCGACTCGGCGAGTTGAAGGAGGAAGCCCACCTGGTCTCCTGGCTGATGACCACGACGCAGCGCGAATGCTGGCGGATGAGACGGCGTCGAGAGATGATCAGTCTCAACGGGGAGTGGGAAGAGAGCGACGATATTCCCGATCCCGGCCGGTTGCCCGATGAAGTGATCCAGACTCTCCAGCAGCAGCATCTCTTGCGGCGAGGCATTGAGCAACTCGACGAACGATGTCAGAAGCTGATCCGATATTTATTCTACGAGAAAGAAGCCTGGTCGTATGAGCGCATCTCTCGGGAACTCGGCATGCCCGCCTCCAGTATTGGTCCAACGCGCGGTCGTTGCCTGAAAAAACTCAAACGCATATTGATGCGACTGGGATTGCCGTGAATGTGCTTTTCGGGGAGCCGCGGTTGAGTCTTGTCACACCTTGATTGCTCACCATCTCGGAGGGATTGTATGAGTATTTCCTGGGCCAGTTCGTCAGCGCTGAGGGCAAGAAAGGTGGTGAGTTCTACACGCCGCGCTGCGTTGTCAAGCTGCTGGTGGAAATGCTCGAACCTTTCAAGGGCCGGGTCTATGACCCGTGCTGCGGTTCCTCGGGTATGTTCGTTCAGTCGATTGAGTTCATCGAGGCTCACGCCACAGGCAATGGCAACGGCAGTCGCGTCCGAGCCCAGATCAGCATTTATGGCCAGGAGCTCAACTACACTACATGGCGCTTGGCCAAGATGAACCTGGCCATTCGCGGTATCGATGGAAGGATCGAGCAGAGCGACACCTTCCACAACGACTGCTTCCCCGACCTCAAGGCCGACTACATCCTGGCCAATCCGCCCTTCAACATGAAGAACTGGGGCGGTGAGCGCTTGCGCCAGGATAAGCGCTGGAAATATGGCGCGCCACCCGTTCGGAACGCCAACTTCGCCTGGGTCCAGCATATCATTCACCACCTCGCCCCCACTGGCTATGCGGGCTTCGTCCTGGCCAACGGCTCCATGTCGTCGAACCAGTCCGGTGAAGGCGAGATACGAAAGAACATCATCGAGGCAGATCTGGTGGACTGCATGGTGGCCCTGCCTGACAAGCTCTTCTACACCACTCAAATCCCAGCCTGCCTCTGGTTCCTGGCTCGAGACAAGAGCGGGCGGCCCCCTGCTGGCTAGGCGGCCGGATTTCGGTGGATGCGGGGCCCGTACTGGGTCAAGCGGTTCCATCGAGAGGGCATGGCGGGTTTGCTGGACCGAATGCGGTCGGGCCGCCCCCCGGCAGTATGATGAAACGGTGCGGGGTGAGGTCATTCGGCTGGCGCGCACGCGGCCGCAGGCGCTGGGATATCCGTTTGCGCTGTGGACGGTCCAACGGCTGCAGCGGGCGGTGGCCGAGCGGCTGGGCGTGCGGCTGGCACCGTCGAGGATATGGAAATGGCTACGCGCCGAGGGGCTGCGCTGGAAACCGCAGCAGTCGTGGCTTACGGTCGACCGGCAGGCCCCCGCGTTTGTGGCCCAAAGGGGGCGATGGTGACAGCCTATCGGGCGGCCTCCGCGCACCATTGGGTCATCGGCATCGACGAAAAGAGGCCGGTGGGGGTCAAGACCTATCCGGGCCGGACGGGGCAGGATGGAGACCGGCGGGCGACCTCCGCCGCCGATTATGGCCGTCGGGGCGAGGTGTGGATTCACGGGGCATTCGAACCCCGCACGGGTCTGGCCACGGTGGTCGTCTGGCCGCGTCGGGACAGTGCCGGTCATGGGCGACGGCTCGAACAGGTCGTGCGCCCCTTCCCCGCCGACCGGTGGACATTGATTGAGGACAATCTCTCGATCCATCACAGTCGGGCTGCCCGACTGGCACTGGCCGCCGGGGACAACATTGGCGTCCTGTTTTTGCCCCAATAGGCATGCTGGCTCAACCTCATCGACCCCTGGTGGAAACAACTCGAAGCCCTGGCCCTGCGGGGACACCGCTTCGACACATTGGACGAGCTGGTGCGCACGATCGATCAAGCCGTCGCTTACTGGAATCGCCATCGCTATCCTCATGTGTGGGGTCGCCCCCAGCGGGTCCGCCTCATGGTGCCCCAAACCATGGTCCGGTCCACGTATCGGTTCGAAATGGTGAATACATGGGTTTAGGAAAT
>Ga0256841_1000068_pt1 | contig 113395 bp, 85 predicted proteins | sample 356308metaG_FD_185971 | JGI IMG/M metagenome (GOLD analysis project Ga0256841, IMG submission 185971) | Hydrothermal vent microbial communities from Mid Atlantic Ridge, Atlantic Ocean - 356-308 | ecosystem: Environmental > Aquatic > Marine > Hydrothermal vents | place: Atlantic Ocean: Mid...
AGAAACCGCCCGATCCGAGCCCGGGCGTCGGCCGCGTCCCGGTACTCGTTCAGATAGACCTCCTCGCACTTCAGCGTCCGCAGGAAGCTCTCGGCCAGGGCGTTGTCATAGGGGTTGCCCGCCCGGCGGCGGCCGCCGCTTCCACGGCCAGTTGGGAGGCTACTCCGAGTCGCGCTCCCCCGGGGCGCGAATTCCAGCGAATGCGTCCTGCCCGCTGCTCCCAGGGGAGCGCCTCACGGGATACGGCTGGTCATAACCGCGTGCGTCCCACCACAAGATGCGGTTGAGGGTCGCCTGGGGGACATCATCGATGTCCTGGAAGTTCATCGCGAGCGATTGCTCGGCGGCGCGTCTCCGCTGGCCCTTCAGCGCCTTGAGGGGCGGGTTCAGCTCATCCAACTTCACCTTGGGAGTGAGAGCTTTGTAAGGTGTGGGATCCGCCTCCGGAGTGAAGATACTCCTCATGGCGCGGGCGCTCTTGAGATAACGGGTCTGCGGCCGGATGCCGAAGATCTCCTGGATCGTGCGCACCATGCTGGTCTGGTTGTAATGGTTGGAGTCGAGCGCACCCCGGCGCACGTGAGGTCCGATGGCCAGGGCGACGGTCCGGTGCCCGTCGACGTGATCGATGCCGTCCTGGGCATCGTCCTCCACCACCAGGATCAAGCTCTTCGGCCAGAAGCGGCTGTGGCTGATGGCCTCGACGATGCGGCCGAGCGCGAGGTCGTTGTCGGCGACCATCGCTCTCGGGGTCGGCCAGCCCGGGCGCGTGCCCACCGTGTGGTCGCTGGTGAGCGTCAAGACGTTGAGGTTCTCGAGGCGGCCGGCCTTCTCCTTTTTCGCAAGTTCTTCGACAAAGGCTTCCGCCCGGATCACATCCGGGATGTTCATCGTGCTCGCCGGGTAGCTGGAGCACATGAGTTCCTCCAGTGCGGGGACTCCGCTGCGGCTGCCGACGACCGTGCGCCAGGCGCCTTCCCGGTAATGGCGCCAGTACTCGGTCCATCGAAGTAACTCACTCTTCTTGATGGGCGCCGCGGTGCGCGTCTTCGGATCCCAGAGCGCCGGCAAGGAGAACTCGCCATAGAGACGAACCGTGAGCGGACGCCTGGCGCCCTGCCAGAAGAAGCCGGCCGGCGAGACGGTGAGCGCGTCGGACATGTTCCAGGCGTAGCCGCGGGGGGCGGAAATCAAGGCTCGTTCCACGTAGTCACTCACGAAACCCTGCATCAGCCACTGGTGGCCCTCGAAGCTGATCGCTCCCGACGCGTAGAAGTTGTCCAACAGCACGTAGCGTTCCGCCAGGGCGTGGTGGTTCGGGGTCACGTCGCGCCCGTACATGACTAGATCCGGATCCCGGTTCCCCTTGGGGATGTCGCCGAACACCTGGTCGTAGGTCCGGTTCTCCTTGATGATGAAGAAGACGTACTGGATACCGAGTGAAGAAAGGTTGGCCACTCCGCCGGAGGGCTCGAAACGGGGCAGGTTGGCGGCACGGACTTCCCGCTCTCCGGCATGCAGCCGGGCGGGCGGCGGCTCGGCGAAGCGCACCAGTGAACCCTCGTACTGGCGCGAGTTGTAGCGCCCCTTCTCCTCGAGCGTCGCTCCCACCCCCTTGATGTTCACCACCAGGACGTTGCCCGAGGGATCTACCGCCACCGCCGAAGGGAACCAGCCGGTGGGGATCGCCCCCGCCAGGCGCCAATCGTGGCCCTGGCGCCGGAAAACCATGACCGCGTTGTTGCCACCGCAGGCCACGTAGAGCCTGTCTCCGCTGGGACTCCAAGCGACAGCGGTGGGCTGAGCGCCGATGACACCGCCGGGCCAGGTGGGAATCTTCAAGTCGCGCCGCGCCAGCGTTTCGGCGTCGATCAATGAGACGGTGTCGGAATGCGCGTTGGCGACGGCGAGCGTCTTTTCGCCGGGGCTGAGAGCGATGCCTGCCGGGGCCAGCCCCACATCGATCTCCCGCGTGACCAGCGTCTTGGCATCGACCACCGTGAGGCTGCCTGAAGCCCCCGCGCCGGTGGCCGGATCGGCGATGATTCGCGAGCCGGCGCTCGGCGCGACCGTATCCGTTGAGGCCGGCAGCCGCCCGCCGCGGTTGGAAATGAACACCTTTCCGTGCCGGGGCGAAACGGCCACGGCGAACGGAGCCACTCCCGTGGCGATCTCCCGCACCAACCGCCGCGACTGGGCGTCGATGACGCCCAGCGTGTTGTTCCGGCTGAGAGCGACGTAAAGCGTCGAGCCATCGGCCGAGAAGGCCATTCCGACCGGCACCGGATGCGGCTCGAGTGCGATGCGCTCCCGGCCCAGCGGCCGGCCGGTCTCCGAGAGTTTCACGATCAGGATGCTGTCCGGCCCGGTGCGCGTGGCCTCGCTGGCCCACAGCTCCCGGCTGCCGGGCCGGAACGCAATCCCCGTGTATGACGTGGTCTTCGAGTGAACCTGCGCATACGGCGTGCCGGTGGAGGCATGCAGAAATTCGACCCCACGGGAGTTCAGAACCGCAGCGATGCTCCCGTCCCCGGTAAGCGCAATGTCCACAGGGCGGCCTTCGATCAGAGTCTGTTGGCCCCATGGCCTCAGTAGCTGGTTGGTGGTGAGCAAGTAGAAGCCGGCCTCCTGCCGTCCAGCCCACACGTCGGACTTCAACAGCGGGAAGAGTTCGGTTTCCTCTGACAGAAGTGCGAGCAGCGCTACGAAGAGCAGTAAGGCTGTGAGCGTCAGCGGAACGCGACGGGCAGGCATATGGCGAGTATACCCCTCGCTGCACCGAGTTCGCCGCCTGCAGCGCCGGGCTGTGAATCCCGGCCTGCCGGCGACCATCTCCGCCACACCGGCGCCCCAATCCGACACGGATCCGGCAAGAGCCGGCGGCCCGACACAATCCTTACAGTCTTCGGCACGATCCTCACAGAATCGCGGCGTCGAATCCCAACAGACTAACATCAGGGTTTGGCTTCGCGCGTCCGGAATCTTACGGCCGCGGTGCCACGGGTCGAAAAATGCACATTGCGTAGGTTCCCGAAGCACCGGGGACGCGCCTGGCATGACGTGCCGAAGAAAGGATTCGAAAGCCGTGCTCTTCCGCGCGCAGAAGGCTCTGAACACTACTCTTGCCATCGCCATCACTATGGCCGTGAGTTTCGCTGCCGGCGACAGCTTCGAGTTGCGGCAAAGGAAGCTCATGGAGGTTCTTGTCGCACCCCGGATGCTCACCCGCCCCACCCCGGCGCCGGCTTATGCATACCGGCCTCGGTGGCAGTATTACAATGCCCACCTGGCTCAGAGGTCCATGCTGGCGGAAGCGAACCGCTACTTCGCCACCTCCAGCGACATCCAACCCGGTGAATGGCGTGTCCTGGCTCTAATAAGGACCTATTTTCGCTTTAAAGACACGAGGCTCTCGCCGGCCGCCCGGCGGCGCCTGAGAGGCGTGCTCCAGGAGTACAAGGAGAGGATAGACGGCCCTCGATACAAGAAACGGTTCGAGCGCTGGGGTGTGGCCGGCAACCACTCGATCACGGCTTATAGCACCTATCTGCTCTTGTCCCAGGAGTTCGGCCGCGGACCCTATTACGACATGGTGCGCAACAAATACATAGCCTGGGTGCGGCACCAAGGGCGATACGGCCGTGATGAAGTCAACTCCCCACACTATCTCGACCGCTCCTTCCTGCCGCTGCTGAACCTGTACGATTTCATCAGGGACCCCACGCTGCGGCTGTGGGCCCGGATGGCTCTCGACCAGCTGGTTACGGATTTCGCATTGCTGTCGATCAAGAACGTGCGGGGCGGCCCTTGGTGCCGGGCCCACCACCGGCATGTCCCGTTCGTCGCAGAGATCAGCGACGGCACACAGGACTCCTTCTATGTCGCCGGCTACGTCCTCTTCGGCGGCGCTCCGACGCCTCCTTACCTGTTCACCCACCAGATCATGAACTACGGTTTCTTGATCACCACGGACTACCGCCCACCGGCCGTCGCCGTGGCCATCGCCGACAGCGAGAACCGCGGCAGATACGAGGTCAAGTCTCATCGCTCTCCGGTGAAGGGCTCGCTGCTGACCTCGGAACAGGAGTGGGACATGTACTACTACATCACTCCCGCCTATAGTTTGGCCTCGCTGCAGGACGGAGTCGAGCTGGACAACCATCTCACCAACGGGACCACAGATCCGCCGGACTATGTCAATACTCAGGTCTGGGAGCTCACGTTCTCGGACCCGATGAAGATTCTCGGGCCGATGCGCAACCTGCACATCAATACCGGCAGCGTGAACAACATCTCTGAACTGCACAATCCCAGCACCGCCCTGATGCAGTTCCGAAACGTCCTCTTCTACAAAGGCCACTTCATGGATTACAACGACAATTTGCACGCCGGCGGGGGCTGGTACGAGGAGGTCGGCATCAAATCCGGGAAAGGCGTGAATGGAGAGCTGGAAACTCCGAAGTCCAAGAGTTTCCATTTCTGGAAAGTAAAGACCCCAGAGGGGGATGTCTATGTTGGAATTACGAACTACCCTTACTTCGACGCCGGCGTGATCGAGGTGGGGCTCGCCGCCGACTTCGAAGGGTTTGCCGCCTTTCGAAAGCAGATCATGAGCAGAAGAGCGAAGTGCCTCGGTCCGAAGACGCTTACCTACACGGACGGAGAGGGCAACGTCATCTCATATGACGATGGACGGGCGGTAGTGAACGGGGAGCCGTGGCCCTTGCACGGCTATCCCCTCTATGCCTCGCCCTATGTGAAATCGGAGCTCGGGTCGGGACTGATCCGGGCCTCCAAAGACGGTATGGAACTCATTCTGGATTTTCGGGATCCCGACAGGCCGAGGCGTGAGGAACGCTGACAAGGTTGCGGTGCGCCGGGGATGTGTGGGCTCCGGAATGGCTCTCGGAAGCGATGGGCGAAATGGTTCGGTAACGGCCGGAAGCGCTATGAGCGGCGTGCGCTCCGCCGGAGCGCCCGGCGGGAGCGGGACCCGCCCAGCCGAAGGATGGGATCGGCTGTGGCTGGCGCCGTCTTGCACGGCATGGCGCAGCACACCGGCCCCGGATGCATTCGTGGAACCGCGGGGACAGTGGCAATGAAGACGCAAGATCCAGAGCCTCGCCGCCGGCGCTTCGTGAGGACCGCCGAGGCGGCCGGGCCGGCTGGACAACGGCCGTCAAGGAGTGCGGCGGACCGGTGCGGTTTCCGGATTTCCCTGGCGGAATGGAGCCTTCACCGGGCGATCCAGAGCGGTGTGCTGACGAATCTCGAGTTCCCCCACGTGGCTCAAGAACACTTCGGCGTCGAGGGAGTCGAATTCGTCAACTGGATGTGGAAGGCCCCGACCCAGCGCTACCTGCAGCAGTTGAGACGCAACATACGCAATGCCGGCGTCGAGGCTGTGCTGATCATGTGCGACCTCGAAGGTCCTTTGGGAAGTCCCGATCCCGGCGAGAGGGCGAAAGCGGTCGAGAACCACTACAAATGGGTGGACGCGGCCGCCGAACTCGACTGCTTCGCCATTCGGGCGAATATGCGGCCGGGCCGCTGGCGACCTTCAGGTCCAGACGAGCTGCGCTCGTTCATCGGCTACGCGGCCGAGAGCTTCCGCCGTCTTTGCGAGTACGCCAGGAAGGCTCGGGTGGATGTTTTGATCGAGAACCACGGGGGGCCTTCCTCAAACCCGGACGTCGTCGTCCGGTTGGTCCACGAGGTCAATATGTCCAACTTCGGAACGCTGCCCGATTTCGGGAACTTCCCGGCTGGAGCGGACCGCTACGACGCCGTCCGCCGCATGATGCCGTTCGCCGGAGACGTCAGCTTCAAATGCCACGACTTTGCTCCGGAGCCCGAGTTTCGCGAAACACACCTGGACATGGACCGGATGATGAAGATCGTGCTCGACAGCGGCTACCGGGGCTGGATCGGGATCGAGTACTCAGGGAAACGGCTGAATGAATTCGAAGGGATTCAGGCAGCGAAACGGTATCTCGACCACTTTCTGGACAGCCTGGTCCCTTGCTGACGACGATGCTCCCGGATCTGCAGCGCCGCCGCGCGACGCTCGAGCGCACTGGAACACGAGTGGCCCTCCTGCTAGCGGGAACGCTGTGCTGGCTGCTCATCTGCCGCATCTCTCCGGCCGCTCAGGCGCAGGCGCCCGACTACCGCCGGATGTCAGTCGCAGCGCGGCGCGCCATGGAAGCCGGACGCTACCCGGATGCGATCTCTCTTTACCGCCGGCTCGTGAAGCTCCTGCCGGATCATCCGGGAATGGTGCTCAACCTGGGTCTGGCTTTGCACCTGGCGGGCGACTACGACGAGGCGGTCCGGTGGCTTGACAAGGCCGCCCACTTGCGACCCGGCCAGGAGGTCGCCTGGCTGCTGCTCGGCTCGGACCTTCTGCGTTTGGGCCGCCGTGAGGAAAGCTTGGAACCTCTAGAGCGGGCCGTAGAGCGGAAGCCCGACGACGCTCTGCCGCATCTGCTGCTGGCGACGGCTCTGCTGGAGCTTCGTCGCTTCGACCGGTCCAATGAAGAAGCCTGGCGGGCCGCCCGGCTGGCGCCCAGGAACCCTCGGGCCTGGCACGTGGCGGCGATGAGCGAACTGGCGCTTTTCCGCGCCGCCTCGCGGCTCCTCGAGGAAACAGCGTCTGATTCGCCGTACTGGCACGCTTTGCTTGCCCGTTCTCACGCGGAGGCGGCGAGGTACGGTAAGGCATGCCATCACTATAAGCTTGCCCTCTCCCGACTGCCCGAAATGGCTATATGGTGGGCGGCTTTGGAAAAGATCTATCGGGAGAGCGGCCACCCCGACTGGGCGGAGGCAGCGGCGGCAAAAAAGAGAGCGGCCGGCTCTCCGGATTGCCGCTCCCGGCGTCTGGAGTGTGCCTTCAGCGCCGGCCGCTACGAGGACGTTCTCACCGCCGCTAAGGGGAAACGGAGTCCGGAAGCCCTGTACTGGGTGGCGAGGGTTCGTAGCGCGCGGGCCTTACAAGCTCTTTCACGCCTGTCGGAACTCCCGCCATCGGTGGAGTTGTATCTGGTTCGGGCCGAAGCCTTCGGCATCCGGAAGATGTACACCATGGCGGTGGCGGAACTGGAGAGAGCCCGGGCGCTTGCCCCGCAGGACCGCCGGGTGCAAGAGGCGATGGCTGAATACCTTTGGCGTGGCAGAGACTTCGAGGCCGCCGCCACCTTGCTCGACAAGTTGGTGCGGGAAAGTCCCGATTCCCCTGTACTCAACTACCAACTCGGCGACTGCTTGTTGCGCCTGCACCGGGCAGCCGAGGCGATCCCGTATTTGGCAGCGGCGGTGAAGGCAGCCCCGGACGATCTGGCGGCCCGGGCCGGCCTGGGGCAAGCCTATCTGAGCTCGGGCAAGCCGGAGCTGGCCGTCCCGCACTTGGAAGCCAGTTTGAGCATCGATCGGCTCGGCAGCCTGCACTATCAGTTGGCTCGCGCCTACTTGGCGATCGGCCAGCCGGAAAAAGCCCGGCCGGTCCTCGAGCGATACCGCGAGATCCGGAAGGCCGTCCAAGCGCGTGACGCGGCGAACATCGGCGCCCTGAGCATCACCCCCCCGTGAAAGTATGCGCTGGAGCCGGCAGCCGCCGGGGCCGGCTTGCGTTCAGTACGCCCGTCTCATGCGGGCATCGCATCGCGGATGTACTCCAGAGCCAGGCCGGCCTGCTCTTCGGCCTCCCGCAGCGTACAATGCTTGCCGCCTTTGATGAACGGGTGGCAGAGCTCGTAGGAAAGGAATCCGTCAAAGCCAGTCTCCGCCAGTGCGGCCAGAAAATTCGGAAGGTTCCGCTCGTTCAAGCTCTTGAAGTAAGGGCCCCGCGACTCGTCGAAGCGACGTTTCTTTACCGAGCCGTCAGGGGCACGGTCGAACTCGCCACCGATATGGGAATGCACGATCAGCCCTGCGGCGGCGCGGACCGCGTCACGGACGTGGGCCTCGTCCTGGGACTTCAACAAGTCACACGAGAGGGCAAGCTTCAGGCGCTCGGAACCGACTTCCCGGATCATGCGAACCGGCGCCTCATAGCCGTCCATGACCGGTTCGTGGTTCTGCAGCGCCAAAGTAACTCCCAGGCGCTCCGCATCGCGGAGGCACTCCTCGAGGCATTCCCGGCACCAGCGCCACTTCTGCTCCGGCGTCACGTTGGGGAAGGCGTTGTCCGCCCGGCGGACCTCGGCGTAAGTGGCGAACCCGTTCTCGTCCAAGGTGATGCCCCGCCATCCGCCGAACACCCGCACGTGCGGAGCGCCGACGTAGCTTGCCCGGCGGATCAGCGCGCGGACCATCAGCATTTCGGACTCGCGGCGTTCCGGAACCGGCGTCATGAAGTTGTTGTAGGCCGACACCAGCACGGCCAGACCGAGGCGCTCGGCTCGCCGCCGCACTTCGTGACAAGCCTTCTTGTCGAAATCCAGCGGGCTCAGATGCGGGCGTTTCCCGCCCAGCTCGATAGCGTCATAGCCCAGCGCTTTCGCCTTGTCGATGCACTCGCCGACGCTGAGCGCCGGGCCGTCATACCAGACCCCCGAAAAGGTGACGCTGTAAAGAGCCACCTGCATCCGCCGGCTGTTTCCGGCTGACTTTGTTTCTGTCCCGGCCGCGAGCATTGCCGTAGCGGCCGAGCCCTGGCGTAGGAACTCCCGTCGGGTTGACAATTGGACCTCCTTTAAGACTTGGAATTCTTCCCTCTTCCCAGGGAATGCGCCGGGCAGAACACTATGCTGGACTCCGCCCCGCAGATCCCCGCGTCAGTCCCCGAAATCGGCGTCGAACACCCCGCGACCTCCGACACCGACTCCCGGCGTGCCTGGCACGTGTTCTTCATGACTTCAAACTTCGACAGTCACTTTGCCGATGATCTCCTCAACCGTCCGCCGAATGTTCTCAGGCTTCATCACGTTCTCCTTCCAATCCCGCAGGAAGATTCGCCGCTTCGCCTTGGCGATCGCCAGCAGCGCGCCATCGGAGAAGGGGAAGCCCGCGTGGCCGAATACGATGGCAAGGATCGTCCGGAGATGGCCTCTGAGGAAGGCCTCCATGGCCGGTCGTGGAACGCCTCGCGCCACCACTTCGTCGCCGAGCTCCTTGATCGCGTAGATCAGTGTGGCCGCAAACGTCTCCACCAGCGCCGGCTCGAGCATAGCCATCTGCTCGACCGTTACCCGGTGGACGCCGAGGACCGGACACGCTTCGTTGCCGAACATATCCGCGGCGATGGCCCTTGCGGCCGTGTAGTCCGCCTCCGAACCGTGAAGCAGCGCGCACACGACGTGCTGCGACTGCCGCACGCCGCCGAACCAGTCCGGCTCGCCGGCACACTCCGTCCCGCCGAACAGCGGTGGGTGGCAGGGATGGGTGACGCAGTAGGACAGATCCTCACGGATCGGGATGGCGCGCGCATAGGCCGCTGCCGGATCGAGTGTGATCATGAGTGTTCCAGCGTCCAGGCGGGGCACGAGTTCCCGGCTGATCGACGGGATCAGCTTGTCCGGTACGGCCAATATGACGACGTCCGCTCCCGGCAACGCGGCATCCAGCGGCACGGGCGCCAGCCCGCGCTCGGCCAGCTTCCGGATACCCGGCTCGCTGACCTCGACATACCGAACTTCGTAACGGTCAATGTCCTTGAGATTATCCGTGATGCGGCAGCCCATCTTGCCGCCGGCTCCCATCAGTACGATTCGCTTCTTCATTTCTGCTCCTGTGAACTTCCCTGGAGAATTTCGTCGAAATACGCTGCTGAGCCGTTCTGCCCACCTTTCAGCGAGATCTCCAGGCCGTCGAAGCGCCCCCCTTCGAGGTATGCTCGACACAGCGGCGCACCCGGGGAGATAGGCGCAGCGACCCGCAGCGCGTAAAGGCCCAGTTCCTTGGCGACGTAGCCGCAGGTGTCGCCGCCGGCCACGCACGCCCGTCTTACACGGGTTCGCTCCAGCACGGCCCGCAAGAGGCGGCCCAACTGGGGACCGAGATGGCGCACCGCGCTGGTTCCGTTCAAGCCGAGCTGCGTCAGACGGCGGTTCGTTTCCTCGATCGCCGGGTCGTCGGGACCCCGCGCAGTGTAGAGTACGACGCTTTGGCCGCGCTCCAACGCCTCCAGCGTCCGCGCCAGGGCGGCTTCCCGCTCCTGGTCAGCCCGTTCCGGATCCACCAGCCGGGGGCAGTCCAGGCGGATCCCACGGAACCCGCGCTCGAGGGCATAGGCGATCTGCGCGGCCGTCCCCGGGGCGCAGCTCCCGCACAGCACGACGATCGGGGCCTTCCTTCCGGCGCTCCTCGCCACCTCCGGGATCGCGAGGCGTCCCCGCGACCGCAGGTACATCCCCAGCGCGTACTCGATGCCGGACGATCCCACCAGGAAAACCGTAGTGTCGGCTTTGAGCGACCAGATCAGACGCCCGATCTGCAGCATGTGACCGGCGTTGAGCGTATCGAACAAGATCACTTCCGCTCCATTGGAGATCAGCCTTTGGAATCGCTCGTCCACCTCAGTCTCGCGCTTGGACATGTGCCAGACATCGACGAGTTCGATTCTCCGCCGGGTCTGCCTGGCGAGATGAAGACGCAGGTCGCTCTCGCCCATCGGCGTCACCGGGTGTTTGCTCATCGTAGGGTGCCGGTCCAAGCGGTAGGTGGTCTCCCCCACCCTGGCGAATAGATTGCCGAAGACGACATAGCGCCGCAAAAAGGGCGCCCCGACCATCACCGGCACCGCTACCGGTTCGAATATCTTCCAGCCGATGTCGATCGCCCGGCCGACGCTTCCAATTTCCGGCGAAGAGTCGAACGTCGAGCAGATCTTGTAATGGAAGAAATACGCCCCCAGTTGTTTCAAGGCCGAAAACACGGGCGGCAGCTCCCGGTCCATCTCCTCAGGAGTCATCGTGCGGCTGACGCCGGCCACGCCCACCGCCGCCACCCCGCCGAATTCTTCCTCGATCTGCGTCGGCGTGGGCGGCGACAGGAAGAGCACGGCGGGGATCCCGTTCAATTCCAGGCATTCCATTGCGTCGGTGGAACCGGTGAAGTCGTCGCCGTAAAAGGTAAGGAGCAGCCTACTCATCCTCATCCAACCTCCTCGGTGGAGCGGCGCTGCGGCGGACCAGGCGCCGGCAGCCCGCCCGGGCCCCGCGCCTGAGCACGGTCCCGCCGCGGGACGACGCCGCATTCCAACGCGTGGCGTCGCCGGCCGTAGCAATCACCTCCTTCGAGTCAGCGCCTCAACGTTACGGCGGCGCCTTACAGCTCCCAGCCTGCACGGTATTCCGGGTGGATGAGTGCGGCGGCCTCGGGTACGTCCGGCACCCGGAGCCCCTCACGGTCCCACCGCAGCCTGTGACCCGTGCGGAGCGCCACGTTCGCGAGCAGGATCGCCTCGGTCACCTTCGCTTCAAACACGAAGTTCGCCCCGCAAGGCGCCGCGGCGCCCTTGGCCGCGTCGATCCATTCCCTGTGGTTCCCCGGCGAACGCGGCAGCGTTTTCGGCGGCGGTACGAAAGACCTCATCCGTGACTCGGGGATGAGCCGTGGATTGGACCCTGAGAAACCGCATAGGATCTTTCCCGCATCACCGACGAACAGGAGGCCCTCGCCGGCAAGTTCAGCGTTGCCCATCTCTGCCGGCGTGGCCGGTCTGAGCCCGCCGTCGTACCAGCGGATTTCGACCGCCGGCCGGCCCTTCCGCGCTGGAAAAGTCCAGTAGTGAATGCAGGCCTTCGGAAAGCTCTGTTCCGGGTGTTCCGAGCTGCTCGCTTCGATCCGTTCCGGCGCCTCGAGTCCGAGCACACGAAACATCGTGTCGAAACTGTAACAGCCCATGTCGCCGACAGCGCCGGTGCCGAAATCATGCCACCCGCGCCACACAAAAGGAAGATAAGCTTCGTGGTAGGGGCGGGCCGGCGAGGGCCCCAGCCAGAGGTCCCAGTCCAGCCCTTCCGGTACGGGGAGCGCCCCGCACGGGGGATCGATGCCTTGCGGCCAGAGAGGGCGGCTGGACCAATTGATGACTTGCCGCACGGGCCCGATCACGCCGGCCCCGATCCATTCCGCCAACTGCCGTGTCGATTCCGATGCTTGGACCTTCAAGGCTACCTGGGTCGCCACGCCGGTCTCGCGAGCCACCTCGGCCATCCGCCGCGCTTCGTAGACAGTGCGGGTCATCGGCTTCTGGCAAAAGACGTGTTTGCCCTTTTTCATCGCCGCGATGGAAACGTGCGCGTGCCAGTGGTCCGGCGTGCCGACAATCACCGCGTCCACGTCGTGTTCCTTCTCGAGCAGCTCGCGGAAGTCCACGTAAGCGGTGCCCCCCCGATATGAACCGGAACGCCGCCGCAGACCATAGTAGGCATTGACGATCTTGCGGCAGGGTTCCCGCCCGGCGACCCCGGCGTAGGCCGTCACGCTACGCGTCAGCCGGATCGGCCGGCCGGTGCTGAGCCAGTCGATCCAAGTCGATCCGTCGCCACCAAGAAGCCGGCGAACCTTCTTACGGAACTCGTGCCGCCCCCACTCCGGGTAGTTGTTCCCAAAGCGGTTCACGTCGCACACCGACACAATCTGCACATCACGTTCCTGCAGGAACTCGAGCATCACCCGGAGGCCCTGCGAACCCACGCCGATGCAGGCAACGTTGAGTTTCTCGCTGGGCGGAACGAACCCGGCGCCACCCAGGACATGGCGGGGCACAATCGTTACCGCCGCCGCTTTCAACAGAGAACGGCGATCGACCTTCGAGTGGAAACCGGCTGTCGAGTTTGGCCCCGATGATTCCGTCATAGCTACTCTGGATCGTCTTCACAGCGGGGCCTGGGTTCGCACCACCCACGGCGCCGCCGCCTGACTTTCACCACCTCTGACGATGTCCGATCAGGTTGCGGGAAGTCTGTGAAGATCATGCCGAAGTTTGTGAGGATTGTGTTACGGCGGCTCAGTGGGTATCCGTTGCCGGACCTGGAAACCCGGACGACCGCAGCCCTCGGACGTGATTACGGTATCGCGACGGGCTCATGTGGGTCAGTTCGCGGAACTTCTGGCTGAAATAGCTCTGATCACAGAAGCCGACCTCGTAGCTGATTTCCGAAATGGACTTGCCGGTGTTTTCGAGCAGCCACTCCGCCCGCGCGATGCGGAAACGAGTCAGGTAGGTGACGAACGATTGCCCGGTGGTATTGCGGAAGAAGTGCATGAACCGGGAACGGCTCATGTTCAGCACCGCTGCTGCCCGTTCCACGGAAATCTTCTCACCATAGTGCCTGTCCATGAATTCGAACAGCGGCTGCAGGCGGCTGATGGAGCGCTGCCGCTCATCTCCCGTCTCTTTCAGCACCCCCAAGCTCTCATAGTGTTCCACGAGCAAGTACAAGAGCATCCGGAGGTAGGTCTTGACGGCAAGCCGGGCACGGTTGGATCTCGCCGGGAGCTCCTCATGGATCCGCATCACCCATTCGTACGCGCGCTCCGGGATTCCCGTTTCGGGCGCAATGACGTGCGGGAAAGTCTCGTCCTGATCAAGCAGCGGGGCGAGATACTCGACTTCCTCCGATCCCGGCGTATCCCCAAGTATCAGACGAGGGAGAAAATACAGGACGACACCCCGCAAACTGGGACCAACACACCTACGGATACGGTGGTACAGGCTGTTTCCCAGCGCCACCAGGGCCCCACGCTCAGACTCCAGTGATCGCTGCCGGATCTCCCACACGGCCTTGCCCGAGCACTGGTAGAAAACTTCCAGATAGTCGTGACGCCGCAGACGAACGTGGGGCTGCCGGCCGAACTCGAGAAAGCGGACGTCAATTGGGAAGTCCTCATCGAATGGCCAAATATGGATCCCGTCCGCGGTGACTTGCGGCTCGATCTTCGTCCCTGCTTGTTCCCAGGGCAGATCGTTCCCCCGCAGCGGTCTAATGCCCGCGTACATCTCAACCACATTATTCGCTTTGAATAGCGCGAACGCAAGAGGCGGCAACGAGGCTGTCCCGCCCGGCTATGGCCGCCCACATCGGAAGCCTTCGAAGCGCCGACCGCCGATCCGCGCTGGGCCTGGAACCCTTCTAACATGAGGAATCCCGGAACAGGCAGCCGTTCGGCGCTCGTCGCCGCAGCGCCTTCGGCGGCGACACGATTCTCACAATCTTCGGCACAATCACTACAGACTCACTAGTCCCTCTTCGGGCATTCTTGCCACAGGGAAAGACAAGGGTTGGTTCTACTTAGCCTTTCTTCGGTGGAAACCGGAAGGTGAAGTAGACAGAAAGAGACTGACAAACTCAGCGAGGAGCCGGGGTGTGGCCAGGGCGCCATGTTCTCATAACAAAGACGGCTGAAGCGGTTTTTACTCCAAGTGGGGTTCCGGCGAAGACTCGGCCACGGAACTGGAGCAAGAAGAGGAGAAGAGGAGAAAAGTTCGATGACGGGATTCACTAAGATAAAGGTCCTGCTGCCGCTGCTGGCGGCATGGTTGTTGATCTGTGGCCTGGCGCTCGGACAGAATTTCCGCGCGCAGATCACGGGGGTTGTTACCGATGCGTCAGGGGCGGTGATCCCGGGCGCTCAGGTGGTAGCTACGAACATCGACACGGGGGTTGCGGAAACGGTCGAGACCAATGCAGAAGGCATCTTCCGGTTGTTGAACCTCCTTCCCGGCAACTATAGAGTCGAAGTCGAAGCGACCGGGTTCCGGCGGTTCGTGCAGGAGAAGGTGACGCTGCGCATCGGCGAGATCGTTGACCTGCCCGTCAAGCTCGAGGTGGGCCAGGTGACCGAGGAGGTCACGGTTACCGGCGAGGCGCCGCTGTTGGAGAGCCAGACGGCCACCTTCGCTCAAGTGGTGGACCAGCGGGCCATCAGCGAACTGCCGCTGAACACGCGGACGCCGATCGCTTTGGTGGCCACCACCCCGGGGGTAGTGACCGGCGGACGTTTCGCCGGGGGTACCGGCGACGGGGGTAGGAACTTCTTCGCCTCGGACTTCAAGATCGGCGGCGGTCGCGGCCAGGCCCAGGAGGTGCTGATCGACGGCGCTCCGGACACGACAGGCGACCGGAACTTCGTCGCCTATATTCCCCCGGTGGATTCCACCCGGGAATTCACCGTCCAGACCAACAGCTATTCAGCCGAGTTCGGCAGGACCACCGGCGGCACGCTGAACATCGTCACCAAGTCGGGCACCAACGAGTTTCACGGCGTCGCCTACGACTATCTGCGCAACAGCGTTCTCGACGCCAACGACTTCTTCGCGAACCGCTCGGGGAAGGAAAAAGGCAAGTTCCGCCGCAATCAGTTCGGGGCCAACGCAGGCGGCCCGATCTTCAAGAACAAGACGTTCTTCTTCGTCGCCTACGAAGGCACCCGCCGCGCCATTCCGGCGACCACGATTTCCACGCTGCCCACGCAGCTCCAGCGCCAAGGCGATTTTTCCCAGACGCTCGCCTCGAACGGCAAGCTCATCAGGATCTACGATTACTCCACATTACATGAGGGCCCCGACGGCAAGCTGATTCGCGATCCATTCCCGGGCAACGTCATTCCGGCCTCGAGATTCGACCCCGTGGCCGCCAAGGCGATGAGCTACTATCCGGATCCCAACCTGCCCGGCAAGCCGATCACGGGGACGCACAACTTCGTCACCACCAGCAACGGGACCAACGACAGCGACAAGTTCGACATCCGCATCGACCACAACTTCAGCCCCAGCAACCGCATTTTCGGGCGCTACTCGTACCAGGACAACCGGCGGTTGAACCCCGCTCGCTGGCACAATCCTGCGAACCCCGGCTCGAGAAACATCAACGACAAATACACGAATGTAACGGTCAGTGATATTCAAACTTTCACCCCGACGTTGGTCGGTGAGATGCGCTTTTCTTTCGCCCGCGCCCATGCGAATCAGTTGGTGCCTTCCATCGGTTTTGATCTCTCGACGCTGGGCTTCCCGGAGAACTACGTCAGGCAGGCCGCCCCGATGTTTCCGGAGTTCCGGATCGGGGGCATGACCACGCTGGGCAGCGAGTTCTACAACAACCAGCCGCGCAACACCTACTCGGGCATCTTCAGCCTCAGCAAGATGGCCGGAAGCACTCCCTGAAGTTCGGAGCCGACATTCGGGTTCTGCGTTTCCACGCGTTGCAGAACGGGCGCCCGGCAGGAGATTTTCGCTTCTACGGCGGCTTCACGCGCGGGCCGGATCCCTTCAAGAGCAGTAAGAATGCCGGCTTCGGTTTTGCGGACTTCCTGATGGGGGCCGGCGCCAAAGGCGGGATCGACCATATCAACGGCCTGTCGTTGCAACGGCTGTACTACGCCTTCTATGTCCAGGACGACTGGCGTGTTACCCCCAAGCTGACGTTGAACCTGGGGCTCCGCTACGACATCACTACCGGACAAACGGAGCGCTTCGACCGGCTCACTTCCTTCGACGCAGATGTCCGGAGTCCGCTTTCGGACGAGGCCGGTATGGAGCTCAAGGGCGTCCTCCGATACCTCGGCAGGGGAGGTGAACCGCGGAACCAGTTCGATACAGACTGGAACAACTTCGGCCCCAGGTTCGGTTTTGCCTATAAACTGCGGAACAGTACGGTGGTGCGGGGCGGTTACGGCATTTTCTACGCGCCGATGGTTGTGCTCGGTGTCGGCTCGATCGGCTTCAACTCCTCCACTCCATGGGTCACCACGATCGACGGTCTGATGCCGAACGACTTCCTGCGCGATCCCTTCCCGCAGGGGTTCAACCTCCCAACCGGGGAGACCGACCCCCTTACCAACGTCGGCTACTCGCTCAGCATCACCACCCGCGGTGAGCGGACGCCGTACGTACAGCAGTGGAACTTCGGCTTCCAGCAGGAACTGCCCGGCAATCTGCTGGTCGAAGTAGCATACCTGGGCGCCAAGGGCACCAAGCTGCAGTTCGGCGACGGCGTCCCGCTGAATCCGGTGCCGACCGAGGCGTTGGCACTCGGCCCCGGGCTGAATGAGAAGGTGCCCAACCCCTTTTACGGCATCATCGAAAAGGGCCCGCTTTCCGGTCCCAAGGTCACTCGCGCGCAGTTGTTGAAGCCCATGCCGCAGTACACGAGCGTGTCCCGGTCGATAGTGGACATGGGAAGCTCCATCTACCATGCAATGACCGTCAAGGTCGAGAAGCGGCTCAGTGCCGGTCTCAGCCTGCTCGCCGCCTACACGGTTAGCAAGCAGATCGACAACAGCTCCAGCCAGGAGGGCTGGCTCGATCAGGCGCCGGGGCTGCTGAGCACGCACGGCGCGTACGCGGAGTGGCGCCTGCACCGGTCGGTCTCCGCCTATGACGTTCCGCAGCGGTTGGTTCTCAGTCACGTCTACGATCTCCCGTTCGGACGAGACCGGGCCATCGGCGCGAACTGGAACACGGTGCTGAACGGCTTGCTCGGGGGCTGGTCCTGGAGCGGCATCTTGACGTTGCAGAGTGGCTTGCCGCTGGCGATCTCGCGTCCCTCGGTCAACAACGGACGGAGCGCCAAGCTCGACAATCCGACGATTGAACGCTGGTTCGACACGTCGGTGTTTGCTCCGGCCGAGCCGTTCACGTTCGGCAACGTGGGAAGGTTGCTCCCCGATGTACGGGCTGACGGCATCACTTCGTACGACATGAGCATTGCGAAGAACTTCTATTTCCTCGAGCGCTACCGGCTCCAGTTTCGGGCTGAGTTCTTCAACTTGACGAACACGCCCCAGTTCAACCGGCCGAACGGAGGCGTGACCAGCCGGAACTTCGGCGTGGTCAACAGTACTGCAGCCCCGGCGCGGCAGATCCAGTTCGCATTGAAGCTGTACTGGTAGTGCGGTGGATCTGTCGAGCGGAAACCCGGGGAGGGGGACTTCGCCTCCCCGGTTTCCCTCCTTAGTCGGCGAATCGAGTCCCTTTGGCGGCTGGACTCCGCGGCGGAATCGGGAGTTTCTCTATGCGCTCTCTTATTGTGTGGGTGGCATCACTCCTCGGGGTTTGCGGCCCGGCGGCAGGACAACACTCCTATGACGTAGTTGTCTACGGGGGAACGGCGAGCGGCGTCATGGCAGCCGTCGCGGCCGCCCGGGAAGGGGCGTCGGTCGCCTTGCTCGAGCAGCGCCGCCATGTCGGCGGAATGGTGACCGGCGGTTTGAGCATGACCGATGTCGGCCGCAAAGAGGTGATCGGCGGCTATCCGTTGGAGTTCTACCGGAGGCTGGGCAAACGCTACGGCAAGCAGATTGCTTGGTTCCCAGAACCGCATGTCGCCGAAGAGGTTCTGCTGGAAATGCTCAGCGAGGCCGGGATCCGAATCTTTTATGACAGTTGGCTGAAGGAGCCGGACGGCGTCGTCAAGCGCGGCGCCACGATCCAGGAGATTCGTCTTTCTGGTGGCACGGCCTTCCGCGCCCGGGTGTTTCTGGACGCGACGTATGAAGGTGATCTGATGGCCCAGGCCGGCGTTTCCTATACCTGGGGCCGTGAGAGTGTGGAGCAGTACGGAGAGGTGTTGGCCGGGGTGAGGCGTGGCGGGTTGCCGACGCCCAAGGAGTATCTCCGGCGGCGGGCCAGCAAGCGGCGCGGCCGAGGGATCCCGGCATATGCAAACGACGGTACGTTGCTGCCGGAGGTTCAGAGCGACCCCGTGGGCCCTCCCGGTTCGGCCGACAAGAAGATCCAGGCCTACAATTTCCGCCTGTGCTTCTCCGAGGACCCCGACAACCAGGCGCCGTTCCCGAAGCCGCCTGATTACGACCCGTCCCGCTATGAGCTCCTGGTGCGATGGCTGGCCGGCATGGCCGGCAGCGGCTCGAAGCTCCAGTTGCACAAGCGGCTTCTGCTGGTGCGGCGGATCGACAACCCGTCCAAAGCCGACATCAACAACGCCGGGTTCTTCTCGACCGACTATATCGGCAAGAGCTGGGATTATCCGACCGCCGGCCGGAAACGCAGAGCCGAGATCTGGGAGGATCACGTCAACTATACGAAAGGCTACTTCTATTTCCTGGCGTACGACCCGCGCGTGCCCGGGCCCATCCAGTCCGAACTGAACCGGTGGGGGCTGTGCAAGGACGAGTTCGCCGACAACGACCACTGGCCGTATCAGCTTTATGTTCGGGAAGCCAGGCGGATGGTCGGCGATTTCGTCATGACGCAAAACGATGTCCAGATCGACATCTTCAAGCCGGACAGCATCGGCATGGGCTCCTACAACATCGATTCCCATGCCGTTCAGCGCTACGCCGACAAGAAGGGCTACGCCCACAACGAGGGGTTCATGGAGGCCCCGGTGCCTCCCTACCAGATCCCCTACCGGTTGATCCTGCCCAAGAAGGAAGAAGCGGCCAATCTGCTGGTCACGGTATGTTTCTCGGCCAGCCACGTCGCCTACTGCACCCTGAGAATGGAACCCCAGTACATGATCATTGGACAGGCGGCGGGAGTAGCGGCGAAGATGGCCATCGACCAAGACGTCCCGGTCCAGGAGATCGACATTCCGGGCCTGAAAAGGAAGCTGAGATCTCAGGGTGCGGTATTGGAATACCCGGCCGGCGCGGCATCGGAGCTGCCGGGAGAGTGAACAGCGGCCAGGCACGTTTTCCGTCGAGTGGAACCGGCTGGGAATCAGCCGTGCCGAAAGCCGCTCGAAGCGCTGGTCATGGAAAGGAGGACTTCGCAACAATGAACAACGAGATTACGCGCAGGAGGTTCACAGGAATGGCGCTCGCAGGAGGCTTTACTGCAGGTGGAGCCCGCGCGATCACCGCTGACCAAGTGAAGGTGAAGGTTGGCCTCTACAGCATCACGTACCTCGGACTCTGGTACCGAGGTAGGGCCTTGACCCACGCAGAGTTGATCGAGCGAGCCAGGAAGTTCGGCTACGAGGGGATCGAGATCGACGGGAAGCGTCCTCACGGGAATCCCCTGGACATGCCCAGGAAGAAGTGTGAGGAGATCCGAAAACGCGCCGAGGAGGCGGGCGTGCCGATCTATGCCGTGGCCGCCAACAACGATCTCAGCAGCCCGATTCCGGAGCATCGGGAATCGCAGCTCGTCTACCTGCGTGAACTCATCAGGATGGCGGCCAACCTGGGGGTGAAGGTCGTGCGTGTATTCGCCGCCTGGCGCGGGGTGACGGTGGTGCCCCCGCCCAGAGGCGGAGGCCGCTACGACATCGCCATCAAGGTTTGGAACACCGCCCACGAGCCGTTTTCTCCGGAACAGACGTGGGACTGGTGCCGGCAAGGGCTGATCGAAGCCGCGCGCTGGGCGGGAGACCATGGCATCACTCTCGCTTTGCAGAATCACGTACCGGTGGTCAACGGCTATCGGGACATGCTCCGGATGATACGGGAGGTGGATTCGCCGCACTTGAAGGCTTGCCTCGATGCTCCCCTGCTCAAGAACAGAGACGAGGCGTCGATCCGGGAGGTGGCCCGGGCCGTTGGTTCGCTCCAGGTGCTCTCACACTTCGGATACGAGCAGAGGCCGGACGGCACCATCGTCAAGCCGGGCACCTTCTACAAGCCGTTTGTCCGCGCGATGGCCGGGATCGGCTACTCAGGCTACATCGGCTATGAGCTGTGCCACCCGTTGCCGGTGATCGGCGGCCGCACGGTGGGCATCGACTATGTCGACAAGAATGCGCGGCAAGCGGCTGAATTCATGCACGGTGTGATCGCCGAGGTCAAGAAAGAAGCTGCAACCTGAGACGATTCCCGCATCCGGGGGCGCAAAGTGGAGCGTAGCCCCGGTGACGGTGCTCGACGGACGCCGGTGAGACAGGTTTGCCAAGACTCTTGGAGGGTCGACTCCAGCGTTCGCGATCTGTCCTGCGGCCAGGACGACTCCAAGGGGCAACCAACAAGCGAATCAGCAGGCAGGCGAACCGGGGCGGAATCCGTCCCGGTTCCCGAGACCTGCCGCGCGGCGGTGTGGGCCCGGCTCACGCCGGGGCGGCCGACCCTCCGGCCTGGTGGGAGCAGCCACCGCCCGTACGCCGCCGGCAGCCAAGAGAACAGTGGCCTTCATCACCGAGGGCCTCTGCGGCGATCCGCCGTCAGCACGAGCACCCAGTCTTCGCCGGCCGGCTCCGGCCGGGCGGAGATCAGCCATTCTTCCACACCTTGGGGAGGCGGGTCGACAGCGGTTTCCGCGCCGGTCCGCGGATCCACCCACCTGGCTTCGTAGGCGGCCTTCGCCAAGTGGGTGAGCAGGAGGCGCTTGTCAGCATTCCCGCGGGGGATATAGACGACATAGGTTCGCCCGGGCCGGGCAGCGCAATGCGGTGGAGATATGTCCTTCGGACCCGGCATTGGATTCTCCCGGCCGTTGAGGACAAGCCACTCGCGGTGCGGCCGGAGCGACCACCATTCCAAGCCGGTGAGGACCTGCCGGACGAACCGGAGCTGGCCGGAGCCTTCCAGCTCGAGGGCTTCACGCCAAGGGATCGTGTCCTTCCCCGGCTTGCCCGTCTCTCCGTACGGGTCCTCCGGATCGTAGAACTGCCAAATGCCGAACGCGCCGTAACCGTAGCCGGCTGCCCCGCTCAGAAAGGCCGTCCAGGCCTGCCACCTAGCGTGGTAGGCATGGGCGCGGTCCGAAGCTCGTTCATAGAAGCCTTCCGCGAGCAGCGCCGGCATGGGTGGCGAGAGGGCATAGTTCTCTTGGAGCCGGAGCGGGATATTGAACAAGCGGCCGGCGGACTGGCCCGTCTGCAACCAGTTGTGGTCGATCCAACCGGCCGGGATCAACCCGCGGGACGACTGCACGTTGAAGGGGGCCTCCCAGTGGGTCCTGCCGCTCGGGTGGGCCGATACCGGGTGCCGGTAGGGATTCAGGGCCTGCAGCGTGCGGCCGAGCCGGTGGAAATCCTCCGGGCTCCATTCGCAGTCGCGGAGCGCGTACTGGAACTCTCCGGAAAGGCTCCAGATGTGGTTGAAGGCGGCGTATCTCACCGCCAGGTAGGAGACGATCCTCCTCGCCGTGTCCCGGTCGAAGAAGCAGTTGTGCTTCCCGAACCAGGTCGGATGGCCGGCGGTGACAAAGCCTCGCTCCCAGATCGCTCGCATACGTGCGTCAAGGGCCCGGAAGTAAGCTGGATTCAGCCTGGCCGGATCGGCGTCCACGAATGGGTAACCGCCCTCGTTACGCTGTCCGGCCGGCTCCATCGTCGTGTCCCCGAAGCCCCGCATGAACGACATGAAGATCGTCGTAAAGCCCTTCTTCCCGCGGTCGGCAAGGTACACATAAAAAGGTCCGTCAGAGTTCTCTCCCAGGCCGCAGCGGGCCGTATTCATCGCCCAGACGGTGTCGCCGAGCAGGAAGAAAGGCGTGCCGTCGGCGTAGGTGAAGTAGCGGCCGTCGGGGCTGATCCGGAGGTGGCCTCGCAGATTTCCGTTCCGCCGCAGCTCGGCAGCGGAGGGCGTCCGCGCGGAGATCGTTCCCCTTACTGCGTCCAGGCCTTTGTCGGCGGAGCGGGTCCGGAAGGTCCATGCGCCTCTACGCGGGGGAGCGAAGCGCACAACGTACCGGCGGTCCCCGTCCCAAAAGCCAGGCAGCTCCAACCGCGTCCCGGAGCCGGCGTGAGTGAAAACGGCCGTCACCGGAAACTCCCACCACACGTGGGAAGAAGCGGCCTCGAGGCTGATCTCCACCGGGGTCCACACGACCGCCGACAGCTCCCTGGGCCGGTCAGGAGACCCTCCCCCAGCAAAACCCGGTGGCGCCGCCATGAAAGGCGAAAAAGCGATCAAGGCTGCGGCGGGCAGCCAGACGCTCCTACCTCCCGGAGATGCGAATCGAGCGAGCCAGACCGCTACGAGTCCCGTCCGGGGGCACGACCTGGCAGCCGTCGGCCCCTGCGCCTCGCGCCCTCGCATTGCGGAGATGTTACCACACCGCCATGCGTGCGGCTCCCTCCGAATGCCGGTGTTCCCACATGCCCGGTCACATCACTGGAGTTTGCGTGGTTCGCAAGGCAGCAGGCGCCCGCTGCCGGCCTCAGGGCCTCCGACGCGCCTTTTGCCCGAAGCCGACGAAAGCCGGCGTGGCCGGGACGCGATGCTTGATATGATGTGAAATGTGGGCGGTGCGATGCTGAGACGATACAGTCGCATCCGCGAACGGGCCTGCCGGGAAACGATCCGCGCGACCGAGCTGTGGGACCCGCCTCGGATCCTCAGGATTTCCAGTACAGTTTCCTGAGCTGCCGCGCGCGGAGAAGGCGTAACCCGTTGACAGGGCGCGTAGCTCAGCCGGATAGAGCATCTGCCTTCTAAGCAGAGGGTCGCAGGTTCGAGTCCTGCCGCGCCCGCCACACCGGAAATCCTCCCGGCCGCCGGCCGCAAGCCCCCACCCCAGTTCTTCCAGCCGGCGATTCGCTCCTTGAAACCGCCCGGAGCGGCCACTCGGTTCCCCCGCGCCGACCTTCGCTATTATCGGGCGAAATCCCGACCTGCAGCCGCGCCGATCCTTACTCCTTTGTGTGCTGGCGCCGATGGCGGCCGCCGGCGTCGCTTCAGCTCAGGGTGGAATTGCGGGTTCGTCTACCCCGCCCGCCGGGCGGCTGTCACTGTGGTACCAGCGGCCGGCGAAGCGGTGGGTGGAGGCGCTGCCGGTGGGCAACGGCCGCCTCGGAGCGATGGTCTTCGGCGGCGTGCCCGAGGAACGGCTCCAGTTGAACGAGGACACCGTGTGGGCGAAGTATCCCCTCGAGCGCGACCGCGACGGCGCCCACCACACCACCGACGCCTGGTACTTCACCAGCCCTATCAGGCGGGCCCAGTACGGGATGTAGGCCACCGGAGCAGCCTGGGTGGCCCGCCATTTCTGGGAGCATTATTTATATACCGGCGACCGCGAATTCCTGCGGCGGCGGCCCGCAAGAGCCTCGAGTACCGGCTGTCGCACGGCGGCGGGCACACGGGCTGGAGCCGCGCCTGGCTGATCCACATGTGGGCGCGGCTCGAGGACAGCGCCAAGGCGCGGAGGAACATCCTGGCGCTGCTGCGCAAGTCCACGCTATCGAATCTCTTCGACACCCATCCGCCGTTCCAGATCGACGGCAACTTCGGCGGCACGGCCGGGACCGCCGAGATGCTCGTGCGGTCGCATGCCGGCGAGATCCACCTGCTGCCGGCCTGGCCCAAGGAATGGATCGAAGAGCCCGGCTCGGTTCGCGGTCTCCGGGCGCGGGGCAACTACGAAGTGGACATTGCCTGGGAGAACGGCGAGCTCTCTCGCGCCGTGATTCGCGCCTACAGCGGCGGACGCTGCCGCGTGCGGGCCTCGCGGACACTCGAAGTCACAGTGGCCGGCCGAGCGGTACAAACCGCGAGCCCGGAGCCCGGCGTGGTCGAATTCCAGGCCCGGCGGGGGACCGAGTACGAGCTGCATTGAGGCCGCCAGCGGCGCACAGCGCTGCCGCGGCGGTGAGTTTTTTTTGTCAAAGCCCCGCCCGGGGGGTGGACGCAGGGGCGCCCGGATGCTATCACTGGGGCGGGGAGGGGACATGCCTACCGTTCAATTCCGCACTCGCGTGGTGTGGCGCAACACCCAGGTCTGGCCGGCTTCCGGCCGCCGTTTCCGCGTGCCTCAGGCCGTGGCGGCCAACCACGTGCGGGTTCCGATCTATGTTTCCGCTGAACGGATGCAACGGCTCGCACCGTCTCGGACCATCGCCGTGGTGGCCGGATTGACCGATGCTGAGGTCGTCTGGCGATTCGAGAACGCCACGCAGCAGTGGCGGCGATTGCCGCCGGAGCCCGGCACGCCGGCCCGCTGGCAATTCCAAGGCGGTGTGGTCCACCTGGAGCTCCGGCTGGCTCTGTATGTCGCCCAGGGCTTCCAGCGGTCGAGTCACATCCTGAATACGATCATGGAGCACGAACTGCTCCACGTCGCCGACGAACTCCAGATCCTTTCGCGCGAGCTGGTTCCCGCACTGCAGCGGAACGCCACCGTCCGGCGGCATCTCACCGAAGGCGGCGTCATGCTGGAGCGCCAGTACCAGAGCTGGGTCGCTGGCGGCCGTTTCAGTAGGATGCTTCGTGACGATGTCTGGGCGCCGCTTCACAACCGCCGCAACCGCGCCCGGGACTCCGGACCGGCCTGGGAAGCCTACCGCCGGCGGATCGATGAGCTGATGCGGCGGACCCGATGAAGGCCAAGCTGGGGCGCTGCAGCCAGGGGGAGCGGCGCCCTGCGGCGTGACGGGTGACGAAAAAAGGCCCGTAAGCGAGGAAACCTGGAACTTCTTTTATTTGTTGTGGTTGCCGGGGCCGGTGACGCGTCCGCCGCACGGCGTGCCGGTCTGGCGCCGCAGTCAGTAAAGGGAAGAGAACAGCGAAGATCGGCCGGTCCGGGGGCAGCGGAACCGGGGCGGCCCCGGACGGTTGGAAATCCTCCATGGCAGGGCCCCGAGCGCAGGTACACTACCCCGGCGGGGGATCTGCGGTTGTCAAAGATGGCCGGCGGAGCGGACGGGCATCCGTCCCCGCCAGCGTGTTATAGCACAGAGAAGGTTCGGGGGCGGCCGCCGAATGAAGCAAGTCGTTGTTCCGACGGCAGATTCTCGGTGGGAAACCACGGTGATCCGCCGCCGGCCGACAGCAAGGGGAAGAAGGGAAGACGCCCCGGGTGTGGGCCGGCCGGTTTCCTGGCCGGCGACCCGCCGGTAACCTCAGCTTATTGTTTCGGCGTTTGGGCCTTGGCCTTGGAGATGGCTTGGACGTCGGCCATCATCTTGCGCGTCAGCTCGTCCAACTGCGGCTTGATCTTGCGATAGCGTTGCTGCCCGATCTCAGCGCCTTTCTTGTACAGATCGGGCAGCAACTTGAGCGTCTTCTGGCCCAGCGGCGTGGCGTAGAACTCGAGCAACTGGTTGATCTCGTCTTCGGTGAAGGCGGCGGCGAAGACCGTCACGTAATCGTCCTTCGTGTTCTCCCAGCTCAGAGCGCCGGCGAGCAGCTTCATGACGTCGTCTACGTACTTTTCGAAAATCGGCCGCGCTTCGGCAGGGGCTCCGGACTTTTCGAAATTCTCGAGCATCGAGGTGCGCAGGTTGGCGTAAGCCAGCTTGACCTGGTCGGCCACGCCGGTGGCTTGGAGAAGTTTTTCGGCGGCGGCCCGGTGAGAGGCCTCGTCGGCCCGGGCACAGGCGGCAGCGCCTACTAGGACGAATGCGGCGACGGCCAGCGCCCGCGCCGTGGTCCCGGTCGGCGTCAGAAAATACGACTTCATTCGTTCAGCATAACACCCGCCGCCGGACCAGCGGCGGGAGATTGCGCCGCACGGCGTTTGTTGGAACAATGTCGCTGGTATGACACGGCGCAAATTCTTCTCAACGACAACGGCCGGCCTCTCGGCGGCGCTCGCCGGAGGGGCCGCCCCGGCGAAGCCGAACATCATCCTCATTCTCGCTGACGACCTGGGCTACGGCGATTGCGGCTGCTACGGACAGCAGCGCATCGCGACGCCCACGATCGACCGGCTGGCCTCAGAGGGCGTCCGCTTCACCCAGGCCTACGCCGGCAGCACCGTATGCGCCCCCTCACGGTGCTGCCTGGAAACCGGCTACCACACCGGGCACGCCCGCGTGCGGGGCAACCGGTATCCGAACCTGCCCCTGCTGCCGGAGACGCCGACGCTCGGCCGAACCTTGAAGCAGGCGGGCTACCGCACCGGCATCATCGGCAAATGGGCTCTCGGTCAGCTCGGCTCCACCGGCTACCCGCTGGAGCAAGGCTACGACGAGTTTTTCGGCTACTTCAGCCAGACCCATGCGCACAACTACTATCCGGAACACCTGCTCGACGGCCGCGGCGCTTATCTGCTTCGTGGCAACATGGGCTGCAGCCGCTGCGGTGATTACGCCCCGGACCTGTTCATCGAACGCGCGCTGCAGTTCCTGCGGAGAGACGACCAGCATCCGTTCTTCCTCTACTTCTCCACCACCATCCCGCACGCCAACAACGAGCGGGGCCGCGACACCGGCGACGGCATGGAGATCCCCGACTACGGACCTTACGCGGCCAAGAACTGGCCGGATCCCGAGAAGGCGTTCGCCGCCATGGTCACGCGTCTGGACCACGACATCGAGCGCATTGTCGAAACGCTGCGGGAGACAGGCAAGGACCGCGACACGCTGATCGTCTTCACTTCCGACAACGGGCCTCACCGCGAAGGCGGCCACAGCCCGGACTTCTTCGACTCCAACGGGCCTTTGCGGGGCATCAAGCGGGATCTCTACGAGGGAGGCATCCGCGTTCCGGCCGTTGCCTGGTGGCCGGGCCGCATCCAGGGCGGCCGGGTCAGCGACCACCCCTGGGCGTTCTGGGATCTGCTGCCTACGTTCGCGGAGCTGGCCGGCGTCCGGGCGCCGCGGGGCATCGACGGGATTTCGATTGTCCCCGAGCTGGTGGGCAAGCCGCAGCCGAAGCACGACTATCTCTACTGGGAGTTCCACGGACGGCGGTTCCGCAACGCTGTCCGGTTCGGTGACTGGAAAGCCATCGCCCAGGGTCTCGGCGGGCCGGTCGAGCTATACAATCTGGCCGAAGACCTTGGCGAGGCCCACGACCTCGCGCGGGCGAATCCCGGCCTGGTACGCAAAGCGCGGGAGCTGCTGGCAACCGCCCGGACCGAGTCCAAGGAGTGGCCGGTGAAGAAAACAGCCTGAACCTCTTCCCGGCGAGGCCAACAACGCGCAGGCAACGCGGCGCCGGAATAACCGATCACTTCTATAGATAAATTCGATATAGAATTCAGGTGTGGCCTGGCTGAACTACCAGCACCTCTACTATTTCTGGACGGTGGCGCGGGAAGGGACGATCACCGCGGCGGGCGAAAAGCTGCGGCTGGCGCAGCCGACGATCTCCACCCAGCTCCGGGTGCTGGAAAAGACTCTCGGCCACAAGCTCTTCGAGCGCCAGGGCAAGCGCCTCGTGCTCACCGAGACCGGCCGCATGGTCTACCGCTACGCCGACGAGATCTTCGGCCTCGGCCGCGAGCTGCTGGACCGCCTCGAGGGTCGGCCCGGGGGAGGCCGCGTGTCGCTGCGGGTAGGGGTGGCCGACGTGATGTCGAAACAGGTGGTCCACCGCCTGCTTCGGCCGGCCCTGGATTGCCCGGAGCCGGTCCAGTTGATGTGTTTCGAGGGTAAGCCGACCGAACTGCTGGCCCGGCTCGCATTGTACGAGCTGGATCTCGTACTCTCCGATTCGCCGGCTCCCCCGGAGGTGAAATTCAAAGGCTTCAATCACCTCCTGGGGGAGTCGCCGCTCGCCGTCGTCGGCGTCCGCCGGCTGGCCCGGAAGTTCCGCCGTGGCTTTCCCCAGTCCCTTGACGGAGCGCCGTTCCTGCTGGCCACGCCCAACACCTCGCAGCGCCGGGCCCTGGACCTCTGGTTCACCTCCCTAAGCATTCGCCCCAAGATCGTGGCTGAGTTCGAGGACTCGGCCTTGTCGAAAGTCTTCGGCCAGGCCGGCGACGGGCTCTTCGTAATCCCGGCGGTGATCGAAGCCGAGACCCGGCGGGTGTACGAGGTCGAGACGGTGGGCCGCCTCGACCCAGTCCGGGTGCAATACTACGCGATCTCGCTGGAACAGAAGCTCCGGCATCCGGGCGTCGTCGCGGTGGTGGAAGGCGCCGAGCTGTCTCTCGACCCGGGCGCGCGAAAGGGCGGCAAGCCGGGCCTGAGGAAGGCTCCCGGGAAGCGGGTGCGATCACTCGGGCGGAAGCAGTCCTGACTAGTGACCGGTCCTTCCAGTCTCCGGGACCCGGCGGCGACATTCCCTTCGGAGCCGTAATGCCAACGGTAGCGTTCCCGGGGAGGTGTGAATTAAGATTGTCGAGTCATGCGGAGAGCACAGGCGAACAACATCGGATACCCGGTCTGTTGCGGCGTGATCGTGCTGGCATGTGCGGCTGCCGGCCTGGCGCAGCCGCGCGTCTCGTCGCCCGACGGACATCTCACGATCGCCTTCGACGCCGCCGGCGGGCGGCTCACCTATCGGGTGACCCGCGACGGCAAGCCGGTGATCGCCCCGTCCCGCCTGGGCCTGGTGATCCAGGGGGGTGAGGCGTTGGGAAGCCAGGTGTCGATCACCGGCGCCACCACCGGTTCCCACGAGGGCTCCTATCCGGTGATCCACGGCAAATCGAATCCAGTCGAGAACGATTTCAACGAAGTGCGCGTCCAGGTGGCCGAATCCGAAGGGCGGCGACGCCGGATGACGATCGAAGCCCGCGCCTATGACGAGGGCGTGGCCTTCCGCTACGTGGTGCCCGCCCAGCCGGGCATTCCGGATCCCACGGGCTTCCGGCTGCGCGAGGAGATCACCGAGTTCCGCATCGCCAAGGACTCCATCGCCTACCCGCTCTACCTGCGCAGCTTCCAGACCAGCTACGAGGACGAGTACCACCGCGAGGCGATCACCGGGATCGCTCCCGATCACCTGATCGCCATGCCGCTGCTGATCGACGTGGCCGGCGCCGGCTGGGTGGCGATCACCGAGGCGCACCTCGAAGAGTACGCGGGCGCTTACCTGAAGCACGCCGGCGGTTTGACGCTCCGGGTGGAGCTCTCCTCGGTCGGCGGCCCGCCGGTGGAGCACGGCCTGCCGCACCGCTCGCCGTGGCGGGTGATCATGGTCCATCCCGAAGCGGGTCGGCTCATCGAGTCCAACATGATCATCAACCTGAACCCGCCGCCCGACGGGGACTTCTCCTGGGTCAAGCCCGGCAAGAGCGTCTGGGACTGGTGGTTCGGAAAGGTGAAGACCGAAGAGGGCTGGGAGACCGGCATGGATACCCGGACCTTCAAGTATCTGATCGACTTCGCCGCCGAATCGGGCATCGACTACGTCCTGGTGGACGACGGCTGGAGCAAGCGCCAGGACATTCTGCACCCCAAGCCCGGGGTGGACGTCCCGGAGATCATCCGCTACGGCAAGTCGAAGGGCGTCGGCGTCTGGCTCTGGGTCCACTGGACCGGCGTGGACCGCCAGATGGACGAGGCGTTCCCGTTGTATGAGAAGTGGGGCGCGGTGGGCGTGAAGGTCGATTTCATGGACCGCGACGACCAGTGGATGGTGAACTGGTACCACAAGGTGGTCAAGAAGGCCGCCGAGCACCATCTGATGGTGGACTTCCACGGCGCCTACAAGCCGGCCGGCCTCCGGCGCACCTATCCGAACCTGATGACGCGGGAGGGCGTCATGGGGCTCGAGTACACGAAGTGGAGCCGGAGGGTCGGCCCAGAGCACAACGTCACGCTGCCGTTCACCCGCATGCTGGCCGGTCCGCTGGACTTCACGCCGGGGGCTTTTGGCAACGTGACCCCGGCCGAATTCAAACCCCGCTTCGACGACCCGATCGTCGTCGGCACACGGGCCCACCAGCTCGCCATGTACGTCGTCTACGAGAGCCCGTTCGCCTGCGTGGTGGACCACCCGTCGGCCTACCGGCGGGCGCCCGAGTTTCAGTTCATCAAGGACGTCCCGGTCACCTGGGACGAAACGCGCGTGCTGGACGCCGCAGTGGCCGACTACATCGTGATCGCGCGGCGCAAGGGGCGGGAATGGTACGTCGGCGCGATGACCGACTGGACGCCGCGGACGCTGGAGATTCCGCTGTCGTTCCTGCCCGCCGGCCCCTTCACCGCCGAGATCTACCGGGATGCCGGCGATGCCGCGGAGCATCCCGGCAAAGTGACGGTCGAGAAGCGCCAGGTGAGCAGCGCTTCCACCCTGACCCTGAAGCTCGCTCCCGGCGGCGGCGCCGCCATTCGCATCGCGCCGGCCAACTGACCCCCAGGGCACGGGAAACCGGCCGGCGCGGAGATCAACGCTGTTCAAACGAACCGCCGGACACGGAATTTCGGCCGTCCGGACTGGAGGTGGATCGTGCGACGAAGAGACTTCCTGCTTGCTGGTTCCGTAGTTGCTTTGGGCGCTTGCGCTCGTCCCGGCCCGCTGGTCTCCGGCCGCCGGCTGTCGCCGTCGAAGAACCTGGGCGGCATCCGCACCGAGGACGGGGCCGCCCCGATCGAGGGCGCCACGTGGTACGTCGCTGAGAAGACCGGCGACGGCGTCCTCTATAGCTTCCCCGCGGGCGCACTGGCCAAGGTCCGCTACCTCACCGCGGATTTCTTGCTGGACGGCAATCACATGGCCGCCTTCCTCATCGTGCTTCAGGAGGGCGAGGACGGGCGCCGGTTCCGCTTCCGGTTCGCCGGCCTGAACCAGTGCGGCTTCCGCGTGCGTTTCCCGCTCGAGCTGGTGGACATGAACCGCTGGGGCATCGACCGTGAGGGCGCGTTCCTGAAGCCCCGGGTCAGCGGCGAGCGCGTGGACCTGGCCAAGGTGGACCGCATGGAGCTGACCGTCTACCGCAAGAGTCCCAAGCCGGTGCGCTGGGCGATGACCGATTTCGTCGCCACCGAAGAGGACGTGCCGCTGATGACGGATCCGGTGCTACCCAAAGGGCCGCTGCTCGACGAGATGGGCCAGAGCACCATCCACGACTGGCCGGCCAAGACACGGAGCCTCGAGGAGATGTCCGCCCGCCTGCGCAAGCAGCACGAAGAGGCGCCCCGGCAGAAATGGCCGGCGGAGTTCTCCCGCTGGGGCGGCTGGCGGGGCAGGCGGCTGATGCGCGCCCCGGGCTTCTTTCGCATCCACCACGACGGCAGGCGCTGGTGGCTGGTGGATCCGGACGGCTACGCCTTCTGGTCGATCGGGCTGGACTGCGTCCGCGTCGATACCTGGGCCGCCTATACGCTGCTCGAGAAGGCGCTCGCCTGGCTGCCTGAAGGCGACCCAACTTACAAAGACGCCTTCCAGAGCCAGCCCAGCCCCACGGTGGGCGAGTTGAAGATGATCAGCTACCTGGCGACGAACTTCATCCGGACATTCGGACCGGACGGCTGGCGGGAGAAGTGGGCGGCCATCGCCCTGGCGGGGATGCGGCGGCTGCGGTTCAACACGGTGGGCAACTGGTCCGAATGGGAGTTCGCCCGCCGGGCGCAGTTCCCCTACGTGCGCCCGATGAGCTTCCAGCCGAAGCGCTCCCGCCGGATCTACCGCGACTTCCCGGACGTCTATGACCCGAAGATGATCGAGGACGCCGCCGACTACGCCTCCATCCTCCAAGAGACGCGCGACGACCCGGCCTTCCTCGGCTACTTCCTCATGAACGAGCCCACCTGGGGCTTCTCGAGCGAGCTGCCCGCGCAGGGCATGCTCTACACCGCGCCGCCGGACTGCCCCACCCGGAAAGCCTTCGCCAACTGGTTGTGGACCAAGTACCGCGAGGACGCCGCCCTGTCTTCTGCGTGGAAGATCGACGTCACCTTCCGCAAGGTGGCGGCGGGGACCTGGCGCGAGCCGCTGCCCGAGGAGGCCCGGCCGGACCTGCTCGAATTCAGCAAGCGGATGGTTACCCGCTACTTCGAGATCCTCACCGAGGCCTGCCGCAAGGTGGACCCGAACCACCTGAACCTGGGCATGCGCTGGGCGGGGATCCCGCCGGAGTGGGCCGTGGAAGGAATGAAGTCGTTCGACGTCTTCAGCATGAACTGCTACCGCGAGCGGGTGCCCCGGGACGTGACGGACCGCATCCACGAGCTGCTGAAGATGCCCGTGATCATCGGCGAATGGCACTTCGGGGCTCTGGACGTGGGCCTGCCGGCCTCCGGCATCGGGCATCTGAAGAACCAGGCCGACCGCGCCAGGGCGTACCGCGTCTATATCGAGGACGCGGCGGCGAACCCGAACTGCGTCGGGGCGCACTGGTTCACGCTGTACGACGAGTCGGCCCTGGGCCGCTTCGACGGCGAGAACTACCAGATCGGCTTCTACGACGTCTGCAACCGGCCTTACGAGGAGATCGGCGCGGCGGCCGTCGCCAGCCATGAGCGGCTATTCGAAGTGGCCGCCGGCGAGCAGAAGCCGTTCGACGACGCGCCGGAGTATCTGCCGAAGCTCTTCTGAGCGGCGGGAAGGCGGCGGCGCATTAGCGCAGATTGCCGAACGCCACTTCCCGCTCGTCGGTGTCGAGCAGTGCGTACTCGCCCTCGGAGAGCTGCCCCGGACAGACCACCAGCGTGGTGCCCACCATCATCTTGCCCTTCGGCCCTCCGGCGCGGGAGCAGATGGCGAACTTCGGTTCGTAGGTCTTGATGATGTGGCTGACGGCGTCGTGGCCGGGATGGCCGCCCGGCTCTTCGAACTTGTCCACCGGCGGGGTGTGGAAGAGCAGGATCTTGTCCTGGTCGAGGTGCCGGACGAAGTCGAGGGAGAACTGGGCCTCCCAGCCGGGATAGAGCAGCAGCGCTTCGTGCTCGCGCTCGCCATGGGTGATCTCGCCGCCGAAGCCGGCGACCACGAAGTTGCGCCGCCACGGGGCGAAGCTGCGGTGGACCATGTAGATGTTGGCGGCCACCACTTCGCTGTTGAAGGCCGCCTGGAGGAAGAAGCGCTCCGGCGCGTCGTTGCGTCCGGGGATCAAGTAGACGGGCACTTTCAGCTCGCGCAGCGTCCGGAAGAACCGGGCCAGCGATTCGGCGTCGTCGGAGCGCTCCCGCGCCACGTCGGGATGGCCCAGGTCCGGCGCCCGGCCCTCCTCTTGCGCCCGGCGCCACTCGGCCTCCCGGGCCTCGGCGCGCAGGATGTTGCCGGTGAAGACCACGCCTTCGACGTTCGCGTTCTTGACGACCTCGGGCAATCTCTCCAGGTAGTCGAACCGCTCGTGCAGATCGCTCAACGCCAGTAACGTGCTCATGAACTCACCTCCTTCCTGGTTCTCGAGTCGTTACGGGCCGCGGGCGCCCGGCGCCCCGGGGCCGCCCGGCGGCAAATCGCGTATCTGGTTGAGATGGGAACGAGTTAGGGAAACCCCGGCCGCTTCGTGGGACGCACTCGGGCAGCCGCCGGTTTCACCGCCGCCCGCGCGGCTCCCACAGAGGCGGGTCCGTCTTTTCGGCTTTTTTTCGGTGACAGGCTACGCAATCACCGAATTGGCGCGGGCCCGCGTGCCGGCGCCCCGCATCGCGCAGCAGAAATCGGGAATTGAGTGGCCTGTCCCCGTTTTGAAGACGGGTCTGGCTCTTTTCGGGGACAGACACCGCAATCACCGAATCGGGGGCGGGTCTGCGGCCCGGCACCTCCCTTAGCAGCGGCCGGCCCGGCGCCGGAGTTCTGTTTCCGGGGGTTGCGTCGCCTGTCACCGGATTGGCGTGCGGATCACGGAACCCAGCCGAGGACGTTGCGGATCACGCTCCATCGGGGCCCGGCCTCGCCGGTCTTCCGGCCCAGGATCCAGTGATCGTAGAGTTCCTGGATCGTCTGGTCGCTGCGCTTGAGCTGGATCCAGGTGTTCAACAGATCCTGCATCTGCTCGGCGTCTCTGTCCAGCGCGTAGGCCAGCGGTACCCGGATCAGCACGGGCTTGGGCACGGCGACCGAGAACGTGGGGTAATAGAGGCTCCAGGCGGCCGCCTCCTCGGCCGGCATCATGATGGCGTCGAGCTCATCGCTGCCGGATTCCAGGTACCGGCGGATGTCGCGGCTGGTGGCCAGCGGGACGATCTCGGCGTGGGGCAGCAGCCGCCGCAGCTTCGCCATGTAATAGGGATGGTTGCCCACGCCGATCCGCGGGGAACGCTGGCGGGCCAAGGCTTCGGCGCTGTTGAAGCCGTCGCGGCGGCTGTCGCGCACCAGAAAGGCGAGGGTCACTTCGAGATAGGGTTCGGTGAAGGCCATCTCCTGGGCACGCTCGGTGGTGACCACCACCCCGGACATCACGATGTCGCAGTAGCCGGTGTAAAGCTGCTCCGCGAGGCGGTCCGGATCGACGGGGACGAACTCCGGCGTCACGTTTGTCTCACGCCCGAAGATGTGCGCCATCTCGACGTCCAGGCCGACGAGCTCGCCGCGGGCGTTGAGATAGCTGTACGGGACGTGGTCGGGGAAGTAGCCGACCCGGATCCTCTTCCGGTCGCGGATCAGCGTCAGCCGGCTGGGTTTCGGCTCCGACGGCATCGGGGGCGCGGGCGGCGGCTCCAGGTGGACCACCGCTGGGACGGGAGCCTCGATCAGCTCCATGTTGGCGATCACTTTGTCCTTGGTGTACTCGGCGCCCAAGGTGAACGTGTACAGCAGGCGGGCGCCCCCGAAGACGCCGAGGAACAGCGCCAGGGTGGCCGCCGCCCTCTGGCCGATGCGCCGCCAATCGATCCTCAGCAGCCCCTGCATCGCGAAGACCGTCAGCAACGTGAAGGCCAGAGTGTGTACGGAGGCCACCAGCATGCGGAAGCTCTTCACGAAGACGTCCACGGAGAGGAAGAGCTGGAACATGTCGTCCGGCAGGCCGAGCAGGTTCAGCAGGAAGGGAATGGCCACGAAGATATGTCCGAACAGGCTGGCCAAGCCGGCTGTCAAGACGACCGGGTAGTCCGCCGGGGCGAGGGGGTTGCCGAGGAACCAGCCGACGAAGGGGACGAACGCCAAGGCGAGCAGCTTCCCGCTATGGGGGAAGTTGAAGGAGGTCGGAGTCAGCACGTCCACCAGCGAACCGGACTCCGCGGAGCTGGTCCCGGTGCGCTCCAGGATTTCCCGGCTCGCCTGAGCCAGCATCGGCAGCACGACCATCAGGCTGCCGGTGGCGAAGGCCGTGACGACCGCTTCCCGGGAAGCGGCGTAGAGATCGCGATAGGTGACCGGCGTCAGCGAGGTAATCAGGGCGGGCAGCACCCAGAGACCCAGCAGCGCCGCCGCCAGCATATAGGTGAGCAAGAAGACCTGGAGGCGGCTTACATCCCCCGTCTTCATGGTGCCGGCGGCGTTGGCTGCGATCGCGAACACGCCGTACGGGGCCAGACGGACCATGAACTTGGTGATCCGGAGAAAGACGGCTCCAAGGACGTCGAGCTGCTCGATGAGGATCTGCTTCCGCTTCATCCCGATCAGCGCCACGCCCACGGCGATGCTGAACAGCACCACCGCCGGCACGATGGTGTTGGCCATCGCGTGGAACGGATTGGCCGGGATGTAGAGGCCGACGAAGTCGAAGGGCGGGCGCTCCTCGATCATCGCGGTGCTGAAGAACGAGGCCGACTCCTGCCGAGGGAAAGCCAGCGGGAAGACGGCCACCGTGGCCAGAGCCACGGTCCACAGCCCAGCGAGAACGAGCCCGCCGCGCAGAGCCAGCCGCCGGGCTTCGTGGAAATCCAGGCGTCCGAGGCCGGCGATCAGCGAGACCATCACGTAGGGCAGGACGGTCATCTGGAGCAGGCCCACGAAGATGTCGCCGGCGATTTTCAGGCGGCCCGCCGGCTCTCCGAGGAAGAGTCCCGTCAGAACGCCTAAAGCGAGCCCGATCAGGATCTTGGTGGAGAGGCTAAGCCGCTTGTTGGGCCGGTTCGGCTGCTGATCCACTGTCGTTGAGATTCCTCTTCGGCTGTTTCATCTACCGTAACATGCTTTTTTTCGGTGACAGGCAACGCAACCACCGAATCGTGCTTCTTTTCGGTGACAGGCAACGCAATCACCAAATCGGGGGCGCAGACAGCGGCCGGCCCGCGTCGCGGCGCGGGACATGCTGCAGCAGGAATTGGGAATTGAGTAGACTGTCCCCGTTTTGAGGTATGGGCCCCCGTGTTGAGACAACGAAAACCGGGACAGGTTGCCGTTGGCTGAAGAACCGTTGTCTCGGCCGACGGGTTCCTTCAGGCTGGCAGTTACGGTGAGATGGAGGTCGGCTCTGCGGGAGCGCAACCGGCCAAGGGATCGCCGGCGGGAGATTCATCGAGACGATGAGCGGGCGGTGTGGCCCGGCTGCACCCCCCAGCTTTGGCCGGCCACGATGTCGGGGACGCAAGTGGAGGAGAGCAGCGGATAGGGCGGGAGGCCGCCCCTGTGGGCCGAAGCGCTGGCAGGGAGGGACTCGACGCCGAGCTCGTTCTTCAAGTAGTCGCGCATCATCTCGGAGTAAGTGCGCTCGAGGCGCTGTCGCATCTCGAGTACGAAAAGAGCCCGGACGGCAGGATCATCAAAGCTGGGAACTTCCTACAAGCCGTTCCTGCGCGCAACGGCGGAGATCCGGTACCATCGGCCACGGATTTCGTGGTCCCCTGCCGGCGATCGTCGGGCGGACCGCCGGCATCGCGTACGTTGGCAAGAACGCACGACTCGCCGCCAAATTCATGCACGGGATCATCGACGAAGCAAGAAAGGAGAACGCAGCCTCAAATAGCGTCCGGGATTGATGCCGTGCATCGGTTCGCGCTCCAAAGCTCGCGGGAATAGGGCATGCGCTCGCCGGGAACATTCCGCTGGCGCTGATCTCAGAGCGCTATGTTTCTTGAAAACGGCGGTGGTCTGGACTCCGTTGCCCGGGTCTGGGCGACGATGTTCCACGAGCCACCCATCCCAGCGGCGAGGGCCGGCGCCGCGATCGACACGAATTCCGATTCAGAGTGAAAACCCCTTTCGTTGTGGGATGCCCTTGCTCCCGAGTTGGATTTCGACCTCAGAGTCATCATGCCGCCGATTGGAAGCCGGATCGGGCACTTGCTCGCGGACAACGGCTCCGGCCGACATTATTTGCCGATGGTGAGGTGGACCCCGGGCTGGATGGGAACGCCCTCGACGAAGATCTCGACGGGATGATCACCTGGTTCGAGTTCGGGGATGACTACGTTGAACTGATTGAGCCCGCTGCCGGAGAGGCCGGCGAACTGCTGCGCGGCGATCTTGCCGCCGATGCGGATGACGATCGGGCGGGCGAGCGGAGCCGGTTGGGCAACGAGTTGCGCGGTGGGAACCGGGGGCTCGGTGGGGCCGAACCCGGTACCGAACAGCAAAATGGTCTCGCCGGGTTCGGCCGGACTGGCGGCGGCTCCGGGGAGCAGCCCGTCCTTGGCCACGAGCGAGCCGTCGGCGTGCACAGCAGCCGCGTAGCGCCGGTTTTCCGGAGCGAACAAGAACAGCGCCGGATCGAGCGGGAGCTTGTAGACCTCGTAGGGGTCGCTGGAACCATTCGGGGTCGTCACCACGAGGCGCACCGCGCCCGTAGTTTCATCATCGGGCACGAGCACGTTCAACTGGTTGGGTCCGATGTAGAAAATGTAAGCGGGCCGGCCGTTGATGGCGACGCTGACGCCGTCGAGCGCAGTTGGGAGGTTTGCACCGTTGAAATCGGCTTCGCCCCACAGCCGCGCTGTCGGGGACAAGTTGGAGCCGAGGATCGAGATCCACGAGCCGGAAGTGATCCCGGCGGCGAAGCTCGCCCCGTTGACCACGCCGGCGGCGTAGATGACCGGCCGGGTGCTGGCCGTGCCGTCCTGGGTGATGGCGACTGGCACGCCGCCAATCGTGATGCTGCCCGTCCGCGACGCCTCCCCGGTGTTGGGGGCAACCTGGAATCCGAGGGCCGCGGGACCGCTCCCGCTCGCCGGCTCATCCAGCGTCAGCCAAGTGGCGTCGGAGGTGGCGTTCCAAGCGCAGCCGGCATCGGTGTTGATGAAGACGGTCCCGGAGCCGCCGATCGCGGCGGGAGAGCTGATCGAGGGGTCCAGCGTGAAACCACAACTGCCGCCGCCGGCGACCGCGCCGCGCAGTTTCCAGGAGATCGGGCCGCCGGGGAAGACTCCGTCACCGAGGGTGTAGGTCATCTCTATCGTTGCGCCGTTGTCCGCTGCCCGGCGTCGGGCGAACGACTGGGAACCATCGTTGTCGGAGACGTGGTTCGGAATAAGAGTTCCCTCGCTCTTGGCAGGAACGTTCGTAGACCCGGCGATGGCGGCGCTGCCGCTGTTGCCGCTCGCCTCGAGCTTGCCGGTCCGGCAATCGAACTTGCCCATCATGGGGACGAACTCCGGCGGTATGCCGTCGAACTCGAGACTTCCGTTGGATTGTACGGTTCCGTCAAACTTGGGGGGAGCGAGATCGGATGGCCGAAAGGATTGTCAGTCTGCAGCACCTCCCACAGGACGTCGCGCAGGAATTCTGTGCAGGCGTCCCTGAACGTTCGTTCCGTGTGAGCGACGCCCACCTCTATTGTCTTCACGCTGCCCGTCCTGAGCAGCATGATGTCCAACTTCGTCCTGCCGGGCTTGAGACCTCTAACCTGGAATGTCACCCGCGGCGCGCGCACAGGCACATCTACAGGGTTCTCGTCGGGAACGGCAACATTCTTGTCGCGCGAACTGATTGCGAATTGCGTCGGCTGGCTGTCGCGAGGCCCCTTCGCGCCCATGAGACCCCCATAGAGTTCTAGAGTGACGGTACGCTCGGCGCCAACGATCAGGCTCATGCGCCTCGGATCGGGACGGAAATGGCCTACCTGTATCCAGTTCTCGCCTTCATATCGCTGCCCGTCGACATCGGCGGTCAGCCGGTAGAGCGCAAGTCCGCAGTCCTTACCGATGATCGACACCGCGCGGCCCAAAGGATACTGTGGAAGGGTGATGACCACCGACATGTTCGCGGTGCCACCGGCGACGCTCGCGACGCGTTCGTTGCTGTTAAAGATCTTGACGGCAAACTGAACCTTGGGAGGCGCGGAACTGGGTCGGGCTATGTGCATGATTTTTTGGGAGGGGCTCGGCATATAGACGAACGGCACGGTCATCGCCCGGGTTCCGGTAGGAGAGATCGTGTCGGACTGGGGATCGGGGGTCTTAATGTGGTCGATACTCCTGCCGTTCGGGAAGGTTTCCGGCGAGTTCGCGTGGGCGCGTACCCAATCGTTCGCTTCCTCATCAGAGACCTGGCCATTGTGATCAGCGTCGGCGGCGTCGTTCTCCTTCGCTTTGATGATCGCCTCCATATAGTAAGTCCCACCGCGGCCCTTCTGGTAAGCCACTTCGGTCTCGCTGGAGGCGGTGAGCACCGAGCCGTCGAAGCCGAGTCCCTGTATCCAGCGCTTCACCCATCCGGCGTAGCAGGAAATCTGGAGGATGCAGAGTTTCACTTTGCCGAGCGGCTTGAACAGGTCGACGTATTCCTGGGGACGCAAGATCTGCGTACTTCCCGGTACGCTGTCGCTGGCGACAACGACCCCTTTGCCGGCTTCCGATAGGACTCCGTGAGCGATAAACGTAAAGTAGAGCTTCTGACAGTTCTTGCCGGCGAGGGACCTGATGAGCTGGGCGAGCTGGCTCTTGCTCACCGGCGTCAGTCTCACGGTGTTGCCTTGCTTGACTCCGTTCGTGATAATGCGGTCAGAAGCTACGAGTCCCTTGTCCCGCAGAAATCTCGCATGGTTAATGATATCGGCCGGACCCGCAGAGGCGCCGGGGCCGAAGACTAGCAGGGCGCAGGCGTCGGCGGCGTCGGCGCGATAAGAATTCGCCGGCGCGGGGTTTGCTGCGAGCGTCGTGAAGGCGCCGTCGGGCGCGGCGACTTCTGCTTCGGTCGGAATCGCAAGCGAATGCACCCGCGGGTCCCCGGGCAGGTGCACTTGCGGCCACGAGTGCGCTGCGCGGACTACCGCGTCACGCATCACATCGGGGCCGGCCTGAGCGGCATCGATCACGACGAACCGGGCGGGGTGCCCGAACAGGGCGGAGGGGATGTCGTCGATCCACACGAGCCACGAGGGCTGCTCGATGACAAGGGGAAACACCCGCGCGGAGGGAGTCTCGGGCCATGCCGGGCTGACGACGGAGCCGGCCGGCAGCAGCACCGGCCCCTGCACGAGGACGCTCCGGCCTATGATTTCGTTGTCCGCCTCGAGCCACCGCTGAACTCCGGCTTTCAGCGCTGTCGGGGCCATCGCGGCATCGGGCGGCGCGGGCAGGTTGGTGAAGGCGAACGTAGTCTGGGCGGCCGAGCCCTCGACGCTCACGCCGACGAGAAATACGCCCGGGATTTCGTTCGTTACGAAAACAGCGGTAACTGTTCCCTGAGCGTCCGACTCAACTTTGATCACCCGCTGACCAGGCTCGGTGGAGTCAGGAAACGTGCCGCTCGCGCCTTGCGCCGGCGCGGTGAATTGGAGCGTTATGCCAGGCAACGGGGTGCCGTCGGCGCGCTGTACGAACGCCGTGAGCTGCTGCGACGTGCCGGGGGCGACAACAAAGCTGTTGACGTTCTCGACGGCGCGCACCTCGATCCGTGACGCTTCTGCGGCAACGGTAGACAGGCAGGAAACCAGTAAAACAACCAAGCTCAGACAGAGCCAGCGCGAGAATTCCCAGGCAGCATTGCAGTTCACATCCCCCCCGCGTTGTCATCCGGCAGGCCCCTCCCAGCGGTGAAATCCCAGCCCGCCGAGCCAGGTGTCTCTCAGGAGTCTACTCCTGACTTATTGGCACAATCAGTCTATGTGGTAGGCGGGAACACTGTCAAGTTTTCACCCGTGATTGTTACAGCAATGCGAGAAGTTCTTGTTCGGAGAAAGCAGAAAGTTCCTGGTGACAGCCGCGAAGCTGGAGGGATGGGGCGATTACCGATGAGCCAGGAGGAACAGGCCCGGCTCCCCAGGTGGAGACTTTCGGGACGGCGTTCCAGACGAACCGGGCTATGAGGCGGCGAGGCAGTTCATGGATCTCGCGGCAGATGGCGTTGCCTGGCTCGATAGACTGCGCGACGCGCTCTGCCGCGGGGATGGCCCTGTCCCCGCGCAACTCCTCCGCGCACTCCGCGACATCGAAGCCGGCAAGATTGCCTGGAAGCCGAACAGCTCGGCACTGCTTACTGAAATCAACTCCTATCTCGTCCCAGTTTGCGGGACGGACCAGGACTGCGCCCGGCGCATGTATTTCACCGCCGGAGGCCAGCGGCGCATGCTCAAAGAGAGACCGGAGATGCTTCGGTGGTGGTATGAGAGCGTTACGGGGACCCAGGTTCGGTCTTCCAGCGTGTCGGCGCTCGCTGAGATTACCCAAAGCCAGTTGGAGCCCGTGCAGCGGGACCTCTTGTATCTCACGGACACTCTTGCTCGGCGTCTCGGCGCGCTGGGGTTTTCCCTCCCCCGGGCCCCGTCGTTCGGAGACCGGGGCGGGTTGGGCTGGTGCGGCGTGACTTACGGCAACGCGCTACTCATCGACGACACGCTCTTCGTTCCAGCTTTCGGTTTGGAGCGTCCGGAGCAGCGGATCCTCGATCACCTGCTCGAGAAGCTCCCCGAGGGGCTCCGCCTGGTTCCTGTGCCGGCCCGCTATTCGCTCCTCCACGCCGGGGGATCCACTGCCGGGCGGGGATCGTGAGACGCTAAGAGGAAAGCCAAATGAGACGGACCTTTTCTGTGATTGCTCCGAGGTTGCTGGCCGCGGGCTTGACCGTCGTGACGGCGGCCCGAGCGGGGAATCCGCCGTGGCGCACCGAAGCCCCCGAGGCCCATGGGCTGGACAAGGCGAAGCTCGACGCCGCCCGGGACGCGCTGGCGCGGCGCGACACCAAGAGCTTCCTGGTAGTGCGCGACGGGGTGATTGTCTATGAGTGGTATGCGGCGGACCACGGCCCGCAAAAACGGCACTACACCGCGTCGCTGGCCAAGGCGCTGGTGGGCGGGATGTCGCTCCTGGTGGCGCTGAGCGACGGGCGGCTGGATCCGGACGATCCGGCGTGGCTCTATATACCGGCCTGGCGGGACGATCCGCTCAAGTCGCGCATCACGATCCGCCATCTGGCGACGCACAGCTCCGGCATCGAGAACGCCGAGCAGGACGGCATCCCTCACATGGAACTGCCCGGCTGGAAGGGCGTCTTCTGGCGCAAGGATCCGGACCCCTTCCGGGTGGCGATCCACGACGCCCCGGTGCTGTTCCCGCCGGGTACGCGTTACGCCTACAGCAATCCGGGCATGGCGGCGCTGGCCTACGCGGTGACGGCGAGCCTGCGCGGGTCGCGATACGAGGACATCCGGAGCCTGCTGCGGGAGAGGATCATGGAGCCGGTCGGACTGAGCGAAGAGGAGTGGTCGATCGGCTACGGCCAGACGTACGAAGTGGACGGGCTGAAGCTGGTGGCCAACTGGGGCGGGGGCTCGTTCACGGCGCGGGCGGTGGCGCGGGTCGGCTGGCTGATGCTGCGCCGGGGCAACTGGGCCGGCCGGCAGTTGGTCGATCCGGGCTGGGTGGACCGGGTGACGGCCTACGCCGGCATGCCGCTTCCGGAACGCACCAAGACGAATCCGCAACCCGGCTCGGGGTTGGCCTGGTATACGAACTTCGATCATGTCTGGCCGAAGGCGCCGCCGGATACGATCGCCGGGGCGGGGGCCGGCCAGCAGGTTCTGGTAGTGATCCGGAGCCTGGGGCTGGTCATCGTGCGGAACGGCGGAGGGATGACGGCGCCGGAGTCGTTCTGGGGCGGGATCGAGGAGTTGGTGATCAACCCGGTGCTCGCGGCGGTGAAGGGCTACACGCCGGGGGCGGGCCTGCGGGAGAAGGCGCCGTACCCGCCGAGCCCGGTGATCCGCAGCGTGCACTTCGCCGAGCCGGCGGCGATCGTCCGGCGGGCCTGCGGCTCGGACAACTGGCCGCTCACCTGGGCCGACGACGGCAACCTCTACACAGCCTACGGCGACGGGTGGGGATTCGAGCCCAAGGTAGGGGAGAAGCTGAGCCTGGGTCTGGCGAAGATCCTGGGCTCGCCTACCGACTTTCAGGGGATCAACATCCGTTCGGCGACCGGCGAGCAGCGGGGCCAAGGCGCGCGAGGCAAGAAGGCGAGCGGGATGCTGTTCCTCGACGGGCGGCTCTACATGTGGGTGCGCAACGCCGGGAACTCCCAGCTTGCTTACTCAGAGGACTACGGCAAGACCTGGCGCTGGGCGGATTGGAAGTTCACCACCAGCTTCGGCCACCCGGTGTTCCTGAATTACGGAAAGAACTACGCCGGGGCGCGGGACGGGTACGTCTATGTCTATTCCCACGACAGCGACAGCGCCTACGAGCCGGCCGATCGGATGGTGCTGGCGCGGGTACCCAAGGACCGGATCCTCGAGCGGGCGACTTACGAGTTCTTCGCCGGGCTGGAAGACGGCCGGCCGAGGTGGACCAGGAACATCGCGGAGCGGGGAGCGGTGTTCCTCAACAAGGGCAAGTGCTACCGGTCGTCGGTCAGTTACAACCCGGGGCTGAAGCGCTACTTCTGGGTCCAGCCGCTGCCCGGAGACGCCATCCGCTACACGGGAGGGCTGGGGATCTACGATGCTCCGGAGCCGTGGGGGCCTTGGACGACGGTCTTCTACACGGAGCACTTCGACGTCGGCCCGGGCGAGAACGCCCACTTGCCGGTGAAGTGGATGAGCGCCGACGGGCGGGACCTGTACATGGTCTCTTCCGGGGACGACTGCTTCACGGTCCGGCGGCTGCGGCTGGCGGTTGTGGGAAGCGAACCGTGAGGCCGATCCCGGGCCCCGCGGCGGAGGGGGACTCAAAGCGGCGCCGTGCCGGGAATGCCGGCCGGAGGGGCAGTATTTGGGAGCGATGGGCTGGGAAGAGCGCATCAGTAGCCACCGGCCTCCTACGGGCAGGGAGAAAGTCTTACGGATTCCGGGGATTCAAGCCGGGGGAAGTTCGCTGCGGTTGGTGGCCAGGGACGGAATCGAACCGCCGACGCCAGCCTTTTCAGGGCTGCGCTCTACCAACTGAGCTACCTGGCCACCGTAGCCGTTCTGGAAGTAATTTTAGCAGAAGCGGCGCGGGGCGGTACAAGAGGGCGCGGGGCCCAGCCGGGCGCGGCGGATAGCGGACATGGGGAACGGGCCGGCGGCAGAGGGGCGGGCGGCGCGCCAGGGCCGCCGCCTGGGACAATAAGAAGAGGATGGAGGAAGGCTTATGCGTTGGGTGGCAGGGCTGCTGCTGGCCGCGGCGCCGGCGCTGGCCGGGGGCTTCTGGAACAAGAAACCATTTCCCGGCTGGAGCCGCCAGCAGGTGATCGAGCTCCTGACGCGTTCCCCCTGGGCGGAGAGTGAAACGGTGCTGTTCGACTTCCGTGAGGCGGGTCCGCAGCGGCCGGTGACGTGGAAAGACCTGGGCGTGCCCGGTAACGGACAGGGGCCGACGATCACCGGCGGCAGTCCGGTAGGCGGCATCGGGGCCCCGAAGACGAAGGACAAGATTGAAGCGCAGATCAACGTCCGGTGGTCCAGCGCGCTGCCGGTGCGCCAGGCCACGGCGCTGACGAAGTTCGGCCGCGAGGGGCTGGAGGAGCCCGGAGCCAAAGAGCTGCTCGAAGACCGGCCGAAGTTCTATGTGCTGGAGATCTCGGGGGTGCCGGCGGCGGTAGCCTACTCCGGCATACCGGTGATGCAGGCGGACTTGTACCGGGACTTGCGTCTGGTGACCGGCAGGGGCCGGGCCATCCGTCCCGAAAGCGTCTACATCACCCCCAAGGGGGCCACGCTGAACATTGCGATCCGTTTCCGCAAACACCCGCCGATCACCCTGAAAGACAAGACGCTCGAGATCCGCATCCAGTACGACCTGCTGAAGATCAAGCGTAAGTGGAAGCTCCGGGAGATGGTCTACCGGGGCAAGCTGGAGCTCTGAGGGCCGCCTTCAACGAAACTCGCCGTGGTCGTAGCGCGGCCAGAAGATCTGGGGCGGCATCCGGTTCTCGAAGGTGGTCCCGATCTCGCGCAGGGTGGGCATGTTACGGGCGATCTCGAGCCCTTTCTTGATGTTGGCGGGGGTGAAGATGAGGCGGGTGAGGCGGAGCTCCTTGATGGGGGTCAGGTCGGTAACCGGCGTCTCGGCGATGTGGAGCCGCTCCAGGGTCCGGCTGATGGCCAGCGGTTTGATGTCGGCGACGCGGGTGCGATGCAGGGTGAGGCTGACCAGCGGGCAGAGCCGGATCGGGGTGATGTCGGAGACGGGCGTCTCGTTGAGCCAGAGCATCTGCAAAGGCATACCGCGGAGCGGCGAGAGGTCGGTTACGAGGGTGCCGAAAAGGTTCAACTCCACCAGGGGCATGCCGGAGAGAGGCGAGAGATCGCGCACCCGGGTGTTGTTGAGGTAGAGCTTCACCAGTCTCATGCCGCGCAGGGCAGAGAGGTCGGTGACGGCGGTGTCTTCCAGGTAGAGCTCCACCAGGGGCAGGTTGGCGAGCGGAGCCAGGTCCGAGACATCCGTGCCGCGGAGGTCGAGCACGCGCAGATCCATGTCGGCCAGCGGTGAGACATCGGTGACGTTGGCGCCCGTAAGCTGCATGGAAACGACGCGACCGAGTTCGATCTCGAACAGCGCCCGGCCGTTGTAGTTTGGGTTTTTGGATTTTAGCGCGGCGTGGACGTCCTCGGGGGTCCACTTGCCGCCGCGGCCGGGGGAGTGGCTGCAAGCGGCGAGAAGAAAAAAGAGCACGGCGGCGGTGAGGGCTGCGGCCGGGCGGAAGGTGCGGTGTTGCATGAAAACTCCTCACTCACTCTACACCAGCGGCGGCGGAGGGAACCGGCGCAGGAAGCCGAAGAGCGGAGCCGGCCAGCCAAAGAAAACCCGGGGGCAGCCAGCCAATTGCGGGCTCTGTGTTGACGAGGCGTCCCGGCGCCGGCAACTAGCCGCAGTCCCCGCATTTTCTGGGGTTGGTCGGGCGCCCCGGCGCGGGCAGTTGCCAGCAGTCTATGCATTTCCCAGACTCCACTTTGCACGAGGGGCGGAACCAAGGAGGAGCCTAGCGCCGGAGCCCGGCCACGAGGCGGCGGGGGTCGAGGAGCAGGTCGAGGGCGGCTTCGGCCCCGTGGAGGAACAGGTTCGCCGCCTGGATGGCCTCGACGGCGCAGCCTTCCCCGTTGTCCACGGCGATGGCAAGGCCTCCGGCGGCGCGGACGGCGGCCAGCATCAGGCGGTCGTTCATGCCGTTGCCGAAGGCGGCGGTCTCGCGGAGGCCGGCCGAGTGGACGAAGGCGTGCTTCTGGAGGTCGTGGTCCCGGGCTTCGAGGATGTGGACCTGGAGGGGCAGGCCGGCCAGTTCGGCGGCGGCGGTGCCGAAGGTGTCAGAGGTCAGGACGATGATCTCGAGGATCCCAGCGAGGCGCACGATCCGCTCGCGGACAACGGCGCTCAAACGGCCGGCGCAGGAGAGCGTGCCGGAGTAGTCGGACACAAGGCGGCGGATTACGAGTTCACCCCGGCCGGGGATGTCCACGTGGATGCCCGGTCTGTCCATGCGGCTTTCAGTCCTTTCCAGTGAGCCGAAGGGCGGTCCGGAGGCCGCCGGCGCACTGGATGCCGGGGATGAAGAAGCGGTCGAGGAACTCCTGATCGGAGCCTTGAAACGAACCGGGGCCGGTGAGCAGGCGGACGGCATGCGAAGGCGCCAGCGCAGCCGCGAAGAGTGCCCAGACGGCGGCGTCGCCGGAGCCGGCGAGTTCGAGGTCCTTGTAACCCTGGGAGCGGAGCCAGGCGAGGGCGGTGAGAATATCCTGGACGCGGCAGGCGTCGTCGGAGAGGTTGAAGGTGTAGAAGTGCTGGTGGGAGCGGTCGCGGGGGGCGATGGCGCGGCCGGTCTGGAAGGCGTCGATGGCCAGGACAGTGCGGCCGGCGGAGATGGCTCGGCGGGCTTGAGAGGAAGCGAGGGCCGCCTCGGCCCCGTCCGGGTGAAGGACGAGGGTGGCGGCGGTAGAGGAGCCGGGCCGCAGCAGGCCGGGGACACGGTCGCCCACTGCGGGCCGGGAAAGGACGACGGTCTCACCGTCCTTCTCGGAGACCACGCGTTCCGGCCAATCGGCCTTGACGGCCAGCTCGAGCAGGGAGCGCAGGCGGTCCGGATCTTCGATCGCCTCCACGCGGCGCCGTACTAAGTCGCGCCAGCGGGCGAAGAGCTCCTGGTAGCCGACGGCGTCGCGCGGACGGGGACGGCCGTAGAAGACGAGCAGGTCCGGCGGTTGTTCGATGCGGGTGGATTTCTCCTGGATCGAGGCCGCGTCCGGCCGCTTCAGAATGTGTTTGGCGAAGAAGCGGTAGACGGCGACGCGACTGTCCTGGTTGTAGTTGTGCGGGGCGTCGAATTGGACGGCCTCGACCATCTCCGGCTTGCCGTAGAGCGCGTAGACGCTGCGAACGTCGGGGAACTCCTCCTTCGGGACGTTGCGGGTCCAGTCGCCGGTGGCCGAGACGATCAGTTGCGGCTTGGGGGCCATCATGGCGGCGAACTCGACGTTGTAGGCGCCGACGCGGAGCCCCGGGGCGTTCTCGCAGACGCAACCGCCTTGCATGATGGCGGAGACCATGTTCACCGGCGCGGAGGCGGCGAGCCGGTCGTCCACGGCGGCCAGAAGGAAGGTCTGCGTGCCGCCGCCGGAGGCTCCCGTGATGGCGATGCGGGAGCGATCCACATAGGGAAGTGACGAGAGGAAATCCAGGGCCCGGATCGAGTTCCAGAGCTGGAGCGAGAGGGGGCCGAAGTTCCAGAGCTTCTCGCGGCGGCCGGAGAAGCGGTGGGGGGAAGGCGGCGTGTCGTTGTAGCCGATCATGTCGTAGGAGAAGACGACGAAGCCGAGCAGGGCCAGATTGGCGGCGAGCCGCTGGCTGGAGCCGAGGGGCTGGTTCTCCAGGCGGCCGTAGTTCCAGTGGCCGTGGGGCTTGAGCACGGCGGGGAAGGGCCCGTCGCCGGTGGGCCGGTAGAGGTTGCCGGCGAGATAGGAACCGGGCAGGGTGTGGATGAAGACCTTCTCGATGGTGTAGCCCTCGCGCTCGATGCGGCCGAAGATCTCCGGGCGCAGCGGGACGCGCTCGGGCTCGGGCAGCAGGCCGGCGGCGAAGAGGATCTGGCGGCGGAGGTGTTCCCGGCGGGCCTGCCACTGTTCCAAGGAATCGTAGCCGGGAAAGGTGAAGTGGGTGTCGGTGTTCGGGATGTTCGTGTTCCGGGAGTCGGCGCCGGGCACCTGGGCGGAGAGGCTGAGGACGAAGAGCACGGCAGTGAGCCAACGCATAGAAACGAGCATAACGTCAGAGCTCCTGGGCCGCAAGATTTGCTAACTTGAATAAAACATTTGTAATTCTGATTGTATATAATCAGGGATGCGGAGGGCCGGAACGAGGAAGGCGGGCAAAGTTTTGGCCGGCCGGCGCCGATATGGAGGACGAGTGATGCTGGACGAAGCATATGAAGCCGAGTTGATCCTCTACCGCTTCAACCGGCTGATGCGCGAGCTGCTGAACGGCACGATGAAGCGCAATACTTTCCAGCCTTGGGAGATCGAACTGCTGCTGGACATCGAGGCGTGCAAGCTGAAAGGGCCCGCCCGGTGGCAGATCCTGCGGCAGTATCAGCGGGCGGTGCAGCGGGACATGGAAGATGGGGCCGCGCGTCCGATGAAACTTTCCGAGTACCTCTCCAGGCGCCGGCGGAAACGGCCCCGGACGGCTGTCGAAGCCTAGGGGTCGGCGTAAAGAGGAAGCGCAAGCAGGCGGCGGCAGGGGGAGGAGCCGCGAGCGGACGGTTCAAGGCGCCGGTGACTTCTCGGCTTCGACGTCGATCACCTCGTGGTAGTACAGCAGCCGGCCGCAACTCTCGCAAACCATCGGCTCGGTGGCGTGCCTCAAATCCTGGAAATACTGGGGGCGGAAAGCGATGTTGCAAGCCGAGCAGCGGCCGCTGGTGCCTTCGGCCAGCACGGGGTAGCCCAAGCGCTTGCGGATGCGCTCGTAGGAGGCGAAGATCTTGGGATTCAATGCAGCGGCAACGCGCTTGCGCTCTTGAATCGTCTCCTTGAGTTGTTCCTGATCGGCGGCGGTCTTACGGCGCGCCTCGTCCTTTTCGCGGTCCACCTGTTTCTGTTCTTCGGCGAGCGCCGCCTCCGCTTGCTTGACGGCGTCGATCAGGGGTTCGGCCTCTTCCATCAGCTCGAGAATGCGGTCTTCGGCTCTCCGAATCTCGGTTTCGGCATATTCGATCTCGTGTTGGAAGGCCCGGTACTGCTCGTTGGTACGGGCCTCGAGCATCTGGTCTTTCAGACGGGAGATCTTCCGTTCCTGGAGTTGGATCTGGCCTTCGAGTTGCCGGCGTTCCTTTTCGTTGGCGGCAAGGGCGGCCTGGTCGGCTTCCAGGCGGCGGCGGTGAGATTCGAGCTGCTTCTCGATTTCGGCGATGTGGTGGGGCAGGGCCGCGATTTCACGCTTGAGGGCGATGATCTTCTGGTCCAGGCTTTGAAGTTTCAGTGCCAGTTCTACGTCGGGCCCCATTCGATTACTGGATTTTACCACGGCGTCCGGGCGCCCATTTTGCGAGAGGTCCGGTGACCGCGGAAACAGCGAGCTCCAGCTCCGGCACGCGCATGGCGCGGCAAAGCCCGTAATAAAGCAGTACGCCGGCGGGGATCGAGACGGCGAGTTCGGCGATATTGCCCCAGCGGGAATCGCCGGCGAGCTCGAGGAGCCGGCGGTTCAGGATCCAGACAAAGACGCCCATTGCGCCGGAGGCGGCGAGGACGCGCACGGTGGAAGAAGCCAGGTTGCGGCCGTAGATGCCGTCGATGCGGTTCCGCAAGATGGCGAAAAGGATGAGGAAGCCCACCAGAGCGACGGCGGAGGTCGAGAGGGCCAGGCCGGCATGGGCGAGGCTGGTGTAGCGGAGCAGGGTAATGACCGCGGCCAGGTTGACGGCGATCGAAAAGAGGCTCACCATCATCGGCGTGCGGGAATCGCCAAGGGCGTAGAAGGCCGGCGCCAGCACTTTGATGGCGGAGTAGCCGGCGAGGCCCACGGCGTAGCAAGACAGGGCCAAAGCGGTCTGCCGGGTGTCATAAGGTTGGAAACGGCCGCCCTGGTAGATGGTGGCGATCATGGTGCGCCCAAGCACGATGAGCCCCACCGAGGAAGGCACGGTCAGCAGGAAGACCATGCCGAGGGAGCGCGAGAGCGTCCGCCGGAACTCGTCGAGACGGCCGGCGGCGGCGCTGCGGGAAATCGTAGGCAGCGTGGCCGAAGCGATCGCCACGCCGAAAACGCCCAGCGGCAGTTGCATAAACCGGAAGGCATAGCCGAGCCAGCTCACCGGCCCGTCGGCCCCCCGGATGGGGTCCTCGATGCGTGAGGCGAAGTTCGTGTTGACCATCACGTTGATCTGGACCGCGGCGACGCCGATGATGGCCGGCCCCATCATCTTGATGATCCGCTGCAGTCCGGAATCGGACCAGTTCCAGCGCAGGCGGAAGCGGAAGCCCTCTTTCCGCAAGCTGGGGACTTGCCAGGCCAGTTGCAGCATGCCGCCGCAGACGACGCCGAAGGCCATGCCCTCGATCGGGCTGATACCCAGGTAAGGCCCGGCCCAGAATCCCAAGGCCAGCCCGGAGAGCAGCGAACCGACGTTGAAGAATGAGGAGGCGAGCGACGGCACGGCGAAGCGGCCGCAAGAGTTCAGCATGCCCATCGCCTGGGCGGCCAGGGCGACGAAGAGCAGGAACGGGAACATGATGCGCGTCAAGCGCACCGCCAGCTCGTACTTTCCCGGGACGGCGTGGAAGCCGGGGGCCAGCAGATCGACGAGCAGCGGGCTGGCGAGGATGCCGAGCAGGCAGAACCCGCCGACGATGGCGATGATGGCCGTCGAAACGAGATTGGCCAGGTCGGCGGCGGCCCGGCGGCCCCGGCGGCTCAGGTACTCGGTGAAGGTGGGGATGAAGGCCGACGAGAGCGCCCCTTCGGCGAAGAGGTCGCGGGTCATGTTGGGGATGCGGAAGCCGAGCAGGAACGTGTCGTAGGCCATGCCGGCGCCGAAGAGGCGGGCCATGACGATTTCGCGCACGAGTCCGGCGACGCGGCTCAGCATCACCGCGGCGGAGACGATACCCGCGGAGCGTGCCACGTACTGGCTGGGTGTCAGCTCCTGCTCTTCTGAGTTCAGCGCCTGCACTCCCGCGGAACGGTCCGGGCCTGGAGAAGAGCCTTTAGCCGGACTGTCCATAATAGGTCAGAAATCGGGCGGCTGCCTTGATTCCCGTATAGAAGTTGAACAAGCTGAACTTTTCGTTGGGCGAATGGAGCCCGTCGTCCGGCAGGCCGAGGCCCATCATCACCGTGGGGATTTCCAAGCGCCGGGCGAAATCGCCGACCACCGGCACCGAGCCGCCGGAGCGGATGAAGACCGTTGGGCTCCCGAAGGCTTCCGCGAGGGCTTTGGCGGCAGTCTGGATCGCCGGGTGCGAAGGATTCACCGACACGGCGGGGCTGGCGGCCAGAACCTTCACTGCCGTGCGGATGCCACGGGGTGTATTGGCGTGCACCCAATCCTTGAACTGGGCGACGATGCGGTCCGGATCCTGCCGGGGCACGAGGCGCAGGCTCACCTTGGCCGTGGCCTTCGCCGGAATGACGGTCTTCGAACCGGCTCCCGTGAAGCCGCCGGCGATGCCGTGGACCTCGAAGGCCGGCCGGGCCCAGACTCGCTCCAGCACGGAGAAGCCCGGTTCTCCGATCAAGGCCGGGGCGCCGACCTCCTTTTCCAGGAACTCCTCCTCGCGGAAGGGCAGCTTTTCCCAGCTCTGTTTCTCCTCCGGCGCGGGCGGTTCGACGTCCTCGTAGAAGCCGGGAATCCGGATGAAGTCGTTCTCGTCCCTGGCCTTGGCGAGAAGCTGAACGAGGCCGTAGACGGCGTTCGGGGCGGCGCCGCCGTAGAGGCCGGAGTGCAGATCGCGGGCCGGTCCCGAGGCCGAAATCTCCAGATAGACCAGGCCGCGAAGACCCGTACACAGTGAAGGCATCCCCTCGGCGTACATCGCCGTGTCCGAGACCAGGGCGGCATCGGCGCGAAGCCTGTCTCTGTTGCCGGCCACGTAGCGGGCGATGGAGGCGCCGCCCACCTCCTCTTCGCCTTCGATCAAGAACTTCACGTTGACCGGCAGCGATCCGGTGACCGCCCGCAGCGCCTCGACCGCCTTGATGTGGGTGTACATCTGGCCCTTGTCGTCGGCGGCTCCGCGAGCGTAGAGGTTGCCGTTGCGGACGGCGGGTTCGAACGGCGGGCTTTCCCACTCCTCGAGCGGATCGGGCGGCTGGACGTCGTAATGGCCGTAGCAGAGCACCGTCGGCTTGCCGGGCGCGCCCAGCCATTCGCCGTAGACGAGCGGATGCCTCTCGGTAGGGATGACCTCGACGTTGTCGAGGCCCGCCTCGGCGAGCCGGAGGGCGACATGATCGGCGGCCTGCTGGACGTCGGCCTTGTGTTCAGGCAAAGTGCTGATGCTGGGGATGCGCAGCAGTTCCATCAATTCGGCGAGGAACCGCTCGCGGTTCTCTTCCACGTACTGGTCCAGGTTGGCCGCCATGAACCCTATTCTCGCACTCCCTGGGTGGACGAGCCGCACCTGCACGGGGGCGGGCCGGCGTTTCAGGACTGCCAGGCCGGCCGGCCGGTGAGCCTCCGGGCGACTCAGCCCAGACCGGTGGCCTTTCCGTGGAACGCCTGTTTCCCCCTCGCCTCGTAGGCTCGCGAAGACCGGCCTCTGGCAGGCGTCTGACACGGTAGGATGCGTGAAGGTGATGGACAATGCTGAAAACGGTGGACGCGTTCCTCCGGGCCACGCTGGTGATCGGTCTCTGCGGGGCGCCGGCTGCTCCGGCGGTGGGCGGCGGAAGGGAGCCTCCCGCGCTTGAAGTCGACCTCTCCCGTGGCTGGCGCGTACTACAGGACGTTCACGACCTGGGCGAGAAACTCGAGATCTACCGGGAGAAGTTCCATCCCACCGCCATCGGACCGGCTGTCTCCGAGTGGGAGCCGCTCGAGCGGCTGGTACATCTGCAACTGCTTCTCGCGAAGAACCCATACTTCGGGCGGGAGCTGAGGTATTTCAACCAGCACCCTTGGTGGTACAAGCTGGAATTCGGCCTTCCAGCCGGCGCCGAACCGTACGCGACGCTCCGTTTCACGGGAGCCGACTACTTCGCCAGGGTGTGGTTGAACGAACACTTGTTGGGCGAGCATGAAGGTTACTTCGCACCGTTCGAATTCGAGGTCGGGAAGCTGCTGCGAAGGGACCGGCCGAACGTTCTGGTGGTGAAGGTCTGGTCTCCCTGGGACGAGGAGGTTGTGCCGGGCAAGGAGAGGGCCCGCTTCTGGTCCGTAGTCCGCCGCCTGGTCAAGGGCACCTACGAGCATGCGGACACTCTGATTCAGCGGGACGTCAATCCGGTGGGTCTATGGGGGAAGGTTAGTCTCAGATTTCATGCCGGCGTGCGGTTTTCCGGCCGGGTGGGGATCCGGGTATCCCTAGACGGGCCCGAGCAGACAGCGCGAGTGCGTCTGAGGCCTTCCATCGTCGCCTTACGGAAGGCTCCCAGGCTTACGCTTCGGGCCCGCGTCCGCGAAGCGGATACCGGCATCGTGGCAGCCTCCACCGAACGGTCTCTGAGGCTGGATCCCGGCAGGGAGCAGGCGACCCTCGATTTGAAGATTGTCCGGCCCAAGCTCTGGAAGACCTGGGACCGCGGCCGGCCGGCGTTGTACCGCGCCACGATCGAGTTGATCTCCGGCGGCAAGGCACTCGACCGGGTCGAGGAGCGCTTCGGTGTGCGGACCGTTGGATTGAGGCGAACCGCCGGCGAGACAACCTTCTATCTCAATGGCAGGAGGATCTTCCTTCGCGGGACGAACTATTTTCCGGACGTCTACGTTTCCAACATGACGCGGGAGCGCTATCTTCGCGACCTGACCAACATCCGCCGCGCCGGGTGCAATGCCGTCCGCGTCCACGTCCACGTCGAGCAGGATGTCTTTTACGATCTCTGCGACCAACTTGGTCTGGCGGTGATTCAGGATTCGGGCCTGAATTGGACCCATCCGACGACCGAGGAGTGGAGCGAGCACGCCCTGAGAGTCGTCGGGGACATGATTCGCCGGCTTCGTAACCACCCTTCGATCATTGCTTGGATCCTGATGAATGAGCCTCCGGGGAAGAGCCGGGGGGAGATGATGACGCGGTCGCCGGGCCCGCAGCTTTACGTGGAGGCGAAGCGGCTGGACCCGGAGCGCCCGGTGATCAAGGGGTCCGGGGCTTCCGGCGACCTGCTCAGCGGGGACAGTCACAACTATACCGGGTCGCTCAACGCACAGACGAGGCACTACACCGAGATCTACGGCCAGAAGGAAAAGCTGAACACGGAATTCGGCTTCGATGCGCCGCCGGAAGCCTGGATCCTGCGCCGGGTCCCCAAGGTCTACCGGCGGCTCCAAGCGATCACCGACGAGATTCCTGCAATTCAGGAGTACCAGTATCGGCTCCTCAAGTACTTCATCGAGCACTACCGGATCACCAAGTACCGGCCTTGTTCCGGCTATTTCCAGTTCTTGTTCATCGACATATCTCCGCAGAGCTTCTACGGCGTTTACGACTGGTGGGGTTTGCCCAAGAAAGGATTGCGGGCGCTCGAGGAGAGCAACCAGCCGGTGGGGGTCTTCATGGAATACGCGGACCGGCCGGTGGCCCTATGGGCCGTCAACGACCTGCCCACGGCATGCCGTGGATGCCGATTGGAATGGCGGGTGAGCGACGATTCGGGGAAGGTGGTGGAGGCAGGCAGAGCGGCGGTGACAGTGCCGGCCGACTCGGCCGTCCGGGTCAGGCGCTTTTGTTTCTCCGTCGATCCGGCCGTTCGCTACCGTGTGGCTCTGGTGCTGCGGAATTCCAAAGGTGAGGCCATAGCCCGGAACCGCTATGAAGATCCTTTTCATCATCCTCCCCGGCCACCGGGGCACCCATCCCGGGTGAGTCATGAACTAGGGATGCGGCTATACAACGCCCCGTGAGAGCGGGAACGCCACGGTTGCAAGAGGCCGGCGCGACCTGGTCCGCGGCGTGCTGGGGGCGACGGGTTGCGCTCCCGGGAGCTGCCGCGGCGGCGCCGGACGGCCGAACATCCTGTGGATGATCGCCGAAGACCTTTGCCCCGACCTGGGCTGCTACGGAACAAAGATCTTCAGACTCCGGACCTGGACCGCCTGGCGAGCCAGGGCGTGCGCTTGACGCGGACCTTCGTCGCCGCCCCCGGTCTCCTGCCGGATTCTCCGCGTAACTTGCTCTCCGCTCGCCACTTGTACAGTGTCTCGACACGCCCCGCTTGCCCCACCGTGTTAGAACGAGCATGGAGGCTCGAGCGCCGGGAGATGCGCGTGAAAAGGAAAATGCCCGGCGCCGGGAACACCCGGCCGCGGCGTTCTCCGCCGCCCCGGGCGCCGCGTTTGGGTGGCTCCTCGGGGATGCCGGCGCCGGGTGGGGAAGGCCGCTGGAGTTCCCGCCGGCCCGGGGTCGCTCCGAGGCCGGACGGTGGGGCGCGGTCAGGCTGTCTTCGCTTTTTCTTTACGCATTCCACCACCCGCCGCGCGCTGCACGAACCGGCCGCGACGCGTCACACCTGCCTCCAATCACTTGAAAATAAATGGGTTCTCCTTTTCTTTCTCGACGCCAACTTTTTCGTTAGGCGTCACGCCCCGCATCAGGCTCCGCGCCGCCGGATTCCGCGCCGGCGTCCGGGCTGGTCCCGGTCTGCCGCCGCCATGGCCGGGCCAACCTTTATAATGGCTGCATGGAGCGCGCCTGCCGGGGGTTGGTCGGCCGGCCCGCCGCGGCCGCCGGTCCGGCCTGAATCCGTGCTCGAGCCGGGCGGTTTCCGAGGCCCGCTCTGGAATCTGCCAATGAAAATTCCCGCCGACGAATACTACCGGATCCGTAAGCTGCCCCCCTACGTCTTCGCCGTGGTCAACGAGATGAAGGCGAAGCTGCGGGCCGAGCAAAAGGACGTGGTCGATTTCGGCATGGGCAACCCCGACGGCCCCACGCCGAAGCCCATCGTCGAAAAGCTGATCGAGGCGGCGCAGAATCCCCGCAACCACCGCTATTCGCTCTCCCGCGGCATTCCGAATCTCCGGCTGGAGATCTGCAAGCGGTACCAGCGCCACTACGGCGTCGATCTCGATCCGGAGACCGAGGCCATCGTCACCATCGGCGCCAAGGACGCCCTGGCCCACCTGCTGTTCGCCGTCATCGGGCCCGGCGACGAGGTCGTCTCGCCCAACCCGGCCTACCCGATCCACCAGTACGGCGTGATCATGGCCGAGGGACACGCCTGCATGCTCGAGATGCGGGATCCGGCGGAGTTTCTCAACCGGCTCGAGCATCTCTACCGCACCTCGCTCATCCCGCCGCGGATGCTCCTGCTCTCGTTCCCCCACAACCCGACGACCCACTGCGTCGATCTCGACTTCTTCCGCGAGGTGGTGCGGATGGCCGCGCATCACGGCTCGATGGTCGTTCACGACTTCGCCTACGCCGACATCGCCTTCGACGGCTACCGGCCCCCGTCGCTGCTTCAGGTGGAAGGCGCCAAGGAGATCGGCGTCGAGATCTTCTCGCTCTCGAAGAGCTTCAACATGGCCGGCTGGCGCGTCGGCTTCTGCGTGGGCAACCCGAAGATGATCGCCGCCCTGGGCCGCATCAAGAGCTATCTGGACTACGGCATCTTCCAGCCCATCCAGATCGCCTCGATCATCGCTCTACGCGACTGCGAAGAGGAGACGGCCAGGATCTGCGAGGTCTACCGGCGGCGGCGCGACGTGCTGGTCGAGGGGCTCAACTCGGCCGGCTGGCTGGTGGATCCGCCGAAAGCGACCATGTTTCTCTGGGCGCCGCTGCCGGAGCGCTTCAAGCACCTCGGATCGCTCGAGTTCTCCAAGCTGCTGCTCACCGAGGCCCTCACCGCCGTCTCGCCCGGCATCGGCTTCGGCCCCATGGGCGAGGGCTACGTGCGGTTCGCCCTCATCGAGAACGAGCACCGCACCCGGCAGGCCATCCGCTCGATCAAGCAGTTCTTCCGGCGCCACCGCGAAGCCGCCTAGCCGGAACCCGTCTCAATCGACGAGCCCGAGCAGGCGCATCGCCGGGATCGAGAAGTGAAACCGCCGGAAGCAGCGCCGACAGCGGTACGGGGCGACGCCGGCGAGCCGAAGCAGCCCCTCGCGCAGGGACTTCACGCGCGACCGCCGCAGCGTGGGGGCGAAACAATGCGGACACAGCAGATTCCCGGCCGACTGCCCGGCTCCGCCTTCCTGATCCAGCCGAGCCGCCGTAGCGCCGGATAGGTTGTGGGTGTTCATCGCCATAGAGGTAGTGGCCTGCGGCGCCGCTCCGGCTCACGCTTTCTTCGGAAGCCCTCGTGGGCGCCGCCAGAGACTATACTTGGGGCGATGAAGCGGATCGTGCTCGACACGAACGTCTTGGTGGCCGGGGCCTACAATCCCGGCTCGGCCAGCCGGAAGATCGTCGAGGCCTGCCGCCGGGGACGCTTCCGACTCGTCGCCAGTCGGGCCTTGATGGCCGAGTACGAACGGATGCTGCCGCGAGCGATCCGGGACCGCGCGGCGCTCGAGGCGGCCTTCGCGGTGTTGCGGGAAGCGGAACTGGTCGAGCCGGCCGTGACGCCGGTGGCGATTCCCTCCGATCCAGAGGACGACAAGCTCTTCGCCGCCGCCTGGGCCGGTGGGGCCGAGGCGCTCGTCACCAACGACGACGCCGTGCTGCGCATCGACGGCGCCGAGGGGATCCGGGTGGTCCGCCCGCGGGAGTTCCTGCGGCTGGCCGGCGAGGCCGAAGACTGAGCGGCGGCCGGGGCGCGGCCGTCAGAACGTTCTCGCCTCGCGCGCGATGCGGTCGAGCAGCTCCGCCCGGCCGAACTTGCGGGCCAGCGCCTCGGCCCGCTTCAGGAAGGCCAGGGCGCGCCGCCGGTTGCCGGTTCGCAGGTACACGCGGGCGATCTCGAGAAGGTATTCCGGGGCTTGCTCGTCTTCGACCCGCGCCGCTTCTTCCAGAAGCCGGTAGGCCTCCGGATAGCGCTCCTGTTCGGCCAGCAGCCGCCCGAGCCGCCAGGCCGCTTCCCGGTAACCCGGCTGGCAGTCGAGGGCTTCGCGGTAGAGCCGCTCGGCTTCGTCCGAGGAGCCTGCCTGCTCGAGCAGGGCGCCGAGGCCGGTGAGCGCTTCCAGGTGCGCCGGGTTGAGATCGAGCGCCTCCCGGAAGGCCCGCTGGGCTTCCTGGTAGCGGTTCTGGGAGGCCAGAAGCCGGCCCCAGGCGGCCCGGGCGTCGTCCTCGGCGGGATCCAGCCGGATCGCTTCCCGGTAGTGCCGCTCGGCCGCGGCCGCATTCCCGAGCATCAGAGAGACAGCCGCCAGGCGGGCGTGGGCGGCGGCGCAGCGCGGGTCGAGCTTCAGGGCTCGGGCGTAGGCGCTTGCCGCCGCTTCGAATTCCCGGCGCTGCTCGGATTCGTAACCGCGTCTGAGGGCCTGCCACGGCCAGATCTCTTCGCCGAGGACCTCTTCGAGCCGGGGATCCGGCAGCTTCGGAGCCTGGAAGCGGTGGCGGCGGGCGAGCAGGAACTGGGCCTTCGCCTCCCCCGTCCGCCCGAGCGCCAGCGCCGCCGCCCCCCAGCCCCGGTGCGCCGCGCCGAAGGCGGGGGCCCGCTCGCAGGCGGCCTGGAACTGATCGAGGGCCTCGGCGGGCGCCTCCTGGGCCAGGGCCGAGCGTCCCAGCAGCCAATGGGCCCACGGGGCGGCGGCGTCAGCGCCGAGCAGGCCTTGGCAGATCTCTTCGGTCTCGACTCGATTGCCCATGCGCAGCGCGGTGAGCGCCAGCCGGAACCGCGCCGCTACGTAGTCCGGCTCGAGACCAAGGGCGTGCCGCAGCGTGGCCACGCCGGCGTCGTATTTGTTCTGGGCCAGTTGGACCACCGCCATCCGGTAGATCGAGGGGAAATGGTCCGGTCGGAGCAGGAACGCCCGATGGTAGAAGATCTCGGCCCGGGCGAGGTCCCCGGCGCGGTGGAGCAGGACGGCGATTCTCGCGTTGGTCTCCGGGTTTCGGGGATCGGCCAGGACGTCCTGGTAGGCCCGGCCGGCCTCCGACAGCAGAGGCAGGTCGCCGGCCTCGGGGATCTCCGGCAAGCCCCCGGACGTGCAGCCGGCGGCGGCCAGGGCGAGGGCGGCGAGAGCCGGGAGCAGCAGCCTGCGGCGGACCGTGGCGACCGTCATGTCCGTGGGGCGGGGGCCTCAGCTGGCGGCCATCCGGATCACCACCTTGCCGAAGTGCCGTCCGGCTTCCAAATGCTCGAGCGCCTGCGGGAGTTCGGCGAAGTCGAAGACCTTGTCGATGACCGGGCGCAGCTCGGCGGCCGCGATGGCCCGGTTCATCTCTTCGAACATCTCCCGGGAGCCGACGTAGATGCCGTGGACGCGGAGGGCCTTCATGAAGATCCAGTTCGGCGTGAACGTGCCCGGTCCGGCCAGCACGCCCACCAGCGAGATCGTCCCTCCGGCGCGCACCGCCCGCAGGGACTGCTCGAGGGTGCCGGCGCCGCCGACCTCGACCACCAGGTCCACGCCGCCGCCGGTCATCTCCCGGACCACCCGCCCCCACTCGGGCGTCTCCCGGTAGTTGACCAGCATCGCCGCCCCCATCTCTTTGAGGCGCTCGAGCTTGCCGTTGTCCGAGGAAGTGGCGGCTACCCTGGCCCCGGCCAGCCGGGCGAACTGCAGGGCGAAAACCGAGACCCCGCCCGAGCCCATGGTGAGCACCGTCCGGCCCGGCTGGAGCGCGCCGGCGGGGAACAGCGCGTTCCAGGCCGTCAGCGCGGCGCAGGGCAGAGTGGCGGCCTCTTCCCAGCTCAGGTGCGCGGGGACGCCGACGAGCCCGTCCTCGTCGAAGACGGCCAGCTCGGCGGCCACCCCGTCGATGGCTCCGCCGAGCGCCGACGCCCCGTAAGTTTCCCGGTAGGGGCCGGCCAGCCAGCTCTGCATGAAGAGGGCCGCGACACGGTCTCCCGGCCGGAAGCGCGTGACGCCCGGCCCGACGCCGGCCACCTCGCCGGCGGCGTCCGAGAGCGGAATTAGCGGCAGCTTCAGCCCGCGGCCGTAGCCGCCCCTGACGAGGATCAGGTCGCGGTAGTTCAGCGATGCGGCCCGGATGCGGACGAGAACCTGCCCCGGGCCCGGTTCCGGATCGGGCCGTTCCCGGAGCGCCAGCGAGCCGATTCCCTCCGGGGCCGCCAGTTCCCATGCCTGCATGTCTCGAAGTCTATCAGGTCTATCCGGAACCGGCGCAGGTCAGGCGAGCGGAGTGTTATCAGCATGTGACTTGTCCGGTGGAATTCGCATGTGGGTTGTCCGCCTGGCCGGAATGGATCGCCGCTCGCGCCCGGCCCTCTGCTACCCTGCGGTTGGAGCGATGGAGGGTCTCCGCTTCGCCTGCGTTCCCGGCTGCACGAACTGCTGCCGCCAGCGCGGCTTCGTCTATCTAACCGAGGATGACCTGCGCCGGGCGGCCGCCTATTTGGGAATGGAGCCCGAGGAGTTCGAAGCCCGCTACGTCTACCGCACCCGGCGGCGCCTGCGCCTGAGGAAGCCGCGGAGAAAGCAATGCCCGTTCCTGCTCGAGGACGGCTGCCGGATCCACTCGGCCAAGCCGACCCAGTGCCGCCTGTTCCCCTTCTGGCCGGAGCTGATCGAGGACCGGCACGCCTGGGAGGCCGCGGCGCGCTCCTGCCCGGGTATCGGAACGGGACCGGTGTACCAGATTGGAACGGCTCTCGGGATGGCCGAAGAGATGAAAGAGGCCTACCCGGCGCTCTACCCCCGAGGTTCGCGGGAGCGGTAGCGAGCCGGCGGGCCGCGGCTAACTTTCCGTCTTCTGTCAAATCTTCGTCGCCCGAGGGAGCCGCCGGGAGCGCCGTGGTGACGGGTTCGGCGCTCTGGCAACCTCCGTGCATGCGAAGATGCCGGCGATGCTGGACGGAATCGCAGTGAAGCTGGAGCACTACATGGATCTGCTGGCGGCGCGGCAGCGGCTGGTGGCCTCGAACATCGCCAACATGGATACGCCGGGCTACAAGACCCGGGACATCGACTTCCGGCACGAGTTCCTCGCCCGGGTGCGGGGCGAGGCGCCGGCGGTGATCGAGGTGGAAGGGCTTCCGGAGAAGAACGACGGCAACAACGTGAGCCTGGACCGGGAAACCCGGCTGCTGGCCGAGAACGCCCTGCGCTTCGGCGTGGCCTCGAACCTGCTGCGGGCCGAGGTCCGGCTGCTGCGGAAAGCGATACAGGAGGGACGAGGAGGATGAGTCTGTTTGCTGCGCTTGCGGTGAGCGCCTCCGGGATGGCGGCCCAGCGTTTGCGAGCCGGCCTGCTGGTCGAGAACCTGGCCAATGCGGAGACCACCCGGACGCCTGAGGGCGGCCCCTATCGGCGCAAGGACGTGGTCTTCGTGCCGGATCCGGAGCCGCTCGAGTTCAGCGAGGCCTTCCGCACTGCGCTCGAGGAGCCGCTCGCCGGGGTGAAGGTGGATGAGATCGTCGAGGACGCCCGTCCGCCGGAACTACGGTATCTGCCCGGCCATCCGGACGCGAACGAAGAGGGCTACGTCGCCTTTCCGAATGTAAACCCGGCCGAGGACATGGTGGACCTGTTGAGCGCCTCCCGTGGTTACGCGGCCAACGTGTCGGCCATGAGCGCGGTCCGGGAGATGATCCAGCGCTCGCTGGACCTGTTGAGGTGAGCCATGCCGGGACCGATTGCGCCCATAAACTCCACCTCGGCGCTGGCGGCGGCCGAGCGCGTCGCCGAGGCCGGCCGGTCGGAGGGGGGAGGCGAGGCTTTCGGCAAGGTGCTGGCCCGGGCGATCGGCAAAGTGGAGCGGTACCGCGCCGAGGCCGAGACGGCGGTGAATCAGTTCCTCTCCGGCGAGCGCGAGGATCTGCACAACGTCGCGCTGGCGGCGCAGCGGGCCGAGCTGGCCTTCGAGCTGTTCCTGCAGGCCAGGAACAAGGTGGTGCAGGCCTACCAGGAAATCATGAGGATGCAGGTTTGACCTGACCGGCGGCAATGGAACAGCTGCGGAAACTGATCGGCTCGCTGACGCTGAAGCAAAAGCTTTCTCTGGTGGCGGCGGCGGTGCTGGTGGCAGCCGCCCTCTACGGGCTGGCCCGCTGGAACCATGAGCGCCACTTCCGGCCGCTCTATTCGAGGCTCGCCCCGGAGGACGCCGGCCAGGTGGTGGCCCGGCTGCGCGAGCTGGGCGTCGAATACCGGGTCGAAGACGGCGGCGCCTCGGTGCTGGTGCCTTCTTCCCAGGTGGCGGAAGTGAGGATCCAGATGGCGGCTTCGGGGCTGCCCCGTAGCGGCCGGATCGGCTTCGAGCTGTTCGACCGCACGAACCTCGGCGCCACCGATTTCGCCGAGAAGGTGAACTTCCACCGGGCCCTCGAAGGCGAGCTGGAGCGCTCGGTGATGGCGCTGGCCGAAGTCGAGCGCGCCCGGGTCCACATCACCATGCCCCGGGAATCGATGTTCCGGGAGTTGCGCCAGCCGGCCAAAGCGAGCGTGATGGTGAAGCTCTACCCCGGGGCCCGGCTCTCGGCCGAGAACGTACAGGCGGTCTGCTATCTGGTCTCGAGCGCCGTGCAAGGTCTGGAGCCGGACGCCGTTTCAGTGTTGGACTTCCACGGCAAGCTGCTGAACCGGCCCCGGGGCGGCAGCGGGCTCGACGCGCCGGAGCCTTCAGAGGCTCTGATCGAATACCGGCGCAGCATCGAGCGGGACCTGCTGGCGAAGATCCGCCGGACGCTCGAGCCGGTGCTGGGCCCCGACGGCTTCCGCGCCGGCGTAACGGTGGAGTGCGACTTCTCGAGCGGTGAGCAAAGCGAGGAGATCTTCGATCCGGAGAAGTCGGTGATGGCCAGCTCGGAACGCACCGAAGACGTCAGCGACGGCTACTTCTCGAGCGGCGGGATCCCGGGCACGGCGTCCAATCTTCCCCGGCCCAAGAGCCGCCCCGGCAAGAAGCCTTCGGGACACGCCCGCCGCAGCGAACGGATCGCCTATCAAACGAGCCGGATCGTCCGCAAGGTCCGGTTGCCCCAAGGGAAAGTGACCCGGGTCTCGGTGGCGTTGCTGGTGGATCACCAGGTTCGCTCGGAGCGGCAAGGCGACCAGGTGCGCCGGGTGGTGGAGCCGGTTCCCGAAGAGCGGCTGAATGTCTTGCGGCAGCTGGTGGCCGCGGCGGTGGGGCTGAAACCGGAGCGGGGGGATCAGTTGATCGTCGAAACGCTGCCGTTCGAGTCGACGAGGAACTGGGAGCCGGAGGAAGCCGGCCCATCGCCGGATTCCGGTCTTCCGGTGCCGGACTGGCTCCGACCGTATCTCGAAGACCGCCGGATGATCCTGATCGGGGCCGGGGCGGCCGCGGTGCTGCTCCTGTTGGTCGTTGGCGGCGCCCTGTTCCGGTTGAAACGGCGCCGCAAGCGCCGGGCGCAGGTGAGCGTGCCGAAGGCGATCGAAGGGCCGGCTGAGGCAGCGCCCGGGGAGGGAGGCTCACCGGTCTCCGAGGTCCAGAAGCAGTTGGCCGAGCAGCTCGAGATGAAGAAGCGCTTGGAAGAGGAGGCGATCCAGCAACTCAAGCTGCCGAAAGTGAAGACAAAGAAGGTGGAGGTGCTGACCAAGCACCTCACCGAGGAGGCGGGCAAGGATCCGGCGGCGATGGCCCAGTTGGTGCGGACGTGGCTGAATGAGGAGGACTTGTAGGCGGCATGATTCGTAACGCCGGCATGGAGGACCGCATCAACGGGCTGCGCAAGGCGGCGATCCTGGTCGTCGTTCTCGGGCCCGAGGTGAGCAGCGAGATCCTCCGGCACTTGAGCGAGGACGAAGTGGGCATGATCAGCCGTGAGGTAGCGCTGATGGACGCCGTGGCTCCGGAGCAGGCGGAAAAGGTCCTCGAAGAGTGCTATCAAATGCACCTGGCCCACAGCTACGTGATCAAGGGCGGCCTCGACTATGCCCGGGCCGTGCTGCTGAACGCTTTCGGGCCGGAGCAGGCGCAGCGGCTCCTTGACCGGCTCGTCAAGACGCTGGGGAGCGAATCGGCCGGCTTCGATGCGCTGCAGAAAGCCGATCCGCAGCAATTGGCGAAATTCATCCACAAGGAGCATCCGCAAACGGTCGCCCTGGTGCTCTCGCACCTGAACCCAACGCAGGCCGCCGCGCTGCTGTTCTCGCTGCCGAGCGAGATGCGGGCCGACGTGGCGCTGCGGATGGCGAACCTCGACCAGATCTCGCCGGAGGTGGTCGGGAAGATCGCTTCGCTGATCGGGCAGAAGCTCAAGGCGCTCGGCGAGCTGAGCCGGGAGTCGTACGGGGGCGTCAAAGCCGTTGCCGAGATGATGAACCGGCTGGATTCGGCGACCAGCAAAGAGGTGCTGGAGGCCATCGAGGAGAGCGACTCCCAACTGGCCGAGCAGATCCGGCATTTCATGTTCGTCTTCGAGGACATGCTGCTGCTGAGCCAAGAGGCGATCAAAGAGGTGCTTTCCCGGGTGGACCGGAAGCTGCTGACGGTAGCGCTCAAAGGTACCAGCGACAAGCTGAAGGACCACTTCCTCGAGTGCATGTCGCAGCGGGGCGCCGAGATGTTGCGCGAGGACATGGAGGCGCTGGGGCCGGTGAAGATCAAGGAGGTCGAGGCGGCGCAACAGCAGATCATCGCGGTGGTGCGGCAGCTGGAAGCCGAGGGAGTGATCAGCCTGAAGGGTACGGTGGGCGAACAGTATGTCGTCTAAAGTCATCAAAGGAGGGCAAGCGGGTTCGGTGCGGCCGATGGCGTGGAAGAGGGTCGCCCCGGGGGACACAAACCCGGCAGGGGAAGGGACGGCGTTCTACGCCCAGGGGGAGGCCGGCGAGCGCCAGGCGCTGGAGGCGCGGCTGCGGGAGATGGAGGCCGAGGTGCGCCGGCGGGAGGAGGCGGCCTATCGCCGCGGTCTCGAGGAAGGGGCGGCGTCGGAGCGCGAGAAGCTGGCGGCCCCGCTGCGGGAGGCGGCCCAGCGGCTCGCTGCCCAAGTCCAGGAGCTGGCCGAGACCCGGGTGCGGGTGCGGCGGGAGGCCGAGGAAGACGTGGTCCGGCTCGCGGTGGCCATCGCCCAAAGGATCCTGCGGCGGGAGCTGAACACCGATCCGGCGGCGCTGCTCGGGCTGGTAAAGGCGGCTCTGGACCGGGTGGAAGCGAGGGAGGTGCTGCGGCTACGGGTAGCGGCGGCGAACACTGCCATGGTGGAGGACGCGCTGCGCGACGTCGAGATGCCGTCGAGATTCGAGGTGGTCGGCGACGCCGGGCTGGAGCCCGGGGCGGTGATCCTCGAGACGGTGCGCGGCGACCTGGACGCTTCGGTCACCACGCAGCTCGGCGAAATCGAGCGCGGGCTGACCGATCTGCTGAGGCAGCGCGGGATCTGAGGAGGCGCGAGGATGGGTCTGGACTACGTGATCGCCGGGCTGGAGAAGATCGACCCGCTGGTATGGACCGGCCGGGTGACGAAGATCGTCGGTCTACTGGTGGAGTCCGACGGGCCGGCGGCGGCGGTGGGCGACTTGTGCGAGTTCGCCGCCGCCGGCCGGCGCATCCGGGCCCAGGTGATCGGCTTCCGCGAAGGGCGGGTGCTGCTGATGCCGCTCGAGGAGATCGAGGGGCTGCAGGCCGGCGACCGGGTCTTCGCCCGCCGGGATGCCGGCCGCGTGGGCGTAGGCCCGAAGCTCCTGGGTCGAGTACTGAACGGATTCGGTGAGCCGCTGGACGGCGCCGGTCCGCTCGAGACTGTCGAGCGCCGGCCATTGTTCGCCACCCCGCCGGGTCCGATGGACCGGGAGCCGATCCGGAAACCGTTGGGCACCGGGGTGCGAGCGATCGACGCCTTACTGCCGTGCGGCAAGGGACAGCGCATCGGCATCTTCGGGGGCAGCGGCGTGGGCAAGAGCACGCTGCTCGGTTCGATGGCGCGCCACGGCTCGGCCGACGTGAGCGTGATCGCCCTGGTTGGAGAAAGGAACCGCGAGGTCAAAGAGTTCATCGAGGCGGACCTGGGTCCGGAGGGACTGGCGCGATCGATCCTCGTGGTAGAGACCTCAGACCGGCCGGCGCCCTTGCGTCTGCGCGCCTGTTTCGTCGCGCTGGCGATCTGCGAGTATTTCCGCGACCAGGGGGCCGACGTACTGCTGATGATGGATTCGGTGACGCGTCTGGCGATGGCCCAGCGGGAGATCGGGCTGGCGGCGGGCGAGCCGCCGAGCCAGAAGGGCTACACGCCTTCGGTCTTCAACCTGCTACCGAAGATTTTCGAGCGGGCGGGGAACTTCCGGCACGGATCGATCACCGGATTCTTCACCGTTCTGGTGGAGGGCGACGACTTCAACGAGCCGATCAGCGACGCGGTGCGGGCCATCCTTGACGGCCACATTGTCTTGTCCCGCGATCTGGCCGCCGCCGGCCATTACCCGGCGATCGACGTGCTGCAGTCGGTGAGCCGCCTCGCTTCGAAGCTCTTCACGCCGGAGCAGGCCGAGGCGGCGCGTAAGATCCGCGAGGCGCTGGCCACCTACCGGCGCTCCGAGGATCTGATCAACCTGGGGGCCTACACTGCGGGAGCCAACCCGGCCCTGGACCACGCGATCCAGGTGCGGCCCCGCGTGCTCGAGTTCCTGCGGCAGACGCCGGAGGAGCGGAGCAGCCTGGAAGAGACGTTGCGGCGGATGCAGCGGCTGCTCGATCCCGGTGACAAACAGATCCCCGCAGCCGAGGCCCGATGAAACGCTTCACCTTCCCCCTGGAGCGGGTGCTTCGCTGGCGCCGCACGCAGGCGGAACTCGAAGAGGCCCGCCTGGCGGAGCTGTTCGGCGAGCTCGAGCGGATCCGGCGCGAGATCGCGGCGCTCGAACGGGAATTGGCCGGCGGCGAGGAGGCGCTTCTGGCGGCGGCGCGCAAGGGCGAGGCCGTGGACCCACGGACGCTGGCGTTTCTCGAGGAGTTCCGGCGATACGTGCGCGGGCGCCGGCGGGAGCTGCGGGGTTCGGAAACCGAGCTCGAGTGGCGGATCTCTGAACAGAGGAAAGCCCTCGTGGAAGCGCGCCGGAGGGTCAGGATCCTCGAAAAGTTCAAGGAGAAGAAATTCGGCGAATGGCGTCTGGCCGCCGACCGGGAGGCAAGCCGGCTGGCCGACGAGCTGTTCCTCGTGCATAAGGCCCGCGGGATGGAGGGATCCCTGCTCGAGGGGTAGCGCCCCACAGGGCGCCATGCCGTACTCCCGCACGGCGGCGGGGGGCAGAGGCGGCGGCCTGGGCGGCCTGAGGCAGCAGCTCCTCCCGGTAACGACCAACGACGGCCGGCTACTCCCGCGCGTCCGGTGCGGGCCTGGGCCGCGGCGCCCCGGCGAGCGACGGCGGGCAGAGGATTCAGCGGGCGGGCGTGCTATGCTGGGGCGGTAGACGTGTACGTCCGGCAGCGCCGCAAACACAGGCTTCTGTTCGGGACAGCCGACGTCGTCCTGGTGTTCGCGGCGTTCCATCTGGCCTACATTACGCGGCAGGCGTTGCCGCTGGAGCGCGTCTTTTTTCTCACCCCGCCTGTCAAGGCCTTGCTGATCGGCGCCGCCGCCGTCCTGTGGCCCTTGGCGGGTTTGTGGCTGAAGGTCTACGACCGGCTCGAGGCGGCCCGGCTGCGAATCATCGTCCTCGACAGTTTCCGGCAATGCTTTTTCGCCGGGATTGCGCTGATCCTAGTCGAATATTCTCTCCGGCTGGACCTCAGCCGGCCGTTTCTGGCGCTATTCCTTTTCTATAGCTGGTCGTTCGCGATCCTCTTTCGGGGGAGCGCCCCGCGGCTGGTGGGCTGGTACCGCCGGGGCTTCGGCGAGCCGCACTATGTAGTCGTGGCGGGCGCCGGCGAGCGGGCCCGCCGGGTGGCCCGGGAGCTCGAGCGCTCGCAGGACTACGGCGTCCGCCTGGCGGGGTTCCTGGCGGCGGGCGGCGCCGACAACGGCGCACCGCCGGAAGGCACCTATCCGGTATACGGCTTGGAGGAGCTTCCCGAATTGCTGCACGATCAGGTGATCGACGAGATCATCTTTGCGGTGGACTCGCGGCGCTTGGGCGAGCTCGAAGACGTCTTCCTGCTGTGTGACGAAGAGGGCGTCAAGACACGCATCGCCGTGGATTTCTTCCCCCATGTCAACAGCGACGTCTATTTGGACCGCCTGCGCAGCATTCCGCTGCTGACCTTTTCGGCGGCTCCGCACGACGAAATCCGGCTGATGGTGAAGCGGCTCCTCGACGTCGCGCTGTCGGCGGCCGCCCTAGTGGTACTGGCGCCCTTCATGGGGGCGGTGGCCGTGCTGATCCGGCTGACTTCCCCGGGCCCGGCGATCTTCAGACAAACCCGGTGTGGCTTGAACGGGCGGCGCTTTACGTGTTACAAGTTCCGTTCCATGGTGAGGGACGCCGAACGCCTGAAGCCGGAACTGGAGGAGTTCAACGAGAAACGAATCGCCTTCAAGATCACCGACGATCCGCGGGTGACGCCCCTCGGGCGGTGGCTGCGGAAGTTCTCCATCGACGAGTGGCCGCAGTTGTGGAACGTACTGAAAGGTGATATGTCATTGGTTGGGCCGCGGCCGCCCGTTCCAGAGGAGGTGGAGCGGTACGCGCGGTGGCAGCGGAGGCGGCTGCGGATGCGTCCGGGGCTGACCTGCCTGTGGGCGATCGAGGGCCGGGACGATCTCGACTTCGACATCTGGATGAGGAAAGACCTCGAGTACATCGACAACTGGTCGCTTTTGCTGGACCTGAAGATTCTGCTCCGGACGATCCCACAAGTCTTGTCCGGCAAGGGAGCACACTGAGGAACGCTATGCACCTGGTTCCGACACAAGAGGACGTGATCGCGTTATTGCGCGAGACGGGCGCTTTGCGCCAGGGACATTTCCGATACCCGACGGGACTGCACTCGGACCAGTATCTGCAAATCCCGCTGGCGATGCGGTACTACCAGCACCAGAAAACGCTCAGCGTCGGGTTGAGCCGCCTGGTGCGCGCGAATCCAGAGATCCGGGCGATCATCCCGGAGCTGTCGATCGTCTGTCCGGCCACCGGGGGGCTGCCGATCGCCTACACATTGTGCGAAGCGCTTCAGGCGCACCAGGTCTATTGGGCGGAGCGTTACGGGGACGACGAGCCGCTGCGCTTCCGGCAGTTTCTCGAGGTGGCCCCGGGCGAGAAGGTGCTCATGGTGGACGACATCCTGCGGTCGGGGACCCGATTGACGGAGTTGCGCCAGTTGCTGGAATCGAACGGGGCGGAGGTGGTTGGTTTGGCGGTGCTGGTCTATCAGCCGACGCCGCAAACCAAAGACTTGAGTTCGCTGCCTTTCTACTACTTGGCGAAGGTGGAAGGCGCCTGTTTCACTGAGGAGAAGGAATGCACTCTCTGCCAACAAGGCGTGCCCATCGAGGAAGTCTGGGCTTAGCCGGCCGTTTTTTTCTGCTGTTGAGCGGCCTCTCGCTGGCCGCGCTGCCGGCCTGGGGGGCGGGATTTCGGGCCGGCGCGGCCCGGGTGGACATCACGCCGGAGGGTCCGATCTGGCTGTCGGGGTACGCCAGCCGGGACCATCCCTCTGAAGGGGTTGACCAGCGCCTCTACGCCCGGGCGCTGGCGCTCGAGGATGCCCGGGGAGGCCGGTTTGTCTTCGTCAGCCTGGATCTGATCGGCGTGCCCCGCAGCCTGGCCGACGAAGTAGCGGCTCGGTCGGCGAAGCAGTACGGACTGGAACGGTCGGAGTTGCTGTTGAACGCGAGCCACACCCATGCCGGACCGGTCGTCTGGCCGAACCTGTCGGCGATGTACGATCTGGCGAAACCGGAGCGGCGAAAGCTGATCGAGTACCGGCGGCGGCTTTCCGATTCCACAGTCACAGTGATCGGAACGGCGCTCGGCCGCCTGGCTCCCGCGCAGCTCTCCTATGGCGAGGCCAGCGTGGGCTTCGCGGTGAACCGCCGCGAGTTCCAGCCCGACGGCACGGTGAAGATCGGCGTGAACCCGGACGGCCCGGTGGACCACTCGGTTCCGGTGATCCGAGTCACCGGCGAGGACGGCCGGCTGCGGGCCGTGGTCTTCGGCTACGCCTGCCACAATACGACGCTCACCGGAAGGAACTACCGCATCAGCGGGGACTACGCCGGTTTCGCAGCCGCCCATCTCGAAAAGGCACATCCCGGCGCGGTGGCGTTGTTCCTGGCCCTCTGTGGCGGAGACCAGAATCCGAACCCGCGCGGAGAGCCGCGGCACGTCGTCGAGCACGGGACGGCGCTGGCCGAAGCGGTCAGCCAGGCTCTCGAAAGCAAGGCCGCCCGGCCGCTCCGGCCGCCGCTGAGGTCGGCTTTCCAACTCGTCGACCTCCGCTTCCGGCACCATACCAGGGCGCAATTCGAGGAAGACTCGAGGTCCGACAACCGGTTCATCCGCAACCGGGCGCGGCTGATGCTCGAAGCCTACGACGCGCGCCGGCCGGTGCGATCCGTTCCTTATCCGGTGCAGGCGCTCCGGTTCGACGACGGGCTGGCGATCGTTGCCCTGGGGGGTGAAGCTGTGGTGGACTACGCGCTGCGGGCGAAGCGGGAATACGCTGGGCGTCCCTTGGTGGTTGCCGGGTATTCCAACGATGTGATGGGCTACATCCCCTCGCTGCGCGTGCTCAAAGAAGGCGGCTACGAGCCGGTCGAAAGCACGATCTACTACGGGCTTCCCGGGCCGTTCGCCGACGAGGTCGAGGAGACGATCTTCGAGACCATCCACAAGGTGCTGCAGCGCGTCGGTTTACGGCGCTCCCGATAGGCCGGCGCCCGGGCCGAGGCTCGGGCCAAGCCCCGGCGGCAACCGACGCAGCCGCGCCTTCCTGTCGCTTGCGGGGGGAGAGCGCTGCTCCGGGCGTCGGCAAGGGGTCGCCCATTCTTGCCTTGACAGGCCCGGTTGTCAGCGATAACATTTACGCCGATACGGCCAGGGATCAACTGCGGTGTCTCGCCTCGACAGCTAGTCCCGGAGGGGATTCCACTGTATCGAAATCGAAGACCAGCGGGGGTATTTGACTGATGACAATGCGATCCGTCTTTTTGTCGGTGGCGCTCTCGCTGCTGGCCGCCATGCTGGCATCGGCCCAGGGGACGGGGACGATCCAGGGTGTGGTGACCGACAGCACCGGGGCGGTAATCCCGGGCGCTCAAATCGTAGTCAAGAACCTGGATACCGGGGTGGAGCACAAGACAACCACGAACGAGGTGGGCTTCTATATGGTCCAGGCTCTGAACCCGGGGCGTTATTCGGTGACCTGTTCGAGCGAAGGCATGTCCACCAGCGAACGTCCGGAGCTGCGCCTGGAGGTGGCGCAGACGATGCGGGTGGACTTCGAACTGAAGGTCGGGGCGGTGGCCGAGGTCGTGGAGGTCTCTGCGGCGGCGGTGCTGCTGCAGTCCGAGAAGACCGACGTCGGGCAGGTGATCGACTCCAAGCGCATTCTGGAAATGCCGCTGAACGGCCGCAACTATCTGGAGCTCGCCAAGTTCGCCGTCGGCGTGCTGCCGTCGCGCGAGCTCGGCAAAGGTACGCGTCATGACGGGGAAACCGGGGGTGAAGGCGGCATCCTGGCCATGGGCATGCACGCCGCACAGACGAATGTCCTGGTGGACGGCGCCGACAACTCGTCGCGGAACTCCGGCGGGGCGCTCGGCTTCCAGGCCCAGGCCACCAAGCCATCGATCGACGCGGTGGCGGAGTTCAAGGTGGTGACGAACAACATGTCGGCCGAGTACGGCTACCGGATGGGGGCCAAGGTGATCGTCAGCACGAAGTCCGGCACCAACGCCTTCCACGGAACCGCCTTTGAGTTCCTGCGCAACGACAAGCTGGACGGCACCAACTTCTTCGCCAACCGCGCCGGGGCGAAGAAGCCGATGCTCCGGCGCAACCAGTTCGGGGCGACCCTCGGCGGCCCGTTCCTCAAGAACAAGCTGTTCGGCTTCTTCAGTTGGCAGAGCACGCTGGAGCGGGCGGGCCGGAGCTACACCAGCTCGGTGCCGAGCCTGGCTGCGCGTAACGGGGATTTCTCGAACCAGCCCGACCCCGATCACGAGATCTACGACCCGCTTACGCTGACGGACGGCGTGCGGCTGCCGTTCCCGGGCTTCGTGATTCCCGCGAGCCGGTTCGATCCGGTGGCCAAGAGGATTGTGGATCTCTACCCCGAACCGAACATCGCCGGCCGCGAGGACCTGAAAAACAACTTCTTTTTCTCGCCGGCCAAGAAGACCGATTCCCACCAGTACGACATCCGGGTGGACTGGAACGTCAGCGACACGACGCGGGCTTTCGGGCGCTACTCGATCCGGGACGAGTTTGTGGACGATCCTTGTCCGCTGCCCCTGCCGGCGTGCGGCGGAAGGGGCCAGACGATCGACCTTCCCGGCCAGAACTGGGCCGGGGGCCTGACGACGAGCTTCGGCCCGACGATGTTCAACGAAGCCCGGTTCGGCTACACGCACTTTCCGACGAAGTTCGATATCCCTTTCAAAGAGCCGCTGAATGAGAAGTTCGGCATCAAGGGTGCGCCGGGGGATTCGCTGAACGACGGGCTCAACCACGGCTTCGCGCTGTTCATTCCCAGCGGTTTCGCCCAGGTAGGCCCGCGGGGTTTCTGGCCCAACATCAACCACCTGGACAACCTCCAGTTGGCGGACAGCTTCTCGATCATCAAGAACCGGCACACGATCAAGTTCGGGGCGGAGTTCCGGCGGACCGACATCCCGCGGTCGCCTTCGCGCCACCGCCGCGGGCGGTTCAATTTCAGCGGCGTCTATACGGCGCAGAAGCCGTTCGACGCCAAGAGCCGCGGCTCCACCGGCGCCGGCCTGGCCGACATGCTCCTCGGCTGGGCGAACAACGGCATCTGGGGCTGGCCGAACGGCGAGGAGATCATCGTCCACTACTGGGGTTTCTTCGTTCAGGACGACTGGAAGATCACGCCGAACCTCACCCTGAACCTGGGCGTTCGCTATGAGTTGTTCGGCGTTCCGACCTTCCCGGATCCGGACACCCATCCGTTGAACAGCACCGTGGGCCGGTTCCTGACCGAGGTGAACGGGCGGCCGTTCGGCGATGGCGAGGGAATTCCCCCGAACCAGGGCGGCTGGGGCGAGGCGGAGTTCCTGCCCTACTTCGTGAGGCCGAAAGACAGCTCCGACTGCGGCGGCTGCAAGTTGGACAAGACGAACTTCGCTCCCCGAGTCGGCATTGCCTACCGCATGAACGACAAGACCGTCATCCGATCCGGCTTCGGCATCTTCTACGGCGAATACGACAACGTGCAGACCGAAATGGCACGCTTCGCCACCGGTCCGCCGCAGTCGAACGAGTTCACCAACGCGCAGCCGAGGGACTTCACGGACTTCTTCGTCCAGGAAGGCTTCCCGCCGGTGACCCGCAGCGGGCTGCCGCGGCGGGGACTGAACGTCAACGTGCGGCAGGATGGGTCCTGGCCGCAGTTCTACGGGGCGCAGTGGTTCTTCGACATTCAGCGGGAGATCGGCTTCGACACGCTGCTGACCATCGGCTACAACGGCACGGCGACGTCGCAGATCCCGGCGGCCATGAACATCAACCATCCCTTGACGCCGCACCCGACGATCCGCTGGCAGAACCGGGCGATCCGGCCGTTCTTCAATTCGGTGTCGCTGCGCGGAAGCCTCTTCCTGAACGCCAACTACAACGCCCTGACGGTGAAGGCCGAGAAGCGCTTCACCCACGGGCTGACGTTCCTCGGTTCCTTCACCTGGGCGCACAACATCGACTACGCGAACGAGAACCTGATGCAGGGCACCCGCGCCCAGGTGGCCTACACTTATGACCGGCACTACGACCGCGGCAATGCCTCGCTGGACCGCCGGTTGGCTTTCGTGATGAGCGCCGTTTACGAACTGCCGTTCGGCCCCGGCAAGCCTTACCTGAACAATGGTGTGGCGAGCTGGATCTTCGGCGACTGGCAGATCGGCGGCATCTTCTCGGCGCTGGGCGGCACGCCGGATTCGCATTCCATCAACGTCAACACGACGAACGTGGGCGGGGCCAACCGGGGCCAGTTCATCGCCGACGTGAACCTGCCGCCGTCGGAGCGTACGATCGACCGGTGGTTCAACACCGAAGCGGTGATTCCTGGGCCTCCGGGCGAGATCGACCCGGCGGGCCGGAACCTGATTTGGGGTCCGGGCCGGGTCAACCTGGACTTCTCTGTCGCCCGGCGGTTCCGGATGCCGTGGGAAGGCCACTACCTGCAGTTCCGTTTCGAGTCGTTCAACTTCACCAACACCCCGGCCTTCGGGCGGCCGAACACGGCCTTCGGCACGGCCAACGTAGGCAAGATCACCTCGGCCGACGAGCCGCGCCGGATCCAGTTCGGCTTGAAGTACGTCTTCTGACAGCCGTTTCGGCCGCAGCCGCCGTTCTTCACACAGGGGGGCGCCGCTGAACCGGGCGGCGCCCCCGCTCTCGATGAGCGCCTGACCCGAGGAGGCCCGTGTGCCCGGCGGCACGGGCCCGGCTTGATCGTTTGCGTTAACGCATGTAGTGATGTGTAATAGTGAACATGCCGGAACCAGTCATACTCGTCGCGAACGGAGATCTCAGGCTCTCAGCCAATCAAGTTTGCTGGCCCGCCCAGAAAGCAGCCGAAGAAGCGGTCATGTCGGCCATCCGGCGGTTCGGCCGGGAAGTCAAGCGCGGCCATCCTTACGATCCCGAGAAGAAGCACGGATTCATCGACAGCCAGAAACACGGAATGCAGGTGTTCCGCGACATCCCCAAGGAGGCTCCCTTGGTGGTCGTGGAAGCCGTTTGGCAATACTCGCATCATTTGTTGCACGGTCTTTACAGCCACAAAGGGCCGATCCTGACGGTGGCCAACTGGAGCGGCCAGTGGCCCGGCCTGGTCGGGATGCTGAACCTGAACGGTTCGATGACCAAGGCGGGAATCAAGTACAACACGCTCTGGAGCGTCGATTTCACCGATGAGTTCTTCCTGAAAGGCCTGGAGCGGTGGCTGAACGGCCAGGACGTCGAGCACGACCTGAGCCACGTGCGGCCGCTGGGACACGCGAATCTGCCCGAGAAGGCCGAGCAGGTGGCCGAAGAACTTAGTGAGCAGTTGCTCCGGGAGAAGGCCATCATGGGCATCTTCGACGAGGGGTGCATGGGCATGTACAACGCCATCATCCCCGACGAGTTGCTTCATCCGGTAGGCGTGTTCAAGGAGCGGCTGAGCCAGTCGGCCCTTTATGCCGCCATGCTTTCGGTCACCGACGCCGAAGCGCAGGAGATCCGCAACTGGCTCGACGCCAAGGGGATGAAGTTCGTCACCGGCCCGAACCCGGAGACGGACCTGACCGACGATCAGATCCTCGAGCAGTGCAAGATGTACATCGCCGCCCTGCGGATCGCCGACGAGTTCGGCTGCGACGCGATCGGGATCCAGTATCAGCAGGGCTTGAAGGATCTGACGCCGGCTTCGGACCTGGTCGAGGGCATGCTGAACAACGTGGACCGGCCGCCGGTGCGCCACGCGGTGACGGGCAAGGTGCTCTACGAAGGCAACGCCCTGCCGCACTTCAACGAAGTGGACGAGTGCGCGGGCCTGGACGCGCTGATCACGAACCGCATCTGGCGCAAGCTCGGCTTCGATCCGGAGACGACGTTGCACGACGTCCGCTACGGCGAGCAGTTTACCGGAGACGGCATCGACGAGTACGTTTGGGTCTTCCTGATCTCCGGGGCCGCCCCGCCGCAGCACTTCATCGGCGGCTGGAAGGGCGCTTCGAGCGAGCGGCAGCCCCCGATGTACTTCCGCCTGGGCGGTGGCACGCTGAAGGGCATCAGCAAGCCCGGCGAGATCGTCTGGAGCCGCATCTATATCGAAGACGACCGCCTGAAAGCCGACATCGGCCGGGCCAAAGTCGTCGAGCTGCCGCAGGAAGAGACCGAGCGCCGCTGGAAGGCGACCACGCCGCAGTGGCCCATCATGCACGCGGTCACCTACGGCGTCTCCCGCGACCAGCTCATGGCCAAGCACAAGGCGAACCACATCCAGGTGGCCTACGGCCCGGACGCGGAGGGCGCCAACCTCGCCCTGGCGGCGAAGGCGGCCATGTTCCGCAACCTGGGCATCGAAGTGAACGTCTGCGGCACGGACCACGGCCTCGACGTCTGATCTCTTGCTCCGCAGGAGGGCGCGCCGCGCCTCACCAGGCAGTGGCGCGCCCCAACCGCCTCCGCTTCTTTTCCAAAGCACGATAAACTGAGACTCGAAGTCGATTCATTGCGGGAGGTGTTCATTGCGAGTCGGAATCATCGGCACCGGAGCGATTTCGAACAAGCACGCCCAGGCCTACAAGAACATCGGCTACGAGATCACGGTATGCACTGATATCAATGAAGAAGCGGGCCGCAAGTTCGCCGAGCGGTGGGGCTGCGAGTTCGTCAAGACCTATCAGGAGGTGTGCCGCCACCCGGACGTCGATTTCGTCGATGTCTGCACGTTTCCCGACTTCCGGCTGCAACCGGTGGAGGAATGCGCCAGGGCCGGCAAGAGCATCCAGGTGCAGAAGCCGATGGCGGTGAACCTGGAGACGGCCCGGAAGATGATCGAGGTGGCGCGGGAGGCCGGCGTCCAACTCGGGGTGGTGAGCCAGCACCGCTTCGACGACGCGACGATCTTCATCCGGAAGGCGTTGGCCGAAGGGAAGCTCGGCAAGATCCTCGAGGCCGACGCCTACGTGAAGTGGTACCGCTCGCCCGAATACTACGGCCGCCCGATCAAGGGCACCTGGGCGGTGGAGGGCGGCGGCGCGCTGATCACACAGGCCATTCATCAGGTGGACATCCTGCTGCATCTGATCGGCCCGGTGAAGGAGCTGTTCGGCATGTGGCAGCTCGGGGCGCTGCACAAGATCGAGTCCGAGGACGTCGTGGGGGCCATCCTGCGCTACAAGAACGGGGCCCAGGGAGTGATTCAGGCATCGACGGCCTTCTGGCCGGGCTACACCGAGCGGGTGGAGATCCACGGCACGAAGGGCACGGCGGTACTGGCCGGCGACCAGCTCAAAGTGTGGGACGTTCAGGACTACGCGGGCGAGCCGCCGCCGCTGGCCGAGGACGTGCTGTCGGCCTCGGCCGATCCGATGGACATCCCGCTGACGCCGTTCGAGCGCCAGTTCACGGATTTCGGCAACGCCGTGAAGGAAGGCCGGCCGCCGTTGTGTTCCGGGGAAGAAGGCTACCGGGCGCTGGAGCTGGTGCTCTCGGTCTACGAATCGTGCCGCCGCGGCGAGAAGGTCGTCCTGAATGGGTAATCCGCGCAAGCCGAGGGTCTGGAAGCTCCGGGTACCGGCCTCGAGCGCCAACCTGGGTCCGGGCTTCGACGCCCTGGGTCTGGCGCTGGGGCTGTATCTGGAGTGCCGCTTCCGCGCCAGCCCTAAGCTGGAAATCCACGCCTACGGCCGCGACGCCGAGCTGATTCCGCCGGGCGAGAACAACCTGATCTGGCAGACGGCGCTGAAAGTGGCCGAGGACGTGGGGGCGACGCTGCCGGCGGTGGATCTGGAGATCCGCAACGATATCCCGATCGGCAAGGGGCTGGGCTCGAGCGCGGCGGCGCTGACGGCGGGGGTGGTGATCGCCAACCAGTTGCTCGACCTGGGCTGGAAGCCGCTGCGGATTCTCGACGAGGCGGCCCAGATCGAAGGCCATCCGGACAACGTCTCGGCCTGCGTGCTCGGCTCCATCGTGGCCAGCGCCATCGACTCCGGCGGGGTGGCGCGGGCGGTCCGCCTGGAGCTGCCGGAGCGTTACGGCATCGCCGTGGTGGTGCCGGACTACGTGCTGCCCACCCAGGAGGCGCGGGAGGCGCTCCCCGGGGCCTATTCGAAGGAAGATGCGGTCTTCAACATCCAGCGGGCGAGCCTGCTGATCGCCGCCCTGGCCACGGGGACGACCAGCGCGTTCCCCACCGCTCTCGAAGACCGGCTGCACCAGCCGTTCCGCACGGGACTGGTGCCGGGGCTCGACGAGATCCTCAAGCTGCGCGCCCCGGGGCTGCTTGGGTGTGCTTTGAGCGGGGCCGGGCCGTCGGTGCTGGTCTTCTACGAGCGTGGCTACGAGGAGGTCTGCGACCTGATCCGGCAGGTCTTCGCGCTGCACGGTCACGATTCGGAGATTCTCTGGACCGGCATCGCTCACGAAGGCTTCACCATCGTCGAAGAGTCCGCCGAAAGAGAAGCCGTGGCGGCGAAGAAGGCGGAGAGGCAGGAGCGGGCCGAGAGCTGAGGCGGCGGGTCTGCCGCGGGGAGGCGGGAAGGATCCGATGATGACACGGCGAACCTGGCTTTTCGCAATCCCGGTCCTGTTGAGCGTTCCTCTCACGGCCGCCGAGCTGCGGGTGATGACCTACAACATCCGCCTGCCGTCGAAGAGCGACGGCGCCAACTACTGGGAGAACCGGAAGCAGGTGGCCGTCGAGATGCTGCGGCGCTACGATCCGGACCTCTTCGGCACGCAGGAGCTGTTCTACGAGCAGGGCGAGTATCTGGCGGCGCAGCTTCCGGACTACCGGTGGTTCGGACGTTCCCGCCGCGGCAACCACGAGGACGAGCACATGGGCGTCTTCTACAAGCCGGCGAAGCTGGAGCTTCTCGAGAAGGGCGACTTCTGGCTCTCGGAGACGCCGGACGAGCCGGGCAGCATGTCCTGGAACGTCAGCCTGCCGCGGATGGTGACCTGGGGACGGTTCCGGCTGAAAGAGACGGGGACGGAGTTCTACTTCCTGAACACCCACTTCCCGCATCGCCGGCAGGACGCCGAGGCGCGGGTGAAGTGCGCCGAGGTGATCGTGCGCTTTCTCACGAAGCTGCCTGCCGGAATACCGGTGGTGCTCACCGGGGACTTCAACGATCCGGCGGGCGGCAAGGTCTACGCGCTGCTGACCGGGAAGCTCCGCGACGCCCGGGCGGCGGCGGCGAAGAAGGCCGGGCCGGAAGGAACGTTCCACGGCTTCACGGGCAAGCCGGGCGAAGCGCGCATCGACTGGATCCTGTTCCGGGCCCCGTGGAAGGTAATCCGGGCCGAGACGGTGACGTTCCACTCCGGCGAGCTGTACCCTTCCGATCACTTCCCGGTGCTCGCCGTGTTCCGCCTGGCCGAGTGAGCCGGGCCGCGGCTCCCGCCCGGCGGGTCTCTGATAGCATGTGCGTGCTATGAGACTCGCATGGTTGGTTTTGCTGCCGATCGGCACGCTTTTCGCCCAGGTCAACCTGAAGGAGATCAGCGACGCCGAGCTGGCCAAGGGCGTCCAGCTCATCCGCGCCAAGGACTACAGCTCGGAAGACCCGATGGAGCTGGTGAAGAAGTACCAGGGGCTCCGGGTCACCGACGTTGTGGATGCCCTGCAGGCCATCGGTCTGCAGGACATCGGCTCGATGAACAACACCATCCGGCCGCTGTGGCGCGACCACACCGACAAGCTGGCCCACCGGATCTACGGCGTGGCGGTGACGGCGCAGTTCGTACCCACCAACAAGCCGGGCTCGCAGGTGGAGTGGAGCTACGAGAAGTTCCGGAAGTGGCACGGGCACTGGTATGGCGCCTACGCCCAGGGGGCCTTCGCGCGGCTGTTGAAACCAGGGACGATCCTGGTGATCGACGGCCACGACATCACCAACGTCGGCTATTGCGGCTCGAACAACTCGCTGGACTGGATCAGCCGCGGGGCCGCCGGGGTGGTGACCAACGGCGGCTGCCGGGATACCGACGAGATCATCCTGGAGCGCATTCCGGTCTATGCCGCCTACACGTCGCACGGCACGCGGCCGGGGAGGATCGAGCTGGCGTCGATCAACATCCCGGTGAGCGTCGGCGGCGTGCTGGTGCGGCCTTATGACATGGTGGTGGCCGACGGAGACGGGGTGGTAGTGGTCCCCCGGGAGGTGGCCGAGCGGGTGGCCGAGATCGCCTGGGACATCGCCAAGGGCGACAAGGAGGGCCGGCGGAAGCTCTACGAGAAGACGGGCCGGAAGCCCGACGCCACGGTGCGGTAGGGCCGGCCTTCGGGCTTCGATCAGGACGCCGCCGCGGGCCGCGGCCCGAGCACGCGCTGCACGGCCAGCGCCGCGGCGATCACCACCAGGCAGCCGATCACGTTGTACCAGAGGAAGCTGACGCCGGTGAAGAACTTGGCGTAGAAGATGGCCGCCTCGCCGGCGATCACGCCGAGGAAGGCCGCCGTGCCGCCGACGCGCTTGAAGAAGAAGGCCAGTACGAAGACGCCGAGCAGGCCGCCGTAGAAGAGCGATCCGAGGATGTTCACCGCCTCGATGAGCGCGCCCAGATTCTTGCCGTATTCGGCGGTGGCCACCGCGTAGGCCCCCCAGAAGACGGTGGCGATGCGGGAGACCTTCAGGTAGTGGCTGTCGGCGGCCTGGGGCTTGACGTGGCGGCGGTAGAGGTCGATGACGGTTACCGTCGCCAGCGAGTTGATCTCCGAGGAGATGCTCGACATGGCGGCGGCGAAGATCATGGCCATGATGAGGCCCACCACTCCCGCCGGCAGGTACCGGGTGACGAAGGTGAGGAAGATGTAGTTGGTATCGTTGACCTGCTCGCCGCTGATGCGCTCGGCCAGGGCGGCTCCGTCGGCGCGGGCGGCGTCGAGGCGCTGCTGGGCCTCGCGGTAGCGCGCGACGCTGGTCTGCAGCCTCGCTTCATCCGCCCGCTTCTTGGCGTCGATCAGCTCCCAGGCGGCGGCCTTGCGCGCTTCGAAGGCGGCCTCGTAGCGGGCGGCGACTTCGGAATACTCGGCCCGGGCGGTTTGGGCGGCGGCCAGGCGGTCCGGCTGGAACAGCAGCGGCGGCTTCTCGAAGGTGTAGAAGACGAAGACGATGGCCCCGATGAAGAGGATGAAGAACTGCATCGGGATCTTGGCCACGGCGTTGAAGAGCAGGCTCAGGCGGCTCTGGGCGATGGACTTGCCGGTCAGGTAGCGCTGCACCTGGCTCTGGTCGCAGCCGAAGTAGGCCAGGGCGAGGAACATGCCGCCGAGCAACCCGCTCCAGACGTTGTAGCGGTCGCTGGGATTGAATTCCCAGACCACCGGGTTGATCTTGCCCGCCACGCTTGCGAGGCTCACCGCGTCCCTGAGGGAGACGCCGCCGGGCAGCATCGAGACGGCGGCGATCAGGGCGGCGATCAGGCCGAGGAACATGACGAGCATCTGGACGAACTCGGTCCAGGTGACGGCCTTGATGCCGCCCAGGGTGGTGTAGAGCACCACCAGGGAGCCCATGAGCATCGTGGTCAGGGTGTCCGGCCAGCCGAGGATGACGGTCAGCACGATGGCCGGGGCGTAGAGCGCAACGCCGATGGCCAGGCCGCGGGAGATCAGGAAGATCAGGCTGACGAGCGCGCGGGTCTTGGCGTCGAAGCGCTGCTCGAGATATTCATACGCGGTGTAGACCTTGGTGCGGTGGAAGATGGGAACGGCCGTGGCCGAAAGGATCACCATCGCCAGGGGCAGGCCGAAGTAGAACTGCACGAACCTCATGCCGTCCACGTAGGACTGCCCCGTAGTAGAGATGAAGGTGATGGCGCTCGCCTGGGTGGCCATGATCGAGAGCGCCATGGCGTACCAGGGCATCGTCTTGCCGGCCAGCAGGTAGCTGCCGACGTTCTGTTTGCCGCGGGAGCGCCAGAGGCCGTAGAGGACGATTCCAGCCAGCGAGCCGATCAGGACGATCCAATCCAGCGTTCTCATGGTCTGGCCAGAAGCTCGAACAGGTAAAACAGTGCGATGATCGCCGCCAGGTATACGAGCACAGAGACGTAGATCCGCCGCCAGGCGCCGAGGAACGGCGGCGGCTCGTCGGGGACTTCGCGGCGCTCGATCGGATCGTGCTCCGGCATCTCCGTAATCCTATCGTTTCTCGCCAAGGGTCTTAGCGGCGCTCACGAAGTTGGCGAGCAGCCGGTAGGCCCCGGGCACGCCGGCTGGCAGTTGCCGGAAGAGCGAGAGTCCGGTGTAGATGAAGACGCCCTTGCCGTAGCGGGCCACCAGCGTGGAGCCGCGCAGGGCCTCTTCGCCAGGATCGGCCGACTCGAACAGCGGGGTGTAGTGTTCGTCCCAGCGGGCGGCGAAGTAGAGGCCGCGCTCCTGGACCCAGCCGTCGAAGTCCTCCGGAACGATGCGGTTGGGGCTGGTGAGCACCGGGTGGTCCGGCGCCAGGAACCGGACGGGCGCTTCCTCGACGCTGACCCGGCCGCGGCCGATCTGGAGCGGATAGGGGCCCAGGCGCCCGAGCACGTCTTCGGCTCCGGTGAAGAAGCGCCGGGGCTGGACGTTGTACTGGACGACGAGCGTGCCGCCGTGGCGGACGTATTCGAGCAAGCGCTGCTGGTTGGCGCGGAGATCGGCGCGGACGTTGTAGGCGCGCACGCCGGTGACGATGGCGTCGAAGCGGCCGAGGTCACCGTGGGCGAGATCTTCGGTGGTGAGGAGGACGACATCGCAGCCGAGCTGGCGCAGCGCGGCGGGAACCTCGTCTCCCGCTCCCATGACGTAGCCGACCGTGCGGGCGAGCACGTGGGCGGCGGCGCGGACGAGGGCCGCCCGGGCAGGCAGGACGAGCGTCTGCAACGGGATGTGCTCGTAGTCGATGACGTGGACCCCGGAGGAGATGCGCCGTCCGCCCACGACGGCCTCGGCCCCGATGGGGAAGCGTCCCGGCCGGCCGGCGGGCGTGAGGCGGAACTCGACGGTGGTGGTTTCGCCGGCCCGCTCGATGCGGAAGGGCAGCTCGGGCTTCTCGGCCCGCCAGCCCTCGGGGACGCCGGTGAGCCGCACTAGGCCCTCGGCGCCGCCCACCTTCGCCGTCAGCTCGAGTTCGACGGTCTTCGGCTGCGCGCCGGGGAACAGGATGGCCGGCTCGGCGAAGGCGATGGAGACCGGGGGAACCACGGCCACCGGGCGGACCCGTTCGCCCAGGACACGATCGACCCAGCGGCGCCGCAGCGGCCGCTCCAGCGTGATGCGCTCGCCCGCGATGCGGAGCGTGAAGCGCCCGGTGCGGACCGGTGGAGTGTCGGCGGTTCCGATCATGGCGGGATCGCTGATCCGGTAGACCGCGCCGTCCTTCGGCTCCCGCAGCCACCAGGCCGTGGTGTACGGCTCGTTGGGCGGGACCCGCCATTTCCATTCGACGCGGCGGGGCCGGTTGTATTCGAGCGCAGCCTTCACCTCGCGTTGTTCGGCGCCAAAGGTAAACTCCAGCCATTCGACTTCGATGGGTGAGCGGTTCAGCGCCACCGCCGAGACGTCCACCTCGGATCCGGGCGTCACGTCGCCCGAGGCGGCGGTCACGTCGAGCCACAGGCCGGCCACGAGAGCCAGCGTCTCGTCCAGCTCGCGGAGTTTGAGAGGGATCCAGGCATCGTCCAGGGCGGCCATCTTCCTCCGGGCCTCGACCAGCAGCGGGACGATCTCCCACGGCGCTTCCGGCTTGAACTCTTCGATGGCGCGCTCGAGCAACTCGCCCACCGCCCGGCCGCCCTTCACCCGGTTCCACGAGGTATCGATGCCCTCCATCAGATCCCGGCGGGCCGGCTCTCCGGCGACGGTCAACAGGCTGTTGACCACCGAGCCCTTCCGCCGGGGGGCGCCGAAGCCCTGGCTGCGGTGCATGCTGCGGCTGACGCCGGCGATCTCGGCGTAGGAGAAGCCCAGCACGGGGTTGAACTCGCCGGCGTCGATCTCGACGTTCGCCTTCTCACCGCCCTCGGTGAAGCGGCCCCGCTGGAACGAGAAGACGTTCCAGAGGACGCGCCGGGCCCGCCAGGGCTTCACCCAGCGGAGCTGCTCGGGGAAACGGGCCGGGTCGGCGGCGGCCTCGAACGCTTCTTTGGCCAGGATGGCGGAGGCCTGATGGTGGCCGTGGCCGTCCCGTGGCGTGCCGGAGAAGCGCAGGACGATGACATCGGGCCGCAGCTTGCGGACGATCCAGACGATGTCGCCGAGGACCCGCTCCTTGCCCCACTTGCGCAGGGTCTCCGCGGCCGTCTTCGAGTAGCCGAAGTCGATGGCCCGGGTGAAGTACTGCTCGGCTCCGTCGATGCGGCGGGCGGCGAGCAGCTCCTGGGTGCGGATCACGCCCATCAGGTCACCCTGCTCCGGCCCGATGAGGTTCTGGCCGCCTTCGCCACGGGTCAGCGAGAGATAGGCGGTGCGGTAATGGTGTCCCCGGGCGAGCCAGGCCAGCAGGGCGGTGTTCTCGTCGTCGGGATGAGCGGCGACCATGAGGACCGTTCCCAGGGTGTTGAGCCGCTGAAGCGCCTGTTTGATGGCCGCCGTACCGGCCGGGGCGTGTTGGGCGTGGCCGAGGGGCGCGAGGGCGCAAATGAGAACAATGCCGATCCAGGTGCGCAGGCGGTAGTCCCTCATGAGCGTGTTTTCACCAGTCTATCCAAAAGGAAACGTGCGGCCGGCCGTCCGGTGACGAGGGGAGCCGCGCAGGGGCGGGCCGAGGGTCGCTCCTACAAAAATGGCCGGGGAGTTTGCCGCTCCCCGGCTCAACTGGCAGCCTGCTGTGCGAACAGCCGGCGAACCCGTACGGCCCGCCGGCAAGACCCCGTGAATCAGTCTCCCATCGCGCCGACCTCTTCGCGCTCCTCGGCCGTCTCGGGCTTCGAAGCATTCCCGTTGGCCGGCGCAATCGTGCCGAGCGGAACGAAGGCGTCCGCATCGGGCTCCTTGAGAACGTGCTTGCGGTAGAGCCGGGCCATCCGGCGGTGGTACTCGGGATCGTTCTTGAGCTTCGCGTCGCGGGCGAGGCGCTTCTCGTCGCGGGCGAACTTCGGAATCCCGAGGCGGTCCAGATCGTCCTGGGCCTTGGCGTTGACGTGCTCTTCGTTGAGCACGAGATAGTCGCCGGGGGTTTCCACCGGGACCGTCTTGTTACCGGCGAAGATCTCATGCCGGCCGTGCTCCTCGTACCACTTGGTGAGGGTGGCCGTCATGTGCATCTTCTCGACGATGTTCCGCCAGCCGATGCCCGTGTTGTAGGCGCAGAAGCTGATCTCGCCCTTCTGGGTGGCGTACGGAATGATGCACTGCTCGGTGCGGCGGAAGTCGTAGTTGAACAGGTCCTGGAACCACATGCCGGCGATGAAGAGGAAGTGCCAGCGGTCGCGGCGGCGCTTCTCGATGTCTTTGAGGCGCTTCTCGCCGTGGACCTGGCCGTAGTCGCGGCCGGTCGCGCCGAAGGTCTTGTCGAACTTCTGCATCAGGTCGAGCAGGCGGAAGTGCGTCGGAGCCTGGAAGGGATCGTAGTTGCGCATCAGGCTCAGCGCCATGCCGAGTACGCTCAGGAAGCGGCCCCGGGCGGCGTCGTTGACGCGGGCGATGTCGCGGGCCAGCCGATCGGCGTTCAGGAACGCGGTGACGGGGACGGCCTCCTTGGTTTCCTTGTCCACCATGACGGCCATGCCGGTGCCGCAGTTCGGGTGGCAGCCGCAGCTCAGGTGGCCCCAGTCGGCGTTCGGACCATGGACCAGGTCCGCCCAGTCGCTGAAGGTGCTGATGAAGGAGATGGGGAACCAGTCGCGGGCCGGCTCGCCGAGCCCCACCTGGTTCTTGACGTCGTGGGCCAGGTGCGACAGCGTGTAGCGCTGCGCCTTGCGCCGCTCGTCGGTGATCGCCTCGTCGCGCCCAGTGAAGCTGACGGGCTGGAAGCTGAGGAAGGAGATCTTCTTCGGGTTGTCCAGAGCGAACTGGATGATCTTGCCCACCTGCTCGTTGTTGATCCCGTTCACCAGCGTGATCACCAGGACGATCTCGACGCCCGCCTGGTGGAGGTTTTCGATCGCCTTCAGCTTGACGTCGAACAGATTGCCGACGTGGCGGTGGGAGTTGGCCTCGTTGCCGATGCCGTCGAACTGCAGATAGACGTAGCGCAGGCCGGCTTCGGCGGCCTGGCGGCAGAACTCCTTACTCTTGGCGAACTCGATGCCGTTGGTCGCCGCCTGGACGCTGTGGTAGCCCACCTTGCGGGCGTAGCGGACAGCGTCGAGGAAGTAGGGCGACAGCGTGGGCTCGCCGCCGGAGAACTGCACCGACATCTGCCGCCGCGGCTTGATCGAGATGGCGTTGTCGAGCAGCGTCTTGATCTCTTCCCAGGTCAGCTCGTGGACGAAGCCCACCTGGTTGGCGTCCATGAAGCAGGGGTCGCACATCATGTTGCAGCGGTTCGTCAGGTCGATGGTGAGCACCGAACCGCGCCCGTGGGTGATGGTGCTGGAGCCGTGGTTGTGCAGCTTCTCGTCGTTGTGCGCCCGGATGTCGCGCCCCGGGAAGACCTCTTCGAGGTGCCGGGTGAACTCCGGATCGATGGACATGACGTCCTCGAAGTAGCCGTGCTCGGGACACTCCTTGACCATCAGGATCTTGCCGTCCCGCTCGATGATCTTGGCCTTGATCTCGCCGACCTTCTCGGTGAGCAGGATCTCCCAGTCCAGTTCGCCGTCCAGGATCTTCTTGCGGATCTCGGGGACGCACTTGGGACAGAGCGAGTCGGTCTCCCGAGGCCAGCCCAGCGGCGGCTTGGTCTTCTCGTAGGACTTCAGCAACGGCTTGTCGGACCACTTCGGCTGGAACGACGGGTTCTGTTTGAACTGGTTGAGGAAATCGAAGACGTGCCAAGCGCCGTTCGCAGCGACGGAAACGGCCTTCTCGACGTACTTGATCGGTTTATGCATCTGTTGAAAACTCCCCGGCGGCTTCCCCACGCCCCTGGTAGGGCTGCGGGCTGGCCGCTCCTTGTTCGAATCATGGAAGGACCGGGTGGGTCCCCTCTGAGCGACTGCTGCCAGTCTCTTTAAACTATATGTGAGCCTCCGGCGCCCGGCTACGCAAATCCATCAAAACGTTGATATTGTGGGCCGTACGGCGATATCCGGGTGTGAATGGCGTGCAGCGGAGCGGCAAGGTCGTTGCACGAGGAGGTCCCCGAGGGGAGGCCGAAGCCCGGCCGCGGGCGGTGCGAAGCGTCCGATGTCTCGAGTAACGTCCAGCCGTGTCAAGGAGTTGGCCCGGGCCTGCGGGTTCGATCTGGCGGGGATCGCCGCGGCTACGCCCGTGCCCGAGGCCGATTGGTTCCAGCGGTGGGCGGCTTCGGGCATGGCTGGGGAGATGGCCTATCTCACTGATCACCGGGCGGATATCCGGCGCGATCCCCGGCGCCTGCTGGCCTCGGCCAGGTCAGTGATCTGCGTGGGGAAGCTCTACCGGGGGCCCGAACCGCTCTCCACTGAGTTCGACGCTTCCGAACGGGCCTGGATCTCGCGGTACGCCTGGGGCGAGGACTACCACCGCGTCCTGCGCCGGGGCCTGCGGCGGCTGGCGCGGCGGCTCGAGGCCGAAGCCGGGAGTTTCGATTGGCGTATCGCGGTGGACACCGCCCCGTTTCTCGACGCCGCCTACGCCCGGCACGCGGGGCTGGGCTGGGTCGGCAAGAATACCTGCCTGATCAACGAGAAGCAGGGCTCCTGGTTCTTCCTCGGGGCGCTGCTCGTCTCGCTCGAGCTGGAGCCGGAGGCGCCGCCGCCGGAGCGCTGCGGCTCCTGTACCCGCTGCATCGAGGCCTGCCCGACGCAGGCCATCGTTCCCGATCCGGCCGCTCCGCTGGGCTGGTCCGTGGACGCGCGGCGCTGCATCTCCTACCTGACGATCGAGCTGCGAGGCGCGATCCCGGAGGAGCTGCGCGAGCCGATGGGCCGCCACGTTTTCGGCTGCGACATCTGCCAGGACGTCTGCCCGTGGAACCGGCGGGCCCCGGCGAACCGCGACGCGGCTTTCGCCCCGCGGCAGTTCGCTCCGCCGCTCGAGCGGCTGGCCGCGCTGACCGAAGAAGAGTTCCGGGAGATGTTCCGCGGCACTCCAGTGACCCGGGCGCGCTACCGCGGATTCCTGCGCAACGTGGCCGTGGCGATGGGCAACCGCCGCGATGCGGCCTATCGCCCGGCCCTCGAACGCCTCGCCGCTTCCGCCGATCCGGTCGTCGCCGAACACGCCCGATGGGCGTTACGGCGGCTAGACTGAAAAAGAGATGACGCGGCGTGCGGCGCTTCTGTTCGTCTTCGCCGCGCTGCTGCCGGCCGCCGCCGAGGATCCTGCCGCCGAGGGCTTCGACCACCTCTTCAATCTCGAATACGACGAGGCGCTGGCTGTCTTCCAGCGTCTGGCGGCGCAGGAACCGGACAATCCGGAATATCAGAACGACATCGCCGCGACCCTTTTGTACCGGGAGCTGTTCCGCGCCGGGGCTCTGGAAAGTGAGCTGGTCAGCGGGACCAACCCGTTTCTCCGCCGGCCGAAGATGCAGCCGCCGCCTGAAGTCCGCGAAGCCTTCCAGCGTGCTGTGGCGCGCTCGCTGGAGTTGACGGGCGAACGGCTGGAGCGGAACCGGGACGACGTCGAGGCCCTCTACTTCCGCGGCACCGCCCTGGCGGTCCAGGCGAACTGGGACTTTCTCGTCCGCAAGGCATGGCTGGACGCGCTGCGCGCCGCCACCCAGTCGCGGAAGCTCCACCAGCGGATCCTCAGGCTGGACCCGGACAATGTCGATGCCATGCTGATTCCCGGCATTCACGAATACGTGGTCGGGAGCCTGCCCTGGTACTGGAAGCTGCTCGGGTGCCTGGCCGGGTTCCGGGGCAACAAGGCCAAGGGCATTCAGATGATCGAGCGGGTAGCCCGGGAGGGCGACCGCCAGCGGGACAACGCCCGGTTCCTGCTCGCCGCCGTCTACCGGCGGGAGCGCCGCCCTCAGGATGCGATCCCGCTGCTCGAGGATCTCATCCGGGACTTCCCTCGCAACTACTTGCTGCGCATGGAGATGGTCCAGATGTACAGCGACCTGGGTGAAAAGCAGAAGGCCCTGGCGGTGGTGCGCGAAATCGAGCGGCTCAAAAGAGAAGGCGCGCCGGGCTATGACCGGATGCCTTGGCACAAGCTCTGGTACACACGCGGCACGCTGCTGTTCTGGTACATGGATCTGGACCAGGCGCTCGAGGACTTCCAGCGGCTCACCGCCGTGGCCAGCGAGCTTCCCCTGCATCAGGCGCAACTCGCCTGGTTCCGGCTGGGGCAGACGCTCGATCTGCTCGGCCGCCGGGCGGAGGCCCTCGATGCTTACCGGAAGGCCATCGCCCTGGCTCCGGACTCCGAGCGCGCCCGGCAAGCGCGGCGCTATCTGAAGAAGCCCTGTACGATGAGGAGCCGGAAATGATCACCGAGAACGCCGGACCGACTCGGGCCTTTCGACCGTTTTGGAGGAAGGCGGCTTGCGGAGTGAGGACGGCCGAGGCAGGAGGGCGGCGACTTCGCCGAGCAGGTCGGCGACGTCGAAGGGCTCCCGGATCACCGGACAGCCGTTCCGGCGGGCCTTCCGCTCGAGGCGCTGAGGATACGGGCTGCGGGAAAGGAACAGGACGGCGGCTTCCGGGGAGCTCTCGCGGAGGCGGGAGGTCAGTTCCAGCCCGCTGCACCCCGGCAGGCGCAGTTCGGTAATCAACAGATCGACCTTGCGCCGCGCCGCCAGCGGCAAGGCTCTGCCGGCGCTTCCCGCTTCCAGCACACGGTGTCCTGATCGGCGCAATCCGGCGGCAATCAACGTTCGCAGGATCTTTTCGTCGTTCACCAACAGAATTGTCGCCAACGCGGCCTCCGGGCCTCACCATCATAACCCGGCCCGGGTTGCTCAGGGTTCGATGAGAGAACGGGGCAGGTGCCGGAGACTGTCGATCCGCAACGCAATTTCCGTCTCGACGGACTCGGTTTCCAGCCGGTTGAAGTCGTCGGTGATGACCTTTCCGTCGGCGACACAAGGCTGGAAGAGAAGGTCGCGGAATGATTCCAGAGCACCGAGGATTTGCGGCGGCGATGTCCAGTTCTGCGGCAGCTCCAGCGGGGCTGCGGAGGCGAACAGCACGACGTTCGAGAGGGTCCGGCCGCTTCCCGTGGAGACGGCGCGCAGATGGGGGAACAAAGGCTTCAGCGTCGCGGCCGTATCGCAGACGATCGGCGAGTTTCTGCCGTTCACAACCAGATTGATGGCCACCACGCCCCCGGGGGCCATGCGGGCCCGCACTTGTTTCATGGCCTCCAAGGAGAGCAGGTGGGACGGCACCTTGCCACCGAGGAAAGCGTCGAAGATCACGAAGTCATACGGGCCGGTCGGCCGGCTCAGAAAGAGCCGGCCGTCTCCGATCACGATGTCACACTCGTCCTCAGAGATACCGAAGTAGCGGCGAGCCACCGCCGCGACTTTAGGGTCGATCTCCACCGCCGTGGTTCGGATCCCGAACGCGTTCAGTATATGGACCATGTCCCCGCCGCCGAGCCCCAGCAGGAGCGCCGTCCGGGCCTGCGGCCGGAAGTTGGGCAGGGCAGCGAAGAGCGGAATGTGCGGCATCACCGGCGTCCCGGTGGAGATGCTCTGCGCGTTATGACAAAGCCCATCGATGAGGAGGTAGCGTACGTCGCCGCGGTCGGCCACCCGCACCGGGCCATAAAAACTCGGCAAGTTCACGAGAATTTTGTAGCCGCCGTCCTGCCAGGTTTTCCTCGGTTTCAGCCATCCGGAGGAAAAGGCCGCAGTGAAGCATAGAGCCGCGAGGACCACCGCCAGTGCGGCGCCCTTCCTGCGCTCGATCAGGCGAACGCCGGCCAAGGCGGCCAGCGCCACGGCGATGACCCGGCACACGGTGGTCACCGAGACGTGCGGAAACAGAACGAACCCTGCCGTCAGGGCTCCGGCGATGCCGCCGGCGGTGGACCAGGCATAAACGGCGCCCGACGAGCGTCCCACCGTGTTCAGGCTCGTTACCGCCAGCTTCACCGCCACCGGCGTTATCGACCCGATGAGCAGCAGGGCCGGCCCGAAGGCGGCCAGGGCCGCGGCGAGGGCTCCCGCCTGGTAGTTCCACATCACCAGCCAAGGAGATAGAGACTTCACCAGCGTCGGAGTCAGCGCCACCCACAGGGCCGATCCGACAGCGAGGATGTCGATCAGGCCAGGTTTTCCCTTGGCATCCGCCAGACGGCCCCCGATCCAGTAGCCCGCGGCCAGGGCCACCAGAGTCACGCCGATCAGCGCGGTCCAAACGTAGACATTATTTCCGAAATACGGCGACATAAGCCGCGTGCCCAGGATTTCGATGATCAGCGTGGCCGCTCCGGTGAGGAAGACGGTGGGCAGAAGAAGGCGGTCAGGCGCGGCGGCCGATGGCACAGGGGCGGCGTCCGGTCCCGTCAATTGCTCCGGCTCGCGCATCATCGGACACCGTACGCCAGGGTCTGATTTTATCACGTTCGATCCGAGGTTCCGCACCACTGCCCGCAAAATGTAACGAGCTTTCAATGAGTACTACAACACTCCACGAATCGGCAATATCAGCTTAATTCTGTAAGACCAGGGAACAACTTTCTTCGCTTTCCATGAATGGGTATGCGACGTGGCCGGGCGATCTCTCATGGGGGAGGCCGCCGGGAGCAGGCGCCGTTTCAGAGGCCACCCGCGTCCTCGAGACCTGGGCGGGGTTTCCACCGGCCTGGCCCCCCGCGGCTCAGCGGACCGGGAACGCCGCGGGCGGCGGCCGCGTCGAAACCAGTAGGCGCCCGGTTTGAAGGGTGTGGAAGTCGACCGGAGGAATCGATATATCTATTGCTGGAGAGGGAACGACAAGCAATGAAGGTGATCGGCGATCGGCAATTCGTCGAGGTGCCGGGCGAGGCGACGCACGAGCTGCCGCCGTTGCTTGTCCGCAGGCGCCCTGAAGTGGAGCGCCTCGACAAAGTGATGAGAATGGCCCAGAGCCTCGTTGAACAAGAGGATCTGGTGCGGGCGCCGGAGGCCGCATTCGAAGAGTCGCAGCTCGAGTTCGAGCGGCGGCGGATGGATCTGGCGGTGAACCTGGTCGAGCAGTACCTGGCCTTCCTATCGCATTGGCAGTGGGGACACGACATTCTCGAATGGATCCGCCAGTGCGAGCTGACCTTCGAAACCAGCAAGGCGCTGAGGACGCTGTTACGGCCGGACGTCTGGCCGCACGCCGGACGGAGCAGCTTCGTCCGGCTGCTGGAAGACAAGGAAGTCCCGCACGCGAACGTGGAATTGAGCCAGGCCGTAGGCCTGCGCCTGACCTTCCGCCAGCCGCCCCCGCTGGAGTGTTTCTCGGACCAGTTCCTCTTCTATCTGAACTCTCCGGTGGCTGCTTCGGCTTATGAAGCCTGGGCGGCGCGCAGTCCCAAGCCACACGCCTCGCTGCCCCCGGAGCGGTTCCTGATCCGGGTCGTTGCGATCTAGTCCAACATTCCAGCGTCCCTCCGTTTCGCGGCGCCTGCGTCCCAACGGGGTGGGGACCGCCACACGTCTCAGGCTGCCAAGTGGTAAGTCCGGATATCAACCTCGCCGCTGAGCAACCCCCCGAGCTGCTGAAGGACGCTGGTGACGTGTTCGGTCTCGAGATGTGCGTCGAGAGCCTCGCGGCTGGCCCATTCTTCAACGAAGGTAAGATCGGCGGGCTCTTTGGTATTCTGCCACATCTCATACCGGATGCAGCCCGCTTCCTTCCGGGTGGGTTCAATGAGGCTTGCCAGGAGCCGCTTTACTTCCTCCACCTTTTCCCGCTTCGCCGGGATGTGGGCGATCACCCTTACCATCTGCGGTATCCTCCTGCGCTCCAGTGTGGCAGAAGTCGCAGCCCCGGGGAGCAGCCCCGGCCGGTATGAGGTACGGGGAAGCCGCCACGTGGTAGAAAGTAAAAAGACGTTGTGGAGGAGATGAATTCGAGAAACCGCGCCTCAGGGGGCGCCATCCACTATTCGAACTTGAAGAAAGACCGCCTGGCGAACTTCGATTCCAGCCGCAAGAGCGACGCGCTCCGAAGAGGGACGGCGCTTCCGCCGAAGCGTGGCAGGCGTTACCTCAGGTTGGCCCTGATGCTCGTGCACGCCGTTTGGTTGGCCGGCCTGGTAGTTCTGTTGGTCTCGCCGGCGGCTTGGGCGCGGGTGGTTCCCGGCTATTACATCGTCGAGTTGACGGAATCGCCGCCCGTCGAGCAAATGGTCTCGGCCGGGGCGGTTCGGCGGAAGTCGGCGATGCGCGACTACTACGACGTCGTGCGCCACCAGCAGCAGGTGGTGCGGGGCGTCTTGGAAAGCTTGGGCGCGCGGCCGTACGGGGCGGTGGGGACGGTGGCCAATGCCTTGCTGGTGCGCCTCTCCGACAAACTGGCGCAGCGTTTGCCCGCCTTGCCCGGCGTCCGGCGTGTCTATCCGGTGCGGGAGCAGCGGATGTCGCTCGAACGGGCGCTGGAGCTGCACCATGTCATCGACGGATGGAATCGCCTGGGGGGCGCCGACCTGGCGGGCGCCGGGGTAAAGATCGGGATCGTAGACAGCGGTATCGACATCACCCATCCGGCTTTTCAAGACCCCTCTCTGCCGGTCCCGGAAGGCTTTCCCCGCGTGAACTTTCCATCGGACCTCGCCTACACGAACAGCAAGGTCATCGTGGCGCGGGGCTACCTTTCCTTTTTCTTTGGCGGGGATCCGGGAGCGCGGGACCGGAACGGACATGGCACGGCGGTAGCCATGGCTGCGGCCGGGCGGGTGCTCGACACCCCGGACGGCCCGATTGCAGGCGTGGCGCCCAAAGCCTGGCTGGGCAGCTACCAGGTGATCCGCGATGACGGCACGACCCGCTCGGATCTCGTCTTGAAGGCGATCGACGACGCGGTCCGCGACGGCATGAACGTGATCAACCTCAGTCTTGGCGGGGATATCATTCCCCGGCCCGGCGATGACATCTTCACCCGAGTGATCGAGCGGGCTGCGGCCGCGGGCGTGCTCGTGGTGGTTGCCGCCGGCAACCAGGGGCCGGATCCATTCACGCTCGGCGATACTTCGGTGGCTCCCTCGGTGCTGGCCGTCGGGGCCACGTGGAACGACCGCACGCTGGGCTCGGCGGTGCACCTGGCTTCCGGCGAGACATTCTCCGCGTTCCCCGGGAACGGCCCCAGACCGCTGTACCCGGTCACGGCTCCGATCCGCGACGTGGCCGACCTGGATCCCACCGGGCTGGCCTGCTCTTCACTCCCGGACGGCAGCCTGGCCGGCCGCATCGTTTTGATCCAGCGGGGTGAATGCTTTTTCCGGGACAAGCTCAACAACGCTGAGGCGGCGGGAGCCGTGGGGGCGGTAATCTTCACCCGGCCCGACGATCCCGACGCCTTTCCGTTCGATGTGCTTGGCGCCACGCTGCCGGCGGTAATGGTGAACAACTCCGACGGCGAAACGATCAAGGGCATCATCGCTTCCGGCGGCCCGGTAGTGACGACACTGGACTTCCGGGTGAAACGTTCCGTGGATCCGAACCGCGTCGTGTCGTTCTCCTCGCGCGGTCCGAGTTCCGATCTGTCGATCAAACCGGAGATCGCCGCCGTCGGTGCGGCGCTGAACACGGCCACGCTGGATGGAGGGTTCGACACGACCCAGGGCACGAGCTTCTCGGCTCCGATCGTAGCCGGAGCTGCGGCTGTGCTGATGGCCGCGCGGCCGGGCTACTCGGTGCCCCAGTACCGTTCGCTGCTGATCAATACCGCGGATACGCTTGTCCTGGGCAGCGGCAAACCGGCTCCGGTTCAGGCGGCCGGAGGCGGAGTCCTGAACCTGGACCGGGCGCTGGCGACGACGATCACGGCTATCCCGGCCACCGTCAGTTTCGGCGACACGACCGGGGCGCTGGAACGAAGGCTGACGATTTCCAACCTCGGAACCACGCCGGAAACCCTGACGATCACGGCCCAGCCTTTTGACGGCGGCCCGCCGCCGAATGCGGCTCCCGCTTCCTTCACCGTTGCGCCCGGAGCTTCCCAGCCGGTCACGCTGACGCTGGCCCCGCCCGGTTCACCGGCGGGAGAACACCAAGGGTTCCTCTGGATTCGGGGCAGCCGGACCGGGGCCGAGATTCACGTCCCCTACTGGTACGCGATCACCTCCGACGAGCCGGCGAATCTCACTATCGTCCACAGCGCCGGGTCAGGCACAGCCGGGGAGTTGCTGTCGAGGGCGATAGGGGTCCGGCTCACCGATGCGGCCGGGGTGCCCATCGTACGGGTGCTGCCGCGGGTAACCGCGGTTTCCGGCGGAGGGACGGTGCAAAGCGTGATCTCGGCCGACGAGTCTTCGCCCGGGCTCTTCGAGGTGAGCGTCCGCCTCGGGGCGGTGGCGGGGCCCAATGTGTTCCGGATCGAAGCGGGCGATTTGTCGAAAGAGGTGACGATTGAGGGCCAGTAGTCTTCTGTTCGGTCTAGGCGGCGTCCTGGTGGCCGTGGCCGCGTGCGGCGCCGGGTTCCCGGCCGCATCGCCGGTGATTCCTTTCGAAAGCAACCAAGGCCAGGCGCCCGCCGAGGTCCGGTATCTGGCGCGTTTTCCGGGCCAGTTGGTGGTGTTGACCGGTTCCGCCATCGAGCTGGCGGTAGGCGGCGTGCGTCATCGGGTCGGGATCCGGTTCACGGCGGCGGCCCCTCTCGACTGGCGCGGCCGGCATCCACTGCCTGGGCGAAGCCATTACTTTCGCGGCCAGGACCGGAAGCTCTGGATCACCGGCGTTCCGCACTACCGGGAGGCACGGGCCGAATCGGTCTGGAAAGGAATCGAGACGGTTTGCTATGGAAGCCGGGGGAGGCTGGAATTCGATTTCATCGTCGAGCCCGGGGCTGATCCCTCCCGGATCCGTTTCCGGCTGGAAGGCGCCCAGGGGCTGAGACTTACTGACGAAGGCGACCTGCTGATCGAGACGCCCGCCGGTCCGCTGCGGCAGCACCGGCCGGTGGCGTATCAGCCGGCGCCGGATGGGCGGAAGTTCGTGGACGCCGCCTTCCGGGTCAGCGCCGGCAACGCCGTTGCCATCCAGGTGGGCCCCTATGATCCTGCGCGTAAGCTCATCATCGATCCGGTGATCACTTTTTCCACATTTTGGGGCGGCGCCGGGATGGATGAGGCCCTGGCGATCGCCACCGATGCTCAGGGCAACATCTATATCGCCGGGCGCACCGATTCCCAGGATCTTCCGACGACGCAGAACACCGTCCAACCGCAGTACGCGTCCACCGGGTTTCCCGGCGATGCTTTTGTCACCAAGTTCAGTCCGGACGGCAAGCAGGTTCTCTTTTCCACTTACCTCGGCGGCACCGACAGTGACCTGGCCCGCGCCGTGGCCATCGGTCCGGAAGGCGACATTTACGTGGCGGGCGACAGCGAGTCCCGCGACTTTCCGACCACGCCCGGAGCCTACCAGGGGTTCAATTCTTCGCTGGGGCTTACCTCTGACGGTTTCGTCGCCAGGCTGAGTGCGGACGGATCCCAGCTCGTCTATTCCACCTATCTCGGCGGTGTCTTCACCGACAGGGTCTATGGCCTTGCCGTGGATGCGGCGGGGAGCGCCTACGCCGGCGGCAGTTCGGATTCCGACGACTTTCCGACCACGCCCGGGGTGTTCCGCGCCGCCTGCCGCGGCACGGGGCTGGGAGGCTTCGTCACGAAACTGGCGCCCGATGGCACGGGGCTGGTTTACTCCGGCCGGGTCTGCGGTTCGGCCAACGACGAGGTGCTGGCCCTGGCCGTGGACGCGGCGGGCAACGCTTATGCGGGCGGCGTGACGGGCTCCGACGATTTTCCCGTGACCGGCGGCGCATTGCAGGAGCAATTCGGCGATGGCGTAGAAGACGCGTTCCTGGCGAAGATCTCGGCCGACGGCGCGGCGCTGGTGTGGGCGACGTATCTCGGCGGGAGCGGCCCCGATGCGGTCCGCGGCGTCGCGGTGGACGCGGAGGGCAATGTCTTTGCCGCCGGCTACACCGCCTCGGCTGATTTCCCGGTAACCGAGGGCGCCTTCCAGACGGCGCACGCCGGGGGCGGCGCCTCGCAGGACGCCTTCGTTGCCAAACTGAACAGCGCCGGCTCCGGACTGGCCTACTCGACCTTTATCGGCGGAGCTCACGCAGACCAGGCGGCGGCGATCGCCGTCGCCGCCGATGGAAGCGCCTACGTGGCCGGTTTCACTGAGTCCTTCGACTTTCCCACCACTCCGGCGAACTGCTTGACCGGATACGCCGGGGGCCGCGATGCCTTCGTGCTGAAGCTCGACGCGGCGGGCGCATCGCTGGGTTATTCCCATTTTCTCGGCGGTCGCAGCAGCGACGCCGCCGAGGGGATCGCCTTGGGGGCCGGGGGCGCCGCTGTGGTGACCGGCACGACCGGCTCAGCGAATTTCACCACCACCTGGGACGCGATGCGTTCCGCGTACGGGGAGGGCCACCGCGGCATGACCGATGCATTCCTGGCGCGGATCGATGAGGGTCAGGGACCCGCCCCGCCCTGCGTCGCCCTGAACGGGCTGGTGAACGGCGCCAGCTTCTTGCCCGGGCCGGTGGCGCCGGGCGAGATCATATCGGTGTTCGGCGCCGGCCTGGGGCCGCCGAACCTCGCGGTGTTCGACCTGGCCGGCGGGGACCGGATTGCTCCCGAGCTGGCCGGCACCCGGGTGCTCTTCGATGGCGTGGCTGCCCCGATCATCGCCACGATCAGCGGCCAGGTGAACGCCATCGTGCCCTACTCGGTGGCCGGCAACGATGCCGTGCGCGTCCGGGTGGAGTACCAGGGGCGGCCCACCGCTGAGATGACGGTGCCCGTCGCGCCGGCTTCCCCAGCCATCTTCTTGCAGAACGCCGCCGGCCAAGGGGCGATCCTGAACCAGGACTTCAGCGTCAACGGGCCGGCCAACCGGGCCGCGCGCGGCTCCATCATCCAGATCTTCGCCACCGGCGAGGGGCAGACCGACCCGCCGGGCGTAGACGGCAAGGTCGCCGGCGCAATCCTGCCCAGCCCGGTGCTCCCGGTGAAGGTGACCATCGGCGGTCGGGAGGCCGTGGTCCACTACGCGGGCGCTGCACCGGGGCTGGTGGCCGGCGTGCTGCAGATCAACGCCCAGGTGCCGGACGACGTCCCGGCCGGCAGCGCCGTGCCCATCGTGATTCAGGTCGGCGACCGGCGCAGCCCCCAAGGCGTGACCGTGGCCATCCGTTAGCGGCGGAGCCGGCGCCCGGACTTCGTTCCCCGTCAAAGCCACCCGTACAAGAGCCATTCTCTTTCCACCCGTCTGAGCCGCCGATGCCTCCCCGCCTGCCGGCGGGCTGAGCGGTGAGGGCGCTGGAGCCGGTCCGGCGTGAGGGCGCCGGGGTTCTTCCACATGGAAACAAAAAACGCGAGAGATGTTATTTTTCTCTTGACGTCGTATAACGAACGTTATACGATAGACCCAACAAATTTCCGTTCGGGCCGGTGGGGCCGGACCGCGGCGACGGCGACTGAGCCGGTTCGCAGTGCGGCGGGTTTCCGGACTTCGCCTGGAGACCGGCCGCGTTGTGCAGCGGCCCGACAGGAGTGCTGATGGGAGTGCGGAAACGCAGGGACCGGCTGGTGGTCTTCCGGCTGACGCAGGAGGAATACCGGCGGCTGCAGCGGGAGTCGAGCCGCAACGGCGCCCGGAGCCTGTCCGACTACACCCGCGCGCGGCTGCTCCAGCCGGACCGGGAGGCGGCGATGAGCAAGCGGATCGAGGAACGGCTGGCACGGTTCGATGAGCGGCTGGACGAGGTCCACGCTGTCTTGCGCCATGTGGCTCGGCTGGTGAAGAAGATTTCGGAGACGTAAGCAGGAGGGACGGCGGATGAAAGCCTGGCTTGGGATCGTGGTTCTGGCGGCCGGAGCGCTCTCCCAGACGCTTCCCTCGCCGATGGCCAGCGTCGGCAAGGCGAACCTGCCGGCGCAGGCCGTGGGGCCTTACGACCTGCTGGCGGTTTCGGTGTACCGCTCGCCGGAACTAACCCGCACGGTGCGCGTGGCCGCCGACGGGACGATTGGGCTGCCGTTGCTGGAAGGGCGGATCCAGGCGGCCGGCTTGATGCCGGAAGAACTAGCCAAACGGGTGGCCGGAGCGCTCAAGAAGGAGCGGATCCTGGTGGATCCCATCGTCGAGGTCACCGTCGCCGAGTACGCCAGCCGGCCCATCAGCGTAATGGGCGCGGTGAAGCGCCCCTTGACGTTCCAGGCCTCCGGGCGGGTGACTTTGCTGGACGCCCTCGCCCGGGCCGAAGGGCTGGCCGAAGACGCGGCGGCCGAGATCCTGGTGACGCTGCCGGCGCGGGACGCCCGGGGAGCCGGGCCGGGCGGCGGGGGTTCGAGGCGGACGCCCGAAGTGCGGCGGATCCCGGTGAGGGAGCTGATCGACGAGGCCCGGCCGGAATGGAACCTCGAGCTGCACGGCGGGGAAGTGGTGCGGGTGCCCGAAGCGGGCAAGATCTTCGTGGTGGGCAACGTCCGGCGGCCGGGCGGCTACCCGGTACCCGACCCGGAGGACGCCACTGTGCTCAAGATGATCGCGCTGGCCGAGGGGCTCACCCCGTATCACCGCAAGAAGGCCTACATCTACCGAAAGGATCCGGCCACCGGCGTGAAGCGGGAGATCGAGATCGAACTGGGCAAGATCCTGAAGCGCGAGGCGCCGGACGTGCCTCTCGAGGTGGATGACATTCTCTACATTCCCGACCACGCCAGCAAACGGGTCCGGGCCAAGGTGATCGACCGGGTGACCGGCTTCGGCGCCGCCACGGTCTCGGGAATCCTGATCTGGGGGAGGCGGTGAGGAACGACGTGAGTGCGCCAACCAGCGACGTCGCCGGCCGGATCATGCCGCCGACACCGGAACCTGCACTGGTTCCGATGATGGCCGCCCAGCCGTGGTGGGACATTCCACCGGAGAGCCCGAACCGCCGGATGTCTCACTACCTCCATATATTCCGCCGGCACTGGCAGAAGATGTGCGCTTTCGTATGCACGTGCACAGCGTTGACGCTGATCGTATCGTTGCGCGTAACGCCGGTGTATGAGTCTACGGCCGTCATCGACATTGACCGGCACATGCCCACGGGAGTGGTTGGACAAGAGACAAGCCAGCCGTTTGTAAACGATGCGGACCAGTACCTCGCAACACAAATGAGGCTTATTCAATCCGACGCGGTGCTCCGGCCTGTCGATCTCAAGTACAACCTCCGAGAGCGGGAAAGGGGCCTATTGAGCCGGTGGTTTGGTCCTGAGGAAGAGGATCCAGACGCTCCCTTGGAACTCGACCGCGTTTCCGTCAGACGGCCGCCCAACACCTACCTGCTGGAGATCAGCTACCGCTCTGAGCACCCCCAACTGGCGGCCGATGTCGCCAATGCCATTGCAGAGTCTTACCTGGAGCATACTTACCGTACACGGTACCAGGCTGCAAAGGGCATGTCGCGATACATGGAGCGGCAGCTTGAAGAGCTGCGCGCCAGAATGGAGCGATCCGGAAATGCGCTGGCGCAGTTTGAGAAGGAACTCAGCATCATCAATCCGGAGGAGCAGACCAGCATTCTCTCGGCCCATCTGCTGGAGCTGAACTCCGAGTATGCGCGGGCCCAGGCAGTCCGGGTTGAGAAGGAGGCCGCATATGACTCCGTTCAATCAGGCTCCCTCGAAGCCGCTTTGGCGTCCTCACAGGGTGAGTCCCTTGCCCGCACCATCAGGGACTACGAAAAAGCCCGGCAACACTTTGCTGATGTCCGAGCTTTTTACGGCGCCAATCACCCGGAGTACAAGGCAGCCCAACTGGCGGTAGGGCAGTTGGAACAGCGGATTGAGGAACTGAAGAAGAGTATTCGAGGCCGCGTCTTTGTGGAGTTCGAGGAAGCGCGCAACCGCGAACGAATGTTGAAAGACGCTCTCGCAAAGGTGAAGGCGGAGCTGGACCGGGTGAACGCCAGATCGTTCGAGTACCAGGCATTGAAACGCGAGGCCGACAGTGACAAGCAGCTATACGAAGAACTGCTTCGGAAGATCAACGAAGCCACGGTCAACGCAAGCTTTCAGGGGAACTCCGCCAGAATCGTGGATCGGGCGAGGCCGGACGATGAACCAGTCTTCCCGAAGGTCCCCCTCAACACACTACTCGCCTTCTTGCTGGCGACCGGGATCGCCTGCAGCATTGCCATCACCGCCGACTATCTCGACAATACGGTTCGCGACCCCGACCAGGTGATGCAGACGCTGCGCACGCAGGTCTTGGGTACGTTGCCTATGGTGAGGAGCTGGAGGGGAAAGTTCAGTGTGCCGGTGAACGGACACGCGCCTGGTCGCCGCAAGCGTCTAGTACAAAAGAGTCAAGACTCTTCCGTCTCATCCTATAACGAAGCCATCCGCAGCCTCAGGAACTCGATCCTCTTGTCGGATCTGGACAGTACCGGGCGCTCGCTTCTGATCACCAGCGCTTCGCCTGGAGAGGGGAAATCAACGACGGCCGTATATCTCGCTCTGGCCCACGCGAGTCTGAAACACAAAACGCTCCTGATCGACGGCGACCTGCGCCGCCCCAGCGTCCACAAGCGCTTCCACTTGGCATCCGCGAAAGGACTATCCACCGTCTTGCTATACGGCGGAGACTGGCGGGAAGCTGTACTCCGTCCGGCCGGTCAGCCGTACCTGCACGTGCTTCCCGCCGGCCCGTCCTCGCGTCAGGCCGCCGACCTCGTGGGGCCGTCTTTAGGAGAGCTGTTGGCGGAGGCTTCGGCGGAGTACGATCTGATCATCTTGGACGCACCGCCGCTATTGGGGTTTGCCGAGCCCATGCAGATGGCGACGGCCGTGGATGGCGTGATCATCGTCACCCGCGCCGGGGTGACGAACCGCCGGGCGGTGAACTCGGCTGTTCAGACATTGTCGAGAATCCGCGCCAACCTGCTGGGGATCGTCTTGAACGAAGTCCACCGGCAAATCAGCGACGAGTACTACTACTACAGCTACTACCGCAAGTACTACTCTGAGAGCGGCAACGACCGCCCGAGTGGCGACAACGGCAACGGGGAGGAGTGGAGGGAAGGCAGTTGACGGCCTGGCCGCAACCCGTAATGCCACAGGCGATCGATACCGACGTGGCGCCGGCTTCAGCTTATGTCCTGCGAAAAACACGCGGCCCGGATTATCTCACAGTCCACTCACTGTTGCTTCTGGGATACGCCGTGCTGGGCAAGCTTTTTGCCTACATCGGCTTCGGCAGCTTCTATGTCGGCGAGATCGTTCTCGTTTTAGGAATTCTCACGTTTGTCACCAGTCCGTCACAATGGGGCGTGCTCAGAAGCCGCCATGTTTGGCCCCTTGCGGCGCTCATGCTGTGGGGCGCCGCGCGAACAGTGCCGTACATTGAGACTTACGGGATCAATGCTTTGCGGGATGCCGTGGTGTGGGGGTACGGGACGTTCGCGATCCTGATCGCCGCCCGCATCGCCGCAGCGCCTGAGACCGTCTCACGGCTTGCGAACTGCTACGCATCGTTCGTCAAAATCTTTCTCGTGGGGGCGCCGCTGGTTTGGGTGTTGTCCACGGGACTGGGTCTCATAAGTTTCACAGTGCACGGCCGTGCAGTTCCGGTCCTCAAAGGCGGAGAGATGCTCGTCCACTTAGCAGGCGTCATCGCTTTTGTGTATCTCACAGTCCGAGCCGTGCCGATCGCATGGTTGACGGTGGCGCCCGTCGTTTTCGCTGTCGGCGCCACGAACAGGGGTGGTCTGCTGAGCCTCGGTATCGCGCTCATAGTGCTGTTCGTGGCCCGGCGGCAAACCGCGAGGGGCGTCTTGCTGGCCGCCGCGTTCAGTGTTGTAATCATCGCGGCGGCGGCCTTCGATGTGCGGTTCAAAGTGCCAGAGAGCAATAAAGAACTGTCGCCCAGGACGGTGGCTGAGAGAGTGCAAAGCATCTTCACAGACACCTCAAAGGTGCAGTACGAAGCTACGGAACGGTGGCGGTTGCGTTGGTGGAAAAAGATCGTGCAGTACACCTTTTTCGGTCCGCATTTCTGGTTCGGAAAAGGGTTTGGACCGAACGTCGCGTACTCGGACGGGGTCGTGTCACAGACTTCCGACCCCTTGCGCAGTCCACACAGTGGACACTTCACTTTTCTCGCGCGAGGGGGAGTACCGGGACTCGCCTTGTGGCTGTTCCTTCAGGGTGCTTGGTTTGTGGGAATGGTGCGCCGGTGGAGGAGATGCGCCGGGTCGGGGCACTCCCGCTTGGCGTCGATGTTCCTGTTCTTGATCGTCTACTGGGCGGCCCTTGTGATCAATGCAAGCTTTGATGTGTTTCTGGAAGGACCGATGGGCGGGATCTGGTTTTGGAGCGTCTTCGGGGCCGGCCTCGGCATCATGATCGCCTACGACCGCTCTGTTGCCGCTGTGCGGCACTCCTGGGCAAAGCGAGGGATCTCGTGTGTCGCGACAGGAAAAGTCCTGCCGGGTCACTGTTGAAAGATGCGAGCCGACGGAAGTGACGGATAGCGCAAAGTTTCCGGATTTCTATTTGGTGGGGGCGCCCAAGTGCGGCACGACGGCGCTCTACAATGTATTGTCGAAGCATCCGCAGGTGTTCTTACCATATGAAAAGGAACCCCACTTTTTTCTTCCACGCACGGCTAAGGCTTATTGGCCGAGATGTACGAGGATCGAAGATTACCTAAGGTTGTTTGAGGGCGCCTCTCGTGGTCAGACGAAAGGTGAGATGAGCGTTACGTATCTGTACTACGCGGAATCGGTCCGGCGGATCCTTCACGTCAGACCGGACGCGAAGTTCATCGTCGTGGTTCGGAACCCCTCTGCGATGGCATATTCGCTGCACAACCAGTTATACCGTGTGTTGGCAGAAGATGTGGCAGACTTCGAAGAGGCGTGGCGCCTTCAATCGATGCGGCGTTTTGGAAAGAGAATTCCCCATGGTTGCATCGCGCCGGAGTGGCTCCAGTACCGAGACGTGTGTAGTGTGGGAAGCCAACTGGAGAGGCTGTTCGGGATAGTGCGGCGGAGTCAGGTCCATGTGATTGTGTACGACGACCTCCGGCTGAGACCACGGCTGGTCTACGTGAGGTTAGTGAAGTTTCTTGGGATCGAAGACGACGGTCGTCGAGAGTTTCCCGTAGTGAATCCGAACCAAGTGTTGCGCAGTCGGGCGCTGGCGAGGATTTTGCTTGGAATCAGAAGCGCTTTGGGGAGCTGGTATTTTCCGGCCCGACATTTGTTCGTGAAATGTTTCGGCCTTCGCCCGATCCAGTGGCTGTGGAGAGCGAACCTGAGGCCAGAGCCACGCCGGCCGTTGCGGCGCGAGTTCGGCAGAGAGATGGCCGCAGGGTTCCGCGATGAGGTTTTCAAGCTGGAGAGGTTGCTCGGGCGTGGATTTCCAGCCTGGTTGGAACCTATCAGTGGTTGTGGCGCCGTTTGCCCCAACGGTGAGGGGGTGGCGCCGCCACAGGGAGAGTTTCGCGCGGGGATGGCATGACCATCATCGTGGCTCACAATCACTACCAGCGGCCCGGCGGCGAGGATGTGGTGTTTCGGAGGGAGGCGGCGCTGCTCGAGGCTCACGGCCACCGGGTGATTCGGTTCACGGACCACAATGACCGGATCCGAGAAATGAGTGCACCTGGTCTGTTGGGCGCGACGCTGTGGAATCAGAAAGCGTACCGGCGGCTCCTGAGGCTGGTCAAGAAGTACCGCGCCGAGATCGTCCACTTCCACAATACTTTCCCCCTGCTGTCGCCCGCCTGCTACTACGCCGCCCGGCGGGGCGGGGCGGCGGTCGTCCAGACGCTGCACAACTACCGCCTGCTGTGCCCCGGGGCGACATTCTTCCGGGAGGGAAAAGCATGCGACGCCTGCTCCCGGCGGCTCCTTCCCTGGCCGGCGATCCATCGCCGTTGCTACCGCGGAAGCCTCGTGGCGACGGCGGGGGTGAGCGCAACTACGCGCGTGCACAGGTTCATTGGAACCTATTCCCGGCAGGTGGACGCGTTCATTGCGCTGACGGAATTCTCCCGCTCGAAGTTCGTCGAAGCGGGGCTGCCCGAGAGCCGGCTGCACGTCAAATCCATCTTTCTGATGCGCGACCCCGGCCGAGGCCCCGAAGAGGGGCGCTACGCTCTCTTCGTCGGCCGCCTCGCCCCCGAAAAGGGGTTGAGCGTGGCGCTGGAGGTCTGGCGCCAGGTGGGAGCGTCTCTGCCATTAAGGATCGTCGGCGACGGACTCCTGGCTCCGCAAGTGGAATGCGAGGCCGCAACGGCCGGCAACGTTGTCTGGGAGCGCCGGCTGAGCCACGAAGAGTATTGGCGCGCGCTCGAGGGCGCGGCGTTTCTGATCGTGCCGTCGCTGTGGTACGAGGGGCTGCCAGGCGTTGTGGTGGAAGCCTTTGCTGCGGGCCGTCCGGTGATCGCCAGCCGGATCGGGAGCCTGGCTGAGATCGTACGGGATGGCGAGACAGGCGTGTTGTTCGAACCCGGTTCCCCGGCGGCGCTGGCGGCGGCGGTCGAGCGGCTTGCCGGGGATCCGGCCGAGCGGCGGCGTCTGGGAGAGAACGCCCGGCGAGAATACCTGCGGCGGTACACCGCCGAGGAGAACTACTGCCGCCTGATGCAGATCTATCAGGCGGCGCTCGCCGTGCGGCACGCCGGTGAGGCGGTCGCGCCGGCGGTCCAGGCACAGGAGGAGGGGTGGCTGGCGCAATAGCTCAGCGGACGCGACAGGCGTGGTACCGGAAGCTGTACCGCGAGGATCTGCTCCGCGAGGCTCGCCTCGCCGCGGCGGCCGCCCCGCAACGGGTCCGCGCCATCGAACGGCTGATCAGCCGTAACCAGGTACCGGTGCGGAGCGTGGCGGAGCTGGGCTGTGGTCCCGGCGACGTGATTCTCGGATGCCGGCGAAGGGGAATCGGCGCCGAGTTTGTCGCCGTGGATTACTCGGAAGAAGCCGTCGCCCATCTGCGGTCGCGCGCGCCGGACATCGAAGCAATTGTGGCGGACATTACCGAGGCGGATTTCCGGCTGCCGCGGCCGGTGGATCTGGTCGTCCTGAGCCACGTACTCGAACACCTAGACGACCCGTTGAAGCTGCTCCGTTCGCTGGCCGAGGCGCCCGTGAGCCGCTTGGTGTTGGAGGCGCCGCTGGAAGCGCTTCCGCTCTACCGGGTGAAGTGCGCCCTGTTCGGGAGAAACAACCGTGTCGGCCATGTCCAGTTCTTCACCCGGGGCGCCTTCAGAAGCCTCGTTCAGGCATCGGGATTAGCGATCATCGACGAGTTCCAGTACACACCCGTCCACACTCCCGAAGCGCTGGGGTTGAGCTGGAGCGCGGAAGGAACATCGATGCTGGTTCGGTTGCTCCAGCAGCTCTCACGCCGCTGGATGCCAATGGTTCTTGCAGGATTATGGAGCCGGCTTTACTACAGCCACTATGCGGTGCTCTGCCGGAGCGCCCGGCGCCCATAGCGCGCCGCCGGCGCAGCATTCTCGGCTGTCCGGTGGATTGCGTGGAGTACGGGGAAGCGGTGGCCCGCGTCGTGGAGTGGGCGCGCCGGGGCGAATCCCGCTACGTCTGCGCGGTTTGCGTCCACACGGTGATGGAAGCTTATGGCTCGGCGGCCGTCGGCCGGGCCGTCGCCGGCGCCGATCTGGTCACCCCGGACGGGATGCCGCTGGTGTGGGGCCTGCGTCTGCTGGGCGCCCGCCGGGCGAGCCGCGTCTACGGTCCCGACCTGATGGCGCTCGTCTTGGCGGCGGCCGAAAGGGAGGGGCTGCCCGTAGGCTTCTACGGCGGCGCCCCGGAAACTCTTGGCAAACTCGTCGACGCCGTACGGCGGCGCCATCCGGCGCTCGAAGTCGCTTATGCCTGGTCGCCGCCCTTCCGGCCGCTGAGGCCCGAAGAAGACGAGGAGGTCATCCGGCCGATATGCTCGAGCGGAGCACGGATTCTCTTCGTCGGCTTGGGAGCGCCGAAGCAAGAGCTCTGGATGCACGCCCACCGCGGCCGTATCCGGGCGGTGATGCTCGGCGTCGGCGCCGCCTTCGATTTCCTGGCCGGGACCAAGCGCCAGGCCCCGCGCTGGCTAATGCCGCTGGGGCTGGAGTGGCTGTTCCGGCTGGCCGCCGAGCCGGGGCGTTTGTGGAAGCGCTACTTGAAGCACAACCCGCGCTTCGTCGTGTTGTTCGCCGGGCAGGTGCTCGGCCGTTCTGTCAAGGATTCCTGTAGCTTCGGGGAGCCGGGGTCGCTTTGCGGCCCGGGCGCACGGACGGGGCGATGAGCGTATCAACGGTTGCCTCCGACGTTGCCGCCTTGCTGGCCCACGCCGGCGGGGACCGGAGGGCCGTGCGGCGCCGCGCGCGGCCGCGGTGGACGTCGGCGTGCCTGCTCGCCTCCGACTGTGTGGCGGTGGTGGCCGCTTCGCTCGCCGGCGTCTGGCTCTGGAGCCTCGTCAACCCCGTCGTCTCGCTGGACCACTACTTCCCGCTGGGGGCTCTGCCGGCCCTCTTGGTGATGGTCTACGTCGCCTTTGGATTGTACGCGCCCGCGGGCATCGATCCGGTGGAGGAGCTGCGCCGCGTGGCGCTGGCGACGGCGCTGGTCTCGCTGGTGCTCATGGCGGCGGTCTTCCTGGCGAAGGAAGTGGAGGGCTACTCGCGCGGAGCGCTGCTACTCTCCGGAGGGTTGACCGCGGCTCTGGTGCCCCTGGGCCGCGCAACTCTCCGGCAGTGGCTGGCGACGCGCGCCTGGTGGGGAGCCCCGGTGCTGATCCTCGGCGCGGGCCCGGCGGCGGCCGCGGTGGCCGAGGGCTTGCGCCGCCGCCCGCAACTCGGGTTCCGGGCGGTGGGATGCGTGTGCGATCCCGGCGACGCACCGGCGCCCGGCGGGCTGCCGTGGCTTGGTCCGCTGGCGCGGGCGGAAGAGATCGGCGCCGCGTTCGGGGTGAAGCACGCCATCGTCGCCATGCCGGAAGAAGGGCCGCGGCGGGTGCAGGAGATCCTGGAGCGCTACGCAGCCCGGTTCCCGGAGGTGACCGTCGTCTCCAGCCTGCTGGGGGTTGGCAGCGTCTGGGTGTCGGCCCGTGATTTGGGAGGCGTGTTGGGGCTCGAAATCCGCCGCAACCTTCTCGACCCGGTGAACCGGACGGTGAAGCGCGCCTGCGACCTCTGCCTCGGGCTCCTCTTCGCCGCCGCCGCCCTGCCGGTGGTGGCGGCCGCGGCCCTGTGGATCAAGGCCAAGAGCCCGGGCGCGGCTTTCTACCGGCAGATGCGGGAGGGCTTCCAGGGCCGCCCGATTCGGATCGCCAAGCTGCGCACCATGCATCCGGACGCCGACCGGATTCTCGAGGGCCACCTCCGCGCCTCGCCCGAAGCCCGCCGCGAGTGGGAGCGGTTCTGCAAGCTGCGTGACGACCCTCGGGTGATTGCCGGCGCCGGGCGCCTGCTGCGGCGCTTCAGCATCGACGAGCTGCCGCAGTTCTGGAACGTCGTCCGCGGCGAGATGAGCCTCGTCGGCCCCCGCCCCTTTCCGGCCTACCACCTGGACCGCTTCCCGACCGAGTTCCGGGCCTTGCGCCGCCGGGTCCGCCCGGGCCTCACCGGCCTCTGGCAGGTGGACGCCCGCAGCGACGGCGATCTTGCCCTCCAGCAGAGGCTGGACACCTACTACATCCGCAACTGGTCAATCTGGCTGGACATCTACATCCTCGCCCGCACGCTCGGCGCGGTGCTGCGCGGCCGCGGCGCATACTAGGCCGGCGAGGGCGAAGAAGTAGTAGCCGAAGACCGGCCGCTGCTGGAACGGGTAGTCCACCAGCGCGTTCAGCAGCACGGCGATCAGGCCCAGGCCCCAGACGGTGCGCCAGGCCGCCTTCGTGATCACCGCCGCCAGCGCCAGCATCAAGGCGAGCATGGGCAAGCCTCCTTCGGCGGCCCACTGCAGCCAGTCGCTGTGCGCCTGGTTGTCGCGCTTGCCGTCGTCGAAGCGGGCGTAGGCCGGGTAGACGGCGGACCAGGCGCCCAGGCCGAAGCCCATCCCCGGGCGCGCGGCGATCATCTCGAGCGTCGAGGCGTACAGCAGGCGGCGCTCGGCGAGCTGGTCCCGGCGCTGGAACTTCTGCCACAGCGGCTCCCAGCCCACGGCGAGGACGAAGACCGCCGCCAGCCCGGCCAGTCCCGCAGCGGCCAGGAGCACCCGCCGGCCGGCCTTGCGCCGCAGGACGGCCAGCACCGCGGCGGTTTCCAGCAGGGCCAGCGCCACGCCGGCCCGGGAAACCGCCACCACGGTGGAAGCGAAGAAGGCCGCGGCCATCAGCAGATGGCTCCATGCGCGGCGGGGGTTGGCCACCGCTCCAAACAGAGCGATCGGCAGGACCGTTTCGATGAACTGCGCGAACTGGTTGTGGTAGACAAACGGCCCCATGGCCGTCTCCGAATCGGTAGGGAAGATCCAAAAGATCCGGTCCGGCGTGGTGAACCTCTGAAGGACCGCCGCCAGGGCGATGCCGAGGGCGAACCAGAGCAGGCCCCGGAGGAGCCGCTCGGCCACCCGAGGGTGACGCCCCGCTTGAAACGCCACGGTGAAGACGGCCAGGCGCGTGAACCAGTCGAGGGTGGCGACTTCGGTGGCCCAGGGGTAGGCGCTCGTCCCGAACGCGAGCTGGGCGCAGCCCACCAGCACAGCTCCGGCGAGAGGGATCATCAACGGGTGGAGCGCGAGGCGCAGCCGGCCCAGGGCCGCCCCGGCCGTCCAGCCCAGCGCCAGGGCGAAGATCCCCACCTGGACCACGCTCACCGGCCAGAACCGCGGCGCCCAGAGCGCAAAGAAGCCGAACGCCAGCAGGGCGGCCAGGGCCGCACCCGTCCACCGGCAGGCCCGGATCTCGTCTCCCGCCGCCAGGCCTGGTTCCGCGCGCACCACAGATTCGAAAATAGCGTGCCCAGCCATGCCGCGCCACCGCTCAGGCCGATTTCGGCGGGCCGCGGTTCCCCGGCAGGCCGTCTGCCGGCGTTTGGGGGGGACGCGAGGCGCCGTGCTACACTGCTGTTGGCCGGTCTCGAAGCTGGGTTCAGCAGTCTCGCCTGCCTGTGGATTCAGGAGTTTGAGCGGAAGTGAGCTACCGGACGCTGACGCGACTCAGGAGAGCTTCGCAGGTCTTCTTCCTGGCGCTCTTCGTCTTCCTGCTGGTCCAGACCGAGTTCCGCGGCTCCTTCGAAGCCGGCTCCGCGCCCGCCGGGCTCCCCTACCCGGTGAACTGGTTCCTCCAGATCGATCCGCTGGTCGCCGTCTCCCACGCCCTGGCCAACGGCGCGCTGTACAAGGGCCTGCTCTGGAGCCTGGTGGTCATCATCCCTACTCTTTTCCTGGGCCGGTTCTTCTGCGGCTGGGTGTGTCCGCTGGGCACGCTGAACCACTTCGTCGGTAGCTGGAGATCGGAGCGGAAACGCGGCGCCCGCCGCATCGAATCGAACCGCTACCACCGGTGGCAGACGCTCAAGTACTACCTCCTGATCGTCGTGCTGGCGGCGGCCGTGTTCGGCTACCAGTTGGCGGGGATCCTCGACCCGATCTCGCTCGCCGTCCGGTCGCTGGGCCTCTCGATCCTGCCCGGCTTGCGCGTCGCCTTCTACGGGGCGCTGGACGCCCTCTACGCCACCGGCATCGGGCCGCTCGAGTTCGCCGCCGACGCGCTGGACTTCGTCTTCGGAAGCGTGCTCGTCCCCAGCCGGCCGCTCTATTTTGCCCAGGGGTTTTTCCTTGGCCTGCTATTCTTCGCGATCCTGGCTCTGAACCTGCGGATCACGCGATTCTGGTGCCGGGCGCTGTGCCCTCTGGGCGCATTGCTGGGGGTGCTCTCACGGTGGTCGATCCTGGGTCTGGAGAAGGACAAGGGGCGTTGCGAGGACTGCAACCTCTGCCTGCTCGACTGCCAGGGCGGCGACGATCCGATTCCCGGCGTGCCCTGGCGGAAGGCCGAGTGTCACCTCTGCCTGAACTGCGTGGCGGACTGCCCGGAGACCGGCATCCGCTTCCGCTTCTTCCCGACTTCGAAACCGGTGGAGGGGCCGAACCTGCTCCGGCGCCGGGTGATCGCTTCGGTGGCCGGCGGGGCGGCGCTGGCGCCGTTGCTCAAAGCCACGGCCGGGCGCAGCGTGGCCCACAACAGCCGGCTGATCCGGCCGCCGGGCGCCGTCGACGAGGAGCACTTCGTCGAACGCTGCATCCGCTGCGGCGAATGCATGAAGGTCTGTCCGAACAACGCGCTACACCCCACATTGTTCGAAGCCGGCATCGAGGGCATCTGGAGCCCGGTGCTCGTCCCGCGCATCGGTTACTGCGAGCCGAGCTGCACGCTCTGCGGGCAGGTCTGCCCGACCGGAGCGATCTGGGAGTTCACCGCCGAGGAGAAGGGCTGGATCGGGGAATCGAATTCCAATCCCATCTCCATCGGCACGGCCTTCTATGACCGCGGCCGCTGCCTGCCCTGGGCCATGGCCACCGAATGCATCGTTTGCGAGGAATGGTGCCCGACCTCGCCGAAAGCGGTCTATCTGCGCGAGGAGACGGTCTATGACGCCGAGGGGCGCGCCAAGCTCCTCCGCCGGCCCTATGTCGATCCGAACCGCTGCATCGGCTGCGGGGCCTGCGAGTACGCCTGCCCGGTCCAGGACCGGCCGGCGGTCTACGTCACCAGCATCGGGGAGAGCCGGTCGCGCGCCAACCAGATCCTGCTCGAGCGGCGCCGGAAGAAAGGAGGAGCCTCATGAGGTTCGGCGAGCTTTGTCTGGCCGGCGGAGCCGCCGCGGCGCTCTGGCTGGGCGCCTGCGGGCCGTCAGCCTCCCGTGACCTGCTGCCGGAGAGCGGCGAAGCCCCGGGATGGGTGAAGACCTCCGAGACGCGCAGCTATGCGGCCGATGAGCTGTGGCAATACATCGATGGAGAAGCCGAACGCTACATCCAGGCCGGCGTCGTCCGCGCGCTGACAGCCGATTACCGTCGCGAAGAGCTCGAGGCCAAGGTGGACGTCTATGTGATGAAGGGGGCTGAGGGCGCGCGGTCCCTCTTCGAAGCCGAGCCCGCCAAGGGCAGCCGTCCGGCCGAGGTGGGCGACGCCGCACGGCTCTTCCGTCTGAGCCTGGTCTTCTACCAAGGGCCGTACCTTGTGCGGATCATCGCTTACCAGGAGACCGGGGACGCTGCCGGGGCGTTGCTCGCGCTGGGGCGGGCAGTGGAGGCGCGCCTGGGAAAGTGACCCGGCTTCGGCCGCTTCGCGGAAGTGCTATAAAGAAGTCAGGAAATCCTGAATCTCGCTGCGCGGGGAGGTCACGATGGACGCTCGACGCAGAGTCTCCCGCCGCAGTTTTTCGCGCTGGAGTCTCGCCGGACTGTTATTGCCTGCCGGAGCGTGCCGCGCCGGCGACGGGCGCCCGGCGGGATCCACAGCACCGCCCCCGGGAAAGTCCAAAGTCGTCATCGCCCGCGACGAGAAGGTCCGCTCCGGCCGCTCCCGCCTGGAGGAGGCACGTGTCCTGGATCT
>Ga0256841_1000069_pt1 | contig 112908 bp, 102 predicted proteins | sample 356308metaG_FD_185971 | JGI IMG/M metagenome (GOLD analysis project Ga0256841, IMG submission 185971) | Hydrothermal vent microbial communities from Mid Atlantic Ridge, Atlantic Ocean - 356-308 | ecosystem: Environmental > Aquatic > Marine > Hydrothermal vents | place: Atlantic Ocean: Mid...
ACCGCCATTTTCAATGGCTGTAAGCCATTGAAAATGAAGGAACCGGGAAATCGCATTTTCTGGTTCCGGGGTTGAAAAAGTCCAGGGAAGGACTTTTTCAACATCCTGTTAATAGTAGCGTTTTTCAATATCCTGTTATTGCAACACCAGACCCACCAAAGGACGCCAGATGTGCATGCTTGCAGAGTACAACACACCAGAGACGGTAAAGGGAAGAAGCCGTACTAGGGTGAGCAACACCCCCACCCAGAGCACGGCCTGTAGCAGCCCCATGAGCATCCCCGGCAATGAAGATCCGGATTTTTTCTTTTTGATATCCGAAAGATAGCGGCGAATCTTCCAAAGCAAGTAAGCACTGAGAAAAACCAGCAACAGTAGCCCCAGGAGACGTGAAAGATGCAGAAAATCACTGATCAGGAGATCCAGTGACTGCCAGACCAGGCGGGTAAGGCTGAAACCCGCGAGCAAGGCCAGCATCAGCACGGCACTCAGGGCCGCATGCAATTCCGGATAGAAACCGCGACGCCAGCCACGCAACAGAGACCAACACAAATACAGGATCACCACCCAGTCGAACAGGGTGCGTGGCAACCAGGCATCCATCATGATTCGAACAGCACTGCAAGCGCCTGAGACAGACGTTGCACCGGGATCACCTCGATTTCGCCCGCAGCTTTGCGCGGCCGGTTGGCGCTTGGCAGGAGAATACGCTTGAAACCATGCTTGGCCGCCTCGCGCACCCGATCTTCACCACTGGGTACGGGGCGAATCTCTCCCGCCAGACCCACTTCACCAAAAGCGGCAAGACCTTCCGGCAATGGCCGATCCCGAAAGCTGGACAGTATGGACAACAATACAGGCAGATCCGCCGCGGTCTCTGTGACCCGCACGCCTCCCACCACGTTGAGAAACACGTCCTGATCATACATGCCGATCCCACCATGACGGTGCAGTACCGCGAGCAGCATCGCGAGGCGATTTTGCTCCAGTCCCAGAGCCACCCGCCGCGGGTTGCCCAGAGGACTCTGATCCACCAGCGCCTGTACTTCCACCAGCAGGGGGCGCGTGCCTTCACGGGTCACCAGAATCGCACTGCCGGTTACCTGTTCTTCATGCCGGGAGAGAAAAATGGCGGAAGGATTACTTACTTCCTTGAGTCCCTTGTCCGTCATGGCGAATACGCCCAGTTCATTTACTGCGCCAAAGCGGTTTTTTATGGCTCGCACCAGACGGATCTGGCTGCCCGCCTCGCCTTCGAAATAAAGCACCGTATCCACCATATGCTCCAGAACCCGGGGACCGGCCAGGGCGCCTTCCTTGGTCACATGTCCGACCAGAAACAGGCCGATCCCGGTCTGTTTGGCAAAACGCACCAGCTGAGCGGCCGATTCACGAACTTGCGCCACGGCTCCCGGCGCCGATTGCAGTTGTTCCGAATAGAAGGTCTGAATCGAGTCCATGACCATGACATCCGGCTGGTGTTTTCGGGCCAGCCCCAAAATGCGCTCCACACAGGTTTCCGTAAGCAGTTGCAGGCGTTCCACCGGCAGCCCCAGACGCGCGGCACGCATGCCGATCTGCTCCGCAGATTCCTCCCCGCTCACATACAGGGGCTTCATCTGTTGCGAGAGGGCGGCCATGGCCTGAATCAGCAACGTGGACTTGCCAATGCCCGGATCCCCGCCAATAAGCACCACCGATCCGCCCACCAGCCCGCCACCAAGTACGCGGTCCAGTTCCGGCAGGCCCGTAGCTGTGCGTTGTGTATGTTCTGCATCGACCTCGGACAGGGGACGAATCCGGGTGACGCTGTCACCACTGTAACCGGCAAAGCGTGGCGCGACATTTCTTTCCGGCGTGGACAGGCTTTCTTCCAGACTGTTCCAGGCGCCGCAGTCCGGACACTGCCCTGCCCATTTGGGGAAGCTGCCGCCACAGTCCCGGCAGGCATAGACGGTCCTGGTTCTGGCCATCAGCCCGACACCTTGCGCCGCACCCGTGTGCCGATGCCACAGAACAGAGTATAGGGGATGGTCTGTGCCGCTGCGGCTATGTTCTCAGCGGGCAGCCCTCTGCCCCAAAGCACCACCTGGTCACCTGGACGGGCTTGCGGCTGATCGCCCAGATCCACCATAAGGGTGTCCATGGAGACTCGCCCCGCCAGAGGAGCCACATGGCCGTTGACCAGCAACGGCGTTCCTGCAGGCATCTCCCGGGGATATCCGTCGGCGTACCCCGCGGCAACCACGCCCACCAGACTGTCCCTGGGCACTTGCCAGGTTCTGCCATAGCCTACGGTTTCACCCGCGCGAACTTTCTTCACCGAAACCAGACGCGAGCAAAAGGTCATCGCCGGTCGAAGCGCCTCCACCGGCGTGGCAAAAGGAGAAGCGCCATAGAGCATGATCCCCGGGCGAACCCAGTCGGCATGGGTTTCCGGCCACCCCAGAATGCCTGCGGAATTGGCAATGGACAGAGGCAAGGTTACGGAGGAAAGGGCATTTCGGAAACAACCAAGCTGCTGTCGGGTGAAATCATCTCCCAGATCATCAGCGTTCGCCAGATGGGTGAGGCAACCGGAAACCGAGGATACGGAAGCAAGGCTCTGGAGTTCCCGCAACAGATCACGCGCCTGCCCGGGTGCGACACCCAGGCGGTTCATGCCTGAATCCACCTTGAGCCAGACCGCCACGGGGCCGGGCAGACTTTGGTTCTTGAGCAGATCCAGCTGAAAGGGATGATGCACCACCAGCTCCAGCCCTGCCGCGGCCGCAGCCGCCAACTCCTCCCGGTCATTGGCGCCGCCCAGCACCAGGATCGACTTGCTCTGTTCCATGCGGCGAAGCGCCAGCCCTTCTTCCACGCGGGCAACGGCAAAACTGTCCGCATCCTGCAAGGCAGTCACCGCCATCTCGATGCCATGACCATAAGCATTGGCCTTGATTACCGCCATGACCCTGGCGCTGCCGACGTGGGCTCGCGCCACTCCCAGATTATGCTGCATGGCCTGCGGGTCGATCTCGATCCAGGGAGAAAAAGACATCTTCCAGGAAGATTCAGTGGACGGGATCGCCGTACACCGGATTGATAAAATTCTCGAACCTGGTGAACTGGCCAAGGAAAGTCAGCCTCACCGTTCCGATGGGACCATTGCGCTGCTTGCCAATGATGATCTCCGCCATGCCCTTGTGTTCGCTCTCGGGGTTGTAGACTTCATCGCGATAGATGAATACCACCAGATCGGCATCCTGCTCGATGGCGCCCGACTCTCTCAGATCCGACATGATAGGGCGTTTGTTGGGGCGCTGCTCCAGACTGCGGTTGAGCTGGGACAGGGCAATCACCGGGACGTTCAGCTCCTTGGCCAGGGCTTTGAGACTGCGGGAAATGGCAGAAATCTCGTTGGTGCGGTTCTCGCTTCCGCCGGGGATCTGCATAAGCTGCAAATAGTCGATGACGATCAAACCCAGCTGCCCGTGTTCCCGCATCAGGCGTCGCGCGCGGGCGCGCAAGTCGGTCGGGCTCAAGGCTGCCGTATCGTCAATGAACAGCTTTGACTTGCCAAGAAGAGTCACCGTGGATGTCAGGCGCGGCCACTCATCATCTTCCAGCTGACCGGTACGAACGCGATGCCCGTCGATACGGCCAAGGGAAGAAATCATGCGCATGGCCAGGGACTCACCAGGCATTTCCATGGAAAACACGGCCACCGGCATATCGGACTTCATGGCGATGTTTTCCGCCATATTCATGGCGAAAGTGGTCTTGCCCATGGAAGGTCGACCGGCCACGATGACCAGATCCGCCGGCTGCAGCCCCGAAGTCATCTTGTCAAAATCATCGAATCCGGTACTCAGGCCCGTAATGGGGTCATCATTGCCAAAAAGCTCATCGATACGATCAGCCGCCTTGCTCAGCAGGGACTTGATGGGCTGAAAGCCCTCTCCTTCCCTGTGCCGCTGCTCGGCAATCTGGAACACCTTGTTCTCTGCCTCGTCCAGGAGTTGGGCCACCTTGCGTCCCTCGGGCCGGAAACCGCTTTCCGCGATCTCCGTGCCCACGCGAATCAGCTGGCGGGTCACGGAATGCTCGCGAACGATATCCGCATAGGCGCGGATATTGGCGGCGCTGGGAGTATCCTCCGCGAGAGCGGCCAGATACGGCAGACCACCTACGTCCTCCAGCTCCTCGCGACGCTCCAGCTCTTCCGCCAGAGTAACCACATCGAAGGGTTTCTGCTCATCGGCCAGTCCGCCAATCACGGTAAAAATCAGCTGGTGTTCCCGCCGATAGAAATCCTCGGCGCTGACCCGGTCGGCAACCTGATCCCAGGTGTTGTTGTCCAGCATCAGACCGCCGATGACGGACTGCTCGGCCTGCAGGGAATGAGGCGGCACCCGCAGCTGTTCCACTTCGGAGTCCATCTCGGGGTAATCGGGAGCAGAATCGGGAAAGGTACTTTCATAAGGCATGGACAGGAGAGTAACCAAATTTTTCCGCATTGAAAACCGCAAGCTTCAAACAAAAAAAGAAACCACGACAAGTCAGTAACTTATCGTGGTTTCATGAAGCACTTCATCACATCAAGCCCATGTCAGACGGGGCGCAGGCGAACTGACACCGCAGAACCTTCTGTCCAGGGATCAAGAAATATCACTTACGCCCCCCGACAGGGCGGTGATCATCAGTCTTCAGCGATGATAATGACCTTCAGATCCGCATTCACGTCAGGATGCAGATGCAGCACCACTTCAAACTCACCCGTGGATCGCATGGGGCCTTCAGGAAGCCGGATCTCGTTTTTCTCTACAACCACCCCTGCTTCTTCACAGGCGCGGGAAATATCGGTGGTGCCTACGGAACCGAACAGCTTGCCTTCCTCACCCGCCTTGTGACTGATGGTGACAGCCCCCATGTTCTCGATGGCAGTCTTGCGCGACTCGGCGGTGGCCAGTTTTTCCGCAGCTTCCTTTTCCAGTTCGGCACGACGCTGTTCGAATACGGCCAGATTCGCCCGGGTAGCGGGAATCGCCTTGCCGCTGGGAATCAGGTAATTGCGGCCATAGCCGGGCTTGACCACTACTTTGTCGCCCAGATCACCCAGGCCTGTAACTTTATCCAGAAGAATCACTTCCATTTTACTTGTACCTCATCAAGGTCTCTCACTCGTCACCCCTGGGGCTGCGAGCCCGGACTTTCGCCCGAAAATTCAACCAGCCATCAGCAAAACCCGCTGCGGAAACCGCGGTAAAACTCGCCGGCATGCCAATGATCAACAATATATAGAATCCGATCAGCCAACCCGGATTCGCATTAAATTCCTTTACCAACCCATGCACCAGGGCCACTCCCTGCAGAAAAAACGCCGCCATGCCCACCAGGGCCAGCTGAGAAGCCAGGCCCGGCTTATCCGACAGACTGCCGAGCACCAGCAGCACCGGCACCAGAATCAGCAGCCAATACCCCAAGCGCAGTTGCCGCAATTCTTCGCCAAAACCACCCGGATTGTACAGCTGCGCCTGCCAGCTCCTGGCCAGGAACAATGACAGAGCCAGCTGCAGGAACCAGGCAGCACCCATGCCGCCAGCCATCCAGGGGGCCATTTCCGCCACCATGGCCTTGCGGTCTGCGTTGCTGACCACGTTGGGATCCATGATCTGGGCACTGTATTCTTCCAGTATCCCCACCCAGAATCCGCTTACGTCATCGAGCAACAGGTACTGCATGCCAATGAGCAACGCCCCGAGCAGCACGGTTACCTCGATCACCAGTTTCAGTGAACGCGTGACGCGCAACACTTCCGCCAGTATCAGCAAAGGCAGCCACAACAGGCCACCGGCAATGGCCACAGTCAAAGGCTGCCCGAACAGCAACATACCCAGCCCCACCAGGGCTGCCAGCCCCAGGAACATGACCTGCAGGCCTTCCCCGAAACCCTTTCGCAGGGTGACCAGCCCCATCACGGCGGAACTGGCAATCCCCAAGGGGGTGATCAACAAGGCCAGTACCGCAAACACGGAGGCCACCATGGCGGCCTGCATGCGGCCTTTCATGATGAAAGTGGCCAGCGCCTTCATCAGGCTTTCTCCGACGCCGAACCAGAGTTCATGTTGTTCTCCGATCCGCGCCTGTTACAAGGAGTAATCCACATTTCTCTTGGCACGCCCTTTCCTGAAACCGAAAGGAAAGCACGCCCGGGAGAAATTTACTTGTGGGAGTCGGTATACGGCATCAGAGCCAGAAAGCGGGCGCGCTTGATGGCCGTAGCCAGCTGGCGCTGATACTTGGCGCTGGTGCCGGTAATCCGGCTGGGCACGATCTTGCCCGATTCGCTCACATACTGCTTGAGCAGGGCGAGATCCTTGTAATCGATCTCGGTGATGCCTTCCACAGTAAAGCGGCAATATTTTCTGCGACGCATGTAACGTGACATATTCTGTATCCTCCCGTTGTCAGGCTGCAGCTTCAGGCGCTGCGTCTTTCTCGTCGGCCTTGGCCAGCAGAGAGGGCTCGGTAAGGGCTTCGTCACGACGGATGGTCAGGTGACGAATCACTGCATCATTGAAGCGGAAAGCAGTCTCCAGATCATTCAGAGTGTTGCTTTCGCATTCGATGTTCATGAGCACGTAGTGCGCTTTGTGCAGTTTGTTGATGGGATAGGCGAGCTGACGGCGTCCCCAGTCTTCCAGACGGTGAATCCTGCCCCCGTCGGCTTCTATGCTGGCGGTATAACGCTCGATCATAGAGGGCACCTGCTCGCTCTGGTCCGGATGGACCATGAAAACGATTTCGTAGTGTCGCATTGTAGCTCCTTATGGCTAATAAACAGCCTCCCGCACTGGCGGTGAGGCAAGGAGGATCGGCCCGAAAACCGATCAGGAGCGCGGATTTTAGGAGAACAGCCGGCAGATATCAAGCTTTTTCAAGTATTTGTAAGAACAGGGAGCTTGTTCCTCAGGCGCCGGGCAGCTGGATGTACCCCCGACTGGTCTGAAGAAAATGTTGCAACTCCTGCGCCGACATGGGCTCCGCCAGATAATATCCCTGAATTTCGTCACACCCTTGGGCCAGAAGCATTTCATACTGTTCACGGGTCTCCACGCCTTCGGCTACCACGGTCATTCCAAGATCATGAGCCATGGTAATAATCGCCGAGGTAATGGCGCTGGAGCCCTCGTCCCGGGCCAGTTTGCTGACAAAAGATCGGTCGATCTTGAGACGATCGAAGGGAAAGCGTGTGAGATAATTCATGGCGCTGTAACCGGTGCCGAAATCATCTATGGTAACCCCGATCCCCATACCCTGAATCTGGTTCAGGATTTGCGCAACGAGAGGATCACTGGAGAGCAGCAGGTTCTCCGTAATCTCGAAATCCAGCAGATTCAGATCAAAATCAGCAGCTCTGACAATCTGCTCAATCTTTCTCACCAGGTCGAAACTGCTCATCTGCTTTGGGGAAAAGTTGTATGACAAGCGCAAAGAGAAACCTTGCGCACGCCATTGCTGCAATTGCTTGCAGGCGCGGGACAGTTGCTGATATCCCATTTCCGTTATCAGGCCGATGCGTTCCGCCACTTCGATGAATTCTTCCGGCGAGATGAAGTTCCCCTCGGCATCCCTGAGTCGGGCCAGTACCTCCACTCCCACCACTTTCAGGCTCGACGTTTCTGCCAGCGGCTGATAGAAAATCTCGAAGCGCCCCAGATCCAGAGCTTGCTGCAACCAGGATTCGAGCTGCAGCACCCGGGTCGCCCGATCCTGCATGCCCGGTTCGTAGTACACGATTTGCGCACCGCCTTCGGCTTTTCCATAGTGCATGGCCGCACTGGAGCATCCGATCAGCAACTCGGGAGTATCGCCATGCTCCGGATACAGACTGACGCCCAGGGTTACGGAAACACGCATGCTTCCCCCTTCGTCCGTCATCAGGGGTCTGGCGAACAGGGCAAAAATCAGGCCGATCATGTCATCCATGCTGCGATCCAGTTTCTGCTGTTCCAGCACCAACAGAAACTCATCGGCTCCCACATGACCGACGATTACCTGCCCCCCGAGAAAGCTCTTGAGCTTCCCCGCTATGGCCTGCAACAGGCGGTTGCCGACCTCGATCCCCCGCACTTCGTTGATCTTGGAAAAATGATCGATATCCAGATAAGCCACTGCCACCTTTGTCCGCTTCACCCGGGCTTTTTCCATGGCATTGGCCAGATATTTGGCCATCAGAATCTGATTCGGCAGATCGGTAAGAATACTGTGGGTTTCCCGATGCGAGACCTTGCTCGCCAAGGCGTGTTCATTGCTGACATCAGTGAGCACCATGACCGTGGTCTGATTGTTCCGCTCTTCCCGGGACATCCTGTTGAGAACCATCTTGACCCGATACTCAGCCCCATCCGCTGCTTTCAGCAGAAGAAACCGATTGATGTTCTTCCGCTTCCCCTGCAGCACATTGTTCAGCAGAAAACGTTGTCCGGCGGTAGTCAGAAAATGAAAAACCTCGTCCACCGGCCTTCCGGCCACTTCCCCTGGTCCTTTCCCGGAAAACTTCTCCGCCATGGGATTGAACTTGACCACATGTCCACGACCATCGAGATGAATCACCGCTTCCCCAATTGCCGTGAAAGCGGTCTGTGACAGCCGCCGTTCCTCGAACAGCACTCTCAACAGCTTTCTCAGAAGATGCCCGTTGGCCACCAAAAAGAACAGTACGATGCTCACCAACATGACTGCTGGCGGATACCAGTAGTGCCATTTGGCCAGTAGCAGGTAATCCCCAGTGAGTACGACTAGCAGCAGCAGTATGATTCCGTACACCCACCCCCAGCCACGAGGGCGGTAGAGCAGCAGCATGAGAAAGATCAGCAGGGCATTGAACACATACTGCCAGTCGCGCGATACCGGCACGATCAGACGGTTCTGCAACAGTCCATTCAACACCCAGGCATTGAACTCTACTCCGGACACCGGTCGACCATGCGCGGATACAGGTGTCGGAATGCTGTCCCCCAGACCGGGAGCTGTCGCCCCCACCAACACATAGCGATTCACGAAGCGCTCTGGCGGAACCCTGCCTTCAAGTACATCTACATAGGAAACCGTATCCATTCCCTTCCCCATGCGGGAAAAGGGCACCAGCACCATACGGTGGTTACGCCATACCGAAGAAGAAAGTTCCCGGTACACCGGTGTCCTGGCTGACTTCGGGAAGCCCCGGGCAAGTGGCCAGTCCCCCGCCACCCGCGCCATGGCCAGGGACAGCGCCGGCCATATGGGCCGATCCAGACCGGCCATGAGGAATGCGGCTCTGGCAATGCCATCCGCTTCCAGCTCGACATGTACATGCCCCAACCCAGCCGCCGCCCGGCGCAATTCAGGAAAAGGCAGACTCTCGCGAAGCTGTCCGCCTTCGTTGTACTGTTCCAGAACCACCGGAAACACTATCCTGCCGCTTTTCCTTGTCGCCTGCACCAGCATTTCATCATGGTTCGGATGCAACTGATCCGGTTCCGCAAAATTGATGTCCACGGCTACAGCCTTTGGATGGCCCTGGGCGATTCTGTTCAGCAGATCGGCATGGATGTTTCGGGCAAAGGGCCAGCGACCGAGGCGGGAAAGACTCTTGGAATCGACGGCGACTACCACGATGTCTTCCAAAACCGGAGTATCCAGCTGGCGCAACAGATTGTCGTAGATGGCCAGGTCCAGGCCGGAATACCACTCCTGCCGGGTGGCAAGCGCAGACAGCAGTAACAGAACAACACCCAGAATCAGGCGCAGGCTCCACTCCTTCTGCCGTCTGTCGTTCATCCAGACACCTCTGCACACGGCAAAACAGCACGAGGATGAAGCGCTCTGTTCAATGACAAAAAACCTTCACAAACAAAGAAACCGGAAAATTGTTTTTTCCCGGTTCCCTGGTTGAAAAAGCGCAGGAAAGACTTTGCCAACACCCTGTAAGGGGAAAAAGCCATGGTTTGCACAATGCGCGATTCTGGCATCCCTTGCCGGTTCATGGTCAATCCGATGTTTCCCTAAAGCGCAAGCAGTATGATGGCCAGGGCCGGAATGCCGAACATGTACCAGGGCTCAGGCTCCGGAAAAACGGTTTGCGCCGGACTCCAGGCTCCGGCATAGCCGTCATCATCAATCATGCGGACACGAAAATGAACCGGCACCTGCGGCCGCGACGAGGACCAGCGGGGTTCGTCCAGGATTTCATCTGTCACAAGAGAATGAAAAGATTCATCCTCGGCGACCTGCAGCTGGTAACGCTGTTCCGGCAGTCCTGCCTGCCAACTCAGGTGCAGCTGATCCTCGACAGCAAGAACCTTCACCCGGGGGGCTTCAGGCTCCGGCTTCAGTACAAACTGTTGCACGCCACTCCAGGGCCCCTGCTCATCCTGGTACAAGGACGCAACACGCCAGTACCATCTGCCCGGTTGGAGTTCATCCACATGCAATCGGGTCTTGCGCAGACCATCTTTGTCCAGAACGGGATTCCGGAAATCAGGATCCACGGACAACTGGAAACGATAGCCATCCACCCGGGGAGGTGCAGACCATTCAAAACCGGCACCTGAACCCCGTACTGTAGCTTGCGCAGCGGGAGCCACAGCCACCGGAGGCAAAGGCCTGGCATCGAGCACGAGCCAGACTTCCGTTTCTTCACCTTCCAGGCCGTTTGCATCCAGCGCCCGCAATCGCAGCCGATACCGCCCATCCGGCAGAGAACTGTTGCTAAAGCGATTATGCTCCACCCTGAGATCCAGCAACGGCACCGTCTTCTCATCCGGTCGGAAAATCCGTATCCGGTACGCCACCGCGGATGGCAACGGATCCCAGCTCAATTCCATGGGCAGTTGCCGGATCGTCGCAGCGGGGCGCTTCAGGCGTGGCGCGGGAAGCAATTTCATGGCAGATGCAGGCCTTTCGCCTTTTTTCACCAGGGTGCCAAATCCGGCGGGAATCACTACTCGCTCCTTGCCAGCGGTTACATTGACCGCACCAGCAACCACTTCGACGTGGGAGCGATTCTGATCCAGCGGAGGAACCTTGACCCGGAACCGGGTGCCGCGCACCGCCGTGTTCGCGGAAGGTGTGCGAATTTCGAATCGGGTTCCCCGGGTAGGCACGATGTTTTCGGTTTCTCCACGCAGAACCTTGATGGTTGTATCCCCGATGCCCGTATCGGAAAAACGATTGATGCGCACCATCTCCACTTCAGTATTACCGCCTAGAAGCTGTCGGGTGCCATCGGCAAACTCAAGCAGGACACTGGCATCGGCGCCAGTGGTGAGACGATCACCATGTTTGAGGGTGGTATCCGGCTGAAGCCGCCGTTGTTTGCCGCCATCCGTCGCCAGAAACACCTCACCACGGATATCCAGTACTCTGACTCTGGCGGCTTCCACCTTCAGCCAGGAAAGAGGAATGCGGATTTCGGTTCCAGGCGGCATGTGGCGGGGATGCTGAACCTTGTTCAGACGCACCAGCCTGTTCCAGTAACGCTGATCGACGAGAAAACGCTCGGTGAGATCCCAGAGATTGTCCCCAGGCTGAAAACGGTAGAGCCATTCTTCAGGCGGCTCTGCCAGCCCAGAACCCGGAACAGCAAAAAACAAACTGAACGCCAGCGCCAGGCAACTGGCGCGAAGGTCTATAGATTTCCCCCCAAGCATCGTTTTTCCCTATAGTACAGCTGATGATCTACAGACACCCGGAAAAACCGGGATGTCGGTGCGAGACAAGGAAATCCCGCCAGTTTTACTTTGCGTCAAGAAAAATCCCACATTCAAACGTATTTTTCAACGCCTTGCATGAATAATAGTCCACCACCAGCGAAAAACCCACCATAGACTATGGTTTTCTCTGGCGAACCGCCTCGAACAGGGTGATGCCGGCAGCGACGGAGACATTGAGGCTTTCGACCACGCCAAGCATGGGCAGGGAAACCAGAACATCGCATTGCTCCCGCACCAGGCGTCGCATGCCTTTTTCCTCGCTGCCCATGACCACTGCCAGCGGACCTGTCAGATCCGTTTGATACAGGGACTGCGGAGCTTCCCCGGCCAGGCCGACAACCCACAAGTTGCAAGCCTCGCGCAACTGACGCAAGGTGCGGGACAGATTGGTGACCTGGATGAAAGGCACGGACTCTGCCGCACCACTGGCCACCTTGCAGGCCACCGGGGTCAAGCCAACGGCTCTGTCCCTGGGAGCAATCACTGCGTGAACACCGGCGGCATCCGCGGTGCGCAAACAGGCGCCAAGGTTGTGCGGATCCTGCACGCCATCGAGAACCAGCAGCAAAGGTGGTTCTTCCAGCTCCGCCAGCAAGCTGTCCAGCGCATTCTCACTCTGCGCCGCCGCCATCCGTACCCGGGCGACAACCCCCTGATGGCGGCCACCCTGAACCAGGCGATCCAGTTCCTTTTTGTCACTGGAAATCAGATCCAGGCCCAGTTTGCGCGCCTGGGACAGCAACTGACCCAGGCGGCGATCATTGCGCCGGACATCGAACCAGATGTGTTCTACCTGACCGGCGTCATGCTTCAGGGCGGCGCGGACACTGTGGATGCCCGCAATATACCGGGCTTGACCCGTCATCGTTTTCTGCGCTGCCGGGAACCACGGCCCCTGCCTTTTTTGCTCTTGCTGCGCGCCGGCTTCTCACCCTTTTTCGGCTTTTCTCCCCGATTGGCCAGCGCCAGATCGATTTTGCGATCATCGAGATTGACAGCGGCTACCACTACCTGGATGGAATCCCCCAGACGATAGGTCTTGCCGCTACGTTCCCCCACCAGTTTGTGGGCAATGGGGTCGAAGTGAAAGAAGTCATGATCCAGGGAGGTAATATGCACCAGGCCGGTGATATATACGTCCTTGAGCTCCACGAATACCCCAAAGCTGTTTACACTGACAATGAGGCCTTCGAACTGCTGGCCGACCTTGTCCAGCATATACTCGCACTTGAGCGCATCGGCGGAATCCCGGGTGGCCTCATCGGAACGCCGCTCGGTCATGGAACAATGCTCACCCATGGTTGCCATCTGCGGGAAGGAATACTCGAAGGTATCCGCACGTCCGTCCACAAGCAGATGGCGAATGGCGCGATGTACCAGCAGGTCGGGATAACGGCGTATTGGCGAAGTGAAATGCGTATAGGCCGGAAAAGCCAGACCAAAATGGCCGATGTTCTCGGAAGAATACATGGCTTGCATCATGGAACGCAGCAACACCGTCTGGATCATGTTGGCATCAGGCCGATCCTTGATCTGCGCGAGAATATGCGCATAGTCCTTGGCGGTAGGCTTGTCTCCCCCGCCCAGAGTCAGCCCCAGCTGAGCGAGGAACTGACGCAGATCATTTAGTTTGTCTTCACTGGGCGACTCATGCACCCGATACAAGGCGGGAATCTTCTTGCGCAGCAACAAGCGCGCAGAAGCCACATTGGCCACCAGCATGCATTCTTCGATTATGCGATGAGCATCATTGCGCGTAGTAGGCACGATACCGCTCAGGCGCCCTTCCTCACTGAACACGAAGCGGGTTTCCACTGTATCGAAATCGATGGCGCCGCGTTTCTGTCGGGCGCTGTGCAAGGCGTGATAAAGCTTGTTCAGCTCTTCCAGATGCGGCAACAGCCGGGCATGCTTGCGGCGCAGGGTCTGATCTCCCTCGAAAAGCATGGCCGCCACTTCATCGTAGGTCAGACGCGCATGAGAACGCATCACTCCCTGAAGAAAACGGGAACGCATGATATTGCCTTCCCGGTCGATGAACAGTTCCGCGGTCATGCACAGTCGATCCACATCGGGATTCAGGGAACACAAGCCATTGGAAAGAATCTCCGGCAGCATGGGTACCACGCGATCCGGAAAATATGTGGAGTTGCCACGCTTGTACCCTTCCTGATCCAGGGCAGATCCGGGCTGCACATAGGAAGAAACATCCGCGATGCACACCAACAGCTTCCAGCCCTTGGGCGTACGCTTGCAGTACACCGCATCATCAAAATCCCGGGCATCCGCGCCATCTATGGTCACCAGAGGCAGCTTGCGCAGATCGGTACGTCCCTGCTTGGCCTGTTCCGGCACTTCTTCGCTCAGGCCGGCAATTTCCTGTTTCACTTCTTCCGGCCATTCGACCGGAATCTCATGAGTACGGATGGCGACATCCGTTTCCATGCCAGGAGCCAGATGATCACCGATGATTTCGATTACACGACCTATGGGCTGACGCCACTTGGAAGGCTGCTCGAGAATCTCGACCACCACCATCTGACCTTCTTCCACCCCATTGAAATGTTCATCGGGAATAATGACTCTATGGGTCATGTGCTTGTTGTCCGGCACCAGGAAACCGACACCGGATTCAATATGCACACGTCCGACCATCTGACTGTGAGCCCGCTCCAGGATCTCCACCACGGAGCCTTCCCGGCGTCCCCGCCTGTCCATGCCGGTAACCTGTACAACCACCCGGTCGCCATGCCACAGGGGACGCATTTCACGGGGAGAAATGAACAAATCGTCTCCACCTTCATCAGGGCGCAAAAAACCGAATCCGTCCGGATGGGCAATCACCCGGCCGGCAATGAGATCCTGCCTGTTCACCACACACAGGCCACCACGCCGGTTGCGCACCAACTGACCATCACGGATCATCGCCTTGACGCGATAACCCAGTGCCTCGATCTGCTTTTCATCCTTCAATCCCAGCAGGGACGGAAGATCCTCGGTCTTGACCGGGACGCCATGGGTTTCCAGGGTTTCCAGGATGAACTCCCGGCTTGGAATGGGATTTTCGTATTTACGCTCTTCCCGAGCGCGGTAGGGGTCACTTTCTGGTGACTTTTTTTGCTTTCTGGATCTGGCCACAGGCCTTGGTACCTTGCTGATTTTCAAATGTTTCAAAAGCGCATTATACGCACAAGCCAGGCCGGAGGCGGAAAATGATTGCCGGAAGTCAAGGCTGAAGAGGCCAGGCTTGCTACAATGACCAGATCAAATTTCGAATAGCCGAGTATCAGGAGTAACACAACATGATCAACAACGTGGAAGGCGACATTCTCCTCACCAAGGCCCAGGTCATAGCCCACGGCGTGGCCGCCAACGATCCCATGAACCAGGGGCTGGCCAAGGCATTGCACGAAAAATATCCCGCCATGCACAAAGACTTCCACCACTGGTGTCACCAGCACCACCCCAAACCCGGCGAAACCTGGATGTGGGGCGGACCCGATGGCGTGCGCATCGTCAACCTGATAACCCAGGGCGGCGGCTACGGACATGGCTCCAAACCCGAACCGGCCACTTTGCCCAACGTGAATCATGCCCTCAAGTCCCTGCACAAGATGGCCCTGAAGGAGAAATTCACTTCCCTTGCCCTGCCCCGTCTGGCAACCGGTGTTGGCGGCCTGGACTGGGAGGAAGTAGAACCCCTGATCACAAAACACCTGGAAGATCTGGACATTCCCGTGTATGTCTATTCTGTCTTCCACCCCGGCGTCCAGGCCAGGGAAGATTGATGGTTGACAGAACTTCCCCCAACTTGTACAGTGCGCGCCTCAAGAACAAAGCCACGAGCTGAATTCTTGCCGAGGTGGTGAAATTGGTAGACACGCTAGCTTCAGGTGCTAGTGGGGGCAACCCCGTGGAGGTTCAAGTCCTCTCCTCGGCACCACATACGACCCTCTGATTTAATCAGAGGGTTTTTTATTGCTCGTATTCTTGAGATTGTCCACCATGGCGGCATCAGCATTCTGCTGCACCACCATGAACATGCGGGTTCAGGTTAATGCTAACCCTGTCATCAAATCAGGCTTCACCACAATCGGGAGAAAACTTGGTGGTAAGAATTCGCAGTACAATCAGAGAAGAGATCACGAGCATGCTCACGGCCACATCATTCAACGTATATTCCGCATACCATAGGCTGATAAGTTCACCAATCAGCACCACCAGTGCCACGTCCAGGATGAATGTCACCTTCACTCGCCCAAGGACCAGATAAGACTGAAAAACCCGTATGAGTTCGAAAGACGCAAGGACAAGAACAATGTCCTTGATCATTTTTTCCGCACCATGAGACCAGTCATCGGGGAAGGAATGAAACAAGTCTTGTACAAGATTGACAATCCCATATGCCATCCACAGATAGACGGTCATCATCAGAATGCCGATAAAAAACCCGATAATTCTCGCGTGAGCCTCCTGACTGAGCAGAAATGTCTTGTATGCAGGAGGGTATTCTGTCTTGTCATTCGTCATTGGACGCCCCAGACCCCATCACCATTCCACCCTGCACGCCATGCAATGAAAAACAGCTGCAATAACCAGGAAAATCATTCAGCCAATGATTCCAGGCGTAAAAACATCGTTTCGCCTGTTGCATCATCCAGGCCATCATTGTCAGAAACCAGATAGGTTGTTCCATCGAATGCAATCGCCATACCCTCCAGCTTGTCTACGACCCAACCGTTGTAACGGCGCATGTCTGGCAACACATCATGAAGCAAGACTTTCGTCACCACTGGGTATTGCTCACCCAAATCCCGTGCCATGGCCGGATCAAAACGGTATATTCTCTTGACTGCCGCCTTGTCACCCTGCTGATTGTCACGTTCGATGACCGCCAGTTCGCCAGTTTGCAAGGCAACCATTTCAGACAAGCCAACCCATGCGCCTTCCGGGGCGGCATCCAACGGGTAGTAATAAAACTGCCATTCACCCATTGATGGGTCATATTCACCGATCTTTACCAGACCATTTGGGTCGTCCTGCCACTCTCGTTGAAAAGCAATGAACACCCGGCCGCCAACCGACTCTGCAACCCCTTCAAAACCGAACTTGCGCTGATTTTTCTGTACTTCCAGGGGCAGCTCGATCTCCTGCTTGACATTTCCTTCCGCACTTATTTTCAGCAACAGGTTTCGGGAAACACCGGGCTTGCCTTCAGATACCGCCCAGAAACCACCTTCGGACGCAACCGTCACTCCTTCCAGATCGTAACTGACAGAACCGCCATTGCGTTGCAGCGGGATCTCTCCATCGATAACCGCCGGAACTTCGGAAACGTCGATAGTGTAAATTTTCGAGTGCGCATAAAAGCTATCATGTACCGCATAGAGCCGATCGCTATCACTGGGGTCTGCCGCCAAACCCGACAACGCCCCCCAGCCAATTGGCGGGGTTCCCCTGGAAACAATCTGCGGATACATCGCAGGCCCGTTTTCCAGATGATATATGGTGATCATGGAGCGATAACCTTCACTCGCATCATCTTTTTCCGCCGCAACCGCCAGCAAATTTTTCCCGGGAATTGGCAATATGCCTTCAGGTCCTACACCAGTGGGCAATACCTGAATGTACTCTGGCTTGCCGTTACGATCTACCCGGTATACAGCAACAAGGTTGGCGCGCTCGGCGCCTACGAACAAGAATCGCTGCCGCCCATCATCATACCGCGCAAAAGCTACACCCTCGGGTTCAGTACCCTTCTTTCCTGAACGTTTTTCGGGATAATGTCCAATGCGCATTGCCAGATATTCGATATCGTTTCCTGAATCGAATACAATATTTCCTCGACGGTCAAATACCGAAAATCCCCGACTGCCGCCATGATAATCACCTTCATTGGCGGTAACGAAGAATCTTCTGCTGACCCAGCTGACTGCATCTGGCTCTCTGGGTACGGACTTCAGTGAACCTGTCGGCTCAATACGTTTGTTTTTTTCGATATCAATGCCGGACAGATCCACGTAGCCTGCACTGAAATCTCGTTTCACCCGACGTTTTTTCAGGTTAGCAATGACGATATGGTTATTTTCCTGTAACGAAACGACCACCTTGTTTTTTCGGTTGACAGAGACGAATTCCGGCTCTGGATCTTCGGCACCCACATCCCCAATACCCGCCAGCTCCACTCGTTCAGCGCGCCAATGCACAGGCGAACCTTCCAGCTCCAACACTTGCAAAAAACCTGCTGGAAGCTGGGGCAAAGCCCCCAGCTCACTCCCTTGTGCCTGACAGGCTTGCTTGTCGCCGTATGCGGCATCAATCAGTCCGCCATGCCCATCCGGGCAGGCTTCTTCATCACGCTCGTTCTCTATTGCAACAACCGCATATCGACCATTAGGACTGATCGAAATAGCATCTGGTTGACCACCCAGATCAATTACCTGGCTAATAACCGGATTGTCCATATCGGCAATATCAACGACCACTAACTCACCGGAAGTATTTACATAGTCAACCGAAGTATTGACTACAACCAACGCATAGTTTCCCTTGACGGCTACCGAAGTGGGCTCCCCTTTCAATGCTACGAAGCCTGCTGGCTGAGGTTTGCCAGGATCACGGATATCAACGAAACCAAGACGCTGCTGCACGCCATCCGTATAGATTAGATAATTTTCATCTTCGGAAACCGCCAGAATCTCCGACACTGTTTCGTCAGTTTCCGATTGATTTTCCGCCAAATTCCGATAAACCGGAAAGGTCGCTATACGCTGAAAATATTGTGCTGAAGCCGAGGCCATACTTTTAGCGGGAAGAGCGGCACAAGCAATGCCACCCATACCGACAATCAACATCATTCCATAACATTTTCTGATCTTTTGTAGCTTGCTCATCATCTTGTTGATTTGCGTGGTTGTTGATAGCAAATCATGCTAACGGCGCGATGTTTCAATCAGATGACGATCACGTCAAAAGTAAAGGGGCCAACTGCACATAGGCCGTGGCAGGTAATTGAAGTATGGGCATGGTGGAAATTGCACTTCCACCAAGCGCCAAGAAGAATTTCTTGAATGGAATTTTCGTCTTTTGCGATGGCGTCAAGACTCTCCCACGGCCCGCAAATAGCTGTGACTTTCCAGAATTTTCAAGGCCCTGCGACTGCCCCGATAGTTCTGATCGAAGACGGTGTTCTTCAGGGGCAGTTCGTTATCGATATCATAGATGATGAGCAGCCCCTGCGGATGCTCCCTGGCCCAGGCCGGCGCATTGCGTGTATTCAGGCGTTTCACCGGCTCCTCCAGCCTGCCAAGGAAATTGAACTGGCCATGATACTTGCCGATATACGCCAGCTTGCGCCCCTGATCCTGATAATGCTTTACCTGGCGGCTGATTTCCCGCAAGTCATAGGCATTTCCGGCTGCTGTCATCAACGCCGGTTGCACGGCCAGCAGAATCAGCACCGCCGCACTGGTGATTCTGACCACAGCATCCGGGAGAACCCTCAACGGTAACCAGGCCGCCAGGACTCCCAGCATCAGCAGCAAGCCACCCCACAAGGGAGAAATGTCCCGAATCCACCTGGCGGCGCTTTGCGGGGCAAACAAGGGCAGTCCCAGCAAAAACAAGCCGGCAAGCAGCAGCATCACCACCCCCAGGTCCATGCGTTTGCCTTCCTTTCCCCGACTTCCCTGCAGCAGCCAGGCAATCACCAGTGACAAAGCCGGCAACAAAGGCAACAGATATTTGATCTGTTTGCCGCTGACCAGACTGAACAGAACCAGTGTGGGCAGTATCCAGCTGGCCAGAAAACGCATACCCCGATCTGGGCGCTTGCGCTCCAACCCGGCGGCAGATTTCCACAACCGGGGCCAAAGAGACCAAGGCAACAAAAACAAGGGCAACATGGGCAAATACCACCACCAGGGCTCGCGATGAGCGAAGGAATTGACCACGCGATTGGCCGTTTGCCCCCAGAAAATGGCGTTGCGGTATTTCTCCCCGCCTTCCAGCCCGGCCGGGATCGCCCAGGCCAGCACCATCACGGCGCCTCCCAGCACACACGCAAACAGGGCCGCATACCATCGCCCCCAGTTCTCCCGCCTGTCCCCAACCCAGAGGGGGCCAAGCAGCGCGGCAGGCAACAAGTGCAACAGGATTACCGGCCCCTTGGCCAGCAACCCCAGGCCAATGGCCAGACTCAGCAGCCACCAGCCAGATGTTTTTCCCCTGCCCGCATCGAACATCCCGAGCATGCCCAGCAGCGTGCAGAACACCAGGAGCATGTCGAATTGCACCAGGGTGAAGAAAATGAGCCAGACAAAGGTACCAAACAGCACCCAGGGCGCATGTGCTGCGATCTGCATTTTCCCTGGCCACAAACGCATTGCCAGACGCTGCACCAGATACAGACAGAACAGAGACAACAAGGGCGCAATCATGCGTGGCCAGACTTCGTTGACGCCGAACATCCACCAGCCCGCATGCATGAGCCAAAACAGCAACGGCGGCTTGTGCGCATAGGTTTCACCGTTCAGATGAGGCACCAGAAAATCGCCGTTGCGCCACATTTCCCAAGCGACGCTCAGATAACGGGTCTCGTCCACGGGAATCAGCGGGCGAAGCAACAAGGCGCTTGCCAGCAACAGCAACCAGTAGAAGATCAGCAACCACCAGCGGGTTTCCCGATCAGCAGACAGGTGCCGATTCTGGCTCAAGAAACCGCCTCTTGCTTGTCATCGACCAGATCATGAACCATCCTTTCGTTTCGATAACGATTGAGCAGATGCATCCCGAGCAATCCCGATATGACAAACAGCACCGCACCAAGCCCGATACGGAGCACCGGATCTACGCTGATGCCACTGCCTGCCAGGGCAAACACGATATTCTGCGGAAGATAACCAAGGGCCGATCCCAGCAGAAATGGCAACAAGGGAATCCTGGATATGCCAGCCGCCAGATTGACCAGCAGATTGCTGCCCACGGGAAACAGGCGAATCATCAGGGTTTTGGTAAAAGGATCACGTTCAATGAAATCATCGATCTTGCGAATCTTGTCCGGATAGCGGCGGGCAATGGTGCTGGCGCTGAACCAGCGCGAGGAATAGAAGGCGATCAGACAACCGGCAATGCTGGCCAGTTCAACCAGAAGCAGTCCGTAACCGAAACCAAAACCATAACCGGCCAGGATAGCAATGAACTGACGTGACATTCCCACGGCAACGAACAGACTGCTCAGGGCAAGAAACAGCAATTGTCCCCGGATGCCGTGATGGCGGATATTGGCATCCACCCAGTCTTTGCCCAAAGTGTCTCCCAGAACCCATGCCACCACCAGGATGAGCGCAATCAGCAACAGCCCCCGAACAAGAAACCGCAGTTTCATGCCACCTTCCGAAAAACGCAGAACCCTGTAACAGTCATTTTGCCATGGCGCACGAGCCGGCCTCATAGCTCCCGGACATCCGGACGCTTGCCCCGGCGTTGCAGCCAGAGCACGCCCAACATATCCACGATGCCGGTCCAAAGACGGTTGTGTACTCCATATTTGCTTACACCCTTGTGGCGCGGTCTATGGTTCACCTCCACGGACTGTAGCTTTTTCCCGCTGCGCAGGATCAACGCAGGCAGGAAACGATGCATGTGGTCAAAATAGGGCAGCTCCAGAAAGGCTTCCCGGGAAAACAGCTTGAGGCCACAACCCGTATCCGGCGTATCATCCCTGAGAACCCGGGCGCGCACCGCATTGGCCAGACGAGAGGAAAATTTCTTCAACCGGGTGTCCTGACGCTGTCTGCGCCAGCCCGCGATCATGCAAAGATCAGGATCCCTGGTCTCCTGCTGCACCAGCGCATAAAGAGAAGGAATATCCGCCGGATCATTCTGGCCATCACCATCCAGGGTAGCGACCCAATCGGCTCTGGCCGCTTTCACGCCGCTGCGCACGGCAGTACTCTGGCCACAGCTCTCCGCATGGCTGAGAACCCGCAGCCGTTCGTCCTGTTTGCGCAGGGTTTCGAGAATGGCCAGGGTTTCGTCGGTACTGCCATCATTCACGTAGATGATTTCGTAATCCAGATGGCCATCAAGCGCGGCATGGATCTCGTCAATCAATAGCTCGAGATTATCCTGCTCGTTAAAAACCGGTACTACTACTGACAAATCCATGAAGACAGACAATCTCTAATATCAAGACCAGACAAACCAAAAGCCGACAAAGCAGCTGGAAACAACGGATAGCAGGCGCCATGGAATGGACGAATCACTTCCTCCATTTCTTCCCGGCAACCACGGAGCTCATTATACCTGATGAATGCGCATACTGCCGGGACAGACTTTGAAAACCTGATGCCTCCGGGTAAATGAGGCTATACTCTACGAACAACATTTCCACTGGGAACAGACCGATGAGGAACAGGAAGAAACTGCTACTGAGCGGCCTGCTGATCATGAGCAGCCAGATAACGCTTGCCCTGGAGCTGCAAAGCCCGGACGTGAGCAATCAGGTACGTATGAAAAAGCAACAGGAGTTCAAGGGTTTTGGCTGCGACGGAGGAAACATTTCTCCAGCCCTGAAATGGAAAGACATCCCCTCGGGAACCAAAAGTTTTGCCCTGACCATGCATGACCCGGATGCGCCCACCGGCAGCGGCTGGTGGCACTGGGTGGTGTTCAATATTCCGCGGGATACACGGGAACTGGCTGCCAATGCGGGAGACCCTTCCGCCGGACTCATGCCGAAACAGGCCGTACAGTCACGTACCGATTTTGGCAGCACCGGCTATGGCGGCCCCTGTCCACCCAAAGGACATGGCACCCACCATTACCACATCACTCTGTATGCGCTGGATGTGGAAAAACTGCCTCTGAAAGAAGATGCGCCAGCCGCCAAGGTAGGCTTCTATATCAACCAGCACAAGCTCGCAGACAGCCGCATTACCGGGCTGTATTCACGCAAGTAGAATCTCAGGAACGCGGTGCTTCTGCGGCAAAGAAGCGCCGCGCCACACTTCTGCCAAGCCGTGCAGTCAGAAGAAAAGCCAGGTAAACGGCCGCCACTTCGCCAAGATACAGCCAGACAACCTCCATGCGGAGTTTCATCCCGTCCAGATAACCCATAACCACCAGCGACACAAGAATCGCCACGATGGGCGTGGCAAACACCAGCCCCATGAGCAAGGGACGGTATCCGCCGCTGACCATTTCAAACAGAAATACGCTGAAAAAACCTGCGATAAGGGCGCCTATGAAAGCAATCAGCGCCAGCATGCCAACCAGCATCAACCCATTCGGCTCGAACCCTATGGACATCAGCATGGGAGCCACATACAAATTCATGTAAGGCGTGGATGAATAATAGAGCAACACGCCCAGGGTCATCAGCAACAAGCTTGCCAGCACAGGCCACAGCTTTTTCATGTTTCAGATGGCCTCAGGGTGATTCCGAAGGAAGCAGCAAGGCATCCCACAGCTGCTTTACCTGATCATCAGGCAACGGCAGGAGCTCCGCAGGCACGGGCTTTTCAACAACGACTTCTTCTTCGCGCACGATCACTTCCGCTACCGGAGTCTGATCAGGAGCAGTCTGCACTTCAACAGGAGAAGAGGAAGGGGAAAAATAGGACCAGATACGCTCCATGTCCATTCCCTTGAGCTCCCCGAATTGCATCATCACATACATCAACGCGGCAATCGCAGCCAATACCAGTGCCAGCACCAGATTCAACCACCAGGTGGCGCTCTCGTCGCTGTTCGCCGCAGCAGAAGCCGCGCGCGGATCAGATTGTTTCTGTGCCGGCATCACATCCGGTTTGCTGGCAGCTCCGAAGGCGTCCGTTGCCGGTTGCGGACTTTTGTTCTGCGAGGGTTCTGATTGAAGCTTGGCGGATGCTGTCGCTTCCACTGGTGCAGACTCCTTTTTCACGACCTTTTTCTGCGCCACTTTCTTTTTCACTGCAGCTTTCTTCTTCGCCACTTTTTTCTTGGCTGGCTTTTTCGCTGCTTTCTTTTTTGCAACCTTCTTTTTTGTTTCCTTGGCCGCAGTCTTTTTCTTTTCTTCATCTGCCATGATGGACACCTTGGTTCACAGGAATGTATCAGTGAATACGCTACAACAAAGGCAGTGCAAATACCAGTGCATCTTCTCTGCCGTTGTGCGCGGGATAGTAGTCAAATCGCCGGCCGATTTCATTGAATCCCGCAGATTCGTAGAGATGCCGGGCAGCCCGGTTGGACAGCCTTACTTCCAGAAACAGATTGCTCGCCGTTTTGTCCCTGGCAAGCTGGATGACCTGTTCCAACACGGCGCGCCCCAATCCCTGTCCCTGCCGCTCGGGACGAACACAGAGATTGAGCAAATGAGCTTCGCCTGCCCCCCAGGACATCACCGAATATGCACACAAATCGTTCCCGTCTTCATACACCAGGCATTCGTAAGCCTTCACACGCAGGCAGTCTTCGAAAATCCCCCTACTCCAGGGGTGAGGATAGGCTTGCTCCTCTATAGCCATAACCGTGGGAAGATCTGCTTCCAGCATGGGGCGAGCGCCAAGCATCGTTATATGTCCTGCAACAATCCATGCAGCTTTTGCAGATCCTCCCACACCTTGGCCTTTTCTTCGGGACGTCGCAACAGATACGCGGGATGATAAGTCACCAGCAACGGGATAGCTGCCTCTCCATAGCTGTGTACCCGGCTTCGAAGCCGTCCCACAGCATCATCGGTATGCAGCAGATTGTGCGCCGCCACCGCACCCAGAGCCAGAATCAGCCGCGGCTGCACCAGAGCAAGCTGCTGTTCCAGAAAATGTCCGCAGGCGGCAACTTCATCAGGCCTGGGATTGCGGTTGCCCGGGGGGCGGCATTTGAGAATATTGGCAATGAATACCTGATCACGACCCAGGCCGATTGCATGCAGCATGGCATCGAGCAGCCGTCCGGCCCGGCCCACGAAAGGTTCCCCCTGGCGATCTTCTTCCGCTCCCGGCGCTTCCCCGATAATCATCAGGCCGGCATTTTGCGCACCCACGCCAAACACCGTGTGCGTACGGCTGCGATGCAATTCACAGGCGCGGCATTTGGCTACCTCATCCCGCAGCGCTTCCCAGGCCTGCGGGACTGTTGCTGATACCACTGTTTCCCTGTCTGGCAAAAGCGCTTCGGCCTCGGTCGTTTCCACTGGCGGGGCTTGTTCTCCGATCAGACGGGGTTGCATGCCAGCGACCATGGGATCCCGACGCACCCAGGGGACGATGCCCATGGCATTCAGATATTGCTGGCGGCGCTCCGCATCCATGGAGTCAAACGTCCCCCACCTGGGGATGTTCCCGCTCGACGGGAGTCATGAGTCGATTGGCGGCATTGATATAGGCCTTGGCAGACGCGATGACGATATCCGTATCGGCTCCCTGGCCATTGAATATTTTGTCACCCTTTTCCAGGCGTACCGTCACTTCTCCCTGGGAATCGGTTCCGCTGGTAATGTTGTTGACCGAATACAAGGTCAGCTTTGCTCCAGTCTGCAGCAGGGATTCAATCGCCTGGAAAGCGGCGTCTACGGGACCCGCCCCCGCGGCGGAAACCGCCTTCTCTTCAGCATCGATGGAAACGACCACGTCCGCCGCAGGCATCTCACCCGTTTCACTGCATACCTTGAGCGACACCAGCTTGATCCGGGGATCACGCAACTCATGTACGGATTCAGACACTACCGCCTGCAGATCCTCATCATAGATCTCATGCTTTTTGTCCGCCAGCGCCTTGAATCGCTGGAAGGCGGCATTGAGTTTTTCCTCAGAGCTGAATTCGATACCCAGCTCCTTGAGCCGGGTACGAAAGGCATTGCGTCCGGAATGTTTGCCCAACACCATGCGGTTGTGACTCCAGCCCACATCTTCGGCGCGCATAATTTCATAGGTTTCCCGATTCTTGAGCACCCCGTCCTGGTGAATGCCGGACTCGTGAGCAAAGGCATTGGCGCCCACGATGGCCTTGTTCGGCTGTACGGGAAAACCGGTAATGCTGGACACCAGTTTGGAGCAGGACACGATCTGGGTGGTATCCAGGGTGGTATTGCAGGGGAACACATCCTGTCGGGTACGCACCGCCATCACCACTTCCTCCAGCGAGGCATTTCCGGCCCGTTCGCCAAGACCATTGATCGTGCACTCTACCTGCCGTGCGCCATTGAGTACCGCAGACAGGGAATTGGCTACTGCCAGCCCCAGGTCATTGTGACAATGCACGGAAAAAACTGCCTTGTCCGAATTGGGCACCCGCTCCATGAGGGTGCGAATGGTCTCGCCAAACTGCTGGGGAAGATTGTAGCCCACAGTATCGGGGATATTGATGGTAGTAGCACCAGCATCGATGGCGGCCTCCACGATTCGGCACAGGAAATCCATTTCAGAGCGCCCGGCGTCTTCTGCGGAGAATTCCACGTCGTCGGTATATTTGCGCGCACGTTTTACCGCCCATACCGCCTGCTCGACTACCTGATCGGGCTGCATGCGCAGCTTTTGCTGCATGTGAATGGGGGAGGTGGCGATAAAGGTATGAATACGTGCGGAATCGGCCGGCTTGAGCGCTTCCCCGGCACGGTCTATATCCTTTTCCAGCGCACGCGCCAAGCCACAGACAGTCGAATCCTGAACTGATTCAGCCACTGCTTTCACTGCCTCAAAATCTCCTTCACTGGCGATGGGAAAACCGGCTTCTATAACATCCACCTGCATCAGCTCCAGCTTTTTGCCGATGCGAATCTTCTCTTCACGGGTCATTGACGCGCCAGGACTCTGCTCCCCGTCACGCAAGGTTGTATCAAAAATAATCAGTTTGTCACTGCTCATCAGGCAACTCCATCCCGTTGGTCAGGGATTTGTTTTCTGGTTTGTTCGGCTTGTTTTGCGTTGCTTGGGCCCTCGCCAGGGCAGGTGTGTATCTATGCCCATCAGGGCAGCAGCGGACCAAAAGGCAGGAACAGGCCCCGGCAGACAATTGCCGGTTCACGCAGGTTGCAGTGAAACTGGGCTTGCAAATTCATGGTCAGGTTGGTTCTGGATACAAGGGAACCTCTGACTAAATCTGAGCGAAGCAGATTGTGATTCAAAATGTTCCGATACAAGGCGCAAATCGCACGTAATAGCCCGCTATTGCGAAGATTTGCAACGCAGTAGCGGGGCATTTTGGGCGCAAGATGCGAGTTCATGATTTAATCAGAGGTTCCCAAGGAAATGTTGACTATAACCCAGGTGCTTGCCTTGTGCCAAGAGGGTATCTCGAGAAATCGAGATGCCCGGGTGGGACAGGGGTGTCCCACCATTTTCGATCACCACAAGTGATTGAAAATGTGAGCAAAGAGGAAATCGCATTTTCTCTTTGCGACGAGAAAAATTCCATGGACGGAATTTTTCGAGATCCCAAGAGTCTTTCTTTCCGGCAGCTTCAGCTGTCGGGACACATCCAGCATTTCTCCTGCAAAACATAGTTTTCACAATCTGCGGCTTTCATGGGAGGCGCTACATAGAAACCTTGCATGAGACGACAGCCCTGCTCACGCAGGAACTGCATCTGTTCCAGGTTTTCCACGCCTTCCGCGATTACCCGCATTCCCAGTTCCTGAGCCATGCCCACGATGGCGGACACAATGCTGCCTGCACTGCCTTCCTGCCCAAGCTCGGCGACAAAACTCCGATCGATCTTCAGAGAATCCACATTCAAGTGTCGCAATTGGCCGAAAGAGGAATATCCCGTGCCAAAATCATCCATCGCCAGCATATGGCCTCGCGCTGACAGCTCCCGTATTACCGGCAGAGTGCGCTCGGGATCCTCCATCAGCATGCTCTCGGTAATCTCCAGAATAACGCGGGCAGCGTCCACCTGATATTTTTTACTCAGTCGCTCCAATACGGATATCAGACCAGGACGTTCCAGTTGACGCATGGAAAGGTTGACTGCAAGCATGCTCACCGCTACTCCTTCCCTCTGCCATTCCTGCAACTGCCGGCAGACTTCCTCCAGCACCCATTCTCCCACAGCCAGGATCAATCCTGATTCTTCAGCCAGGGCGATGAAATCCTCCGGCATGACCACGCCCAGTTGAGGATGCTGCCAACGCAACAGGGACTCAAACCACAATACCTCGCCACTCACCACATCTACCACGGGTTGATAATGCAGAAAAAGCTGTTGGCGTTCGATCGCCACACGCAGCTCACTTTCCATGCGACTGCGTTTTTCCGCAATCTCGTTCATCCGCGCATGATAGTACTCGAAACGATTGCGTCCCTTGTCCTTGGCATGATACATGGCAATGTCCGCATTTCGGATCAGATAGTCGATATTGCTGCCATCCTGAGGAAACGCCGTGATGCCGATACTTACCGACACATAGAATTCCATGTTCTCTATATAGAAAGGGCTGGATATTACCCGGACGAACTGGTCAGCCATGACGCTGGTGGTCTGCAACAATTCCTCCTCAGTGGAAAAGTCGGACAGAAGCACAATGAACTCGTCACCGCCCATGCGGGCCACGGTATCGGAGTTACGCACACATCCTTGAAGACGCTCTGCAACCTCCTTGAGCAACATGTCGCCACCCGCATGTCCGATACTGTCATTCACATGCTTGAACCGGTCCAGATCAAGAAACAGCAAAGCGACAAATTGCCTGTTGCGTTCTGCATGGGCGATGGTCTGTTCCAGGCGGTCATGAAACAAAAGGCGATTGGGCAGCCCGGTCAGAGCATCATAGTGTGCAAGACGATAGATATCCTCTTCAGCATGCCTGCGCTCCAGCTCGCCACTGATGCGATCGGCAAAAACATAGAGCACCGAGCGACTCAGCTCCAAGAGACGCATGGGCCGGGTATCCATGACCGATATGACGCCGATGATATTTCCACCAGTATCTTTCAGCACGGTTCCAAAATAGCTCTCCACTCCCATTTCCCGAAGAATACTGTCGTCGGGGTAGTGTTCCAGCAGGTTTTTTTCGATGATATCCACGGTTCCGGCCAGAACATCCCGGCAGGGCGTCCCCTCCAGCCCATACACCTGTCCCGCAGTGACCTCCTGGCCGTTCCACATCGCCAGCACCCGCATTTTTTGCCTGTCGTCATCGGCATATACGGCATAGAAGGCATATCTCACTCCATATGCCTTGGCCAGATGCCGCATGGTATCACCCAGACTGTCATCCCCTCCTTCGACATAACTGATGGATGAAGCCAGGGCATATATCGCCTCTTCCATCAATTTTCTTCCGGTCATGTCCACTCCGATGGAAAGCAGCTCCGGCTCATCGTTCTCGCCTTCGGATATATAGGTGTTCCGCCAGGCTATCCAGACATGCTGCCCATCCCTGGTTATGTTCTCATTCTCATTGTTCTTGTAGTTTTCCGGGTTGCGTCGAATATCTTCTATCATCCCCGCAAGATCAAAACCCTCTGCATCCTTCTCCCCCACGATAGTGCCTACAACCGGTTTTCCCACCAACTCATGTTTGCTGTAACCAAACAACTCCTCACCGAAGCGATTGATGGAAACGATCTTGCCCTCGCTGTCCCAGCGTAAAAAGATGCTGTTTGCCTCATCCACCAGTTTCCGATAAAGACGAGCCTGCTTCACGCCGCTGCGCTGCACCGCAAGAATCAACGGATACCACTGCCGTACACCATTGAAAACCAATAGCATGCACAGCACATAAAACAGTGTTTTGACAACGAGATTGGCGTCCGTGGGGCCAGTTACCAGAAAACGCGCCAGCCCTTCGAAATCACGACTCAGATTCAGCATCAGTCCTACATTGGCGCAGTACATGCCCGCAATGATGCTGCGCCAGCTTTTCTGAAATTCCCGGGAAATCCCCCCGCGCTTGATGATCAGCAGAACAGTACACGCTACCGCCACCACGACCAGCAGGGAATCCGCAACCAGGCTGACGCTCATTTTCGCTTTCCCCGGGAGAAGTGCGGAACCTGTTGTTTGATGAGCGGAATCACTCTCTATCAACCAGACCTGGGAAAAAAAATATCACTTGTCTTTGTTTTGCAGAAGGTTTTTTGCTCCGACCACAGGGCCGGAAAGCGCATAAATGGCGAAAACCAGAAAAAGGATCAACGGAGGCTCCATAAGCACAATGGCAAACACCAGCGCAATTCCCACCAAGGCAACAAATGGCACCTTTCCCTTCAAATCGATATGTTTGAAACTGTTGTAACGGACATTGCTCACCATCAGCAGGCCGCATACGCCTGTTATGAACCCTCCAATCACGGCCATATGTGGCGCAGTCATGCCATTGTCCACTGCCACCCATACACTGGCGGCAACAATCGCGGCGGCTGAAGGACTGGGAAGCCCCTGAAAATAGTTACTGTCAGTCACATCCAGCCTGGAATTGAATCGTGCCAGACGCAAAGCGGCGCCAGCAGTGTAGATGAATGCCGCCAACCAGCCGGGTTTGCCAAGGGAATGCAAGGCCCATTCATACATGACCAGAGCCGGAGCAAGACCAAAGGCCACCATATCCGAGAGGCTGTCATATTCCGCCCCGAAAGCGGTTTGCGTATTGGTCAGACGCGCTACCCGTCCATCCAGCCCGTCAAGGATCATGGCGATAAAAATGGCGATGGCCGCTTTTTCAAACTGGGAATTCATCGCGGCCAGAACCGCATAGAACCCGGAAAACAACGCGGCAGTAGTAAACAGATTGGGCAACAGATAGATGCCCCTGCCACGCTTGTGGGAGTGGGCGTCCAGTTCCACGACATCTTCTTTTTTGTGAGCGTTCATGATTGCTAGTATAGCTTGTGGTCGGCAGAAGCCCAATATCAATGAAGACCGGCAGCTGGCGGGGCTGCGAATACAGATGGGCATCTTGGAAAATAGGGATGCCCGAGTGGGACAGGGGTGTCCCGCCAATTTCAATCACCACAGTGATTGAAAATGGGGGCAAAGAGAAAATCGCATTTTCTCTTTGCGACGAGAAAAATTCTATGGAAGGAATTTTTCGAGGCTCCCATGAGTCATGGGCGCCACAGAAGCAGTCCTGTATGCTATGCTTCAAACCAATAAAATCCATGCAGACGGCTACTCTCCAGCCACTCTATCCCGCCGGATATTGAGGATCGTGATCCATCATCCTCTCGTCCGTTTGGCGTGGTTTTCTGCTGTGCCGTCAAGGCAGACACAGCAACGATTGGAGCGTAGCGTCGGGCCTTTGTTTCATGAATCGGATTCTTTGTTACTTTTCAGGTCACCCTGTAATCGGCCTTGCCATCATATTGCTGCTGACCGCTATCGCCAGCTCCCAGATTGGCAAGGTGGAAGTGCGCATTTCCGCTGATGAGATGCTGGTACAGAACAATGAGGAACAGGAGTACTATCGGCAGATACAAACCCTGTTCGGCGACGAACAGGTCAACCTGCTGTACCTCGAATCGGAAGACCTGCTGGCCAGAGACAAACTCGAAGCGCTGCGTCAAACCCTGGACAAACTGCAGAAACTGCCGTACGTAAAAAAAACCGAAAGCCTGTTTAGCGTTCCCTGGGTCAAAACCGTGGACGGCTATCTGGACAAGAAACCTTACCTGGCAAAACTTCCGAAAACCACCGAAGAATCACAACGTATCCTGAACGAAGCGCGCAAGAATCCTTTTCTCAGAAACATATTGCTGTCACCCCAACGAGATGTGATGGCAATCGCCATTGTCATGCAAAAACCTGATGGGGATGCCCCCCAGTGGAATGATGAAAGTGTCACCCGTGATCTGAATACCCTCGCAGAGGAACTTCGTCCCTGGTACAAGACTTCCTTTTGCATCGGCTTTCCGCAGGTACGCGCTGAAATAGCCGACCGTATCCGCGCAGAACAGACCAGCCTCTTTCCTCTGGCTATCGCCGCCCTGCTCATTGCCCTGTTCCTGCTCCTGCGCCAGGTCATCGACATCCTGCTGCCCATCATGACCGCCGGATTCAGCATTGTGTGGACGCTGGGATTCATGGGAGCCGCCGACATCCCGATCAATGTGGTGACTTCAATCATTCCTATTCTGCTGATCATCGTCGGTTCCACCGAAGACATTCACCTGCTGGCTGAATTTCGTCATGGGCAGAAGGCAGGGCTGGATGCCACCGCAGCATTGAAACACATGTCCCGGCGCATGGGCGGTATCATACTACTGACCTTCATCACCACTTACCTCGGCTTTCTCTCAGTGGGATTGAGCCGCATCGAAGCGCTTTGGCAATTCGGTCTGGTAGCTTCCACTGGCCTGGCTCTGAATTTCATCGCGACCATCATTCTTATTCCCTCGGTGCTGGCTCTGGCGGGAAAATGGCAGCTCGATGGCAAGGCGCGTATCTATGGCGGCAAAACCCGCCTGCTGGCCAAACGCTACTGGGAATGGTTATGGCGTCATCGCCTAAGCATCATCATCTTCTTTTTGCTCTGGGCCCTGGTAGCCATCAGCGGTATCCCGCATATCCATATCAACCACAACGCCATCGACAGTCTGGGCAAAGACTCCGAGGTACGCAAGAAGATCGAACTGGTCAATGAAAACCTGGCGGGACTGGAGTCCCTCTCCATCATTGTGGAATCAGGTATCGAAGACACCTTCCTCAAGGTACGCTACCTGGAAGAACTGGATGAGATACAAAAATATATTCGGGAAAAAGGCTGGTCCGAATCCACCACATCCTTTGCCGACTATCTGTCATTGCTCAATGCGGCTTTCCAGGAACTGGATGAACCCCTGATGCCCGAATCCGATGACATCATTACCGAGCTGATGATTTTCCTCAATCACAAGGATGTGTCGGCCTATGTATCAGAAGATTTCAGCAGGGCGCGGATTCTGGTTCGCCACAGCATGGAATCCAGCGAACAGTTGCAAGCCACGCTGAAAGACCTGCAGAACTTTATCGATCACAATCTGGATGCCGGGCTGCGCGCCCGAATTACCGGTGACTCGGTTCTGACCCTGTCCGCAACCAATGCCATGATCAGAGGGCAACTTCAATCCATTGCCATTCTGCTGGTAATCATCGTACTCATCATCGGGGTACTCTTCACCGAACTGAAAGTGGGGCTGCTGGCCGCCCTGCCCAACTTTTTCCCGGTAATCGTCATGTTTGGCTTCATGGGCTATGCAGACATTCCCCTGAACATTGGCACCACCATGGCTGCTGCCATCGCCATCGGTATCGCGGTGGATGACACCCTGCATTTCATGTTGCGCTACAACCGCGAACTGCAGGCCAGAAAGAGTCACAACATTGCCATGGAATATACTATCTACGGTGAAGCCCTGCCGGTGGTTTCCACTTCGGTCGCCTTGATCGCAGGCTTTCTCGTGTTCACCCAGGCGAGTTTCGAACCGATCATCCAGTTTGGCGCCCTGGGAGCCCTGGTCATTGCCACCGCCCTGATTGCGGATTTCATCATCACCCCTCTGGCCGTTTCCTCCCTGCGCCTGGTTACCATATGGGATGTACTGTCCCTGCGCCTGCGGAAAAAGGTTCTGGAGAAAAGCCCCTTGTTCAAGAATCTCAAACCCTGGCAGATTCGTCAGTTCATTCTTTCCGGACGCATGGTGGAATACAACAAGGGGGATTTCGTTTTTCGTCGTGGCCAGGTGAGTACCGAACTTTATGTGCTGCTGACCGGAACAGTGGAAGTTTGCCTCCCCGGCAGTGGCAAGAAAAGTTGCAATCTTCTGGAACGCTTTACTCCAGGCGATGTATTTGGTGACGTGGCCCTGTTCGCCAACATCCCGAGGAAAACCGATGCCGTGGTCAAAGAGCACAGCACTGTGCTGGTGCTGACCCGCGAGGGTATCGAACGCACCATGCGTCACCGGCCATTGATATCCGCGAGGATTTTTTCCAACCTCACATCGGATCTGAGCCGGCGCATGATCAAGCTGATCAGCAAACAGGAAATGAAAAACAGAAACCAGAACAATGATGGAGGAAGGAAATCATGAACAGATTCATTCCTTGCCTGGTCTTGTATGCATTACTGACCATCCCCTCTCTCGGTTTTACCAGCGCGTCCAAGGCCACGCCCTATTTCAGCGCGCCATATACGGGGGAAAAAGTGCAGCAATACGATATCGAACTGCCAATTTCCCGACACGAGAAGGAAACTTTTCATATCCCCAATGATTGCAGCAAACTGAACAGCCGCCTGCTGGAAGGCGCCGGACATTGGGGCAACCGGGTTGAAAGGCGTCTGTGGATGAAGGCTGATGACGATTGCCGCTACCTGAACTTTCTGAACAAATATTCCGGAAAAGCCTCACAGGATTTTGTCACTGACTATGACTTCTATAACGCACGCATCACGGACTTCCCCCTGCGCCCGGGTTGTGATCTGAACCTGTTGCTGCGCAACCCTGCTGCCTGTCCGCCACCGATGCCCGGCATGCCCAATTTTTCCATGTTCATGAGCAGCAGCATGCCCATGCATCAGACACAAGAGGAAAACCTTAAAGACTGCCGCTTCGAAAATGGTCTGTTTCGAGGCTTTATCTACCATACCGGCATGGGACTACGCTGTATTCGTGATTCCAAGGCCCCCGGTTATCGCATCCTTTCCGTCGATTTTGCCGATGTCAATGGAGACGACTGTCAGGACGCGATTCTGCGCATGGTTCCTGTGGGTCGTGGTGCACGTCCGTCTCTGCTGATACTGCCTCTTACCCGATGCAGTGACAATGAAAAATTCTCCCTGCCCTCCGGCAGCGACTACCCAAGGTTTGGCCCCGCTCCGGAATAACCAGCTGAATTTCCGAAACACAAAAAAGCCGGCGTACCGCCGGCTTTTTTTATCTGGTCAGTTCTTGCTCTTGTCCACGATCTTCTTGATCCAGGGCATCATGGAACGTAACTGGCTTCCCACTTCTTCGATAGGATGCGCTTCATTGAGACGGCGATAAGCCGTCATGGAAGGATAATTGGTTTGCCCTTCGATAATGAACTGCTTCGCATACTCACCGGTCTGGATATTGTGCAGCGCCTCCTTCATGGCCTTGCGGCTTTCCTCGTTGATTACCTTGGGACCGGTCACATACTCGCCATACTCCGCGTTATTGGAAATGGAGTAGTTCATATTGGCGATACCCCCTTCATACATGAGATCGACAATGAGTTTCAGCTCATGCAGGCACTCGAAATAAGCCATTTCCGGGGCATAACCCGCATCCACCAGGGTTTCGAAACCAGCTTTTACCAGCTCTACCGCACCACCACAAAGCACCGCCTGCTCGCCAAACAAATCCGTTTCGGTTTCGTCCTTGAAGGTGGTTTCGATAATGCCGGTGCGGCCGCCACCAATGGCTGATGCATAAGACAGGGCAATGGCCTTGGCCTGCCCGGTAGCATCCTGATAGACAGCGACGAGATCCGGAATACCGCCACCCTTGACGAATTCACTGCGCACGGTATGGCCAGGCGCCTTGGGAGCGATCATGATTACATCCAGGTCTTCACGGGGTACGATCTGGTTGTAGTGAATGGCAAAACCATGAGCAAAAGCCAGGGCGGCGCCTTCCTTGATGTTGGGTTCGATAACGGCCTTGTACAGAGCGGCCTGGTGTTCATCCGGCGCCAGCACCATGACCACATCGGCCCCCTGCACCGCCTGGTCGATGGACTTGACGGTCAGACCGGCATTCTCCGCCTTGACCGCCGAAGCAGAGCCAGGACGCAGACCAACGACTACATCCACACCGGAGTCCTTGAGGTTGTTGGCATGGGCATGGCCTTGCGAGCCATAGCCGATGATGGTGACTTTCTTGTTCTGGATCAGGGAAATGTCGCAATCCTGGTCGTAGCAGATATTGATGCTCATGTGATTACCTGTTGATTTGTCTGTAGTTGAATAATTTGTGTAAGAAGCTGACGGAAGCAACTTGAGTTACAGCCCCAGCCCCCTCGCGCCCCGGGAGATGCCAAGCGGGCCGGAACGCACAACCTCCATGATCAGATCATCATTTACCGCCTTGAGAAAAGCATCCAGCTTTTCACCGGCGCCAGTCAGCTCAATGGTGTAACTGCAATCGGTAACATCGATGATATTGGCACGAAAAATGTCCGCCATCCGTTTCATTTCCTCGCGCGTGCCTTTTTCCGCCTTGACTTTTACCATCATCAGCTCTCGTTCGATATGTGGCCCGTCAGACAGATCCAGCAGTTTTACCACATCCACCAGCTTGTTCAGCTGCTTGATGATCTGCTCGATAACCATCTCATCGCCGTAGGTGACGATGGTCATGCGCGAAAGGGTATCGTCCTCGGTCGGTGCCACTGTGAGTGATGCGATATTGTAACCTCTCGCCGCAAACAGACCGGAAACCCGGGCCAGCGCACCTGCTTCATTCTCGATCAGTACAGAAATAATATGTCTCATCAGGCCAGCTCCCGTTCCGCAGACAGATGCGGGGACATATGCATTTCGTGATGCCCCTTGCCCGCCTCGATCATGGGATAAACATTTTCCTCCGGATCGATGATCACGTTCATGAACACCAGCCGATCCTTCATGCCGAAGGCTTCCTTGTAGGCCGCCTCCAGATCGCCGGGATTCTCGATGGTCATGCCAACATGGCCATAGGTTTCGGCCAGTCGGGCAAAATCCGGCAAGGCATCCACATAGGAATGCGAGTAACGCTTGTCATAGAAGAATTCCTGCCACTGACGCACCATGCCCATGTAACCGTTGTTCAACAGAATGATCTTGAGAGGAAGATCATACTGAGAACAGGTTGCCAACTCCTGAATGCACATTTGAATACTGGCTTCGCCGGTTACACAGGCGACCGTCGCCTTGGGAAAGGCCTGCTGTACTCCCATGGCCGCGGGCAGACCGAAACCCATGGTGCCCAGACCACCGGAATTGATCCAGCGACGCGGCTTCTCAAAAGGATAGAACTGCGCGGCGAACATCTGGTGCTGTCCAACATCCGAAGTAAGGAAGAAGTTGCGCCGCCGGGTGACCTTGTGCAGGGTCTCGATGGCATACTGGGGCTTTATCACCTTGTCGGAATTGGCATATTTCAGGCAGTTTACATCGCGCCAGGTCTTGATCCGCGCCCACCAGTCCTTGAGTGCCGCCTTGTCCGGTCCGTTCTTGCGTTCTTTGAGAAACTTGAGCATGTCCTTCAGCACAGGCTTGACCTGCCCCACGATAGGCACATCCACGCGCACATTCTTGGATATGGAAGCCGGATCCACATCCACATGAATGATCCTGGCATTGGGGCAGAACTGAGCCAGCTTGCCGGTGACCCGATCATCGAAACGCGCGCCAATGGCAATGATCAGATCCGCCTCGTGCATGGCCATATTGGCTTCATAGGTGCCATGCATGCCCAGCATGCCGAGAAAATGATCATCGGATGCGGCAACGGAGCCCAACCCCATCAGGGTATTGGTCACGGGAAAACCGGAATAGTCCACCAGCTTGCGCAGATCCTCTGAGGCATCTCCCAGAACCACTCCGCCACCGGTATAGATGACCGGGCGCCGGGCCTTGCTCATCAGCTCCACCGCCTTGCGCACCTGGCGGGTATTGCCTTTTTCCACCGGCTTGTACGAGCGCATGCTGACCTTCTTCGGGTAGACATACGGCACCCGCACTCCGGGGTCGGTAACATCCTTGGGAATGTCCACAAGTACAGGTCCGGGACGGCCGGTACGCGCAATATAAAAGGCCTTGGCCATGGTCTCGGCAATATCCTCGACCCGCTTGATCAGGAAATTGTGCTTGACGCAGGGGCGGGTAATGCCGGTGATGTCCACTTCCTGAAAGGCGTCACTGCCGATGAACGGAACCGGCACCTGACCGGTGAGAACCACCATGGGAATGGAATCCATGTATGCCGTGGCAATGCCGGTGACCGCGTTGGTGGCGCCTGGCCCGGAAGTCACCAGTGCAACCCCCACATTGCCCGTAGCCCGCGCATAACCGTCGGCGGCATGGGTAGCCGCCTGCTCATGACGCACCAGAATATGGCGCAAGGTCTTGTCCTGGAACAGTGCGTCATATATATGCAGCACGGCTCCGCCGGGATATCCCCAAACGTACTCAACACCTTCTTCTTTCAGTGCCTGGACGACAATTTCAGCGCCAGTCAATTCCACCGCAATAACCTCCAAAATAGGACCGATCCGGTTTGTCTCAAGGGACAAAATCCAAACATTGTAAAATACTGATATTCACCTTGCAGGTCAATGAAAAACTACCTTTCCATGATGAATGTGACAAGGGCATATCGAAAAATCGAGATGCCCGAGTGGGACAGGGATGTCCCGGCATTTTCGATCACCACAAGTGATTGAATTTGTGAGCAAAGGGAAAATCGCATTTTCTCTTTGCGACGAGAAAAATTCCATGGATGGAATTTTTCGGGATCCTCCACAAGAAAACAGCATTTCACCCGCCTGACAAATCCCGTTTCCTGGCGCGGAAAAACCCTTCTCATCTACCGGAAAAGAAAAGGTGTAGAATTGACTACAGTTTTTCAAAACCCGATCTCCTGAAAATGAATAATGGTTCGCGCATACTCTTGTTTGCAATGCTGGCCCTCGCTTCGCTCGGCATTCAGGCCAGCAACTGGCAATGGCTGCACAATTCCAGCCTCAAAGATCTGTCCGACGCTGACTGGCAGATCATGTCAAAAACGCTGAAGGACATGCTGGATACTGCCACAGACGGGGAAAGCCGCCACTGGAACAATCCGCAGTCAGGACACGAAGGTGAAATAACGATTCTGAACAGCCCGCAAGACGCGGAATCGACCTGCCGGCAGGTTCGTTTCTCTCCCGACAAAAATTCCGGCAGCAACGAAAAACCTCTGATCTTTTGCAAGGACGAGACGGGAGAGTGGCTGATTCGCAGCCCGTCCCAACCGGAATAAGTACAGGCCATGCTCGACAAACTTTCAAAAATCCTTGAAAAATCCATCATCTGGGCATTCTCCGGCGCACTGTTTGGTGGTTTCTTTGCTGGCATGCTCCACTTTCTGCTCATCGAAAACATCGCTCCCTGGCTGGCACTGATTCTGGCATCCGCCCTGTCAGGAATGATTATTGCAGCGTTCTTCGGCAGCATGCTGGTCGCCTTGGGAGGCACCTTGACCGGCATACTTGTTGCTATCTCCTACCAGATCCTGTTTGCCGGGCACAACCATCCATTGCTGCTGCTTGGCATCGCCCTGATACTGGGTTTCATCACGGGCGGTTTCTTCACCAAACGGGAAATTCGCGACTCGCAACCACTGGCTCAGACCGGGACCGGACTACTGGCCGGACTGGTTTCCGGCCCTGTGCTGTATCTTGCCGTCAGCAGCCTTTCCCTGCTGGGCAAGCATTGGGTGGTGACCGCCATTGCAGTTTCCCTGGTGGGGCTGTGTTATGTGTACCTCATCAAACACCGTCTGTCCCTGCTCAGCAGCCCTTTGGCGTTGAACATAGGCGGCCCTTTGGTATGCGGACTGATAGCCGTCGCCGTGGCATCGGTGTTCTGGATCATTGGTGAAAGCTATCTGTCGGTTCCTGAACTGGGTCAGACAAGCCGCTATCAGGCGGTACTGGATGCCGCCCCCCTGGGCTTGTTGGGCGGCACCATCGGCGGCGCCTTTGGTGGCGCCATGCTGGAAATACTGGGCATACGTCTGGAAGAACACATCAACTGAGGGGATATCGATTTTTCACGATGCCCCGATGTGTGAACCCAAAGACGCCCCTTCACCTTTCTCTTCGTCCAGTGAATCCTGAGGCTCACCCCAAGCGCCTGCGGGAATCTCAACCGTCACACACAAACCGCCTTGATCCCGGTTACGGGCCTTGACAGCAAACCCATGCAGCTCGGCAATTCTTTGCACTATGGACAGCCCCAGGCCACTGCCCTCCGCCCGTTGCTTGGCATCCTGACCACGATAAAAGCGGTCGAACAGTCGCGCCAGCTCCCCTTCGTCCACACCCGCTCCATCATCCAGCACATTCACCACCAAGGTCTGGCCGCGGACATGGGCATGAATTTCAATCTCACGCCTGCCATACTTGATTGCATTGCCGATTATATTCTGGAACATCAGGCACAGCAGATCACGATCCGCTGTAATCAGGAACTCCTCTGCAGCCACATAGGACAGGCTCACTTCCCGGGACAGCGCCTGGGGAAGCAGGTCACCAATCACATCCCGCATCAGCTCAGCCAACACGAAGGGGCGCAGATTCTGCATGTTCAAGAGACTGTCCAGGCGCGCAAGATGCAGTAGCTGGGACAGCAGATCGGCCATTCGCACTGCACTCTTGTCCAGCAGCAGCGCGGAAGACTGCACTTCCTCCAGGCTGTGTGCAGAAGAAAGAATCCGCGCCACATTGCGCACCACGGCCAGGGGACTGCGCAGTTCATGGGCCGCATCCGAGGTAAATCTGCGCTCGCTTTCCATGCCAGCCTCCAGACGATTCAGCAGACGATTGATGGATTCCACCAGGGGAACGATTTCCTCCGGCACCTGATCCAGTTTCACAGGCCTCAGGTTGTCCGGTTTGCGACTGGCAATCTGCTCACTCAGGCGGGACAAGGGACGCAGACCACGGCGAATGCCGAACCAAAGCACAAGAACGATGAGCGGTATGGAAATGAGCTGTTTTTCCATCAGCTTCCAGCCGATTTCCCTCACCAGATAGGCGCGCAAATCCTCGCGCTGGGCCACATGCAAATGCAAACCGTCTTCATGCACTTCCGCGACACGCCATTCAGCATCATCATGATGAATGCTTCTAATGGCCAGATTTTTCGGATGACGGTTATCGTATCCCGGTAACACCTGCCCTACGATCACCTTGCCATCACCACTGCTCAACCAGATGTAGGAACGAACTTTGTCATCAACCTCATGAACATCCTTGCCAAAGGCAATTCTGTCGGCGTTAGCAAACTTGGCCAGCCAGGCATTCTCCAGGCCACGCACGGTTTCCAGGGTCAGCCATACGTCATTCAGGTTTCCTTCCCGCAGTTGGCGACGCACCTGACGCAACAGATTCCCGGCAGTTAGTGTGAGCCTGGCATCGAGCACCTCTTCCGCTTCCTTGTCCACGTATTCCAAAAGGCTGTATACGGTAATCAGCACGGCAATCAACATGGCTGCCGCCAGTATGAGCAACAGGCGCCGCGCCAAGGAAGCATGAAAAGCCAAGATCAGTCGTCCCCAATGAAGATGTAACCCAGACCACGCACTGTCTTGATCCGCTCACTACCCAGTTTCTTGCGCAGATTGTGGATATGGACATCCAGAAGATTGCTCGCGACATCTTCGACCCCATCACCACGCAGGGCCTGCAACAGAGCTTCTCTGGTCTGAATCTTGCCCGCCTGCTGCAGGAAAGCTCGCAGCAGGCGAAACTCCATGGGAGGTAAATCAAGCGGCTCCTCGCCAGCCTGGACGGTCATGGCGAGGGGGTCCATGCGGATTCCGCCACATACGAGGATATTGCTGGCCCGTCCATCCCGGCGTCTGAGCACGGCACGCAACCGGGCAGCCAGCTCATCCAGTGAATATGGCTTGGTGAGATAATCATCCGCACCATATTCCAGCCCACGGATTCGTTCTTCCACTTCGTAACGTGCAGTAATGATAATCACCGGCACATCATTGCCTGCCTCGCGAAGTTCACGCAGGAACTGCAATCCATCACCGTCGGGCAGACAAAGATCCAGCAACAGGCAACTGTAGTCGCCGCCGTCCATGATTCGCCTTGCGAGACGGATTTGTGTAACCCATTCGACAAAGAAATCCCGTTGCGCCAACCCTACACGCGCGCATTCTCCCAACAAGCCGTCATCTTCAAGCAAAAGTATCCTCATGAGAAGAAACCACGATTCAAGGGACGCGATTACCAGTCCACAGTCAAGCCCGGCATCAATACTTTCTACAGAAGTGTTTTCCGCGCGCAAATTACTTTACGGAACACCTGCAGACTGAACAAGATGATGTCAATCTAGCAGAAGTTCCTTAATTCAAGCTTAATGCAGTTTGCAAAACGTGCCGAAAAAACTCCATTTCCTGCCAAAAAAAACCCGCACCCCATCCGGGCGCGGGCAAAGTGCGGATAACTCCCTGAAAAAGGCTACAGCTTGTTCTTGTGACAGAGGGAACAGGTCACAGGTTCGCCTTTTGCAAGACTTATGGTCTGGTTGCCGTCATCATCCTTGTCCAGAACCCGATCCACGGCCACTCGGGAAAGTACGCTGCCTTCCCCGTTCTGGCCATGACAGGCGCGGCAGGCATCCTTGTTCCTTTCCGCCAGATGCTCATGCCCACCAGCCGAGAAACGGGTATTGCCAACAGGATGCATCCCGTGCGGGCCTTCCAGGGTATTGCCCAGATCGCCTGTATGACAGGTGGAGCACTCGATGATGGTGCCAGCATGCCCCTGCAGATCCATGGCGGTCTTGTTGTCGTTGGAGAACGGGTTGTTGTTGGGCCAGATGGCATGGGTGCTGCCATGGCAGTTTTCACAACTCAGATCACCATGCCCCTTGTTGCCGACGCCACTGAGCCGGTAAAGGGCTTCGGTAGTGGCAAAACGGGAGTTGGGGAAATCCAGCAGGGTCAGATCCGTGCCGCCGCCATTCATGGCGTGATCGGATCTGTGGTAGGTCATCTGCAGACGCAGACCGTCGGGATTGCCCAGACTGTCAATATCGTTGACGATGACATCATTGAGTTGACCAGAGTTGCGCAGCTGCGCTACCTGCATCACGTCGCCCACGTGACAGGATTGACACTTGGGTTCGCTCGCCCAGGAAACCCGCTTGTCGAGGTTGGCCCCAGCCGGGAACGGCACATCGGCAAAGTTCTCGGTGAAGTCATCCCCTACCTGGGTCATCTGACCATGACAGTCCTGACATACGGTTCCCGCTCCACCCATGGCGCCACGCAGACACTTGGTGCGTTTCCCGGGATGACAGTTGTAGCAGGTCTCCCCCAGCAGGCCGTCCACATCCAGCCCGGCGCGCTGATCGGGAGGCGGCATGATGGGGAACAGATCACCATACAGGCCAGGATCCACGTTCGGCAGATTGCCATGAACCGCATGCATGGCGCGGGACATGCTTACATGCTGTGTCTGTTCCTTGCCATTGTCGTCGGTAGGACCGAGATGCGCCAGATCCAGTGCCGGAGAGTAGTGACAATTGGCGCAGACTACGTTCGGCGTACTGCCATCTGCGTTGGTGCCATCATCATTCAGCGGTGCGATGGAGGTGCCATTCTTGTAATCATGCAGGCGCATGATATTGATCTTGGCTGCATTGATTACCTGCTGCTCCGGCGTCTCTCCGATCACCACCGCGGCATTGTCAATGAAGTTTACGCCAGGATATTTGAAGTTGGCGATATCATCGCACACCAGTGTATTGGTCGTATCATGATCACATACGTTCTGCGAGGCATGACAGATGGCGCAGTCTGCTTCCGAGGCCACCGGAGTAACTGCATCCACGGACGCCAGCATCTTGCCGCTGGAGTCCCATGCCTGTACCCGCATCAAGGGGTAGGCGTTGGTGCGTCCCTGGTCATCGATATACCCCGTGGGAATACCTTCAGCAGCGAACCGCTTGAAATCCCGGACCGTATAGCCAAACGGGAAATTGATGAAAAAGGGAAAGTCCTGATAAAACGCATGGAAAGGCTTGGCGTCATTCGCATGGAATGGATTCGCCTTGCCCGGCATTTCCGCCTGCTCGGCAACCAGATGCCCCGGGTTGGTCAGGTAGAATTCTTCTACGTCGGGGGCAGGCAGACCAAGATCGGGTTCAAAGGGGAACAAACCCAGAATACCGGGGGGATACAGTTTTTCATAGGCCAGGAAACCAATTGCCTTGCCTGCGGGGCCGGAAGCCATGTCCCAGAAATTGGACTTGTAGATGCCACGCATCAAGTCATTCTGGTTGGTAGAGGTAATGGTATTCGTTGCCAGGGGTGGTGAATTCGGCCGGGTCGGGTCAATAAGGTTTCCGCGCACCGCTCTGTAGGTCACCTCGACGCCATCCGCAGGGGTCATGAGTTTGGGTTCATCACCCTTGCGCAACACCTGGGCATTCAACACGTTGTACGGCGGCAGGATACTGAACATGCGGAAATCCTGATCCGCGCAGTGCATGCCCAGATCATTCGCTGCCAGTACCGTATAGTCTCCGGCAACGGGAGGAGGCGGAGGCGGCGTACCACCACCGCCACCATCACAGTCCCTGGGAGCGTCCTTGACATCCTTTTCCACGAAATCGCCATTGTCCAGGCGGGCGCGCACACGGCAGGGAACCTTGTCATTCAAGGTCACCTTGACCTTCCACTTGTTGGAGCGGATATTTGTCGTATCCAGAACCTGCCCGGACGCCACGGATTCCAGATACAGTTTCTTACCGTTTGGGCCCTTGCCCTTGGCCTTGAGACGTTTCTTTTCCCTGTCCCATTTTGCCTCCTTTATGGACAAAGACTTGTTGTTATTGGGATCATTATTATCCCCGTCATCTTCACTCTTGCCGCTGCCGGTAAGACTGATGACGCCATTGATATCCGCCATCGTCGCGGCGGGAATACAGAGCGCCGCCAACAACAATAAAAGGCGGATCTGCAATCGAGGTTTGATATTCATGAGGATGTTCCTCCGGGAGTGCTGGTCATTTCGTACTGGGAATTATGCGCAATCAAGATTAAATGAAGATTAAGAAGCGGAAGGTAATTCTCGACCAGATCACATTTCGCCCCTGGCAAAGGAAACCGGACGGTTTGTGGCCTGCCCACAAAAAAGCTATGCTCAAACGTAAGGAACCTCTGATTTAATCGTGAACTCGCATCTTGTGTCCCAAATGCCCCGCTACGGCGTTGCAAATCTTCGCAATAGCGGGCTATTACGTGCGATTTGCGCCTTGTATCGGAACATTTTGAATCACAATCTGCTTCGCTCAGATTTAATCAGAGGTTCCTTAATGAGAACCTCGAAAAATTCCTTCCATGGAATTTTTCTTGTCGCAAAGAGAAAATGCGATTTCCTCTTTGCTTATACTTTCAATCACTTGTAGTGATCGAAAATGGTGGGACATCCTTGTCCCACTCGAGCATCTCGATTTTTCGAGATGCCCTTGTCTGAGACCGTATCGGAGAACAGGAAATGCGCTTTCTGCACACCATGTTACGGGTTGGCGATCTGGATAAATCTATTGATTTCTATACGAATATCCTCGGAATGCGGTTGCTTCGGCAACAGGAATACCCGGATGGAAAATTTACCTTGGCCTTTCTCGGCTATGGTGATGAAAAGAACAACACCGTACTGGAACTGACCTACAACTGGGGCGTGAAAAGTTACGACCCGGGCAACGCTTTCGGCCACATCGCCATTGCCGTGGACGACGTGTATGAAGCCACCCGTATCGCCAGGGAGAAAGGCGTGAAAATTCTGAGGGATGCCGGCCCCATGAATGCCGGCAGCACCATTATCGCCTTTCTGGAAGATCCCGATGGCTATCCTATCGAATTGCTCAACGACAAATGGGCGGAGCGATAACATTCCATGAACGATATCAGCCCCTATATCGTATTCGCCATTCTTGCCATGGTCATTGGCGCCCAGCTGCTGATTCGACGCAAGGCGCTGCAGGCCAGGGGAAAATCCATTCATGCGCTGAACAGACTGTTCCCCAATCTTCCTGCACAAGGCAGGGCGCTGGTGTTCTGCCACAGCCCGGGTTGCCCACCCTGCAAGGCCATGCAGCCGCATATCGACCATCTGGCTGGTATTTCACCCCATGTATATGCTCTGGATGTCAGCAGGCATACGGATCTGGCCCGGGAAATCGGTATTCGCGCCACCCCCACCACGCTGCTCATCGAAGACGGGCGGGTGTCCCAGGTGTTGATCGGCCAGAAAAAACCCGCCGTGTTGCAGAATTTTCTGGAGCACAAGGGATGATCCGCCCCCTCCTGCGCTGGCTTTGGATGTTGCTCGGCTGGCTGGAACTGATCGTACTCAGCATGCTCCTCTATCCCCTGGCCTTTCTGCCACACAGGAAACACGGACGCCCCTGGTATCGCCGCCTGTTCCGGCTTTGGTGCAAGGCCTGGATCGATGCCCTGGGAGTGGATCTGCGATTGCATCAGCGCAACCGCAAGACACTCCCCCGTCAATACATTCTCATCGCCAACCATCCATCGGCTTTTGAGGATATCGGCATCCCTTCCCTGTTTCCCGTACTCAGCCTGGCCAAAATAGAGGTACGCAGCTGGCCGGTGGCAGGACGCATCAGCGCCGCCGCGGGCACACTCTATGTTCACCGGGAATCCCGGGACTCTCGTCAGCAGGCCGGCCAGGACATGCTGGATGCACTCCAGGCCGGACATAATATTGCGCTCTATCCCGAGGGCGGCATCAAGGGGAAACGTCTGCATGACCATTTCCGCTACGGAGCTTTCGATATTTCTTTGCGTAGCGGGATTCCCATTCTGCCTGTATTTCTGCACTATGAAGCCCAGGATGACTTTCACTGGTCTTCTCAAAGCCTGCCGCGCAAGATTCTGGAATTCATGCTCAGCAACAACAACCGGGTGAATTATCATCTGTACGACGCCTTTCATCCACAGCAGTTCGAGGACAAGGAAAGTTATTGCAATCACGTCCATTCCCGGTTTCTGGAATGGCAACGCCGGCACCTGGACTGACCCGGCGCGATACTGGCCCTGCAGGCGCGATTCATGAGCGAAAAAAAACTCAAACTCGACATCCCTCTTGTTCTTCCCGAAATAGAAGACGAACATGACCGCTGTCTCGATACCCTGGGCAAGGAACTGATGCTGCACAAGGGAATCTTCCAGGCTCATGTAAAGGAAGGCACATCACCCCAGCTCTGCATTCACTATGATCCGAATCTCATCACGCTGAAAGAACTGGAAACCCTGGTTCGGCAATCAGGCAGCGAATTCACCCGTCGATACCGGCATGAGCGCATTCCCTTCGACAGCCATGTATCCGCCGATGCGGCCGGCGTACTCACGGAAACCCTGTACAAACTGCCGGGCATGCTGCATGCCAGCATCAACCCCGCTGCAGGTCTGGCTTTCGTCGCCTATGACACAAGCAGACTGAAAAAGACGGATATCGAATATCAGATGCGGAAACTGGGCTTTGAGCCCCTGACCCATGTCAAAACAGCATCGCACAAATCAGCCGGAGAGCATGGCCACGATCATGGCAGTGCTCCTGGATTTCTCCCCCATGCCCTGCGGGAAAACTGGACCTATCTGCTCGTCGGTCTGGCCGGACTGTGCTTTCTGAGCGGCTGGATTGGCCAAAGCTTCTTCGGCTTGCATGAAGACCAAACTCGGATTCTATACATGATTGCCTATCTGGCCGGCGGTTATGATATCGCCACACACGCCATTCCCGCCCTGTTTCGTGGCAAATTCGACACCGATATCCTGATGCTTGCGGCAGCTCTGGGAGCCGCCCTGCTCGGCGAATGGGCAGAAGGCGCTTTCCTCCTGTTCCTGTTCAGCCTGGGCCATGCCGGAGAACACTATGCCCTGGACCGGGCACGCAATGCGGTCAATGCCCTGGCGAAACTCATGCCGGATACGGCCCGCACCCGGCGCGGGGGAAAAATCGTGGAAATCCCGGTTGATGAACTGCGTATTGGCGACCTAGTCTTAGTTCCACCCGGAGACCGGCTGCCGGTAGATGGTGAGGTGAGCAAAGGCCGCAGCGCCGTGGATCAGAGCCCCATCACAGGAGAGAGCATCCCGGTAGACAAGCAGCCCGGGGACGAGGTTTTCGCCGGCAGCATCAACATCGAAGGAGCGCTGGACATAAAGGTTACCCGTCTGTCCAGGGACAATACCCTGCATCGGATCATGGAAATGGTGGCCAATGCCCAAAGCCAACACAGTCCCACCCAGCAATTTACCCGCCGCTTCACCGCCTGGTTCGTGCCCGCTATCCTGATTCTGGTGGCCCTGACCATCATCATGCCTCCGTTGCTGGGCTGGATGGACTGGCAGCGCAGTTTCTATACCGGCATGCTGCTGCTGGTGGCCGCGTCGCCCTGTGCCCTGGCCATAGGCACACCGGCAGCCGTACTCGCGGGCATCGCTCAGGCAGCGCGCAACGGCGTTCTCATCAAGGGTGGCGTACATCTGGAAAACCTGGGCGCAATCCGGGTCATGGCTTTCGACAAAACCGGCACCCTGACCGAGGGCAGCTTTCAGATCACAGACATGCTACCCATGCCGGGCAGCACACTGGAGGAACTGCTGGCTACCGCAGCCGCGGTGGAACAGCAATCCAATCACCCCATTGCCAGAGCCGTGGTAGACAAGGCAAAAGAACTTGAGCTTTCCCTGCCTCCGGCAGGCAGTATGGAAAATCTGGCTGGCCGCGGTATTCTGAGCATGATCGATGCTCAGCCTGTACTTGTGGGTTCCCTGCATCTGTTCCGGGATACCGACTGGTACCAGATCGATCCGTCATTCGAACAGCAGATCAGCACCCTGGAAGCCGAAGGAAAGACCACCATGGCCGTTAGCAAAGGAAAACGCATTCTGGGGATACTGGCAGTAGCCGACAGCCCTCGCCCCGGCATAAAGGAAACGCTGCAGCAGTTACGGAACCTGGGGATAGAAAAACTTATCATGCTCACTGGCGACAACCGCAAGGTTGCGGAACAAATCGCCCGGCTGACAGGTGTAACAGAAGTTCAGGCGGAACTGATGCCGGAAGACAAGCTGCTGTTCATCGATCGGCTGAAGGAAGCCCATGGCAAGGTCGCCATGACCGGCGACGGCGTAAACGACGCTCCTGCACTGGCCACCGCCACGGTAGGCATAGCCATGGGCGGCGCAGGTACCGCCGTGGCGCTGGAAACCGCCGATGTGGCGCTAATGGCCGATGATCTGGGAAAGCTGCCCTTCGCCGTGGGCCTGAGCCGCGCCAGCCGGCGGATTATCGCCCAGAATCTGGGAATTTCCCTGGGAGTGATCCTGTTTCTGCTCATTGCCGCCCTGGGACAAGGCATCAGCCTGAGCAGCACCGTGATCTTTCATGAAGGCAGCACCATCATCGTGGTACTCAACGCCTTGCGATTGTTACGTTATCGTTACGCTATCCATGAAGACAAGGCATCCGAAGCATCAAGATGCCCGTGAGACACTTGATATTTTAGACTATAATAATATACTAATTTGATAGAAACTCCGAAGCGAGGCAACTGTCATGTCTATCTATCGCACTCTGTTAGGGGCGCTCATTCTGCTTGCCATGCCATTTTGCGCCCAGGCAAAGGTCACGGTACTGGTGCATGGCTATCTGAGCAACGCCAGCACCTGGGAACGAAGTGGCGTGAATGCCATGCTGCGCCAGGCCGGATGGCGGCAGGCAGGACATCTGGGCATTTCCCCCACGGGATTTACCGATGTCGCACTGCCCCATGAGGACAGCGACAAACTGTTCTACACAGTGGATCTGCCTTCGCTGGCTCCCGCGCCGATACAGGCCAGCTGGCTGAAGGCGGCTTTGGACCGTATCAGCGCCAGGCATCCGGAACAGGACATTAGCATCGTCGCTCACTCCGCAGGCGGCGTGGTGGCACGCCTGACCCTGGTGCAATACGGTGCTGGCAAGGTAAAGCGGCTGATCACCATTGCCGCGCCTCACCTGGGCACGGACAAGGCCGTCCGCGCACTCGATGCCGTGGATGACGGTGGCATGTTCGGGATGATCAAGGAATGGCTGGTGCGCGAGGAAATCGGGGATGGCATGTACAACACGCTCCAGGTATCCCGCGGCATCCTTTTCAATCTGGTGCCGCCTGCACCGGGCACCCTGTTGTACTGGCTCAATATCCAGCCCCATCCGGACATCGAGTATGTCTCGGTAATTCGCAGCGGTGGCTATGTCATAGCCGGAGATCTGATTGTGCCGCCCTTCAGCCAGGACATGAACCAGGTACCGGCCCTGCGTGGTAAATCAAAAGTATATGTCACCGTTCAGGGACACGAACTGACCCCGAATGACGGCAGACTGCTGGCTGAGATTCTGTAACCGCATCCGACTAGCCCGAATATTGCACCGGAATCCGGAATTTTCCCGGAGAGATTTTTGCCCAGATTGTTCGAACGGACAAAAGCCGATGTTATTCATCGGCTTGCAGGACGTTCGGGCAAGCTGGGTGAAAAGATCCCGGGAAAAACCGGATAGCATGACAGGTACAAACTGTATCCAGCATACTCGTCACGCAACAGGCTGTAATTCATGGTAAAAAACCCACATTTTGCGCGTTCCGGTGCAATATTCGGGCTAGCTCCGGTTTTCTCAGTCTTTCCAGAAAGCCGGGGTCAGCAGAATCAGTATGGTAAAGATCTCCAGCCGCCCCAACAGCATGGCCAGTATGGAGATCCATTTGCCCATGTCGCTTACATCCTGGAAATTGCTCGCCACAACCCCCAATCCCGGCCCCAGATTGTTCAGGCAGGTGGCCACGGCGGAAAAGGCGGACACCTGATCCAGCCCGGCGTGGATCATGAGCAACATGAGCACCACGAACACCACGGTATAAGCAGCGAAAAAGCCCCACACCGCATTCATGATGCGCTGATCCACCACATGATGCCCCAGGCGCACGGGCAGAATGGCATTCGGATGAATGAGCTTGCGAACCTCCCGCATGCCCTGCTTGGCCAGCATCAGCACCCGTATGACTTTCATCCCTCCCGCAGTGGAACCACCACAACCACCAATGAAGCTGATGAAAATCAGCAGTACCGGCAAAAAATCCGGCCAGTGGCTAAAGTCCACCGTGGCAAAACCGGTACTGGTGATTACCGACACCACCTCGAAAGTCGCATCTCTCAAACTGGGTGGCAATTCATGATAATTGCCTTCCAGACGCAGCATCAGCCCCACCAGAATAACAAGCCCGAGCACCAAAATGAGAAAACTGCGTGCTTCTACATCTTCCCAGTACTGTCGAGGCGCCTTGTGATAGATGGCAAGATAATGGACTCCGAAATTCAGAGAAGCCAGCAGCATGAAAACAATGGCCACGGTTTCAATTCCGCTGCTGTGGAACCAGGAAAGACTGGCGTCGTGGGTGGAAAATCCTCCGGTGGAAACCGTGGACAGGCTGTGGGCAATGGCGTCGAAAGGCTCCATGCCAAACACCCAATAGGCAAAGGCACAGGTGGCGGTAAGAGACAGATAGATGAGCCACAGGGCGCGAGCGGTACTGGCCAGTCGCGGCGTCATTTTTTCTTCCTTCATGGGGCCCGGGGCTTCCGCCCGGTATAGCTGCATGCCGCCAATACCCAGCATGGGCAACACCGCGATGCCCAACACGATCAGCCCCATGCCCCCCATCCACTGCAATTGCTGACGATAGAACAACACTGATCGGGGCAAATCATCCAGGCCGGTGATGACCGTTGCCCCGGTGGTGGTGAATGCTGAAGCAGACTCGAACAAGGCATCGAGAAAACTCATGTCGAGGGAAAGAAACAAGGGCCATGCGCCCATGAAACTGAGCAACCCCCAAAACAGGGTAACAATGAGAAACCCGTCCTTGCGACTGATGCGGGACTGTTTTTTTCGTCCGGGCAGCCACAAAAACATGCCAATACTCAAGGTAACCAGCAGGGGAAGCAAAAACTCCCGTGCGACAGGCTCGCCGTACCAGAGTCCCACCGCTACGGGTACAGCCAGGGACAGACTGAACATGGAAGCAAGCAGCCCCGAAGTTCGGGTTACCATCAGCAATTGCATTGAATTGACCCAAATACCATCATGGCCGCAAAGCATACTCCGGATTCATACCTTTTTGCCAGCATACGGAAAGGGACACTGATACTTGTCAATGCCCGGCAGCAATAGGCAAGGCAGAATGCCTTGCTTCGACATGAGGGCATCTCGAAAAATCGAGATGCTCGAGTGGGACAGGGATGTCCCACCATTTTCGATCACTACAAGTGATTGAAAATGTGAGCAAAGAGAAAATCGCATGTTCTCTTTGCGACGAGAAAAACTCCATGGAAGGAATTTTTCGAGATCCCCTGATATTTATCAATGCCCGGCAGCAACGGGCAAGGCAGAATTCTGTGCTTCGACACGCTTGGGAAGAAAAATCCTGTCCCCCACAAGATCCAACACAAGAACACAGGAGTTATGAACATGAAATGCAGACTCATAGTGAGCAGTATTCTCGCGGCGGGCATCGCTCTGCCGGCCATGGCTGCGGACAACCAGGAAATGGTCATGGAAGCACGCAAGGTCATCAAGGAATTTGCCACTCAGCTCAAGGGCGAGCTGAAAAAAGCCATGAAAGACGGTGGCCCGGTAAATGCCATAAGCGTATGTAACGACAAGGCGCCCAAAATCACCGACCAGGTCAGCAGCCGCAGCGGTTGGAGCGTGGCACGTACCAGCCTCAAACCCCGCGCCACGGCCAACAACCCCCTGCCCTGGGAACGCAAGGTCATGGAAGAATTCGAGGCCAGAAAAGCAGCTGGCGCCGACCCCAAGACCCTGGACTACTCTGACGTGGTCGAGGAAGATGGCAAAAAGGTATTTCGTTACATGAAGGCCATTCCCACTGCCAAGGTCTGCCTGAACTGCCATGGTGGTGACGAGGTGAAGCCTGAAGTGGAGATGCGCCTCAAATCCCTGTATCCCTCCGACCGCGCCCGCGGCTTCAAGGAAGGCGACATCCGCGGCGCCTTTGTCCTGAAAAAGACCTTCTGAGAATTCCCGGGGCATCTCGATTTTTCGAGATGCCCCGCAGAAAAATCGAGCTACCGTGCAGGTCAAGGATGTTCCGCCTGAAAACCTGACACAGATTGCACTACAGCCAACCTGGCCCTGAAATCCGCCCGCAATATGCTAGGATTGGCAGATGGGAGGAATATTTTCCGCAAATTCCTGAAAATACAGGGTGGACTGAGGTGCAGCAGAAATTCGATATCTATTTCTCTGGCGAAATCATTGAAGGCAACGATATCCAGCAGGTACGGGAAGGCGTAGGCAAGGTGTTCGGGCTTTCCGGCGACAAGCTGGATGCGCTGTTTTCCGGCAAGCTTCGCCGCATCAAGAAAAACCTCAATGTGGAACAGTCTGGCAAGTTCCGGGAGGTATTCCGCAGGTTCGGCGCCCTGGTTCATATCGTCCCGGCCGGGCAGACCCCGCAGGAAAAAAAGACCCAAAATGTCGAGGAAACCCCTGGCTTGTGGAGTCTTGCGCCTGCTGGCGCAAATCTCAACCCTCTGCCACGCGAGACAGCACAAGAAACTGCCGTGGCCGCCGACGCCGGAGAAAACCTGAAAATGGCGCCGGTGAGTCCCTTGCCCGCCCCGCCCGAACCGAAACCGGCTAATATCGATACCGGCCAGCTCGACGTCAGCCCCCCTCAATCCGGTTCACTGGAAGAATTCGCCGAAGAAAAGCCAGCTACCCCCCTGCCCGACATCAGCAGCCTGAAGGTTGCCCGGGATGACAGGCCCATCCAGCCGGAAACGCCTGCCCCGACGCAGGGTTTGCCGGACGTCAGCCATCTACAGGCCGAACCGGCCAATACCGGTTCCCTGGAAAACTTCGTTCAGGAAAAGGAGCCGGTTCCGATTCCGGACATCGACAATCTGTCACTGGAAAGCTGAAGCCGCCGCAGAAGACAGGCGAATGCTGAAACGTCCCAGGGGATGGTGGCTTTCAAACTGTACCGGGGTATGCTTCCCATCGTCTGTCATCCAGACCAGTACCGGCCGATGCGCAGGACCGGGCACCCCCTCTTCCGTGGCATCGAAACGAAGTTTCCATGTCCAACGTTTCGTCCCTTCCACCTTGAGCAATTGCCGCTTCTTCACTCTTACCCGATAGTGATACAGATGCTTGCCATCGGTAACCGTGTAATGAAAGCGTTTTTCATGGCGAAAATCACGGCTACGCGTGTCCTGGAGCATGGACAGCCAGTCCAGCATACCATCCGGTACCCGGTGCCGACCGTATTTGTGAAACTGAAAACGCTCCCCCGGCGTCAACCAGTATCGCAATGACACGGGAAAAAGCTGTTGCCCCGCATTTTTTCCCTTGGGGCGAAAACGCTGCATGCGCTTTTTCTCCCAATCCACCCAGATGATCTGATGTTTTACCTTGCGGGTCTTCTCGTAGTTTTCCATGGCCAGCAATTTACCGGAACGACGGTTCCACAGACTGCGATAGCGCACCCGGAAGGGATAATGCTGTTCCACGAAAGCATAGGGACGGGAGGTCACCTGCATACGCGATTGAAACAGCGCACCGCCATCGCTCTGCTCTGCGGGGCCGCTGTCAAGGGAAATGGCGGCAATGGATATTGTCTCACCGGCGCTGAACAAGCCCTGATAGCTGGCCTCGTAGTAAAGGGTTTCCGCCGGCGCCGAAAAGCTGGCCAGCGAGAAAAACAGCAACAGCAGGATTTCAGCCCGCTTCCTCACCGGACAGCTCCGCATTCAGATCATTGTGAAAACGGGCAAATGCTTCTTCCGGCCCGATGATGACCAAAACATCACCCGCATCCATGCGATGTCGTCGCGGATCGGTGGCGAAAATGAGGTGATCCCCGTAGTTCCTGTCCACCACACCCAACACGATAAGATCATAGCGTTCATCCAGAGACAGCTCATCCAGATATTTGCCATGCAGGAAACTGCCTGGCTCCACATGGACTTCTGCAATATCCAGATCCACCTTGCCAAACACGGTACGCTCCATGGTCTCGGCAATCACGGACCTATGCATGAGCTCATAGATCTTGTAGCCGCTGATCCGGTAGGGATCGATGACCTTGGTCGCTCCCGCGGCATAGAGGCGTTCGATGGTATCCCTGGAGCCGCTGATGGACACTACCGGCAGATCCGGAGCAATGGCCTTGGCGGAAATCACCAGAAACACATTACTCGCATCATCGTTGCGCAAGGCAAACAGCACATCCGTGTCACCACCGATACCCACCCGGCGCAGTTCATCATCATCCTGCAGATTGATCTGCTCCACACTGAAGCCCTGGGCATGCGCCTTGTCCACGTCCGCCTTGTAGTCATCGACGATGGTAACCCGCTGTCCGCGCTGCGTGAGCTGGCGGGCCACTTCCAGGCCTACGGGCGTGGCGCCCACCACGGTGATATTCCTGGAAGTGTTACGCATTCTTGCGCCTCCAGCGCCAACGCTTGAGCTTCTGTTTGAGACGCATCACGCTGTACTGGTGCCCGAAAACCAGGAGCATGTCCTCACCCAGCAAGACGAAATCAGCGCCTGGATTAAACTGAAAACGCTGATCTTCCAGATCGAAATGGCTGCGAACATGGTCGCTACTGCGATCCAGAGTAGTAATCACTCCAAACAGGATCAGGCGCATTTCTGTCAGAGGCACATCACCTATGGTTCCGCCATCCAGCCAGGAGCCAGGGGGAATGCGTATGGCCTCCAGACGAATGTCATCCTCGCCCATGACAATACCGTGAATGGCTTCGAAAGCCACTGGCTGCCCCACATACTCGCCCGCGATCAGCCCCACGATCTTGAACGGCTCCAGGGCATGGTTTGCTCCGGCATGCAGCAGCTTGTTTACCGTCTGATGATGATTGGCGCGGGATACGATCTCGATCTCCTCATCCAGCTGACGTGTGGACAGGGTAACGAATACGTTTACCACGTCATCACCGGTCAGACACAGTACCTTGCCCGCAGAGCGCCCCACTCCCAATGTCTGCAACAGACCGATGCGCTCCGCCTTTCCCTGTACCGCCAGATACCCGAGGCGTCGCGCCAGATCCACCGCATCCTCATCTGAATCGATAACGACGAAGGGCAGCTTGTCCCGAGACAGATATTCCGCCACCACCTGCCCAACCCGCCCAAAGCCACAGATCACGGTATAGCCTTTCTTTTTCTCGAGCAGCAGGGAAACCCGCCGGTCACGCACTTCGCCCATCTTCTCCTGAAATGCGGAGACAATAATGGAAGTAAAAAAGGAGATCACGCCCAGGCCACTGATGATCAGCACCATGGTCACCAGGCGCCCTTCCAGAGTATGCGGCGTGATATCACCGTAACCCACGGTGGAAAGCGTCACCAGAGCCCAGTAGATCCCTTCGAAAAATCCATCGATGTCACCACCGGTCTCACGTGCCTCGAACAGATAGATGGCGGAAGACCCCACAAGCAGCACAAACATGAGAAAACTGAACAGAGTGACCAGCTCCAGACGTTTTTCCCGCAACACCGAACTGAATTGCTGGATACTGTGGGCATAACGGAACAGCTTGAACAGCCGGAACAGGAGAAACAGGCGCAAAATGCGCAAGGGCCGGTAGCTGGGCAGAATCGCCAGCAGATCAATGATGGCCATGGGAGAACTGACATAGTTCCACTTGCTGCGAAACAGGGTCCACAAGGCCCTGGACAGGCTGAAAGGCTCGTTGATCAGGTCGCTTTTTTCATATTCGTCGATAATGATGCGGTGTATATCGTCATACACCCACATCCGGCCCAGATATTCGAGAATGAACAGCACCACCACTACATCTTCAAAATATCCCGACCAGGCGCCCAGATGGTGCTTGACGCTATAGAGCAGGAAAAACACGCTGCTCAACACCAGCAGCATCATGAAAATGTCAAAATACGGCCGGATACGCGCATGCGGATTTTCCAGAAGATCATAGACTGCGTTCTTTGCCCGGCGGTAAGCGTCAGACTCTTCCAGTGTATAAGCGAAACGAATTGCCAGATCGGAAAAAGCCACTACTTTTCTTCCACTTCCATGCGTTCCGTTTCCGCCAGATGGACACGCCGACCATCGACAGTCTCGAAGCCGCGCCCATCCAGGGAGCCGCGATAGGCCTGGTATTCGCTACGATGTCCGGAACGACTGTCCACCACCCAGATCTGCATGACCTGATGCGCGTCACGCCAATACAGCCAGAGTCCCAGAGCCGACCCCGCCGTCATTATCGAAACAACCGCCAGCACCAGTCCCTTCGTCCAGGGGCTACGGTGCTCTTGCCTTGCCACCGGTGACGGCCTGCGGGCCGGTCGGCCGCGAAACCGGGTCAGAAATATGACTATCCCTATCACGGCAAGGGTAAAAACTATTTTGGTCAGCATGAACTACCGGGGTTCTCCTTTGTTATCATGGTGTGAAAGTAACACCATTCCGTGGATATGAAAACAATCATCCCTCTTGTCCTGCTGCTGTTCCTCCTTGCCGGTTGCGATACCCCCGAGAAGCCGACCGTCACCCTGTACCTGGCCATGCAGCGGGGTGATATCGAGCAAATCGAGAGACACATCGTTTGGGGCACGGACATGAACCAGCTCGACCGCGACGGTTACGCGCCATTGCATGTGGCAGTACGCAATGGCCGTGTCGCCATCGTAAGGCTATTGCTGAAAAAAGGCGTGGATGTACAGCGCAGGGACGCCCAGGGACATGATGCCCTGTACCATGCCGTGCTCGGGGCGCATCTGCGCATTGCCGATCTGCTGCTCAAGGCCGGCGCCGATTTGGATGCCACTGCGCTGCTGCTGGCGGCGGTCGATCAGGACGTCAGCGAAAGGGAAGTGTACCGTTACCTGAACAAGCACGGCGCGGACATGAATCTGCGTGACAAAGACGGCGACACACCGTTGTTGAAAGCAATCCGCAAGGGCAACCACAAACTGGCCAAGCATCTGGTGAGCTTTGGCGCGGATGTCACGGTTACCGACAAGAATGGCAAAACCGCATTGGCCATTGCAAAATCCCTGGGATTGCGGGATATTGCCCAACTTTTACAGCGCAACGGCGCAACCTGACAAGAGACGAACATGGCAAGCACTCCCGACGAAATCACCATCAGCTACAGCGAAGGCGGCCAGGAACTGGTCAAGGAACTGGACAAGCAGGTTCTTACCAAGGGCGCCTGGACCACCATTATCTTCCGTTACCAGGACTGGAACAACGCCAAGCAGGAATACGGCCCGGACAAGTTCACCATTCGTCGTTACCAGAAACGCAACGGTGAATACATGGCAAAGTCCAAGTTCAATATTTCCAGCAAGGACCAGGCCAAAAAGATCATCGACGCCCTGAATAACTGGATCGACGATTGACCCCAACCGAGCAGTCTCTGGAAATCGGCGTCATACTCATGGGCCTGGCAGGTGGCCTGGCCATTTTTCTGTATGGCATGGAGCTGCTCACCAACGCCCTGAAAGCCAGCACCGGCAAGCGCCTCAAGGCGCTGCTGGCACGCATGACCACCAACCGTTTCAAGGGCGTGCTGGCAGGCGCCCTGGTCACGGCCATTATTCAGTCATCATCCGTAACCACGGTGCTGGTAGTAGGCTTCGTCTCGGCAGGACTGATGCATCTGCAACAGTCGATACCCATCATCATGGGCGCCAGTATCGGCACCACCATCACTGCGCAGATCGTCGCCTTCAAGATCACCCATTTTGCCCTGCTCATCGTTGCCCTGGGCTTCGCCATGCAGTTCCTCAGCCGCAATGAAGTGATCCAGCGAACCGGCACCATGATCTTTGGTTTTGGCCTGATCTTCTTCGGCATGAGCCTTATGGGTGATGCCACCTCTCCCCTGCGGGACTACCCCCCTTTCATCCATTTCCTTCAGGAGATGACGCAGCCCTTGTATGCCATCCTTGCCAGCGCCGTCTTCACAGCACTGGTGCAGAGTTCTTCCGCCACCACCGGCGTCATCATCGTGCTCGCCAGCCAGGGGCTGATCACCCTGGATCAGGGTATCGCCCTGGTGTTTGGCGCCAATATCGGTACCTGTGTCACCGCCCTGCTGGCGGCCATCGGCAAATCCCGTGAAGCATTGCGCGCCGCACTGGTTCACATTCTGTTCAACACCCTGGGAGTTGTTGTCTGGTTCTGGTTCATTCCCGAGCTTGCCACCTTGATCCGGGATATCTCCCCGCAACATCCGGAGCTGGCAGGCATCACACGACTGGCAGCGGAAACCCCACGCCAGATCGCCAACGCTCACACCCTGTTCAATGTGGGCAACACCCTGCTGTTCATCGGCTTTACCGGCTGGTTTGCCCGACTGGCGACGCAGCTGGTGCCGATCACTGCGGAGGAAAAGGCGCGCAAGCTCGTCCCCAGGTATCTGGACAAAACACTCCTGGACACACCCACCCTGGCGCTGGACCGGGTTCGCATGGAAATCGGGCGCATGGCGGAACAGCTGCTGCCCATGCTGCGCAAAGGCGTACAGCTTGCCATGGACGGCACATCCAGGGAACTGTCCGAACTGAACCGCATGGACAGTGAAGTAGGCATGCTGCACGGCCCCATCCTCGACTATCTGCAGGATTTGTCCAGAGGCGATCTCAGTTCCCGGGAAGCGGAGCTGGCTTACCACTATCTGGCCATTGCCTCCTACTACGAGAATATTGGCGACAGCCTCAAGCTGCACCTGATCCATGTCGGTCGCAAACGGCTGGAAGAAGGGCTGGAAATAAGCGAGGAAACCCGCAAACTCATCGAAGAGATGGTCGAGATGCTCATCCAGCTTTTGGAAAAAGCCACTCAAGCCATCACCCGCATGGAGCGCAAACCCGCGCGCGAGGTAGTGAAGGCCAAAAACGAAATCAATCGCCTGGCCGCTGACATCGAGCGCCATGTGGTACGCCGCATGAGCGCCGATGCTCCCCTGCGTCGCCTCACCTATCAGACCGAAACCGAGCTGCTGGAAGCACTCAAACGTGTGTACTACTTTACCAAGCGTATTGCCAAGGAAGTATTACAGGCCGATACAGGAAAGAAAAAAGACGCCAGAAAAGTCGCATAGCACCGGGACAGCAGCGCCAGCTGCCGCCCTCGGCGAAACAGTATATTCCTCCGATTCAAATATCAGGGCATCTCGAAAATCGAGTTGCCCGAGGGGAACATCCCCGTACCCTGTACAAACCGTTGAAAAACGGCGATTTCAACGGCTTGTCAGGTTATCAGCGCAGGCCAGTCCAGCAAGGCATTCACAATTTCCCGCTCTCTCGACGTCAGATCCGGATCAACAATCATCCGCGACAATTCCTTGCGATACTCATCCAGCGTAATGCTGCCACCTCCGGCTGGATCAGTCAGGCGTTGCCGGCGGTATTCCTCCCAGCGCTGCCTTTCTTCTTGATCCAGGGTTTCCGGCCAATTTCGCGCCCGATAGCGAAACAGCAGTTCCGTCAGTTTTCTGTCCTCGAAGGGCGGATGAAACTTTCGCAGTTGTTCGGGACTCTGGCGCAACACCTGCTCACACAGGCGCCGGTCATGGTTGGAGATAAATCCGCCATAGAGATCCTGATCCGGATCACTCACTGGCGGAAATGGCGCTTCGCTGAATACCTGACGGATCTTGGCCTCCAGTTCCGGTGCGCCAACAAGCTGTTCCCGATGACGTTGTTCCCGCTCCTGATCCAGATCCCATTTCTCCCTGGCCTGTGGATTCAATGTGTTCAGCGGTACCACTACTGGCGCGTGATTCAGGCTAATCATTTTCAGGGGGATACGCGCCTCCCCTTCCTCGAGATCCTCACTGCGGGTATAGAGTTTGTCACGGATCTGCTCGGCGCTGAGATCGAACAGAGGCTGGGGATTCACGCGCAGATCATAGACGATTACGCCATTTCGGTTGGCGGGGTGCATGGCCAACGGCAGCACCACCGCAATGCACCCCAGACGGGCCGGGTATTTGGCTGATACATGCACTACCGGCTGTTTGTCCCGCACGCTGAGCTGCTGCGCCAGCTTGTGCTTGTCCCGGTTATTGAAGACATAATCGAACAGACGTGGTTGTTTCTCTTTCACCAGCCGGGCCATGGCAATGGTCGCCTGTACATCCACCAGCGCATCATGCGCGCCTTCATGCTCTATGCCATTGGCCGCAGTGAGTTTCTCCAGACGGAAACTGGCTATGCCGTGCTCATCCAAAGGCCATTCTATGCCTTCGGGACGCAAGGCGTGGGCAAGGCGCACCATGTCAATGATATCCCAACGGGAATTGCCATTCTGCCACTCACGGGCATAAGGATCATGAAAATTGCGATACAACCCGTAGCGGGTGAACTCATCGTCGAAACGGATGCTGTTGTAACCCAGGGCGCAAGTACCTGGCCGAGACAACTCTTGGTTGATGGCATTGAAGAAATCCGCTTCACACACGCCCTCCGCCCGGGCCAACTGTGGCGTAATACCGGTAACCATGCATGCCCCTGGCTGAGGCAGCATATCGTCCGCCGGGCTTGCATAGACCATCAGAGGACGGCCTATGGGATTGAAATCCAGATCGGTACGCAAGCCGGCAAACTGCGCCGCCCTGTCCCTGCGTGGATCCGTACCCCAGGTTTCATAATCATGCCAGTAGAAGCTGGTAGTCATCTCAATCTCTCAGCGAGTATCAGGAGTTACACGAGGGCATCTCGAAAAATCGAGATGCCCGAGTGGGACAGGGATGTCCCACCATTTTCCATCACCACAAGTGATTGAAAATGGGAGCAAAGAGGAAATCGCATTTTCTCTTTGCGACGAGAAAAATTCCATGGATGGAATTTTTCGAGGCTCCCATGATACCAGCAGCGGAAAATTCAGCAGACACGCAAAAGCCGCCGCTTCCCGGCAGGGAATACGGCGGCTCACAGATATTAATCCCCGGCAGGGACGCTCAGTTCAGTTTTTCGCGGATACGCGCTGCCTTACCGGTACGGCCACGCAGGTAGTACAGCTTGGCGCGGCGGACATCACCACGGCGTTTGACTTCAACGCTGTCGATGAGCGGGCTGTGCGTCTGGAAAGCGCGCTCCACACCTTCGCCATGGGAAATCTTGCGCACCGTGAATGCGGAATTCAGGCCGCGGTTGCGCTTGGCGATCACCACGCCTTCGAAAGCCTGCAGACGCTCACGGTTGCCTTCCTTGACCCGCACCTTAACAACAACGGTATCACCGGGACCAAAATCCGGGATGTCCTTGTTCATCTGTTCATCTTCGAGTTCCTGGATGATGTTGCTCATCGTTGTTGCTCCTCTTGCCAGTTTTGGCGCCTCACGGCGCGATAGTTCAATGTCAAATAAATCCTGCCGTCCCAACCTAGGAAGACGCCGTCGCTCCCTGGTGGGTGCGTATAAATTCTTCCAGCAAGCGCTGCTCTTCGTCAGACAGTTCCCGCTGTTCCAGCAGATCCGGCCTACGCAACCAGGTGCGTCCCAGAGCCTGCATGAGCCGCCATTTTTCGATGGCGGCGTGATTTCCGGACAACAGCACTGCCGGCACTTCCCGGCCTTGCAGTACGTCCGGACGGGTGTACTGGGGAAAATCCAGCAATCCGTTCATATAGGAATCCTGTTGCGCGGAATCCTCGTGGCCCAGCACACCGGGCAACAGTCTTGTCACTGCATCCATGATTACCATGGCCGCCAGTTCTCCACCGGAGAGAACATAATCACCGATGGACCATTCCTCATCCACACAGCAATCGACCAGACGTTCATCGATGCCTTCATAACGGCCGGCGAGCAATATCATGCCTTCCCGGCCAGCCATTTCCTGGGCAGCCTTCTGGTCGAAACGCTGCCCCTGGGGGGTGAGATAGATCACCCGGCTGCCCGGCGCTGCGGCCTTGGCCTTACCGAGAGCCGCCTTCAGGGGCTCGACCATCATCACCATCCCTGGACCACCACCATAGGGCCTGTCATCCACCGTGCGGTGATTGTCGTCCGTGTAATCCCTGGGATTCCACAGATACAGACTGGCGGTTCCCGTATCCAGCGCTTTCCCGGTAACCCCCAGACGAGCCGCCTGAAACATCTCCGGAAACAGCGATATCACATCGAAACGCATCAGAATTCCGGATCCCAGTCCACGGTGATGCGTCCCTGCCCGAGATTCACTTCCCGGATCACCTGATCCGGAATCCAGGGCAACAGTCTTTCCCGCTCGCCCTGCACCACCAGCACGTCATTGGCGCCGGTTTCCATGAGATGACTGACCCTGCCCAGCTCCACGCCTTCCAGGGTCACGACCTGCAATCCTTCCAGATCCGTCCAGTAATATTCATCTTCCGCCAGATTCTTCTGCAGCTGGGAGCGCTTCACCGCAACGGGGACTCCCAGGAGTTTCCGGGCAATTTCCCGATCATTGCAGCCCTGCAGCTTGGCCAGCACCAGCTTGCCCTGACGGCGGCCCTGTTCCAGGGGAACCGGCTTCCAGTTCCCATCCTGTTGCAGATACCAAGGAGAATAGCTCAGGATATTCTCCCGCGGTCGGGTATCGGAATACACCTTGAGCCACCCCAGCACACCATGCAGCCCGGAAATACGACCGAGGGTGACCAGCCTTTGAGACCCGTCACCCTCGGATTCACGTTTTGTTACCCGGCTATCTTCCATAGCTCAGGGCCGCATGCGCCTGCTTGCCGGATCAGGCCGCTTCGCTCTGACCCTGCTTGCGATACTGTTTCACCAGCGCCGCGGCACGTTCACTCAGTTGCGCTCCCTTGGCCACCCATTTGTCGATGAGTTCCAGATCCATGCGCAGCGTTTCCTCGCCACCCTTGGCGACAGGGTTGAAGAATCCCAGACGCTCGATGTAACGACCATCACGAGGGCTGCGGGAATCAGTGGCGACGATGTGGTAGAAAGGGCGCTTCTTGGCGCCGGTTCTGGCAAGACGAATTGTAACCATATTGACTAATAGCCTTAAAATTCAGTGTAATCCTGGAGACCCGGCATCAGACCGGACCAAGGTAAACGCGGCATTTTACTCGATTTTTGGCGAATGTGAAGCGCCGAAGACACTTTTTTTTACCTGAAAGGGAAAAGAATTTTGCCCTGTACCGGGTCTGTATCAACAGTAACCGCTGGAGAAGGCCATGCGTAAGCCAGGATTTTTCTTGTTTTTCATCCTATTGCCTATCTTTTCTACAGCAATGGCTGAAGGCAGGATCTACACTTCATTGTTCAGCAATGCCGCTGTTGGCGGCTATGATCCCGTGGCCTATTTTACCCAAGGCCGGCCGGTCAGGGGAAAAAATGCCCACCGCGCGGAATACCAGGGAGCCATCTGGTATTTTGCCAGCGATGAACACCGACGGATGTTTCAGGTCGACCCGGAGAAATATGCCCCTCAATATGGCGGATACTGCGCCTGGGCGGTCGCACATGGCGGCACCGCCAGCGGCGACCCTCTGCAATGGAGCATATACCAGGACAAACTGTACCTGAACTATGATGCCGACATCCAGAAAGACTGGGCGCGGGACAAGGCGCACTGGATAGAGGAAGCCGACAAAAACTGGCCCGCGGTTCTGAAATGAGAACCTCAAAAAATTCCTTGCATGGAATTTTTCTCGTTGCAAGGGGAAAATGCAATTTCCTCTTTGCTCACATTTTCAATCACTTGTGGTGATCGAAAATGACGGGACATCCCTGTCCCACTCGAGCATCTCGATTTTTCAAGATGCCCAGATAGTCGCCAATCAAAGGATAAGGACGAAACATGAAAAAATACATCATTCCCGTCATCAGCTGGATACTGGCCTTGTGGGCCTGCAAGGTTTTTCTCTCTTCCCTCCCCTACAAATTCAGCAACCACCCGGACACAGTGCATATCTTCAGCACCATTGGTGTCTGGCTACAGGGATTTCTCGGCGACACCCTGGGGGCCCTGTTCGTCCGCTACGGCGCTTACGGCGTCGGCAGTTTCGAGCTGTTGACGTCCCTGGTGCTGCTTTCACCAGCGTTGTTCTGGCTCATGCATAAGGTCATCCCCCGTTGGCAACTGCCTTCCCGCCGTCTCCTGCACCGCATCGGCGGAACCATGGCCAGCCTGGTCATGGCGGGCGCGGTGTTCTTTCATCTGTTCTCTCCCCTGGGAGTGGAAGTGCTACATGAAGGCAAGGGAGATGGCGGCTCCCTCTTTTATGCTGCGGTTTCCATCCTCGTCTCTGGTATCATTCTGTTCCTGATCAACCGCAAACCGGGCTCCGCAGCAGAATAACCGAATGAATGACCAAGCCATATTCCAGCGCCTGCTGGCCCTGGTAGAGCAGTATCATGCCCGGCGCAAGGAAGGGAAATTCCTGGAATATCTGGAACCCCAGGCGCTGGCGGAAACACTGGATCTGGAGCGCCAGGCTGCCGGTGACTGGCAGCAACTCTTCCGCTGGATGGAGCAATATCTGGATCACTCGGTCAAGACCGGCCACCCGGGTTTTGTAAACCGCATGTGGTCCGGTGCCAACCTGCCCTCCATCATGGGTGAGATCATCACCGCAGTAACCAATACCTCGGCCTGTACTTACGAGGCCGCCCCTGTCTCCACCCTGATGGAACATTACATGCTCAACAGCATGCTGGAACTGGTCGGCTTCGAGGAAGGCGAAGGCCAGATGACCACGGGGTCGAGCAACGGCAACATGATCGCCATGCTTGCCGCACGCAATCGGGCGGGGGAAGACATCAAGGAACGGGGACTGGGCGACAACCCGCAACTCGTGGCCTTTGTTTCCGCTGACGCCCATTATTCCCTGGACAAGGCAGCCAACATCCTCGGACTGGGGACAAACAACCTGATCAAGGTATCCGTGGATCAGCGCGGGCGCATGCGCACAGATCATCTGGAGCAACTGCTGAAAGAGCAACTGCTGCTGGGGAAAAGACCATTTTTTGTCTGCGCCACACTCGGCACCACAGTACGCGGCGCCTATGACCCCCTGCCTCCGCTCATCACGCTGCGTGACCAGTACGGCTTCTGGCTGCATGGTGATGGCGCCTGGGGCGGCGCGGCCCTGCTCGACGATGGTTTGCGTCGGCATTACCTGCCTGGCGTGGAGCAACTGGATTCCTTTACCTGGGATTTCCACAAGATGCCCGGCAGCAATCTGATGTGCAATCTGCTGCTGTTCAATCACCACAAGGGAACCCTGCGCTGCGCCTGCAGTGCGGGTGAACACAGCTATCTGTTTCGCGAGGAACACGAAGACGCGGAACTGGACACAGGCACCGCCTCCTTGCAATGCGGTCGCCGGGTAGACAGTCTGAAATGGTTCCTGGACTGGAAATACTATGGCCGGGAAGGGCTGGGAGCGCGCGTACGGCATTATCTTGAGCTGTGTGAATATGCCGAATCACGCATCACGACCCTGCCCCGTCTGGAGATGACCGCTCCCAGAGAATCCTTCAACGTCTGTTTTCGTTTTGTGCCGCCGCAAGGCGTAGACAGCAATGATTTCAATCTGCGTCTACGCCATCGCCTTTTCGAGGAGGGCGTGAGCCTGGTGGGCGTAGCCTTCATCGGCGACACCCTCACTTTGCGCCTGCTCATTACCCACCCGGAGTTCACCCGGGCGGATGTGGATCAGTTCCTGCAATCGGTCATCGACATGGGAGCAAAACTGCTGGATGAGTGAGTGCAAGGCGAAAACCTGGCCCGGCCCGATCCTCACAGCAGCGCAACAGCAACTGCTGGAAGACCTGGCCTGCCACCTGAACAATGAAAACAGGCTGCTGGAACTGGCCGCGGGTTTCGACATGCAAGGAAACTACCCACATGCCCCGCATTGCTATTCCCGCACCGTTCTCTACCATCATCCCCAGGGAGCGGAAATCATGGTGGCACGCTGGGATGCGGGTGCCGTCACCCCCGTTCACGGTCACCCCCAATACGCTTTTGTGCTGGTGCTTGAGGGGCGTCTGCAAATGGAACATTTCAAAGCCGCCGGGGAAGAACTGCAACTCACCGACATCCTGGTAAAAAATGCTGGCGAACACATCTATGCCGCTGGCGAGCACGGCCGTTACGACAATGCCATTCACCGGGTCACCGCATTGCAGCCCAGTCTCAGCCTGCACATCTATTCCGACGACGCCCTGAAGGGCATCTGCTACGCCTGATGCTGCGCGTCAGGCTGGTCAGCTTTTACATGGGCTGGTGCATGCGTCTGGGCGCAGCGCCGTGGAAATATTTTCAACTCAACGCCCCCTGGTTCAACTCTGAACGCCATCTGTTCTCGAAACGGGAAATGGATGAGTTCATACCATCCGAGTGGCGCCTGTGCCAGACACCACTGAACAAGACAGGCCTGCCCCGGCGCTGGCCGGTATTTCTCAAGCCGGAATGGGGGCAGAATTCCCGGGGCATTGTCCTGGCGCGCAATGCGTCGGACTGGGAAAAACTGAGCCTTGCCATGAGCCAACAAAAAGTACCTTATCTGGTGCAGGAAGCCGCTCCCGGGAAGCGGGAATTCGAACTGTTCTATATTCGCAGCGGAACCAACCAGAAGCAATTCGCCATACTGTCTGTTACCGAAACGCTCAATCACAGCGATCAGGAATGGCCAGTAAACAGCATACTCAACCCGGACACCCGTCACACCACTTTGAATCTGACAAAAGAACAACAACAGCAACTCTGGAATCACATGGCCCGGCTGCCGGATTTTCGTATTGCCCGGGTGGGTCTGCGAGCAGACAGCATGCAGGCCTTGCTCGCGGGGCGGTTTCATATCATCGAGATCAATCTTTTTGTTCCCATGCCCCTGACCCTGCTGGATCAGTCCATTCCCCTCAAACAGCGCCATGATTTCATCAGCAAGGCGATGAAAGCTCTGGCCGAGCTGACCCTGAATCTTCCGGGAAAGAAGAAAAGAAAGAACATCTTCTGGCCCATGCTGTTGCTCAATTACCGGATCAGATCATGAAGGCGCTCAAGAAATTCATCTACGCCTGGATCGACAAGTGGTTCCTCCACGGTTGCAGCAGCTACAATCCCCTTGAGGTACGCAGGAGCTGTCGTTCCAAGGAACAGGCCAGGGCGATATTTGCCGCACATGGCATCCCTCATGCGCGCGGAGACATCTTCTTCAGCCCCTGGCGCGCATGGCGCTTTGGCAAAAAACATGGCTTTCCCCTGGTCATCAAACCAAATGTATCAGGCTTTTCCCGAGGCAGTCACTTTCCCATCAACAGTTTTCCCGAACTGTGGAAAGCAGCGCTCATGGTGAAGATCTGGTGGCCCTGGTCCGTGGTAGAGGAATATCTGCAGGGACGCAATTACCGGATTCTGGTGGGCAATGGCGAAATCATCTCCGTGATCCGGCGCTACCCGCCTTTCGTTAGCGGCGATGGCCGCTCCAGCATCAGTCAGCTCATCGACAGGGAAAATGATATTCGGGAAAAAATGGGACTCTATCCGGTGATTCATCCCATACCCAAAAACCGCACCATTCGCCGTTATCTTGGAAAACAGGGCCTCAGTCTGGACAGCATTCCACAACAGGGACAGGAAGTAATCCTGTTCAACCGCATCTCGCTGGCTCCCGGTGGCGTGGTGGAAACGCTCTCCCTGGAAGACATACCGGCAGAGAACCAGGCATTGTTCCTGCACATACTCAACCTGTTCAGGGCCAATATTCTGGGCATAGACGTGATCATGGAAGAAGGCATTGAGAAATCCTGGAAGGAACAGCGATGCATTTTCCTGGAAGTGAACTCCCGCCCTTTCACCGCCATGCACGATGTCCCACGGTATGGGCCAAAACAGGATCTGAGCGAGGCATTCGCACGCCTGGATGCCCTGCCTGTTGACGATCAGGACATCTTCTGAAATGGCCACAGCCCGCGCCGCAAGCCTGTTCTACCCGCATGTTGCACCGGAATCCGGAATTTTCCCGGAGAGATTTTTGCCCGGATTGTTCGAACGGACAAAAGTCGATGTTATTCATCGACTTGCAGGGCGTTCGGGCAAGCTGGGTGAAAAAATCCCGGGAAAAACCGGATAGCATGACAGGTACGAACTGTATCCAGCATAATCGTCACGCAACAGGCTGTAATTCATGGTAAAAAAACCACATTTTGCGCGTTCTGGTGAAATATGCGGGTTCTACCGTTTTCTTGGCCTGCATTCCTTTCTTATCGGGTTGTTTCCTTTCTTCATTCCCGTGTTTTTGTGGAAACAGGATTACCCTCTTGCCCAGATCAGTGCCTTCATCTGCGTAACAGGCATTGGTTTTCTGCTTGCTCTGTGGCTCTGGGACCGGGCGCACAAGACCCTGTCGCTGAACACCCTGATCGCGGTTTCCTTCCTGGTGGAAGCCAGCCTGCTGGCTCTGATCTTCCTCCAGAACCAACCGGGATTTCTGTTCCTGTTGGCTCTGCTCAATGGCGCCTACAATTGCTTTTTCTGGATCACCCAGCGCGCCCTGTTCTTCGAAACCCTGGGAGAAAAAGACACAGGCAGCCGCTTTGGCAATTTCCAGGTGGTGGTTGCCATCATCATCAAGATGGGAGTCCTGTTTGGCGGGCTGCTGCTGGACAGAGGCGGCTATCTCTGTGTGTTTCTCCTTTCCGTGCTAATTGGCCTGCTGGGAATGTTCTCATTCCTGTCGATCAGGGAGCCGGTGGAACTGCCCCGCGCCCTGCGTGAAGGCCCTCCCCTGAGTCTCAAGGAAATTGCCGGATTTCACGACGTTTATCACTCCCGCGCGGTGTTTCTGCTGGACGGCCCTTTCCTGTTTCTGGAAAGCTATTTCTGGGTCATTTCCCTGTTTCTTCTGGCACATGAAAGCTTCTGGAAACTCGGCGCCCTGGTGATTCTTCTGGGAGCGGGATTCAGCGCTCTGTTCTTTCTCATCAAGAACCGTATCGACCAGTTACCTGTACAACGCATCTACCTCATTGCCGTGACTGGCTACAGTATTGCCTGGCTGATGCGCGCCGCGGTCAACGATCAGATGCCACTGGGATGGCTGTTCACCACCCTGCTGGCCATCACCTTCTGCACATCTTTCTTTCGTCTGGCATTCAACAAGCGTTTCTTCGATCTGGCGCGAAATACCTCCGCGCATCGCTATCTGTTCCTGAAAAGCTATTACTCCCAGTTCAGCATCGCTCTGGGTTTTGCCCTGGCGGCGCTGGCGTTTCATTTCAGTCCAAGCGATTCCACCGCATTGCTGCCCATCAGTTATCTGTTGGCGGGGATTTGTGCCCCCCTGTTTCTTCTCTATCGACCTCATTCCGCTTCAACCTGCGCCGAATCTGCTCCTTGAGCTTTTTCTCTGCTTTTTCCAGCTTCTCTCTAACCCCCAGGCGGGCCGCCTTGTCCAGCACCGCGGCACTGGAATGCTCCTTGATTTTTCCTCCGAGAAAACCCAACACCGCCCTGGGCAACACATAGACCACGATGAGCAAGGACAATATCACCACCAGAGGCAATGCCGCCACCGTGGCCAGCAGCTGTTCCAGTCCACTGAGATCCTGCCAGCGATACTTGAGCCGGCGCTTGACCAGCCAGGCCCGGGCGCGCAGATAACGCAACAGACGTTGCAGGCGACGGAAACGAAGATGAGCAGTGAACAGCAGAAAATGACTGGTGATCTTGATGATCAGCCGCTTGAGTCCCAGTAGCAACAGAAACGGCAGCTTCTTCAGCAGAACAAACAAACTCTTCAGGGTAAAAAGCTTCTTCGCCCACAACAGAGCCGCCAACAGCCCCACCGCCAGGGCGTCCCAGTAGTAAAGCCCGGCAGCCGTGGCAATTACCACCGATGCCGTTGCCGCCATGATCAGCAGTTTTTTTCTGTTCACAGCCTGCCTCTGATATCTGTCAACTCAGAGGCAGGCAAAATGGGAGGAGAGCAAATATGGGTTAACATCATCCTGAAGAAGGATACAAAGGTTTGAGAGCAGCTTCAGGGGAGCTCCTGGCACGGTCAGCTGTGGAAACATTCAGTTGTTTCATGGCGATTTCGATGGCCCGCCCATCCCAGGTCACACTGTCATCCGCATACAAATGCCGACTGAGCCTGCGTAGCTCGTCCGCCAAAGGCCGCCCAACACGGTTCGCCATGGCATCCAGACTTCGCGGCGGATTTTGTGGCCAGATGCCTGCTGCCAGCCGCAACAGAACATGATTGACTCCAGCCGCATCTTGCCCTTCAACGGATCGATGCAGTGCAGACCACGCAGCCTTCATATCCACATCCGAACGCCCGGACGTACCCTTGTGATCTTCTTTTCTCAAAGAAGTCTCCCGTTTCCGCATCCGCCACAGGATCATCAGGGTAATCAGCCAAAGAATCAACAGGATCAGGCTCACCATCGCCAGCCACAAGTTTACCCCGGACAAGCCTCCGGTACCCGATATCACTTTCCGGGAAACCGGCTTTTCTGTCGTTTCCACTGCATCTGGCGCTGACGATTGAACCACTGGCCGGGAATCTGATCCGCTGGAGGCAGGCGTCTGGACTGCAGCGCCGGTTACGCTAATCCGGGCAACCGGCATCCGGGCTTTTTCCTCTTGTCCGGTCTGGCTGTTCCACCAGCTGATCTCTACCGCGGGCAAAGCATAGCTGCCCGGATGAGTGGGTATGATGGCAAATTTGCGCGCGCTGGTACTGACCAGCCCCGCATCCGTCACTTGCTCCTGATTACTGGGTTCATCCGGATAGATACGCAAACCCTGAACAGCAGGAAGATCCAGTTCCGGCAACTGGCCAAGGGTAACGCCATCGGCCACGATGGTCAGGGTACGGGTAACCGGCTCGCCGGTCTTCAGATTCGTCGGCTCTTGCGACCAGCTTTCCTTGAGCTGAACATTCCTCGCCACCAGCCAGTGGCTGCCGCTGAACTGCGGAGGTACAGGCCGCACCTCCAGTTCAAGCTCCTTGCTGCGTATCACCTTGGTGCGAAAGCTGCGGCTGGAGAAGAAATCATCGAAAAAGGGATCATTGAAACTGCCGAAGGGAGAACGCTGCTTCTTCCTGCCGGAAGGCACACGCAGATTCAACTGCAACGCATCCATGCGCAGCTTGCCACTTTTCTGCGGAAACAGGGCATAGCGGCGCTCGATCACCTGCCAGGTAGTTCCATCACGCCGGGTCTGATAGTTTCGATCTTCACCCAGCTTCTGCATCAATACTTCCCCACCCTGAAAATGAGGTTCCGAAAGGCTCGCTTCACGCCACTGAACACGGCTCAGAATACGGACACTGAGAATCACTTGCTGTTGCACCCAGGGCTTGGGCTTGTCCACACTGACTTCAATGAACACATCTTGGCCCCCTGCACTTGCGGTTCCGCCAGTCTGCGCTGCCTGCACGGGAATTCGCAACTCCGGACTGAGATCCTTGCCGAAGGATACCGGTGGAACCCGCAGTTCACCAGCGCGCCTCGGCAACAGGGTGACCAGATAGCGGGTGGTATTGGAAACCTGGCCATTGACGTAACTGATATTGCGCGACTTGCTGCTGCCCCGAACCTCAAAGTCTTTTTCCAGTACGGAGAAATCCGGTTGTCCATCAGGCTCACCATCCACGCTGAATATCAGCTGGAATGTCTCATCCACAGCCACGGAACTGCGATCCGTCTGCACGCTGATCCGTGCTGCCTGGGCGCTGGAGGCGGCCAGAAGCAGCAGGATGGCGCCAATAGCAGGCAGTTTATAAACCGTGTTTTTCAACAGCCTGACAAGGTCCAGGAATTTACCAGGGTTGTTGTTTGGGCACATCATATTGCTTTCTCTGATAGTAATATCTGAATTTGCGCCGAAGCAGACCACCGGGATCATCGGGGATACGCTTCAACCACTGCTGCCGTGACAGCGCCTGTTCATCCAATGGCTCTTCTTCAGTCGACTGAGTACGCTGGCCTTGGGCATCCCGGGAATCCTGCGACGATTCAGGATGCTGCTTTTTCCTTGATTCCGCCTTTCTGGCTTCCTCTGCCTTACGTTCTTCTTCCTTGCGCGCAGCTTCAGCACGAGCGCGGGCCTGTGCTTTCTCTTTACGCTTCTCTTCCGAGTCCTGCTCCGAGGGAGCAGCCTTCTGATCCTTCTGATCCTTCTGATCCTTCTGATCCTTCTGATCCTTCTGATCCTTCTGATTCTGCTGATTCTGCTGATTCTGCTGATTCTGCTGATTCTGCTGATTCTGCTGATTCTGCTGATTCTGCTGATTCTGCTGATTCTGCTGATTCTGCTGATTCTGCTGGTTCTGCTGGTTCTGCTGGTTCTGCTGGTTCTGCTTGTTCTGCTGGTTCTGCTGGTTCTGCTGGTTCTGCTGGTTCTTCTGGTTCTTCTGGTTCTTCTGGTTCTTCTGGTTCTGTTGATCCAACAGCTTCCTTACCAGATCCCGATTGATCCTGGCGTCCTCCATCTGCGGATTCATTTTCAGAGCAGCATCATATGCGGCAATGGCTTCCTTCAACTTGCCTTCCTTGGCCAGGGCATTGCCCAGGTTATAACGGGATTCCGCGCTATCCTGCTCTTTCCACAATGCTTCTGCCTCGGCGTATTTTCCGGCACGATAGAGTGCGCTGGCCTTCCATTGCGGATTCTGGAACAACTGAGCAGCCTGCTGTGCCTGTTTTCTCTCCAGCAGCAATTGCTGTCCCTGCTGATCGGGACGTTGCCACAGATCTGTCCACCAGTCCGCCAGCACATCATGGGGCCAGGGCAATACCATGACAAAGGCAAGCAGCATAACTCCCCGGCGAAACGCCAGCGCCGCCAGAGGCAGAACCCCCAGCAGCAACCAGGGTCCCATGTCTTTCCAGCGCACTATTTTCTGATCTGACTTCTCAGCCGCAGCTTGCAGATCTTCGGCATCGCCTCCAAGATCCAAAGCGGCAATATCGGAAGCATCCAGACTGAGACGAACAAAATTCCCGCCACCGGCCTTGGCAACTTCTTCCAGAGCCGCCAAATCGAGCCGAGCGATGACAATATTGTCCTTGGCATCCTTGATCATCCCCTGCCGGGTCGGAATCGGAGCCCCCTGTTCAGTACCTACGCCAAGAACGGATACGGGATATCCCAGCTGGAAGGCCTTGCGTGCTGATTCCACACTGGCGGCGGTGTTCACCCCATCCGTCACCAGCAATATATTGCCCCGGGTCTGGCCCGCCTGTTGCAACAGTTTCACACCGAGATCGATGGCCGCTGCCGTATTGCTGCCTTGCACGGGCATGATGTCAGGACTCAGTGCGGGCAACTGGGCAACAATGGTGCGTGCATCATCAGTCAGAGGCGAGACAGTGAAAGCGGCGCCGGCAAAAGCGACCAGAGCTGTCTGCCCCTCCTTGCGCTGTTTGAGAATATCCTCCACCTTGTAGCGCGCCTGTTGCAAACGGGAGGGCTTGAGGTCTCGGGCATTCATGGAACGGGACAGATCGAATGCAATCACCAATGAGGAAGTCTTGCTGAATACCGGCTGAGGCAAGCGTTCCCAAGCAGGCCCGGCCACAGACAATACCGCAAGAACGAAGCCCAAGCCCGCCAGAATCACAGGCCAGCGCGCCAGACGCCCCTGATCTTCCAAGAGCAAATGAGACAATAGCTCCGGAGCAACCACCTTGCGCCAGGCAGACTCCTCTCCCTGTCCACGCCACAAGCGGATCAGAGCATAAGCCACGGGAAACAGCGTCAGCAACCACCAGGGACGAAGGAAATGAAAATCCTGCCAGTTCATCCGCGCCTCCTGAGAAGCAGGCCCAGGGCCAGAAGCAAAGCTGCGCCCGCAGGCCAATGGAAAAGCTCATTCACGGGGCGGAAGAAGCGTTTTTCATTCTCCACCGGCTCCATGGCATCAATGGCATCATAGATGGCCACCAACTGCGCAGTATCACGGGCGCGAAAATAGCGGCCGCCAGTAGTCTCGGCAATACGGGTCAGGGTTTTTTCATCCAGAGCGCTACGACTGCTGACCATGCCGAAGAAATCCGCCTGGGGATCCGCTCCAATTCCTATGGTATAAATTTTCAGCCCTTCCTCGGCAGCCAGTTCAGCAGCCTTGAGCGGATCCATTTGCCCGGCGGTATTCTCGCCATCGCTCATGAGTATCAGCACTTTTTCTCCTTTCTTGTCACGCAGACGCTTGATCGCCAGGCCGATGGCATCGCCAATGGCGGTCTTTTGCCCGGCCATATTGATAAAAGCTTCTTCCAGGAGAGTCTTGACGGTTTTGATGTCATAGGTCAGAGGCGCCTGCAGATAAGCCTGCTGACCAAACAGAATCAGGCCGAGCCGGTCACCCTTGCGCTTTTCAATAAAATTTCCAGCCACGATCTTGGTAGCGGTAAGCCTGTCCACTCGCTGTCGGCCGATGACAAAATCCTCTTCTGCCATGGATCCGGAAAGATCCACCGCAAGCATGAGATCCCTGCCTTCCAGGGGCAGCGGCAAGGGCTCGCCCTGCCACTGCGGACGGGCTACCGCGGCAATGAGCAACAACCATGTCAGGACAGCCAAAAACAAGGCGGCACGACGAACTCCGGTACTGCGCCTGATTCCGGTCTGGAGCTGATAAAAATCTTCCAGAAAAGGAACTTTCAAGGCAGCCTGTGGAGGCTGAACCGGCGGCAACAGGCGCACCAGCAAAGGTAGGGGCAACAGCAGGAACATCCAGGGCCAGGCAAACTCAAACATGATCACACCCCGAATTCGCTGCTTGTTCCAGCCAGCGCCGCACCAGCGCAATCAGAGCCTCGGGATCCTCCAGCCGCACATCCGGTCTGTATGCACTTTCCAGAAGCACACGCCCAATGCCTTTTTCAAAAGCCTCACCTTCCAGCCCCCCATCCAGCCAGCGCAACCAGGCTTCTCCAGTCAGTCCGGCCACATCGGTATGCGGGCAGGCGCTGATCGCCATTCTGCGGAGCAACGCCGACAGATCCCCCGCCAGACGCGCATCATTCCCATGCTCCAGCCACGCCGCATGAACATCATGAAGCGCGGCTTGCGCTTCCCGGATCAAGCTGGGCCGGGAAGCCCTGCGACGCAGATACCAACCCAGCCAGATCATGCTCCCCACAGCCAGCAAGGCCAGCAGCCACCAGCCTGGGGCGGGAGGCCACCAGCCTATAGCCGGTGGCAGATGGATATCCTTCAGTTGTGCCAGCGGGTCGTTCATTTCTGCTTGCCAAATATGTCACGCAGTACCTCGACAGGATCCTGATCCGTGGCGCACTCCAGCCAGGTCATATGCAACTGGCGGCACAGCTTGCGCAGAAGCGCCAGGCGTCCTTCATATTTCTCCTGATAACGCCGTTGCAAACCGGTCTTGTGCGTATCCAGTTCAATGATCTTTTCACCATCGCCCAACCGATAGCGTCCATTTTCCGGCAACTGCGATTCCAGCCAGTCATGTACATGCAGCAATACAACATCATTGTGCCGGGCAATGCGTGCCAGCTGCTTTTCCGAAGCTTCATCAAAACCGCGAAAATCACTGATGAACACCACCAGACTGCCCGGATGAGCGGTGCGCCGCATGCGTCGGAATACAGTCTGCATGGAAGGCGCAGCAGCCGTGTCTGCGGCGGAATGCATCGCCATGGCCTTGAGCAGACGCAACACGGCCTTTCTGCCCCGTCGGGGACGAAATTCATTGAATCCGTCTTCCCAGAAAATTTCTCCGCCGACCCGGTCACCCGCCTGGGCAGCTGTCCAGGCAAACATTGCCGCCATGCGGGCAGCTTGCACCCATTTGAAACGACCGCGGGTGGCAAAGAACATGCTGCGCCGGCCATCCATGCTGATGAGAACCGGGCGCTCCCGCTCTTCCCGGAATACCTTGGAGTGAGTCTTGCCCGTGCGCGCGGTGACCCGCCAGTCGATATTGCGTACATCATCGCCAGGCTGATAAGGCCGTGACTCGTCGAACTCCATCCCACGCCCGCGCATGCGCGAGATATACTGACCGCCCTGACGGGCGCGAATCATCCGCGGCCGCAGTTGCAGCTGACGCGCCTGGTTACTTAGCGCAGCCAGCTCCTGCAGACCCACGGAGACCGGGGAAGACATGGTTGATCGGGCAGCACTCATCAGGGTACGGGAACCAGCGCGAGCAATTCAGAAATGAAACGATCCGGGGTAATACCCTCGGCTTCGGCTTCATAGTTGAGTATCAGGCGATGACGCATGACGTCGAAAGCCATGCTCTGAACATCCTCTGGCGAAACATAGTCCCGTCCAGCGAGCCAGGCATGCGCTCTGGCACTACGATCCAGGCCAATCGAGGCACGGGGACTGGCGCCGTACTCGATCCAGCCCGCAAGCTGCTCGCTGTATGCGGCTGGGTTGCGAGTGGCAAGCACCAGTTGCAGGAGATATTCCTCCACGCCGGAAGCCATATGGATATCCAGTACCTGGCGTCGGGCTTCGAACAGGTCTTCCTGACTCAACTGCTCCGGCACAGGAATATCACTACCATTCAGTTCGCCACGAGCCTCTGCCCGGGCCAGTTGAAGGATGCGCTGTTCATAACTCAACTCGGGATAATCGATGAATACATGCAACAAAAAACGATCCAGCTGTGCTTCCGGCAGAGGGTAGGTTCCCTCCTGCTCGATCGGGTTCTGGGTTGCCATCACCAGGAACAGTGGCGGCAGAGAATAGGAATCGTTACCAACGGTAATCTGCCTCTCCGCCATGGCTTCGAGCAACGCCGACTGCACCTTGGCCGGAGCACGGTTGATCTCATCAGCCAGTACCAGGTTGTTGAACAGCGGCCCCTGCTGGAATACAAAGCTGCCATCCTGTGGCCTGTAGATATCAGTACCGGTAAGATCGGCTGGCAGCAGATCCGGAGTGAACTGAATGCGGTGAAAACTTCCTTCCACTCCTTCGCTCAACGTCTTGATGGCTTTGGTCTTGGCCAGCCCCGGCGCGCCTTCCACCAGCAGGTGGCCATCCGCCAACAGCGCCACCAGCAAGCGATTGACCAGGGTTTCCTGGCCAAGAATGCAGGAATCCATGTATTCCTGTAGCTTGATGAATGCCTGCTGCTCTTTGCTGGGCGATGCGTTCATGTATTTTCTCCGGTTGTTTTGGCTGATTAGAGGAAGGAAAATGGATATAGTTCCAGCACATGGGGGCTAGGCCCGCAGATTGCAAGTGATGCGGAAAAGCATAAAAATTCCAACGCATCACAACCCGGTTTTTCAGCAGCACATCGGGTTCATGCAGCCTTGCTCTCCCGCGATTGACATTCCAGGCTGTTGAAAAATCCCGTGTGCAGTACAGGGCGTCTCGAATAACCGAGATGTCCGAGTAGGACTGGGATATCCCACCATTTTCAATCACCACGAGTGATTAAAAATGTGCGCAAAGAGAAAACTTCCATGGAAAGATTTTTTCGAGATCCCCTTTAGGTGATCGTAGCGAGCATGACAACTTTGACCGCGTAATTTGGATTACAGAAATGATTGAAAATTTCCTGCCAAAAATCATATATTGACTATCATTGATGTAACAGAAAAGATTCCGAAGCATTCCGCAAATATTTATCGAATAAACTATAAATCGGAAATCGCAGACACAAGGGAACCCCAGAACTGGCTAACCTTTCCCAATGAGACAATTCCTCATCCAATGTCCATAGAGAACCCTGATCCACTGACCTTTGAACAAATCGAGAAGATCCAGATCGATGCGGACAAACTGAAAATGGGCATGTTTGTCTGTGAACTGGATCGTCCCTGGTCTGAATCTCCTTTTGTCTTTCAGGGATTCCTGCTCTCCAATCCGGAAGACGTGATTCGGGTAAGGGAAGAATGCAAATGGGTATATATCGATGTAAGAAAATCCATAAATGTCCGGTTCGACAGACATGGAAAATTGACATCGACTGAAGCAAGTAAAAGCAGGGGATTGACCCCAGGTTCCAGTGCGCTGACCGTGGATGCTCCGGACAAGCCCGTGGAGCAACCCGGGCTTCTGCGACAGTTCAGGAAAATTCTGCACAGAAAAACTTCAAATCCGACGCAAGACAGCTTTCCCAGGGCACTCAAATCCTCCGTGGAAAACCGGGTTCAAACCAACCGGCTGGTAACATCCATCATGGACGAGATTCGCCTGGGTAAAAGCATAGATACACCCGCAGCCAAGGAAGCCGTGGCTGCCTGCGTGGACAATGTGATGATGAATCAGGATGCCAGTCTGCTGTTGACCCGCCTGAGGAACAAGGATGAATACACGTCAGAGCACAGTCTCAACGTCGCCATCATCTCCATTGCCTTTGGCCGGCATCTGGGCATGGATCGCAAGGAACTCAATATTGTGGGCCTGTGTGGACTTTTGCATGACATGGGCAAGATGCTCACGCCCATCGATATCCTCAACAAACCAGGAAGACTGGACGAGGAAGAAATGGATATCATGAAGCAGCATCCCCTGGATGGGCGGGAAATTCTCCTGGGTACCCAGCAAGTCATGGATACGGTTATCGACACGGCATATGCGCATCATGAACGACTCAATGGTCAAGGTTATCCCCGTGGCATCATTGGCAATGAAATCCCGCTGTTCACCCGCATCGTGACCATTGCTGACGTATTTGACGCCATCACCGGAGATCGAGTCTATCGCCAGGGGGAAACCGCAGAAACCGCCCTGGGCATACTGCACAGAAATGCGGGCAGCGCCTTCGATGAAGCCCTGGTCATCAAGTTCATCCAGACCATAGGCACCTATCCCCTGGGCACCATAATTGAAATGACCAACGGGGAGGTGGGGGTCGTGGTGGACAACAATCCCCGTTACCGGCTACGCCCCAAAATCAAGCTGCTACTGGATTTCGACAAGCAACAACGCGAACCCAAAACCATTGATCTCACAACCAACCCGACAGACAGCGTAGGCAACCCCTATGCCATCAGGAAATCTCACCGGGCGGGCTCTTTCGATATCGATCTGAGTCAGCACATTCAGAGTTATATCAAACGCATATGAAGGAAAGCCCGATTTTTTTGAGGGCATATCGAAAAATCGAGATGCCCAAGGGGGACAGGGATGTCCCACCTTTTTCGATCATCACAAGTGATTGAAAATGAAGGAACCGGGAAATCGCATTTTCCAGTTCCGGGGTTGAAAAAGTCCAGGGAAGGACTTTTTCAACATCCTGTTAGATATTCCGGAAAATTCAGTCTTGAAGAAAAACGGTTTCGTACTCACCTGAGTGACGCGACTTCCAGTAGATATCTCCCACCCGGTGTACAAAACAGCCGGATTGCCTGTCCTGAAAAAACAGCCTCAGCGTTTCCCGCACCACGGGAAATGCCAACTCCTCCCAGGGTATCTGTTCTTCCCTGAACAAGGCCACTTCCAGACTTTCACTGCCGGGATGAAAATCAAGATCCTGCAAACGGCTGCGAAAAAGCAGATACACCTGGCTGATCAGCGGCAGATTGAAAGTGGTGTAAAGCTGTTCCACCTGTACCCGGGCATTGGCTTCTTCCAGGGTTTCCCTTGCCGCGCCTTCCTGGGCGCTTTCGTTGTTTTCCATGAAGCCTGCCGGCAGGGTCCACAACCCCCGACGGGGTTCTATGGCGCGGCGGCAAAGCAGAACCTGGTCTTCCCACACGGGTATGGTGCCCGTCACCATCTTGGGATTCTGATAGTGAACCACACCACAGTGACCGCAAATATGGCGTTCACGATTGTCACCATGAGGAATACCCACGGTGAGTTTGCCGCCGCATTCACTACAGAATTTCATCCCGCCCGTCCTTCTCTTGGTAAACTAAAGGAATATAGAGCATCTCGAAAAATCGAGATACCCGAGGGGGACAGGGATGTCCCACCATTTTCAATCACCACAAGTGATTGAAAATTTGAGCAAAAAGGAAATCGTCTTTGCTCTTTGCGACAAGAAAAATTTCTTGGAAGGAATTTTTCGAGATCCCCTGTAATATTTTCGAGCCATTTCATGTCTGACAAATCACCCACCCAGCCCCGAACCATTGCTGCCGTGGATCTGGGTTCCAACAGTTTTCATCTCATTGTCGCCAGAATCGAAAATGGCCAGCTACATGTCATCGATCGTATCAAGGAAATGGTACGCCTGGGCGCCGGGCTGGACAACCAGAAGCGACTCACCAGCGAGGTTCGGGAACGCGCCCTGGAATGCCTGTCACGTTTCGGTCAGCGCCTTCAGGACCTGCCGCGAAATGCAGTACGCGCCGTGGGAACCAACACCTTGCGACAGGTTCGTGATGGCGGGGAATTCCTGCGCCACGCGGAACAAGCACTGGGCCACCCCATAGAGATCATCGCAGGACATGAAGAGGCGCGCCTGGTTTACCTGGGCGTAGCCCATGGTCTGGCTGGTGATGAAAAAAAACGCCTGGTGGTGGATATTGGTGGTGGAAGCACCGAACTCATTATCGGATCCGGCATGGAAACCCTGGAGCGGGAAAGCCTGTTCATGGGCTGTGTCAGCTTCAGCCAGCGCTTTTTTCCCGATGGCCGAATCAATGCGCAAATGATGGATGCCGCCATCATCGCCGGACGTCTGGAAGCAAGGCCGGTGCAGACCGTGTATGCCAGTCACCACTGGGAGCTGGCGGTGGGCAGCTCCGGAACCATCCGCTCCATACGCGATGTGGTACAGGCCCAGGGCTGGTCCGACCAGGGCATTTCAAGAAAATCCCTGAAAAAGCTGCGCAAGGCGCTGGTCGAAGCCGGACATGCTGAAAAACTGAAACTGGACGCTCTGAGCGACAACCGGCGGCCGGTTTTTGCCGGTGGAGTGGCGGTATTGAGCGCAATATTCAAGGCACTGAAAATCGAGCAGATGCGTGTCTCCGATCTGGCGCTGCGGGAAGGGCTGTTGTATGAACTGCTGGGCAGCATCCAGCATCATGACGTTCGTCAGCGCACGGTCACTACCCTGATACAACGCTACAACCTGGATGCGGATCAGGGGCGGCGCGTAGCTGACACCAGCATGTTCCTGCTCGAACAGGTGCAGGACAGCTGGAAGCTCGATGGTGAAGAACTGCAGCTGCTGCTGGAGTGGAGCGCCCTGCTCCACGAGATCGGCATAGCCATCTCCCACGACGGCTATCACAAACATGGCGCCTATATTCTGGCGAATGCTGACCTGTCCGGCTTCTCCCGCCAGTTTCAGAACACCCTCGCCCTGCTGGTACGCAGTCACAGACGTAAATTCCGCGCCAGTCTGTTCGACGACCTGGGCAAGGACATGGCGGAAAACTGCCGCCGTCTGAGCATACTCTTGCGCCTGTCCGTTCTATTGCATCGGGGGCGCAGTCCCAACCGCAAACCCGACCTGGGCATCATGGCCCGGAAGAACAACATCATTCTCTCCTTCCCCAGGGAATGGCTGGATCAGCACCCTCTCACCGAAGCCGAACTGGAACGCGAGGCAAACTACCTGGACGCAGCGGGTTATTTCCTGAGCTACTCATGAGGAAGCCTCGAAAAATTCCTTCCATGGGGTTTTTCTCGTCGCAAAGAGCATATACGATTTCCTCTTTGCCCACTTTTTCAATCACTTGTGGTGATGGAAAATGACGGGGCATCCCTGTCCCACTTGGGGATCTCGATTTTTCGGGATGCCCATGAGATCATCCTTCCCATGACTGAATCGAACAACAACTGCAAGGCAGGCATATTGCTCATCAACCTGGGCACCCCTGACTCCCCTGCCCCACGAGACGTGAAACGCTACCTGAAGGAGTTCCTCTCGGATCCACGGGTGGTGGAGATGCCGCGGGTGCTCTGGTGGCCGATTCTCAATGGCGTGATACTGAACATCCGCCCCCGGCGTTCCGCCCGGGCCTATGCAAAGATCTGGAACGAAGAAGGCTCTCCCCTGCTGGTACATACATTGGCCCAGGCCGATGCCCTGCAGCAGCTCATGGGTAACGAGATCACGGTAGTAGCCGCCATGCGCTATGGCAAGCCTTCCATCAGCAATGGTCTGCGCAAGCTGCAATCCGCCGGCTGCCAGCGCATTCTGGTGTTCCCTCTCTATCCCCAGTACTCCGCCACCACCACCGCTTCCGCCTTCGATGCGGTAGTAAGCGAGTTGCAACGACAACGGGTGATTCCCGAACTTCGTCTGCTCAACCAGTATTATGACGACCCGGGTTACATCCAGGCACTGGCGCAAAGTATAAGCACCTATCAGGAAAGGCAGGGCAAACCGGACAAGCTGCTCTTTTCCTATCACGGCCTTCCCCAACGCTATGCGGATGCCGGGGATCCCTATGCCCTGCAGTGTGAAGAAACCAGCAGGGCGCTGGCAAAAGCGCTAAACCTGAATGACAGTGAATGGCTGCATACCTATCAGTCACGCATGGGCCGTGAACCCTGGTTGTCCCCCGCCACTTCGGACAGTCTGCGCGAGCTTGCGGCCAAAGGCTGCGGGCATGTACAGATCATCTGCCCCGGTTTTTCTGCCGACTGTCTGGAAACCCTGGAGGAAATCGCCATGGAAAATCGTGAGGTCTTTCTTCAGGCCGGCGGAAAAAAATATGAATACATCCCCTGCCTGAATGCATCCGACGCACACATGCAGGTTCTGGAGCAATTGGCCAGACGCTATCTGGGAGGCTGGTTATGAGCAATACCGCCAGACCCGTGGATATCACCCTGCATACCCGCTCCCATACCCTGGAAATCAGCTTCGATGATGGCGAGCGCTTCGTTTATCCGGCAGAGTTGCTGCGCGTTTATTCCCCCTCTGCGGAAGTTCGCGGTCACTGGGGACAAGGCGCCAAGCTGCAATTGGACAAGCAGGATGTAAACATCACCGACATCCAAGCCGTCGGGCAATATGCAATCAAGATCTTCTTCGACGACGGACACGACTCCGGTCTTTTCGACTGGGGCTATCTGTACGATCTGGGACGCAAGCAGGCCATCTACTGGACAGAATATCTGGACAAGCTGCAACAGGCAGGACACCAGCGCAAACCGCCTTCCTGGAAATGAAGGCAAGAACCATCATCACTCCTTGGGGTGAAAATTCAGCCCGGCGGATCGCAATGCGTCCTGCAGTGCGCGGAACGCATCTTCAAGACCTTCCTTGCCATGAAAACCAAGCTCGACAAAGGATTCTTCACCCATACGCGGCAGACTGAACAACTTCAGGTCAGGCCAGTCATGGGTCAATTGTTGCAGAATGGGCATGAGTTCATTCTCGGAAGTCCCATAGACCCGCAGTGAACACTCGCCTGCCGGTCGGTTTTCCGCAGGATAATACTGATCCAGCACCCACACTCCCATGGGATGCGCCATATCCGGAAAACCCGGCAGAAAATGGTGTTCGCGTATGGAAAAGCCCGGCACCTGGTTTATCGGATTGGGAATCAGGCGGCTGCCCTGGGGCAGATCCGCCATGCGAATGCGATGAGGTCGGGCACTGTCGGGAAACCTGCGTTCAATCAGTTCTGCGGCCCCGGCATGCCGTACCAGGGAAACGCCGGCGGCCCTGGCCGCGCAGTCACGGGTGAAATCATCCGGCGTGGCGCCTATGCCTCCACAGGAAAACGCCCGCTCGGTAGCATTCATGCTCTGACGAAACTGGCGTACCAGCAATTCGGGGCTGTCCGGCAATATCTGCACCCAGGCCAGGGCATGTCCTCTTTCCTGCAGTATGCGCCGAAACCAGGCCACATGCGTATCTGCCCGGCGTCCACTGAGAATTTCATCACCAATTACATACAGACCGAATTTCACGCAGCTTGCCCTGCCTGCTTCTTCAGGGCAGCCCGAATGGACTGGTCCACATAGTAGTAATACATTTCCATGGTATTCACACCGACCATCTGTTCGGCCAGCTCTTTTCCATCCGGATCCAGAAAAAGCAGGGTTGGCGTAACAAAAACCCCGTACCCATGGGCAAAATCGGCAGCCTCCCGTCTCATCCCCTGAAAATCAATAACCGTTTCACCTTCATCCATGAACATTTCCCGAATCAGGATTTCATTTTTGAAATCCCCGCCAAGTATCATTGGGCGAATGATCTCTTCCTTGATCAAATGACAGTATGCACAATCGACCTGCGAAACCAGCAACATGATGATGCGCCGCTCCTGGCGCGCCTTGTTCGCCAGGGCCTGAAAATCATGAGTACGAAAAATTTTTACTTCTGGCAATGTCTCTTCCCCGGAATGAGGTAATCATCAGATCATCTCGAAAAATCAAAAGCCTCATCATTGTATCCGGAATCACGCTGCTTTCCTGCCCCCAAGGCAACTTTTTGGTACCATACGGGTCTATTTTGTCTCATCCGGAAACAAGACAAACCCCATACATGAAATTGTTTACCGACTTCCTCCCTGTCATTGCATTCTTTGTTGCCTACAAACTGTGGGGCATGTATGTCGCCACCGGAATTTTTATCCTGGCTTCGGTGTTGCATATCGCCTGGAGTCACTATTTCCGCGGCAAGGTGGAAACCATGCAGTGGGTAACCCTGGGACTGGTACTGGTTTTCGGCGGAGCAACCCTGTTATTGCATGACCCCCTGTATTTCAAGTGGAAACCCACCGTGGTGAACTGGCTGTTTGCTACCGCTTTCCTGGGTTCTGCCCTGTTCATGGAGCGCAGCCTGTTGCAACGCATGATGGATCAAGCGATCAGTCTGCCGCAGGTGATCTGGAAACGTCTCAACCTCGCCTGGGTGATGTTCTTTCTTGCCTCGGGGGCGCTCAACATCTATGTGGCCTACAACTATTCGGAAGACACCTGGGTAAACTTCAAGCTTTTTGGCATGCTGGGACTTACCCTGGTCTTTTTGATTGTCCAGGGACTCTATCTGGCACGTTACATACAACCCGTGGAGGAGAATAACTGAATGTTGTACAGCATTATTGGTACTGACCGGGAAGACAGCCTCGAGGCTCGCATGGCGGCGCGGCCCGCACATGTGGAGCGACTCAAAGCCCTTCAGAATGAAGGCCGGCTGATTCTGGCCGGCCCCAATCCCGCCGTGGATGCCAATGACCCCGGCCCTGCCGGTTTCACTGGCAGCCTTATCGTTGCCGAGTTCACCAGCCTCAAGGACGCCGAGGACTGGGCGGCAACAGATCCTTACGTGTCCTCAGGCGTCTACAAACACGTGTCCGTCAAACCTTTCAGGAAAGTATTGCCCGAATGAAAAAATCCATGAACAACAACATCAAGACCTTTATCGCAGCCATGGCCATGAGTGCCCTGCTGCCCACCCTCGCACAGGCGGAGGAAAAACCCGCCAGTACCCCCCGGACTCCGGAACCCCAGACCATAGTCACCATCAACGGCTATGCTGTCAGCGATCTTGAAGTACTGGCCTTCAATGCCCTGCAGGGCAATCAGAACAAGCTGGACAGCCAAAAGGCCCAGGTGCAATTGCTCAACCAGCTGGTCAACACCACCCTCCTGGCCCAGGCGGCGCAAAAGGAAGGCGTGGACAAGCTTCCGCAGGTGGTCGCCGCCCTGAAAATGGCAAAAATCCAGGTACTGGCGGAAGCCAAGGTGAATGATTATTTTGCCAAGCATCCGGTTACCGACGAGGAAATCAAGGCTGCCTACGACAAGAAATTCACCAAGGAAGCGCTACAGGAATACAAGGTTAGTCATATTCTGGTCAAGGAAGAACAAGAAGCAAAAGACATCATCGCCGCTCTGGAAAAAGGTGGTGACTTTGCCGAACTGGCCAAAGTGCATTCTCTGGACAGCAGCAAGGACGCGGGAGGGGAATTGGGCTGGGTAGGCCGCAATCAGGTGGTCAAACCGTTTGGCGATGCCATGAGCAAGCTGGAAAAAGGCAAGTTCAGCAAGACGCCAGTAAAATCCCAGTTTGGCTGGCATGTGGTTCTGGTGGAAGACACTCGTGCCCAGCAGCCCCCTCCCCTGGATCAGGTCAAGGAGCAGTTCCGTGCACAATTGCAGCAACAGCAACTGGCCAAGCTGGTTACGGAAATGCGCAAACAGGCAAAGGTGGAAGTTGCCGGTGCAGAAAAAAGCACAAAGCCTCCGGCACAAGGCGCACCAGCCAAGTAAGCCAAACCTCCTTTCCCGCCTCAAAAAAAGTCCGGCCTGGAGCCGGACTTTTTCCGTATCCCTTCCGGAACACAGCAGCTACCAGGATGTCGAAAAACTGCGTTTTTCAACGGCCTGCTGCCGTAAATTCATTCTTCCGGCTCTTTCTTGTCCAGCCCCCCGATCTTGCTGATGGGAATGACTTCTGCTCTGGGTTTTTCATCCGTGAAATACGGCCGTGACGACGCTTCCCCCGCCTCTTTTGCCAATTCCTGTTCCCGCGCGGCAATGAGTCGCAGGCACTGCCGGATATCCTCTATGGTATTCGCGGACAGAGGATGTTTCATGGTCTTGAATTCGGGTGTGGTGTCTTTGATGATATTCGCAAGTACCTTGCGCATCACCATCATTATGTCTCTTTCCTTGCGGTTTTCATCGCTCATGGGAACTGCCTCGTAAAATCATCACGCATCAAGAATACCCGAACTCAATCCCTGTATTCCACAGGGAAAGAAGACGTCAGACCAACCCCGGGGTCACCGGAAACCCGGTGATTGCGCCGCGATTGTCGTTCAGATGGGAATGGCTGAGCTAGCCCGAATATTGCACCGGAATCCGGAATTTTCCCGGAGAGATTTTTGCCCGGATTGTTCGAACGGACAAAAGCCGATGTTATTCATCGGCTTGCAGTGCGTTCGGGCAAGCTGGGTGAAAAGATCCCGGGAAAAACCGGATAGCATGACAGGTACAAACTGTATCCAGCATAATCGTCACGCAACATACTGTAATTCATGGTAAAAAACCCATATTTTGCGCGTTCTGATGCAATATTCGGGCTAGGCATCAGTCAAACAGGGCATCGGCATCGAAACCCTGGTGTTCCAGGATTGCGCGTAACCGTCGCAGGGCATCGATCTGAATCTGGCGTACCCTTTCACGGGTGACGCCCAGTTCCTGTGCGACCTGCTCCAGGGTGGAATTGTCATATCCCTGCAAACCGAAGCGGCGCATCACCACTTCCCTCTGGTTGGCATTCAGCTTTTCCAGCCAGCGTTCCAGGTGAACATGGATGTCTTGTGCGAGGAGTTGTTCCTCAGGTTCTTCCACAGATATATCGGCAATGGCGTCCACCAGGGGCTTGTCACTACCCCGGCCATGGGGCACATCCACGGATGCTATGCGCTCGTTGAAACCCAGCATGCGCTCCACGTCTTTCAGGGGCTTGTCCATGAGAGATGCAATATCTTCCGCACTGGGTTCATGATCCAGTTCCTGGGAAAGTTGCCGTGCGGCTCTCAGATAGGTGTTGATCTCCTTTACCACATGAATGGGCAAACGGATGGTTCGTGTCTGATTCATGATCGCCCGCTCGATGGTCTGGCGTATCCACCAGGTGGCGTAGGTAGAAAAACGAAATCCGCGTTCTGGATCGAATTTTTCCACCGCACGGATCAGACCCAGGTTTCCTTCCTCGATCAGATCGAGCAACGGCAGCCCCCGGTTCAGATAGCGCCTGGCAATCTTGACTACCAGGCGCAAGTTGCTTTCTATCATGCGTTTGCGCGCAGCGTCATCACCTTTTGCAATGGCGCGCGCCAACGCCACTTCTTCAGCAGCACTGAGCAGTTTCGCCGCTCCTATTTCCTGCAAGTAAAGACGGGTGGCATCCATGCTTTCATTCTTGTCAGCAGCTTCCCGAGACGACGCCTTTTGTGCCTTATCGCCATCAGAATCAGTTTTTGTCATGCGCTCTCCCACGAACAAGCTGACCAAATATCTTCAAGGGACCTCGATAAATGCAATCTTCCGGTTGCCAACAGGGACTCGTCCTGCACCAGCCGGGGCACTTCAATGCGGCAAATACTTCAGGGGGTCCACGGGCTTTCCGTACCTTCGTATCTCGAAATACAGCAGGGGCGTACCCTGATGGGTAACTCCCATATCGGAGATATGCTGGCCACGGCTGACCCTGTCTCCTTCCTTGACCCGCAATTTGCTGTTATGACCGTAGGCGCTCAAATATTTATTGTTGTGTTTGATGATAATAAGCTGCCCATAGCCAATCAGTCCACTCCCGACATAGACCACCTGTCCCGATTCCGCAGCCACAATCTTCTGCCCTCTCCGACCGCCGATGCGAATACCACCTTTTGCCGCATCGTTGGAAGCAAAGCGTGACAGAATACGGCCCCTTGCCGGCCAGCGCCAGTGCAGCGAACCCGCAGTGACATTTTTCGGCGGTTTCTTGTGCGTCTGGGCTGCAAGCGGCGGCCTGGAAGCCGGTTTTACGACGGGTTTTGTGCCGGCGGGTTTTCCTGCTTTTTCCTGAGGATGCGGTTTTTGGCCGGCATCCCGTTTTACCGGAGCAGGCTTATTATGAATCTTCGGCGGCGAAAGGCGGATTTTCTGCCCTGGATATATGGTATATGGGCTTTTGAGTCCATTCCAGCGGGCAAGCGTGTGGTAGTCCAGGCCTGCTCGCCAGGCAATGGAGTACAGGCTGTCTCCCTTTCGTACCCGATAATAACCACCTGGCTTCCTCGCAGGATGTTTCTTTGGGGCGGCCGCCCGGGACTTCTTCGCCGACACCGTATGGGTAGCACAGCCTTGCAGGAACAACGGCAACAGAGACAGCACAAGAACAGCGCAAAGAAGCTGCGTGGGCGGACGGGTGAGGGATAGACCGATCACATCATCTCTCCATGATCCGGAGCTTGTCTGCTGCCTGTATTCATTGCATTTTCACCACGAGTAGCACCACGAATATGACCGCCACAGTACTCCAGCCAATCAGATCCATGTACTTGTGCAGTTTGTCTTCCATGGGCTTTCCGCCCAATGCCATGAGTGCCGCGACAAGAAAAAAACGCCCGCCCCGACCAATCAGTGAAGCCAGAACAAAAGGCACAAAACTCATGGATATCACTCCGGCGGTAATCGTGAACACCTTGTAGGGAATGGGAGAAAAACCGGCGACGAAAATCGCCCAGAATCCCCATGCATCAAACCAGTCACGGACTTGAAGATATTTTTCATGGTATCCAAAATCGTGCAACAGAGGCTCGATAAAATCAAAAGCCCAAAGGCCAATGAAATAACCGGCAACCCCCCCTGCGACAGAAGCCAGTGTAGTGATCAGGGCAAAAAACCAGGCCTTGTCAGGACGGGCCAGACTCATGGGGGCCAGCATCACATCCGGTGGAACCGGAAAAAACGAGGATTCGGCAAAGCTCAAGCCTCCCAGATACCAGGGAGCCTTGGGATGCCTGGCCCAGTGCATGGCCCGGGCATACAGGGAGGAAAAAAACTTCAAGCTTCCGTCCCCCCGAGCAGGGGTACGAATTTCACCGGCTCCAGCATTTCCGTGTCGTATCCTTTATGGGTGCGCACCACTTTTACCAGGGCCTGGGCATTTCCCTGACCAACAGGAATGATCATGCGCCCCCCCGGTTTGAGCTGATCCACCAGCGCTCTGGGAATTCCTTCCGGGGCAGCAGTGACGATGATGCCATCGAAAGGCGAAAACTCCGGCAACCCCATGCCTCCATCGGAATGCTTGGGATGAATGTTGCGCAATTTGAGCAGACGAAACCGCTCCCGAGCCTGTTCCAGCAATGTAGCGATTCGTTCCACTGTATAGATACGTCGCACCAGCGGGGCCAGAACCGCGGTCTGATACCCGGAGCCTGTTCCCACTTCCAGCACCTTGTCCAAACGATCTCCTTCCAGCAGGGCTTCCGTCATGCGGGCGACAATATAGGGCTGGGATATGGTTTGCGCACGACCTATGGGCAGGGCGGTATTTTCATAGGCTCGACTGGCCAGTGCTTCATCGACAAAGATATGCCTGGGGATGCTGGCCATGACCTGCAACACCCGCTCATCCCGTATGCCCTCGTCCCGCAGCTGCCGCACCAGACGCTCCCGGGTGCGCTCCGATGTCATGCCTTGTCCATTCTGTGCAAAACCGATCACGCGTTCAGTTCTCCAGCCAGTCTTTCAGGGAAGCCATGGCCTGGTGACGAGTCAGATCCACATGCAAGGGTGTAATGCTCACATATCCATTGCGCAAGGCGTGGAAATCCGTACCCGGCCCGGCATCCTGTTCCGGTCCCGCAGGCCCTACCCAATAGATCGGGCGTCCCCGGGGATCCAGTTCACGTACCACGGGTTCAGCCTTGTGGCGATGCCCCAGACGGGTAATCTGAATTCCCTTCACCTGCTCCATGGGAAGATCCGGAACATTCACATTGAGAATGGCTTCTGCGGACAGGGGATGATTTTGCAGGCGCCGAACCAACTGCAAGGCAATGCCTGCGCCGGTTTCAAAATGGCGCGGCGCATGCGAGGACATGGACACGGCCATGGCCGGATAGCCGAGAAAACGCCCTTCGGTCGCGGCCGCCACGGTACCGGAATAGATCACATCGTCTCCCATGTTCGCCCCTGCGTTGATACCGGCAACCACCATGTCCGGTTCTTCGTCAAGCAAGCCGGTTATGGCCAGATGCACACAGTCCGTGGGGGTGCCTTCCACACGGATAAAGCCGTTGTCTGCATTGTGGGCGCGAATGGGCATTTCCAGGGTAAGCGAGTTGCTTGCGCCACTGCGATCACGATCCGGCGCCACGACCACCACATCCGCCACGGTTTCCAGGGCAGCCGCCAGGATTTTCAGGCCCGGAGCCTGATAACCGTCATCATTGCTCAACAATATCCGCATCGCGCAATTTTAACCGAAAGCGGCTTGCGCCACACAGCCGAATACCTGTCCGCGAATGATGGTTCGAAGATGCAGCCCGGGTATAATGCCTTTATGAGTTCCAGCGACAACAGCGGCAACGATGATTTCAGCGCATTCCGCGAGGCCATGCAGGACGTCATTCCCCTGAAGCATGACAAGGCATCGCCCTGGAAGCGACGAAAACACCCCCTTCCCCGGGCACATCCGGATGATGAACAACTGGGAGATGAGCTGGCCGACACTTCGGAAGGTGCCCCTGATTTTCTGGAATTCCGGCGTCCGGGAATCCAGCATCGTCTCTGGTCAGATCTGCAGCGGGGGGTGTTGCAGCCAGAGGCCACCCTGGATATGCACGGCATGCGTGTACGCGATGCCCGTCAGGCGCTTGCACTGTTCCTCAAGCAGAGCCTGGCGGCGCGGCGGCGCTGCGTGCGCATCATACATGGCAAGGGCCGTGGTTCTTCGCGACAACCCGTGCTGAAACAACGCGTCAACCAGTGGCTTCCTCAACGGAAAGAAGTACTGGCATTCTGCTCCGCCCCAAGCTGGGATGGAGGCAGCGGTGCAACCTATGTACTCCTTTCCCGCAAATGGGGAACAACGGAAAACACCTCCTGACAACTCCCTGTAAAGCCTCTCCCTCACCCGCAAATTTCTCAGCCAATTACCTGATAAATATCAGGAATTACCCAATTTATCCTTATTCCAGGCCTGTTTCTATATGCCCCGGACTATGTATTATTCTGTAGCAGTGAAAAAAGCAGGGGTAAAGCCCCCCTGAAAAAATCAGAAAAAGCGAATCCTACAGTTCGTTCAGTATCCGGTTCTTCAAAGGAGTCACAAAGTTGTTGGAAGAAAAAAAACAGATCATCACCCGTCTGCGGGATGCCAAAAAGGCACATCGCCGCTGGGTAAGCAACGCACAGATTCTCATGCAGGGTGTACCTGTGAAAAACGACCAGATTCCCCTGAATGAAACAGAATGCGGCTTTGGCCGCTGGTACTATGGTGAGGGACAGGCGCTACGCAAGTATGCCCTGTACAAGGCCATCGAACAGCCCCATACGGCTTTGCACAATACCTATCTGCAGATATTCAATCTGCTGTTCCGTGAACGAAAAGTATCTCTGTTCGGACGGCTGCTGGGGAAAAAAGCCGAGCCCAGTCAGGCGGAACTGGAAGAAGCAAAAAGGCTTTTTGTCCTGCTCAATGCCGAATCGCTGAAGATCACCAGTCTGCTCGACGAACTGGAGGAACTGATCATGGGCATGGATGAAAAAGACTTCCGTCTGCTGTTTCACTAAGCAGGATGTTCATTCCGTAAAATTGATCAACTCACGCACCAATACGGTTGCATAACTGCCTGCGGGCAAGCCAAACTCCAGCTGCACCGTGGTGCCGAGGTGTTCCGCGCGCAAGGCATGCACCGACATGCGCAAGGCCCGGCGATCAGCTTCCAGTCCCAGGCGTTCCAGTCCCTTTATCCAGGCATCATGCCCGGCAAGCAACTGCTTTTCCAGATTGCCCGCAATGCCACGCGGTGCCAGGGAGCGTCCCGGTTTGCCGCACAAGGGGCCGGTAACATGCACCTCCAATGCCTGCAGACGTCCCTGCAAATGCTCATCCATCTCCGCCTGGAACTGCCCGCGCCCCCGGGCCAGCTGCAATACGTCTCCTTCCAGAAGAGCATTCCAGCTACCCTGTCTGACCCGCTCTGCCAACACCTGGTTGAACAGCCAGGAACGCGCCGCTGAAAGCCAGATGCTGCGTTTGTTCCGGCGAACTTTTTTCCGCTCCCCGGCGAACAGGGCTTGCGCATGTTGCAGATTGCCTCCATCGCGACCAAAACGCTGACTGCCGAAGTAATTGGGCGCGCCACCATTGGCCAGTTGCCCCAGGCGCTCATCCAGCAACACCGGGTCGCCCTGAAAATCACGGATGCGCAGACGGAACCGGTTTCCCCTGAGGGCGCCCCGGCGCAGCTTTCGATGATGACGTTGCGCATCCAGTACCTTGAGGTTGTCCCCTTCCAGGACTCGCCAGTCGGGATCTGCCTTTCCCGGCAAGTGGACAGAAAAAGTCTGGGTGACGAGGGCTCTGCGATCCTTGAGTCCGGCATAGCTCACATCCCGGCTACGCACCGCGGCAACACGGGCAATGTGTCCCGCCACTTCCACGGTATTGAGATTTCGCTTGCGGATTTTCAGAAAGACATGCTCCCCTTCCCCGGAAGGCTCAAGTCCAAGATCCTCGATGACTTCAAAATCTTCAGGGCAGGATCGCAGGATTCCACTGCCGGCTACACCCCCCCAGGCGCGGGGCAGATCTGCGACAGGATCACTCATGCAGCAAAACCACCGCATGCGCGGCTATGCCTTCTCCCCGTCCGGTGAAGCCCATTTTTTCCGTGGTAGTTGCCTTGATGTTCACCCGGGAAATATCCGTTTCGAGGTCTTGGGAAAGGCGTTCACGCATGAGTGGAACATGTTTGCCAAGACGCGGCCGCTGGGCAATGACAGTAACGTCCACATTGCCGGTTGTCAGGCCCCGCTCCTTCAGTGACAGCACTACCTTGCGCAGCAACAGGCGGCTGTCCACATCCTTCCAGGCCGCGTCAGTATCAGGAAAATGACGCCCGATGTCCCCCAATCCCGCCGCTCCGAGCAAGGCGTCACAAAGGGCGTGAATGAGTACGTCACCATCAGAATGAGCGATCAGCCCCTGCTCATGGGGAATACGGACGCCACCAAGAACCACATGGTCACCATGGCCAAAACGATGGGCATCATAACCGTGACCGATACGCATTTTAGAAACCTCTGATTAAATCTGAGCGAAGCAGATCGTGATTCAAAATGTTCCGATACAAGGCGCAAATCGCAGCTAATGCCCCAGGGCACTCTCTCTTGCGCAAGCGCAATTCACCTTGTGGCCCGCTATTGCGAAGATTTGCAACGCAGTAGCGGGGCATTTTGGACGCAAGATGCGAGTTCATGATTTAATTAGAGGTTCCTTTACTTGCGCTTGGCATGTTTCATGAGACGCCGGCGCTTCTGCTGCTGCCGGGGGGTGAGTTTGTTGCGTCTTCCCTTGAAGGGGTTGTCACCGGTTCGAAATTCAATACGTACCGGTGTACCCCAAAGCCTGAAAGCCTTGCGGAAACGATTCATCAGATAGCGCTGATAACTTGCGGGGACTGCATCCGTCTGGTTGCCGTGAATAACGATGATGGGCGGATTCTTGCCCCCCTGGTGCGCATAGCGCAGTTTGATGCGCCGTCCCCTGGTCATGGGCGGTTGATGCTCCATTACCGCCTGCTCCAGGATATTCGTAAGATCTGAAGTCTTGAGATCGGATACCGCAGCCCGGTAGGCAGCATCGACAGCTTTCATGAGATGCCCGACACCGGTTCCATGCAGGGCCGAGATGAACATTACTTCGGCAAAAGCCAGGAAGGGCAGCTTGCGTTCCAGTTCGGACTTGATGCGATCCCGCTCGTCACTCTGCAAACCGTCCCATTTGTTGATCACCACCACCAGTGCGCGACCGCTTTGCACGACATGCCCCGCCAGGGTGGCATCCTGCTCGGATATGCCTTGGTGGGCATCCAGCACCAGTAATACCACATTCGCCGCTTCCATGGCCTGCAGGGTCTTGATGATGCTGAATTTCTCGATTGCTTCGCTGATGCGCGCCCGACGCCGTACGCCTGCGGTGTCGATAAGCGTGTACTTCCTTCCCTGATGCTCGAAAGGCACATGAATGCTGTCCCGGGTGGTTCCCGGCTTGTCGAAAGCCACCAGGCGTTCTTCACCCAGCAGGCGGTTGATGAGGGTGGATTTGCCCACGTTGGGACGGCCGACCACGGCAATCTGCACCCCGCGCTGCCCGGTCTGGGGAGCATCTTCCGCTGGCGGGAAGGTTTCGAGAATCTGATTGATGAGTGGTTTTACGCCACGCCCGTGCGCGGCGGATATGGCAACTGGCTCTCCCAGTCCCATGGCATGAAACTCGGCCGTTGCCACGTCCGGATCCAGTGACTCGGATTTGTTGGCCAGCACCGTGACCGGTTTGCCGGTCTTGCGCAATTCCGCCGCGATCTGCTCATCGGCTCCCGCCAGTCCATCCCGGGCATCCACCAGATAAAAGACATGATCGGCTTCCTCGATGGCCAGCCGCACCTGCTTGTCCATGAGCACTTCCACGCCTTCCTTTTCACCACTGATGCCACCAGTGTCCACCACCACATAGGGGCGATCACCAAGTTGCCCCACACCATATTGACGATCCCTGGTCAGGCCCGATTGATCCGCCACCAGAGCATCCCGGCTGCGGGTAAGACGGTTGAAAAGCGTGGATTTTCCTACATTGGGACGGCCCACCAGGGCAATGACCGGCAGCATGACCTACTCTTCCGGCAATCCCAGGGAAACCAGCCGGCCACCACTGGTAAGCACATACAGCACATCATCCACCACCAGCGGCGCGGCAACGATGGCATCACCGACATCCATGCGCGCCGCCATGGAGCCGTCTGCGGAAGAGAGCCAATGCAGATAGCCTTCAAAGTCGCCGACGACGGTATAATCACCCTGAATGGCGGGGGCGGTAAGCCCACGGTTCTGCAGATCCTGCTGACGCCAACGGGCCGCACCGGAATCCGGATCCAGAGACCAGACATGCCCCTTGGCATCGGTAACCGCCAGTTGCTGCCAGTTGACCGCCATATCGGTGTACACGGACATCTTGCGTTTCCAGAATATGTTGCCGCTGCCTTCCCCCATGGCAGCTACATCTCCCTGATAGGCGGCGCCGTACACGGTGCCACTGTAGACCAGAGGATCGGCATCGACATCCACCATGCGTTCCAGGTCGGAACGGCCGCTGGGCACGGTGATATGCCGCTCCCACTCCACCAGACCGCTGTCCAGTGCCAAGGCCACCATCTTGCCGCCGGCCAGTCCGCAATACACTGTACCCCCACTGATCACCGGACTGCTGCTACCACGCAGGGTAAGCACCGGCACCTTGTGATCGTAGAGCCAGAGCTGCTCACCGCTGAGGCTGTTCAGGCCGAAAAGCTTGCCGTCAGCGGTGTGTACCACGACTACGTCGTCAGCTACCGCCGGCGCGGCCAGAATTTCACTGCTCAGATCCTTGCGCCAGCGTTCTTCTCCTGTCTCGACGGAAAAAGCAACTACCTGGGCTTCGCGGGTGCCAACAACCACCAGTCCGCCGCCAACACCGGGCCCGGCAGAAGCGGGCAGTCCGGTTTCCCGCTTCCAGGAAACGGCGCCTGTTTCCGCATCCAGTGCGTACAGATCACCTTCCGCGCTGATGGCATAGAGCACCCCGTCCTGCATAACCGGCGCCAGACGGCTGAAGGCCGTGCCTGTATCACCGATATCCAGGCTCCAGCGCCGCTGCGGTTTTACCACAGGCGTAAAATCAACCAGATCGGCAGGCTCCAGCGAGGGGTCATCGTCACCAAACCAGGTTGTGGGATCCGCCATGGTGCCACAACCGGCAAGCGTCCATGCCAGCAGAGGCAACAACAGCCAGCGCATCTTGCTCATTCAGCCACCCAGTTCCTGAAGTTTCATGCGCACCAGGCCTGGATTGCTCACGCCCTTTTCCAGCGCCCTGGAAAAATCATCCCGGGCACCTTCCCGATCACCACGAGCCAATTTCACTTCGCCGCGGATACTGAGAAATTCGCCTTGCCAGGAATCGTCTGCGGGGTCAGCAACCAGGGCAGAAGCCTCATTCAGCGCATTCATGTCCAGCATCAGGCGCGCCAAACGCACTTTTGCCAGTTTGCTGATGGCTTCATCTCCCGATTCATCCATAACCCATTGCAAACGCAACCTGGCCTTGTCTTTGTCACCCGCCTCGAACTGCAGCCGGGCCAGTTCCAGCGCAGTGAACAGCGCATAAGTGGTACCTCGGTATTCATTGATCAGGGCATCACCACGCTGTACGGCGGTTTCCAGATCACCCCCACGCGCCGCTTGAGCAAAACCCTCATAGGTGGCGGAGGCATTTTCCGCCTGCACCCGCTGGTACTCCAGCCAGCCTTTGCCGCCACCGACCACGGCCAGGCCCAGGACAATGCCGCCAATGGCCCATTTGCCGTTTTCCTTCCACCATTTCTTGATGGCTTCGACCTGCTCTTCTTCCGTCTGATAGGTACTCACTCGATCATTCTCCAATCATGTCTTTCAGATAATTCGCCAGCTCGTCATGGCTCAGGGAAATCTGTTCCCGTTGCTCGCGCAGCCATTTGATGCCTGCCTGCTGCCTGCTCAATTCTTCTTCGCCCAGAATCAGCGCCAGGCGCGCGCCGCTCCGGTCTGCTCTTCTGAACTGGGATTTGAAACTGCCACCGCCACAGTTTACCTGCAATCTCAGACCGGGCAAGGCGTTACGCAGACCCTCGGCCAGAACCAGGCCCGGAGTTTGTACGCCTTCACCGACCAGCACCAGGTAAACATGGGGATCATTGTCAGCACTATTGAAACCCAATTCCTCAAGTACCGCCACGACCCGATCCACGCCCATGCCAAAACCCACAGCAGGAGCAGGTCTGCCGCCCAGTTGTTCCACCAGCCCGTCGTAGCGGCCACCGGCACATACGGTTCCCTGAGCGCCAAGGAGATTGGTCACCCATTCGAATACCGTGCGCGAATAGTAATCCAGCCCACGCACCAGGCGCGTGTTAACCACATAATCTATGCCAGCAGCATCCAGACCGGCGGTAATCACGTCAAAATGCGCCCGGGACACCTCACCCAGATCATCCATGAGGGATGGCGCCGCAGCAATGAGTTCCGCCATGTCCGGATTCTTGGAATCCAGCACCCGCAGGGGATTGGTTTCCAGACGACGCAGGCTGTCTTCGTCCAGCTCGTCCCTGTGTGCCTGCAGGTAATCCACCAGACGAACCCGGTAGGCCTTGCGTTCTTCCGGCGTTCCCAAAGTATTGATCTGCAACTCCAGGCCGGAAATCCCCAGCTCCTTCCACAAGCGGGCGGTCAGAAGGATAACTTCCAGATCGATATCCGGCCCTTCCATGCCATAGGCTTCCAGTCCGAGCTGGCGAAACTGGCGATAGCGACCTTTCTGCGGACGCTCGTGGCGGAACATGGCGCCCTGATACCAAAGACGCTGCACCTGATTGTGCAACAGACCGTGCTCCATGCAGGCGCGCACACAACCTGCCGTACCTTCAGGACGCAGGGTCAGGGAATCTCCATTCCTGTCCTCGAAGGTGTACATCTCTTTTTCCACGATATCCGTGACTTCTCCGATGGAGCGCTTGAAAAGCTCTGTCATCTCCAGCACGGGAGTACGGATCTCGCGGTAGGCATAGGACTGAAAAACCCGGCGTGCGGTGTTTTCCACGAACTGCCACAAAGGGGTCTGCTCGGGGAGTATGTCTCTCATTCCCCGTACTGCCTGAAGCTTCTTGGCCATTTATTCTGCTTTTGGGTTCAAGGTTAGTTTTGCGACATTGCCTCGCGTGTGCGGGGTCAGGTCATAAGGTTTACCATTTATCAGGACGTCCACGTTGCGCGCATTCCCCAGTACCATTCTGTATGGAGCTTCGCCTCCCAACTCGATTTCCTCACCGGCCTTGCGCTTGCCCACGATCTTGAAACTCCGGTTGGCTCCACGCACATCTATCCAACAATCCCCTTTGAAGGACAGAACAACCCTCGGTGAAAGGATTTCAGCCGGCACCGGTTCCGGCTCCGTTTCTGCCGTGGCATGCTCTGTCTCCTGTACAGCGGTTTCCGGCCCGGCGGGGGTATTTTCCTCCCTTGCGCTTGCTTGCACCTGACCGTCCTGTGCTGGCGGCTCCACTGCAGGCGCATTCACCGACTGTCCGGCAATGATCGTAGCAGCCACGTCCGGCTGCGCTTCTGTATCGTTTCCGACATCCGCCTCCGCCATGGAAGCATCCTGTTTGAATACAGGAGCCGCAGTTTCTGCGACCGACGCATCATCTTTGGCAACAACCGGCACTTCCTTGTCCAGATTGGATTTCCACCAGAGGCCAAAAGTCGTGACCAGGGCAATAACCACCAGCCAGCTCACCAGCCGCACCAGTCCGTGACTGCTGCGAATCTCCTTTTTCACGCCCTGCGCGACGGCAGGCGGCGCTGAGCAGTCTTCCCCTTCCGGGCAACGCTTTTCAAAATCAGACAGCACCACCTCTTCCGGCACATTCACCAGACGGGCATAATTCCGGTAATAGCCACGCACGAAAACCCGTGCCGGCAGAACATCATAATTTTCCTCTTCCAGAGCCTGCACCATGACCTTGCTCAGGTGCAATTGCTGGGCAAGGGAGGCAACTTCCATGCCCAGTGCTTCCCGCGCCTGGCGCAGCCGGCTACCCGGAGAAGGCGCTGCCGTTGCCGTCTTTCTGCTTTTGCCTCCCATATTCTGACGCTTCTGGTTTCTCACACTTGCCATGACAATGCTCAGTTATCCAGGGAACGGGCCTGCTCCGAATCCGGGAAACGGGATTTGAGCAATATGACGTCACTTCTTTCCTGATGGGCGTTCCCCAGTTTGCGTTCCGTAAGAATACTCAGATACAAAAGCTCTGCGGTGGGCTGGGCCACCTCCCGGTAACGCTGCAGATAGGCGCGTGCGGAAAGATATTTTCCCTGATCGAAACGCAATTGAGCCATCTGGTACAGGGCCTGCGGATAACCGGGATTGCGTTGCAGCGCATCCAGCAGATACTTTTCCGCCTTGTCATTCAGGTCGGCTTTTTTTGCGCAGGTGCCTGCATTGGCCAACGCCACCCAGGGAGTCTGATAAAGCGGGTTTTCCAGAGCCTTGTCGAAATAGGGCAAGGAGGCCTGATACTCCTCCAGCTTGCACAGATAGCTCCCATAGGCATTCAGGGCATAAGGATTCTTTGGATCGACATCCAGGGAACGACGGTAGGCCGCGCTGGCCAAATCGTTTTCACCAAGGGTTTCATAGATCAGCGCAAGCACCAGATGGGCATTGCCATTGTTTTTCCCCTTGGCTACCGCTTTCTTGGCTTTCTTCAAGGCTGTGCTGTAATCCCCCTGGCGCAGGTATTCATATGCAAGCTGCACATAAATATCGGAATTCTCATCGTGACGACTGCTGCTTCCCAGGTTTCCGGTGTTGGTATCACTTTCTCCCTGAACCAGTCCCTGGGTGCAACCGCCCAGCAACAGCGACATCAGCAACAGGATCAACCCCGTGAATTTCATCACGCCACCTTTTCCGCTTGCGCCCGTCGCAAGCTGACTTCCCTGCGCCCGCTGCGGTCCTGCACCCTGCCTACCAACTGACCACAGGCGGCATCGATATCATCGCCGCGGGTCTTGCGCAGAATCGCCATGATTCCCGCTTTCATGAGTTTTTGCCGAAACGCTTCAATACGTTCCGGCGGCGAGCTTTTGTAATCCGTCCCGGGGAAGGGATTGAAGGGTATCAGGTTCATCTTGGATGGGGTGCCTTCGAGCAACCGAATCAGCGCCTTGGCATGGGCAATACTGTCATTGATTCCATCAAGCATCACATATTCCCATGTCACCTTGCGGCGCTTGTCATTTTTCACGAATTTCCGGCAGGCGGGAATCAGCTCTTCCAGGGGATACTTGCGGTTGATGGGCACCAGTTGATCCCGCAGGTCGTTGTCCGGGGCATGCAGGGACACCGCCAGGCTCACATCGGACACTTCCCGCAGACGATACAGATTGGGCACTATCCCCGAGGTACTGATGGTCACCCGGTATTTGGAAAGCATGTAAGTGAGATCATCCTGCATCAGATCCATGGCGCTTACCACCGCATCGAAGTTGGCCAGAGGCTCTCCCATGCCCATCAGTACGACATTGGTAGGCGCGCGCCCCATCTGCCGGGTAGCGTGCCAGACCTGGCCAATGATCTCGCCGGTGGTCAGATTGCGATTGAAGCCCTGCTTTGCGGTGGAGCAAAAGGAACAGTCCAGGGCACAACCGACCTGGGAAGACACACAGACCGTACTGCGGTTGCCATCCGGTATGTACACCGTTTCCACCCGCTGTCCATCCTCCAGCTCCATCACCCATTTGACCGTGCCGTCCGCTGAGGGCTGGCGCAAAATGATCTGCGGCAAACGGATGACTGCCCGGGCACTCAGAGTCGCGCGCAGTTTCTTCGACAAATCAGTCATCTGCGCGAAATCCGTGACGCCGTGCTTGTGTATCCACTTGAGCACATTGCGCCCATGGAAGGGCTTGACCCCAAGGCGCACGAAATAGTCTTCCATGGCCTGGCGATCCAGATCGAGCAGATTCAGGGGTTTGTCAGTAGCCAAGATGTCGCTTCCGGTTGAGACGAATCAAAACTGATTATATGCAAACAAGTTATTTTACTCTCGATGGACATTTTGCGCCAATGAATTCACAACTTCCATGCGCAACCGGCAATTTGTCCAAAATATCCTGTCTCGGCAACCAAACCGCTATAATCATCCTTAATCCGTACATTCATATGGGATGCAGTATGCAAGAATCTGTCGGATTCAGGATCATATCAGACACATATTTGGATCAGGGACCCTCATGACCTTTCGTTTCAGCAATCGCCATGCACTCATTTTTCTTGCCAGCGCAAGCACCACAGCCCTGGCTGGCGGCATTTCCTATCCGCAAGCCTTCCGAAGCGACCAGACCGACGACTACCATGGAGTTAAGGTGGCAGACCCCTACCGCTGGCTGGAAGATCTGGATTCTCCCCAAACGCACAAATGGGTGGAAGCGGAAAACCAGTTGACACAGAGCTGGTTGCAGGGCTTTCCCAAGCGGGAAAAATACCGCCAGCGTCTTGGGCAATTGTGGAACTATGAGCGCTATTCCGTTCCCTGGAAAGAAGGTGGTCGCTATTTCTTCAAACGTAATGACGGCCTGCAGAATCAGGCCGTGGTCTATACCATGCGCAGGCTGGACGACAGTCCACAAATTCTCATCGACCCAAACAAGCTGTCGGATGACGGCACGGTGGCACTCAAGGGCGCTGCTGCCAGCCCCGACGGTAAATACTATGCCTATGGCGTTTCTGATGCCGGCTCCGACTGGACCGAATGGCGCGTGCGGGATATCGACAGCGGCAAGGATCTGGACGACAAACTGCGGTGGATCAAGTTTTCCGCAGTCTCCTGGAGCGCGGACAGCAAGGGCTTCTACTATTCACATTACGATGCTCCGGAGGAAGGCCAGCAACTCAAGAGCGTCAACTATTTTCCCAAGCTCTATTATCACCGCCTGGGAGATCCCCAGGACAGGGATGAACTCATCTATGAGCGCCCGGATCACAAGGACTGGTCTTTCGATGGCATAGCCACCGACGATGGCCGTTACCTGCTGATCGGCGTGGAACGGGGCACGGAGCAGAAGAATCTGCTCTATTTCGAGGATCTGCGCCATCCGGAAAAAGGTATTCGTCCGGTTATCGAAAAATGGCAGGCGAGTTACGAATATCTGGGCAATGAAGGCTCTCGATTCTGGTTCATGAGCAACGACCAGGCGCCCCGGGGGCGTATCCTGGAAATCGACCTGGAACAACCTGCCCGAGAAGCCTGGAAAGAGATTGTTCCCGAAATCCCGGATACCATGGAAACGGCCAGCATGGTCAACGACAGCTTTATTCTCAGCTACCTGCACGACGCCTGGCACAGGGTTGTCATTCACCCCCTGAAGGGTAAACCCAGAGAACTGAAACTGCCGGGCATGGGCAGCGCAGACGGTTTCTACGGAAAACGCACCGACAAGGAAACCTTCTATTCCTGGACCAGTTTCAATACTCCCGCACGCATCTATCATCTGGACCTGAAGACCGGCACATCCCGCCTGTTCAAGGCTCCCAGACTGAAATTCGATCCCGATGACTACATTACCCGCCAGGTGTTTTACAAAAGCAAGGATGGCACCCGGATTCCCATGTTCATCTCTCAGCGCAAGGATCTGAAACCCAACGCCAGGACGCCCACCCTGCTGTATGGCTATGGCGGCTTCAGCATCTCGCTCACTCCCTGGTTTTCCGTGTCCCGTCTGGCATGGATGGAAGCCGGCGGGATCTACGCCGTTGCCAATCTGCGCGGTGGCGGGGAATACGGCGAGGAGTGGCATGAAGCCGGAACCCGCACCCACAAGCAGAATGTATTCGATGATTTCATCGCCGCCGGGGAATGGTTGATCGACAATGGCTACACTTCACCGAAACACCTGGGCATCATGGGCGGCAGCAATGGCGGGCTGCTGGTAGGCGCCGTGCTCTTGCAACGTCCCGACCTCTTCGGCGCGGCCCTGCCCGCAGTTGGGGTCATGGATATGTTGCGCTTCAACAGGTTCACCATAGGCTGGGCCTGGGAATCCGATTACGGCTCTCCGGAAAATGAAGATGAATTCAAGGCGCTATATGCCTACTCACCCTATCACAACATAAAACCGGGCATTTGCTATCCTCCTACCCTGGTGACCACAGCCGATCATGATGACCGGGTCTTCCCCGCGCACAGCTTCAAGTTTGCGGCCGCATTACAGGCCGCCCAGTCCTGTGACAACCCCATACTCATCCGCATCGAAACCCGCGCCGGTCACGGCGCCGGCAAGCCCACCAGCAAGCGCATCGAGGAAGCAGCCGACACGCTGGCGTTTCTCGACTACTTTTTGCGCAAGACGAAATGAAGAATCAAGCCTCCGGCCCATCCCTGAAGTGGTCCCTGCGCATGGGAAGCCTGGGCGGCATTCCGGTATACATCCATGCCACTTTTCTCATCCTGCTACTCTGGATCGGCCTGATCCACTGGCGCTCGGAACAAAATCTGGCAGCCGTTGTTCAGGGTGTGGGCCTTATTGTCGCCCTGTTTTCCTGCGTGGTGCTACATGAACTGGGGCATGCTCTCACCGCCCGGCATTTTGGCATCAAAACCCGGGATATCATTCTGCTGCCCATAGGCGGCGTGGCATCCATGGAAAAAATGCCAGACAACCCAAGACAGGAGATTCTTGTGGCTCTGGCCGGGCCAGCAGTCAATCTTGTCATCGCCGCCCTCCTCCTGTTTTGGCTGCAACTGGATCACTCCCTTCCACCAGACTCCCTTTCCAAAATGTTCGAAGGCGGCATGCGCCAGCAGTTGCTGACCCTCAATCTGTTCCTCGCCCTGTTCAATCTGCTGCCAGCCTTTCCCATGGACGGCGGCCGGGTATTGCGCGCGGTACTGGCGCTGCGCATGGATCACCTCAAGGCCACCCGCACGGCAGCGGCCATCGGGCAGGCATTTGCCCTCTGGCTGGGGCTGGCGGGATTGTTGTACAACCCCTTTCTGCTGTTCATCGCCCTGTTCGTCTGGATAGGCGCCATGGCCGAGGCCGGCAGTGAGGAAGTCAAGAGTCTGCTGCATGGCAACACTCTGGCCCATGCCGTCATCACCCATTTCGAATCCTTGGCACCCGACGACGCCTTGTCCAAAGCCATACAGCTTACCCTGGAAGGCGTACAAAAAGATTTCCCGGTAATGGCCAACGGCGATATCGTCGGCGTGCTCACCCAGGATGACCTGCTGCGTGGCCTGCAGGAACAGGGGGCACTCGCAACAACAGGCGACTACATGCACACCGAAGTGCCCCGGGCGGAAGTGGATGAACCTCTGGAAAAAGTCATGAAGGAGCTGCAGGACTGCCCTTGCCATGTTCTGGCCGTGACCCGCAATGGACAGCTTGCGGGCATCGTCAACATGGAAAACATCCTGGAACTGTTGCGCATCGAAGCCGCGCTGCGACAGGGTTCTGCCATTCCACCCGCGCGAGGCTGAAAAGCCTCCTCAATCCTGCGCCAGAACCTTGCCAATCCGGTTTTTCATTACTCCATAATAGACCACGGGAATAACCACCAGAGTCAGTATGGTGGAAATCAGCAACCCAAAGATCAGCGCGACAGCCAACCCGGAAAATATCGGGTCATCGAGAATAAACATGGCCCCCATCATTGCTGCCAGTGCAGTAAGTACGATGGGCTTGGCCCGTACCGCCGCTGAGCGCACCACGGCGGCCTCGAAACTGGATCCCTCACGCACTTCCTGGTTGATGAAATCAACCAGCAGAATCGAGTTGCGTACGATAATGCCTGCCAGGGCAATCATGCCAATCATGGAGGTTGCGGTGAACTGGGCGCCCAGCAGGGCATGTCCCGGCAGGATGCCGATCACCGTCAGCGGTATGGGCGCCATGATGACCAGAGGCACCAGATAGGAACGGAACTGGGCCACCACCAGCAGATAGATGAGCAGCAGGCCCACCGAATAGGCAATGCCCATGTCGCGGAAAGTCTCATAGGTGACCTGCCATTCGCCATCCCACTTGAGACTGTAGTCATAAGGGTTGTCCGGCTGACTGAGAAACCATTGCAGCGGCCCGTCCTCCTTTTCCAGACGCGAGGAAATATCGAACATGCCATACAGAGGACTGTCCGTTTTGCCGGCCATGTCGCCAAGCACATAGACGACGGGCAGCAGATCCTTGTGGTGAATACTGTATTCCCGTTCGGAAGCCACTACGGATACCACTTCAGACAAGGGCACGAAGCTGCCATTGCGCCCACGGATCTTGAACGCCAGCACCTGATCCAGATCCGCCCGGGCCGTTTCGCTCAAACGCACCCGGATGGGCACCGCATATTTTAGATTGGTTCCGTGAATGAAGGCCATATCCTCTCCCTCCAGCACCGTGGACAGCGCCTGCGCAACATCGGCCTGCGAGATGCCCAGGCGCGCTGCGCGCACCCGGTCCACCACCACTACCGCCTTGTCTGATGGAAACTCGACGGAATCATCCACATCCACAATATCCGGAGTATCTTCGAATACATCCCGCACTTTTTTGGCCGCCTCGATCTGACCTTCATAATCGATGCCATAGATCTCCGCCACCAGAGGCGAAAGCACCGGCGGTCCCGGCGGCACTTCCACAATCTTGGCATTGCCATCATAGCTGGAAGCAATCGCCTGTACTCGGTCACGCACGGACAGGGCAATCTCATGGCTTTTGCGCTTGCGCTCATGCTTGTCCACCAGATTCACCTGAATATCGCCAAGATGGGCGCCTTCGCGGAGGTAATACTGGCGCACCAGGCCATTGAAACTGATGGGCGCCGCAGTACCCGCATACACCTGATAATCCAGCACTTCGGGCACCGTGGAAAGATAGGCCGCGATTTCATTCAGGGTCAGGCTGGTCTGCTCCAGGGAAGTTCCCTCCGGCATGTCCAGCACAATCTGGAATTCGGACTTGTTGTCGAAGGGCAGCATTTTCATGATCACTTGCTTGCCCACCACCAGAGAAACGGATCCGGCGATAAGGGCCAGAATGCCAAACAGCAACAGCCAGCGATTACGCCTTCCTTTTTTCTCATGCAGGAAAGGCCGCATGATGACACCGAAAAATCCATCCAGCCTGCCCTTCACCTTTGCTTCATGGCCCACAGCATCCCCACCGGCCATATGCGCCAGCAAATGATTGGTGAGCCAGGGAGTGAAAATGAAAGCCACCGCCAGGGAGATGAGCATGCCCATGGAAGCATTGATGGGAATGGGACTCATGTAGGGCCCCATGAGTCCGGTCACGAAAGCCATGGGCAACAAGGCGGCAATGACCGTGAAAGTAGCCAGAATGGTGGGCCCGCCCACCTCATCCACCGCCCTGGGGATGGATTCAAGAAGCTTTTTGCCGCCCATGGCCAGATGCCGGTGAATGTTTTCCACCACCACGATGGCATCATCCACAAGAATGCCGATGGAAAAGATCAGGGCGAACAGGGATACCCGATTCAGGGTGAAACCCCAGGCCCACGAAGCAAACAGGGTGATGGCCAAGGTAACCGCCACAGCCGCGCCGACGATAATGGCCTCGCGCCAGCCAAGGGAAATCAGCACCAGCAAAATAACCGAGGAAGTAGCGAAAATCAGCTTGCTGATGAGTTTCTTCGCCTTGGCGTCCGCTGTTGCGCCATAGTTTCGGGTGATGCTCACTTCCACATTGTCGGGAATGAAAATACCCTTGAGTTCATCGAAACGCTTGATCACCCTTTGAGCAATCCGAACCGCATTGGTTCCGGGCTTCTTGGCCACGGCAATGGTAACGGCCGCATGGTCAGAATCCAGAATTTCCGGAGCCGCCGGCCCCGGCCCCGTCCAGACATAACTTTTGGGCAGTTCCGCCCCTTCTTCCACCCGGGCCACGTCACGCAGGTAGACGGGCTTGTCGTCTTTCATGCCGATAACCAGATCAGCAACTTCCGAAGGACTGGTGAAAAAAACACCCCCCTGCACCAGGATTTCCCGGTTGTCCGCGGTGACCTTGATATTGTCCCGTGAAGCATTGCCCGCCTGCAGCGCCATGCGCAAATCACTCAGGTCGATACCATAACCGGCCAGCGCCTGAGCATCGATAACTACTTTCACCGCCCTTTCCGGGGCGCCAATGGTGTAGATATCCCGGGTGCCGGGCACCCGTTTGAGTTCGGATTCGATGGCATGCGCCACCAATCCCAGTTCATATGCGCCCATGTCCGGATCCTTGCTCCAGAGCGTAGCGCTGACGATGGGAACGTCATCGATACCCTTGGGTTTTACGATGGGCTGGCCAACACCAAGATTGGGCGGCAACCAGTCCAGCTTGGAAAAAATCTTGGAATACAGGCGCACAATGGCATCCGTTCGATCCTCTCCCACCTTGAATTGCACCGTAAGCACGGACATGCCCGGCATGGAAGAGGAATACACATGCTTGATGCCTTCGATCTCTGACAAGGCCTGTTCCGCGGGAGTGGATACCAGACTTTCAACCTCCCGGGCGGCGGCGCCGGGAAAGGCAATGAACACATTGGCAAAAGTAACATTGATCTGGGGTTCTTCCTCACGCGGAGTCACCAGTACCGCGAACAACCCCAGCAACATGCCCAGCAGCGCCAGCAAGGGCGTGATCTGGGTGGACTGGAAACGCCTGGCAATGGAACCGGAAAGGCCCAGGCGGGGCTTACTCATGACCGTTCTGCTCCCGCGCCTGACGACGCTGATGCTTGAGAGCGACACCGGCCTTTATTGGATCCAGATACACCAGATCACCTTCCTGCAACCCGGACAACACGGTAACAGCCTCTTCACCCAGCGCCTCTCCCAGGCGCACATAGCGGAAATGGATCCGCTTTCCATCTTCATCCTGGACATATACACCTGTAACTTCCGAGCGATAGGCCACGGCACTGGCCGGAATCACCAGAGCAGGAGCAACACCGGTTTCAAAGGCGGTCTTCACCAGCATGCCGGGGAACAGATTCTCCACATTTTTTGGCAACATCAGGCGCACTTTGAAAGTATTCGACGCCGGATCGGCAAAAGGAAAAACCGTCAGCTCCGCAACATCTATCCAGCGTCCCTGGGGAAGTTGAACCCGAGCCTTGCCCTTGTCACGTATGGCGATGATCAGACTCTGGGGCACATCCACCGCAACGCGCAACTGTTCCAGGGAAATACCACTCATCAATTGCGTCCCTGGATGCGCCACCTCGCCCACCTGCACATGCCGTTCGGTCACAATACCCTTGTAGGGTGCAGTAACCCGGGTATAGCTGAGTTGTTCCCTGGCCTGCGCCAAAGCCGCCCTTGCCGCATCCAGCTTGGCCCTTGCCGTATCCAGGGATGCCTGCGCCTTGTCCAGATCCGAGCGCGCCACCAACTTCTTGGCAAACAGATCCTTGATCCGCTTGTAGTTGGAACGCGCGTCCGCCATTACCGCGCTGGCCGCACGCAAATCCGCCTCGGCGCGGCGCAACGCCGCCTTTTGTTCGGTATCCTTGAGTTTGACCAGCAAGGCGCCGGCCTCCACCACATCATCCACATCGTAGTAGATGGCCTCTACCTGACCATTGGTCTGGGCGGAAATGGTGGACTGATTTACCGCCTCCACCACCCCATCGAGACGAAACACTCTGGGCATGGAGATTTCCCGCACAACCGCAGTGACCAGTTGCTGGGGATTTTCGGCTGCAATGCTTCCCTCACCGAAAACCAGGGAGATCAAAAGAACCGGAATCAAAGGCAATGCACGCATAGGAATACTCAAAAGTATGTAACTGTTCCATAATATAGAGATACCAACTACCCTTATCAAGAACAATTATCAATTAAAATCCCCTGAATCCAGCGACGTTTTGCCCGCCCTGTGTGGTGCAATGCGGTTACAATCGCCATACTACCCCGAAACCACAAAGACCCGGATCCATGGATATTTATGATGCAGTGATCATCGGCAGCGGCCCTGGGGGCGAAGGCGCCGCCATGCGACTGGCCAAGGCCGGATTGAAGGTGGCCGTGGTGGAAGAACAACCCCAGGTGGGAGGCAACTGCACCCACAGGGGCACCATCCCGAGCAAGGCGCTGCGCCATGCCATCCAGTTGCTCGCCGACTACCGCCACCACCCTCTGTTCGAACACACTCTGTCCACCATGGATATCACCTGGCCGCAACTGCTGCGCACCTCGGATCAGGTCATCAGCCAGCAGGTGAGCATGCAGCACCGCTACTACACGCGCAACAGCGTGCATGTGATACATGGCCGGGGACGTTTTCTGAATGCCCGGGAACTGGAAGTCATCCGCGCCGATGGCAGCTCCCTGAGTCTGAAAGGATCGCATTTCATTATCGCCACCGGTTCCCGCCCCTGGCGGCCTCCGCAGCTGGATTTCACCCATCCGGCCATTCGCGACAGCGATACCCTGCTGGATCTGGATCATACACCACGGCGCGTGACCATCTTCGGCGCCGGGGTGATAGGCTGCGAATATGCATCGATCTTTGCCAATCTCGACGTCAAAGTGAATCTGGTAAACACCCGTGACCGGCTTCTGTCCTTTCTCGATGATGAAGTGACAGACGCCCTCAGCTACCATCTGCGGGACCAGGGTGTATTGCTCCTGCACAATGAAGCCCTGGAATCGGTAAGCACTACCGAAAACGAAGTTACCCTTAGCTGCAAATCCGGCCGCATAATCCGTTCGGACATCCTGCTCTGGGCCAATGGGCGCTCCGGCAATACTGCAGACATGGGACTGGAAGCTCTCGGAATCCGCATCAACTCCCGGGGACAGATCGAAACCAATGATCGTTTCCAATCCTCCCAGGAACATATCTTTGCCGTGGGTGACGTGGCCGGACCACCGGGGCTGGCTTCAGCCTCTTATGACCAGGGGCGTTTCGTCGGCACCCTGATTGCCGAAGGAAAAGTGGACTGGCGACTGGTGGATGAGGTACCCACAGGCATCTATACCAGCCCGGAAATCAGTTCACTGGGCCGCACGGAAGCAGAACTGACGCAGCAAAACATCCCTTTCGAAGTGGGTCGGGCCGAATTCAAGAATCTTGCCCGGGCACAGATCTCCGGACATACAACCGGCATGCTCAAAATCCTGTTTCACAGGGAAACCCTGGAAATCCTGGGAATCCACTGCTTTGGTCAGGAAGCGGCAGAGATCGTTCATATCGGCCAGGCCATCATGTCCCAAACCGGCAAGGGAAACAATCTGCGTTATTTTGCCGAAACCACTTTCAACTATCCCACCATGGCGGAAGCCTACCGGGTCGCCGCGCTCTACGGGCTGAACCGGCTGGGATGAGGAGCCAGCTCTGCGTTCCGGCTCTTGCCAAGGGAACAACCCTTGCCTGCGAGCCGCGCCTTGATCTGACCTTTCTTCAAGCCCTGAATACGACATGGATTGTTACCGAGTCAATAACTCGGCAACAAACATGAAGAGGCGAGCACGGCAACATCCCAAAAATGTGAAACTGTTTGTTGACAAGCCAAAGCATACTGTCTATTCATAAAGTCATCGATAACGCAAGAACCGGGAATCACATTTTCCGCTTCCCGGGTTGAAAAAGCCCAGGGAATGACTTTTTCAACATTCTGCCTGACATCTTGGATTCAGAAAACCCGGCTGCTGCCTCGCAAACCCCGGCATGCCCCAAGGAGGAAATTTCAGTGTCCCGTTCCCTCATCCTGCTCAGATCCCCTTTCCTGCTTATATGGCTTCTCGCCTTTTCGCATACCATATTGGCCGGTCAGCAGACCCTGGTTCTCCAGCAAGGCTTGGAGGACTATACGGGCGCAGCCGACGCCTATGTCCGGGAGGATGACTGGGGCAGACCCGTCCAGTACACCCGCAACTACGGCCGTTCAGAACGGCTGAAGATTTCCTATCACGCCGAGAACAGTCCGCTGTTGCGCTTCGATCTGGGTGACCTGCCCGCCGGCGCGACTATCGTCTCCGCCACCCTCTCGCTCTACAATGTCACCCAGAGCGAGGGCACGCGGAGTATACGGCTGCACCGGGTGCTTCGTGACTGGCATGCGGGGAACCGGGACAACGCCGTCATCGATACCCCCGGTGCGTATGGGGTCACCGGCCTGAAGGCTTTCGACTACTACCCAGGAGAGGGCGAGGACGTCCTGTGGCACGCCATCGGCATGCAGCCCGGCAGTGACCTGGCCACTACCGCAGAGAGCGCCACTCCGGTGGGCGGCGTCGGCTGGTACGACTGGGACCTGACCGCGTTGGTCAGGGCCTGGACCGATGGCACACCCAACTATGGCATCACCTTGCGCGACCCCGACGACTGGGAACCGCGCAACGCCCGCCGTGCCTTCCTTTCCAGCGACTACGCGGATGACCCCAGCCTGCGGCCCAAGCTCACCATCGTGTACGAAGCAGCGCAGGGGGGTGGTGGAGACACCGCATTTCCGCCGGAGCACTATCCCACGGCCGCCCATCCGAGGTTGTGGCTCACGGCCGAGCGCCTGGCGGCCTTTGAGCAGGCGCGGAGCCTAGACACGCCCCAGTGGAAGGCGTTCAAGCAGACCTGCGACAATCTCATCGACGACAATCCGAACAACGACATCTGGAACCTCGACCGGCAGCCCCAGGGGGGCGCCGCGCCCCTGGCCCTCATGTACCAGCTTACCGGGGACGCCCGATACGCCGAGCGCGCCCTGGAGCTGATGGACGCCGTGCGCGACGACCAGGTCCCCGACCACGCCAATTACCACTACCTGGCGCTGGCCTATGACTGGCTCTACGACTATCCAGGCATGAGCGAGCAGCGCAAGCAGGCCTATCGCCAGAAGATGATCAATATCAGCGACAGCTATTGGAATGGCTACAACGGCGGCGGAACCCATACCTCCAACGGCGATTCGGACCTCAATCTCGAGACCGGCATGGTCCACCTGGTGCTGGGCGCGGCGATTTTTGGAGAAGACGAGCGCGCGCTGGACCTGCTCGAACGTGGATGGCAGGGATGGACGCAGGGCTATGGCGGCTTTGGCACGGCCCCGCCCCGGTTGTCCAACAGCGACTATCTCCGCCGCGCCCTGGGCGGAGTCTATCCCACGGGTCACTCCTACTTCCCGGGCGTCGAAAGCGTAGGCATCAGCGGTTACTGGATGACGCTGGCCACCGCCTGTCACTACGATGTGACCGCCGAGCAC